>Ga0209261_10000339_pt1 | contig 12593 bp, 11 predicted proteins | sample DOMMetBare1Fresh_FD_187470 | JGI IMG/M metagenome (GOLD analysis project Ga0209261, IMG submission 187470) | Wetland sediment microbial communities from St. Louis River estuary, USA, under dissolved organic matter induced mercury methylation -... | ecosystem: Environmental > Aquatic >...
CGGATTGCCAGCGCTGCTGCAGCGTCTCCAGGCAGGCCACGGTGGCCGTCAGCGGCGAGCGCAGGTCGTGGGACAGGTTGCTCACGCTCTCACGGCGGAACTGGTCGAGCCGGCGCAGTGCATCCCACTGCGAGCGCAACGTCGCCAGCATGGCGTGAAAGCCCGCGCGCAGCTGCGCGAACTCGTCACCGCCCGCCGGTGGCGGCTCCCGCGCAGCCATGGCGCTGGCGGCATCGAAGCCCTCGCGCTGCGCCGCGGCCACGGCCGCGCTCAGGTCCCGCAGCGGCCGCGTGACGGTGGCGATGATCCACAGCGCCAGCAGCGTGGTCAGCAGGATCACCGCCGCCACGCCGGCCAGCGCCGGCCCGGCCAGGCTGCTGCGAAACAGCTCGGCGCGGCCGGCCTGCAGCGCCGGCGGCTGGCACACCAGGTACAGATAGCCTGCCGGGCCGTCGCTCGGCCGGATCACCGCGCGCTTGAGCGCGCGCGCGGCGATCACCGCGTCGGCGTTCATGTGCTCGGGGTCGTCGCCCATCACGTACGGCGCCCGCTGGCGGTCGCCGGCAACCTGCACCGCCTGTTGCACCGGCGCCAGCTTGACCTTGAAGCCGGGCGCCAGCGTCATGCGCCCGCTGCTGGCCAGCACCGTGCCGTCGGCATCGAGCAGGTAGAGCTGCGAATCGGGCTCGAACAGCAGCAGGTTGCGCAGGAAGGCGATGAACGCCTGCGGGTCGCGCGCATGCAGGTCGAGCAGATCGTCGTACATGCCCACGACGCGGCCGACGAACGCATTCGCGCGCTCGTAGGTGCCCTCGTGCTCGAAACGCTGGAAAGCCAGCGCCACCGTCACCAGCACGCCGGCCGCGGCCACGAGGCCGGTGATCAGGATGGTCAGCGCGATGCGCAGGCGGACCGTCACGGCGCGTCGCGCATCTTGTAACCCGCGCCGCGCACGGTCAGGATCACCTGCGGCCGCATCGGGTCGGCCTCGACCTTTGCACGCAGCCGGTTGATGTGCGTCGTGACCGTGTGTTCGTAGCCCTCGTGCGAGTAGCCCCACACCGCGTCGAGCAGTTGCGCGCGCGAAAACACGTGGCCCGGGTGCGATGCGAAATGCAGCAGCAGATCGAACTCCAGCGCGGTGAATTCGAGCACCTGGCCGCGCACGCGCACCTCGCGCTTGCCGGCCAGGATCTCGAGCTCGCCGTTGCGCAGCGGCACGGCGGGGGTCGGTGCCTGCGCCTGGCGCAACAACTCGGCGCGCCGCAGCAGTGCCTTCACCCGGGCCAGCAGCTCGGCCATCGAGAACGGCTTGGTCAGGTAGTCGTCGGCGCCCAGCTCCAGCCCGAGCACACGGTCGAGCTCGGTGGACTTCGCCGTCAGCATCAGGATCGGCGTGGCCCGTCCTCGCGCGCGCACCGCCTTGCACACCTCCAGCCCGTCGAGGCCGGGCATCATCAGGTCCAGCAGCAGCAGGTCGCTGGCCTGCTCGGCCTGGCTGGCCAGCGCCGCCGTGCCGTCGGAGACGGCGTCGACCCGGTAGCCGGCCTGGCGCAGGTTCAGCACGATCAGGTCGCGGATATCGGTCTGGTCTTCGGCGACGAGGATGTGCGGCGGCATGGCGTGGGGTCGCGCCGCGTACCGGCGTTCTTACAGCGATGTTATCTGGCTGTGAGCTTTGGCGAGGCTGGCGCGAGGTGCGGTGGTCACAGTGGCGCCATCGCAAAACACACGACGCCGCCACCATGCAGACCGCCGCCACCACCTCACCCGACCTCCACGCCGCGCAGGCCACCACGCTCGGCTGGGCCGACCTGGCCGAACACCGCAGCTTCCTGGTGCGCTACGCCCGGCGCCGCCTGCTCGACCCGGCGCTGGCCGAGGACCTGGTGCACGATGTGTTCGAAGCCGTGATGACCGGCCGCGCCAGTTTTGGCGGGCGCTCGGCGCCGCGCAGCTGGCTGGTGGCGATCCTGCGCCACAAGATCGTCGACCTCGTGCGCCAGCGCGTCGGGCACGACAGCCTGGACACCTGCGACCTCGACGACCAGTTCTCGCTCGAGTGCCCGCTGCCCCGCCCGGACGAAGTGGCCGAGCAACGCGAACTGCTGTCGCGGGTGCTGGCGCGCATCGCCGCATTGCCGGCCGGTCTGCGCGACGCGATGCAGCTGCGCGTGCTGCGCGAGCAGACCACCGAAGCGGCCTGCCAGATGCTGGGCATCAGCGAAGCCAACCTGTTCGTGCGCCTGCACCGCGCCCGCCAGGCGCTGATGGCCCACTGAAGGGCGGCGGCTCAGCGATTCACCCGCTCGAACTTCTGCGCGCGGCGGCCGAAACCCACCTCGGCGGTGAACAGGTTGCCCTGCGCGTCGATCGCCAGGTTGTGGATCCACTTGAATTCGCCGGCGCGGCGCCCGGTGCGGCCGAAGCTGCCCACGATGACGCCGTCGGCGCGGTTCAGCACATAGATGCGTCCGTTCGCGCCGTCGGCCACATACAGGTACCGCTGCGCCGGGTCGTGCGACAGCACCATGTCCCACACCGAGCCGTTGGCCAGCGTCTGCACCTCGACGCGGAACTCGTGCTTGAACTGGCCCTGCTTGTCGAACACCTGGATGCGGTTGTTCACCCGGTCGCAGACGTACACCAGGTTGTCGTTGGACAGGCGCACGCAATGCACCGGGTTGCCGAACTGGCGTGACAGCGGCTGCGCGGGGTCGTAGGCCGGCTGCTTGTCGTCGTTCGGCACGCCGCCGTAGGCGCCCCAGTGGCGCTTGTAGTTGCCGGTCCTGGCGTCGAACACCACGACGCGCCGGTTGCCGTAGCCGTCGGCGACATACAGCTCGTTCGCCGCGGCGTCGAGCGTCAGGTGTGCCGGCCGGCCAAGCTGCGTGCGGCTGCTGCTGCCCTCGGACTTGCCGGCGCGCCCGATCTGCATCAGGAACTTGCCGTCCGGCGTGAACTTGAGGATCTGGTTGTCCTCGTTGCCGTTGCCGCCGACCCAGACGTTGCCTTCCGGATCGACGAAGATGCCGTGCTCCACCTTGGGCCAGTCGTAGCCGGCGCCCGGGCCGCCCCAGCCGCGCAGATAACGCCCGGCCGCATCGAACTCTGCCACCGGCGGCAGCGACTTGCAGCAGCGGTGCGTGACCGGCCGGTTCTCCTTCGGGTCCCACTCGTCGTTCAGCAGCGTGGATGGGCGGTGCACCATCCAGACGTGGCCGTTGCGCGCATCCACCGCAATGCCGGCCACCTGGCCGAACAGCAGCTGCACACCATTTTCCTCGGGCAGTGCCTGCGGCCAGTTGGCATCGACCTGGAACTGCGGCATCGCGCCGGATGCCGTCCCGGGCCCGGTGGCGCAGGCCGGCAACAGCGCGCAAAGCAGCAGGCAGACAAGCGCTCGGGTCATGGGCATGCTCCTCGGTCATGCGACGCCGCGGGGCGTCGACGCCACCGGGTCGGTTCTGGGGTCCGTCGATCGTGCGCGTTCGCCGGCGGGCCGACAAGCCGTTCAAACCCGCTCGACGCAGTCGGCGGCCGGCGCGGCGGGTCCAAGCCCTTGCCGCCGCGTCAGATTTGACTGCTCGGGCAAAATTTGCCTAGTCAGTCATTGCCCACCCAACGGTCCCCACCCCCCGCCATGCCCGCACCCGCCAAGACCTGCACGCTCTACGACGGCCGCTGCTACGACCTGGGCGAAAGCGTCGGCCATCAGCTGGTCAACCTGATGATGCTGATGCGGCGCGAAGTCGAGACGCGCATGGCCGAGCACGGCCTCACCGACGCGCAGTGGAAGCCGCTGTGGATGCTGAAGACAGGTCGCGCCACCACCGCGATCGAGCTGGCCCGCGAGATCGATGTCGATGCCGGCGCCGTCACGCGCATGGTCGACCGGCTCGAGGCCAAGGGCCTGGTCGAGCGCGTGCGCTCCGAATCCGACCGTCGCATGGTGCACCTGCGCCTCACCGCCGCCGGCGAGGCGGTGGTCAAGAAGGTGCCGTTCGTGCTGGCGTCGGTGAACAACGATTTCCTGCGCGGATTCTCCGAGAGCGAATGGAAGCAGCTGCGCCGGCTGCTCGAACGCATGACGGCCAACGGGGCCGCACTGCAGAAGTTGCCGCAATCGGCTTGAAGGCTCGTCGCATGCCCTCCGAAGAGCTCGTTGCCAGCCCCGACACGGACCGCGCACGCCCGAGCTGCGCCGCGCCGCTGACCACGGCCACCACGCTGCTGGCCCTGCTCGCCAGCGCCGTGCTGGTGCTGGCCGGCTGCGCCAGCCCAGGCGACGCGACGACCGCGGCCACGCTCGTCGAGGCGCGGGCGCTCGGCGCGACGTCGCTTGCGACGCCGTGGCCCGAGCTGCGCTGGTGGCGCGTGTTCCAGCAGGCCGAGCTCGATCGGCTGATCGATCAGGCGCTGGCGGGCCAGCCCAACCTGCGCCTTGTGCAGGCCCGGGTGCGCCAGGCCGAGGCAGCCTCGAGGGCCCAGGACGCCGCGCGCGGTCCGCAGGTCACGGCCTCGATCGACCTGACCGACCAGCGCTTCAGCGAAAACGGCCTGGTGCCGCCCCAGCTGGCCGGCGCCACGCGCTGGAACAACAACGCGCAGATCGGGGCTGCCTGGGAGCCCGATCTGTTCGGCCGCCAGCGTGCGGCGCTCGACGCCGCCATCGGCCGGCTGCGCGCGGCGCAGGCGGACGAGCAGGCCGCTCGCGTGCTGCTGGCCAGCCAGGTGAGCGCGGGCTACATCCACCTGGCCAGACTGGTCGATACACGCGCCGTCGCGCAGCAGGCGCTGCAGCAGCGCGAGCAGATCGTCTCGCTGGTGCGCCAGCGCATCTCGGCCGGTCTGGACACCACCGTCGACCTGCGCCAGGCCGAGGGCTTGATCGCGCAGGCGCAGGTCGAGATCGAAGCGCTCGGCGAGGCGGCCCTGCTCGCCCGCCATGCGCTGGCCGAGCTGGTCGGCCAACCGGTGCAGTCGCTGGACGCGCTGGCACCGACCTTGATGGCCGTGACGATGCGGCCCCTGCCCGAGGCCTTGCCCGTCGACCTGATGGGTCGCCGCGCCGACCTGGTGGCGCAGCGCTGGCGCGTCGAGGCCGCGCTGGGCGACACCGAGCAGGCGCGAACCCAGTTCTATCCGAACATCAATCTGATGGCCTTCGTCGGCCTGTCGAGCCTCGGCCTGGATCGCTTCGTGCAGGCCGGCTCGCTGACCTACGGTGCCGGCCCGGCGCTGCGCCTGCCGCTGTTCGACGGCGGCCGGCTGCAGGCCAACCTGGACAGCCGCCGTGCCGAGGTCGATGCGGCGATCGAGGGCTACAACGGTGCGCTGCAACGCGCGCTGCGTGAGGTCGCCGACGAGCTCGGCACGCTGCGTTCGCTGGAGCGCCAGCAGCGAGCGCAGGACGACGCAACGCGCGCGGCCGATGCCGCCTATGCGCTCGCGCTGCAGCGCTACCAGGCCGGCCTCGGCAACTTCCTCGTCGTGCTGACGGCGCAGAACAACGTGCTGGCGCAACGCCGCGCCAGCATCGACCTCAAGGCACGCCACCTGGCCAGCGAGGTGGCGCTGTCCCGCGCACTCGGTGGCGGCTACGACGCCGGGACGGTTTCCGCGCCCGCCATCGCCGCCGTGCGCTAGGCCCGTCTTATCTCGAGAGCAGCAGATGGAACCACAGGAATCCCAAGCCAAGCCGACACGATCAGCCGCGGGCGCTGGCGCGCCGGGGCGGCGCAAGGCGGCCATGCTCGCGGTCACCGGCCTCGTGCTGCTCGCGGGGCTCGGTTACGGCGCGTACTGGGCGCTGTTTCAGCGGCACTTCGAATCGACCGACAACGCCTACGTGCAGGCGCCGGTGGTGCAGATCACGCCGCAGGTCGCCGGCACCGTGCTGGCCGTGCTGGCCGATGACACCGATCGGGTCAAGGCCGGCCAGCCGCTGGTGCGGCTGGACGCCACCGACGCGAAGCTCGCGCTCGAGCGCGCCGAATCGCAGCTCGCGCAGACCGTGCGCGAGGTGCGCACGCTGTACGCCAACAACGCGGCGCTGAACGCGACGATTCAGCTGCGTCAGGCCGAAGTGGCGCGCATGCAGGCCGACGTGGCGCGCGCCGCCGACGATGTGAACCGCCGCCGCCCGCTGATGCAAAGCGGCGCGGTCGCCGGCGAGGAGATGTTGCACGCCGAATCCGCACTGTCGGCGGCCACCAGTGCGTTGGTGGGTGCGCGCTCGGCGCTGGCCGCGGCTCAGGAGCAGGCCGCCAGCAACCGCGCGCTGACCGACGGCACCACCGTCGAGAAGCACCCCAACGTCGAACGCGCCGCGGCCGCGGTGCGCGAGGCCTTTCTCGCCGTGCAGCGCACCGAGGTGCCCGCGCCGGTGACCGGGCAGGTGGCCCGGCGCACCGTGCAGGTGGGCCAGCGCATCACCCCCGGCACGCCGCTGATGACGGTGATTCCGCTCGACCAGGTCTGGGTCGAGGCCAATTTCAAGGAGGTGCAGCTGCGCCAGATGCGCATCGGCCAGCGCGTGAAGCTGCGTGCCGACCTCTATGGCGGCCAGATCGAGTACGACGGCCGCGTGGCCGGTGTCGGCGCGGGCACCGGTGCCGCGTTCGCGCTGTTGCCGGCGCAGAACGCCACCGGCAACTGGATCAAGGTGGTGCAGCGCGTGCCGGTGCGCATCGAACTCGACCCCCGGCAGCTGGCCGAGCATCCGCTGCGTGTCGGCCTCTCGATGGAGGCCACGGTCGACGTCGCGCAAGGCACCGGTGCGCCGGTGCTCAGCGGCCAGTTGCCGCGCGCCAGCAGCCAGACGCAGGTGTTCGACGCGCCCAGCGCCGACGCCGATCGACGTGTGCGCGAGATCATCGCGATCAACCTCGGCAAACCGGTGAGCCGCGCGGCGCAGGCCGTGCTGTCCAAGGTTGCGGCCTCCGTCTCGCGCTGACCCGCTCGCGATGAGCCAGACGCTGTCCGCCACGGCAACGGCCGACGCCCCGTCGGTTGTGCCTCGCGCGGCACCGCCACCGGCGTTTCCACCGTTGCAGGGTGTCGAAAGGGCGCTCGGCACGCTGGCGCTGTCGCTGGCGACCTTCATGAACGTGCTCGACACGTCGATCGCCAACGTGTCGATCCCGGCGATCGCCGGTGACCTGGGCGTGAGCCCGACGCAGGGCACCTGGGTCATCACCTCGTTCGCGGTGGCCAACGCGATTGCCGTGCCGCTGACGGGCTGGCTGACGCAGCGTTTCGGCCAGGTGCGGCTGTTCACCGCCAGTGTGCTGCTGTTCGTGCTGACCTCGTGGCTGTGCGGCCTGGCGCCGAACATCGAATCGCTGATCCTGTTTCGCGTGCTGCAGGGCCTGGTGGCCGGGCCGTTGATCCCGCTGTCGCAGACGCTGCTGCTGGCCAGCTACCCGCCCGCGCTGGCCGGCACCGCGATGGCACTGTGGGCGATGACCACGCTGGTGGCGCCGGTGATGGGGCCGCTGCTGGGCGGCTGGATCACCGACAACATCACCTGGCCGTGGATCTTCTACATCAACGTGCCGGTGGGCCTGTTCGCGGCCGCGCTGACCTGGTCGCTCTACCGCTCGCGCGACCCCGGGCCGCGCCGGGTGCCGCTGGACCGCGTGGGGTTGGCGCTGCTGGTGCTGTGGATCGGCGCGCTGCAGATCATGATCGACAAGGGCAAGGAGCTCGACTGGTTCGGCTCGACGCAGATCGTCGTGCTGGCCGTCGTGGCCGTCGTCGGCTTCCTGTTCTTCCTCGCCTGGGAGCTCACCGATCCTCACCCCGTGGTCAACCTGCGCCTGTTCGCGCGGCGCAACTTCCTCGTCGGCACCAGCGCGCTGTCGGTGGCCTATGGCCTGTTCTTCGGCAACGTGGTGCTGCTGCCGCTGTGGCTGCAGCAGTGGATGGGCTACACCGCCACCTGGGCCGGCATCGTCACGGCCCCGGTAGGACTGCTGGCGATCGTGCTGTCGCCGTGGGTCGGCAAGAACGTGTCGCGCATCGACCCGCGCAAGCTGGCCACCGTGGCCTTCGTCGGCTTTGCGCTCGTGCTGTGGATGCGCTCGCAGTTCAACACCCAGGCGCCGGTGCTGACGATCCTGATTCCCACGCTGCTGCAAGGTGCGGCGATGGCGTTCTTCTTCATTCCGCTGCAGGCCATCGTGTTCAGCGGGCTGACGCCGGATCAGATGCCGTCGGCCTCGGGGCTGTCGAACTTCGTGCGCATCACGGCCGGCGCCTTCGGCACCTCACTCTTCACCACGTTGTGGGAGGACCGCGCGGTGCTGCACCACGCGCAGCTCAGCGAATCGATCCATCGCGGCAACGACGCCGCGATGCAGGTGATGGCGCAGCTCGCGGCGGCCGGCCAGACGCCTGAGCAAGCCGCCGCGACGGTGAACCGCCTGCTCGACCAGCAGGCCTACACGATGGCGGCGACCGATGTGTTCTACCTGTCGGCCGGGTTGTTCGTCGCGCTGATCGCGCTGGTGTGGCTGGCGCAGCCGCGGCGTGTTGGCGCCGCGGCCGGCGCCGGCGGGGCGCATTGACGACGCGGCGCGTGCGCCACGGCGGCGCCGCGCGTCAGCGCCACTCGACGATCGAGATGCCCAGGCCGAGCTTGTTCTGGCGGTGGTTGTAGTCGATCATGCTCTCGCCGTAGCCGGTGAACCACTGCGTGTACAGGTGCAGCGCGCCGTCGATCTGCGCCGACCACTCCAGCTGGGCCGAGCCGCGCGAATGCGCGCCGTCGCGCAACGAATGGCGCAGCTGCAACGCGACGATGTGCCGGCCGAGCCTGCGCGTGAGCAGCAGCTCGGCGCGACCGACATGATCGCTGATGTCGGGGTTGTCGTCGTCGGTCGGCCGCTCGCCCAGGCGCCACCACGGGCGAACCTGCGCCGTCCAGTCGCCGCGCTCGAACGCCGCCTCGGCAATCCAGCGGTTCCAGCTGCGCGACAGCGGCAGCGAACGGCCGTTGGACTGGTGATTCAGCGCCAGCGACGCCTGGCGCAGGCGCCAGCCAAGCAGCGTGGTGTCCAGCGGCCAGGCGAAGATGACCTCGGGCTCGTAGTTCGTTTCACGGAAGGGCCGCGACTCGTGTCCGTTGTAGACCTGCCAGCGTGACGACTGCGTGTAGCCGCCCCACACCGCGGCGGGCAGGCCGAACGGCTGCTCCCAGAGCTTGGCCTTCAGGCTCAGCTGGTACTTCACCTCGACGGGCCGCAGATCGAGGCCGCTCGACACCGAGTGGCCGGCCGCTGGCGAAGACGGCGTCAGATTGACGCGGTCGGTCCACGTTCCCGGCAGCATGTAGACCGGCTTGTAGGCCCGCGGGTAGAACAGCTCGCCGCGGCGCCGGCCGTCGAGGTCCCAGCGATCGTCGTACAGCGACGGCGCCGGTGCGCCGGCCGGTGCGGGCTTCGCCGCCGGCGGTGGGCTGGCGGCATCGACACCTGTCGGCGGGACCGCGCGCTGGTGGGCACGGTCGTAGCATGCCAGCCGCGCCGTATCGTCGTCGATGCGCACGCACGAGGCCCCGGTCTGCTGTGCCAGCGCCATGCCGGGGCCCAGCGCCAGCACAAGCCAGCCGGCGGCGCGACGCGCGCCGCGAATCGTTGTCGTCATGTTGGCTCTCGTGATGCGATCGGCGGAATTTGCCAGATTCCCGGGCCGCGGGCCGGGCGCGAGGCGAAACGCCGGCCCATCGCCCGCCGGCATGCGCCGACGTGCGGACCCGGACATTACGATACGCGCTCCGCGGCGAGCCTCGCCGCCACACCGCCACGATGCCCACCCCGACCGAATTCGCGCACGCGCTGGCCCTGGTGCCGTTGACGCTGCTGCCGATCATCAATCCGCTGGCGGGCGCGCCGGTGTTCACGCTGACCGCCGGTGCCGACCCGGCGGCGACCCGCCCGCTCGCGCGCCAGGTGGCGCTGAACTGCTGGTTCATACTGGTCGCGTCGATGCTGGTCGGCACCTACGTGCTCGAGCTGTTCGGCATCTCGCTGCCGATCGTGCGCATCGGCGGCGGGCTGCTCGTGGCGGCGTCGGGCTGGCGCATGCTCAACCACAGCGACGACGACGAGGTGCAGGCCGCGGTGAAGCGCTCGCAGAGCGGCACGCTGTCGCGCGTGGAGGTGGTCAAGCGCAGCTTCTTCCCGCTGACCTTCCCGCTCACCACCGGGCCGGGCACGATCGCCGCGTCGATCGCGATCGGCGCCGGCCTGCCGCGCCAGCCGGCGCTGTACCTCGTCGGCGCGTTCGTTGCGCTGCTCGGCGCCACGCTGACGGTGGCGGTGATCTACCTCGTCTACCGGCACGCCCAGGCGCTGCTCACGCGACTGGGCGAGGTGGGCACGCTGGTGATGACCCGGATGATGGCCTTCGTGCTGCTGTGCGTCGGCATCGAGATTCTCTGGACCGGGTGGGCCGAGCTGAACGGCATCGCTGCGCGCTGAGCCGGTTTCGACGACGGCGTTGCAGCCGCTTCAATCTTCCTTGTCCGGCCTCGCCAGCCCGGACGGCACGGTGCCCGTCCAACCACGCTCGACATCCTCGAACTCGGCGAAGTCCGACTCCGAGACCACGAGGTTCGAGCCGACGTCGAAATCCTGCAGCCTCGAATCGCGCTCCTCGCGCAGTTCGGCGGCTTCCTGCAGCGGGCGCAGTCCGTCGACCAGCCGATCCAGATGCGGCGAAGGGTCTTCGCACGCCAGCATCTCGAGCTGGTCGAGCGCCTCGGTCAGCACATGGCCCGACATCGCGGCGACGCCGGCCCAGCCCTTGCGCTCGAGCACGTCGTGCACCAGCACCAGGTGGCGCATCGTGCGCGCCGTCTGGTCGACTTCGTGCGCGAGCATGCGCGCGCTCAGTTCCGCGCACAGCTGCGACGGCGTCGGCGCCTCGTCGGCCGGCTTCGGGCGCCGGCGCTCGGCGAGCGTCAGCTGCAGCTTGCCGTCGCGCCGTTCCAGGCTGAGCGGCCGGACCAGCAGGCCCTTCAGTCGGCGCAGCGGCCCCCGGGCCTCGTCGGCGGCGCGGCGATCCTTGATCGGTTTGCTCGGCAGGCCCTTGCGGGGCGGTGATCGGTTGGCCATCGCAATGACCTCATGGAACTCGACGCCTGAGCCTAGCGGTGCGCCACCGCGGCAAGCGTTCGCAGTTCACGCGCCGGCGTCCGCCGCGCGGCTCGGTAACCCGGCATTGCCGCAAGGCGTGACGGGTGACGCGCCGTCGCGCGCGCCGACGGCGGCCACCCGCGGTCAGGCCCCGGCCAGGAAGCGCTCCACCAGCGCGAACTGCTCGGGCACATTCAGCGCCGGCGCATGCCCGCAGCCGGCGATCTCGACCACCACGGCGCGCGGGCCGCGCGCGCGCATCGCTTCGGCCACCTCGGGCAGCAGCAGGTCGGAACGCTCGCCGCGCAGCGCCAGCACCGGAATCGCGAGCGCCTCCCAGGCCTGCCATTGCCGGTAGTCGTCGGGGTGGGCGACGAACTGGCGCACCATCGCCGGGTCATAGTGCGGCGTCACGCGACCATCGGGCAGGCGCCGCGTGGAGGTTTCGGTCAGCCGCCGCCACTGCGCGTCGCTCAGCCAGCCATAGGGTTGGTAGATGGTGCGGAAGTAGCGCTCGAGCTCGCTCACCGTAGCAAATGCGCTGGGGTTGCCCGCATAGGTGAGGATGCGCTGCTGCGCGGCCGCGGGCAGCTCGGGGCCGATGTCGTTCATCACCAGCTTGCGAATGCGCCCGTGCAGGCGCCCGGCCGCGGCGTGCAAGCCGATCGCGCCGCCCATCGACGTGCCGAGCCACAGGCAGCGCTCGATGCCGAGCTGGTCCAGCAGCGACACGGCGAGCTGCTCGTAGAAATCCAGGCAGTACTCGGCATCGGGCTGCGGGCTCCACTGGCTCAGCCCTCGGCCGAGGGTGTCGGGGCAGACCACGCGGTAGCGCGAGGCCAGGTGCGCCGCGATGTCGTCCATGTCGCGGCCGGTGCGCGCCAGGCCATGCCAGGCGATCACGGCCTCGGCCTGCGGCGGCCCCCATTCGGTGACATGCAGCTCGCGCCCGGCACAGCCGACGTAGCGCGACCGCGACTCGATCGTCATGAGCGCGTCCTTTCCGCCGCCAGGCGCAGGCGGCCCACGATGCCACTGGGAAAGTGATACACCGCGAGCACGAACAGCACGCCCAGCCAGAGCAGCCAGCGGTCCGGCGACACCACCTGGCCCAGCAGCGGCACGCCCTCGAGCGCGGACTGACCCAGCTTGAGCAAGTCCTGCAGGTAGTTCTGCGCGAAGACGAAGATCACGCTGCCGACCACCGCGCCGTACAACGTGCCCATGCCGCCGATCACGACGATCAGCAGGATGTCGAGCATGATCTCGAAGCTCAGCGTGGTGTCCGGCCCGGTGTAGCGCAGCCACAGCGCCAGCAACGCGCCGGCCAGCGTGGCGAACAGCGCGGCCAGCACGTTGCTCAGCGTGCGGTAGACCACCGTGCGGTAGCCGATCGCCTCGGCGCGGAAGTCGTTCTCGCGGATCGCCTGCAGCACCCGGCCGAACGGC
>Ga0209261_10000342_pt1 | contig 12567 bp, 11 predicted proteins | sample DOMMetBare1Fresh_FD_187470 | JGI IMG/M metagenome (GOLD analysis project Ga0209261, IMG submission 187470) | Wetland sediment microbial communities from St. Louis River estuary, USA, under dissolved organic matter induced mercury methylation -... | ecosystem: Environmental > Aquatic >...
GCGGTTGGTCCCTCGGTCTCACGATCAGCGCCGTCGTGGTGGCCCTCGCCCTGGTCGGCACGGCGCTGATCGGGGATCGTGTGGACCGGGCCGAACTGGGCCTGGTCTCGGTCGCCACCCTGGGTGGGATCGGTCTGGTGGCCTGGCCGATGCCGGAGGACCTGACCGAGGCGCTCAGCGCGCAGACCACCGCCCGCGCCGTGATCGCCGTCCTGGTCTACCTGGTCCTGGCCGGCGCCTACGCCGTGCTCGGCACCCGGCGCGACCTGCCGGCGCTGACCTGGCTGGCCACCGCGTCGCTGGTGTTGTTCACCACCGTGCAGAGCTTCGCCGTCTTCGCGCCGATCACATCCGGTGCAACCCTGTTCCTCCTCCTCGGACTGGTGCTGCTCGTCACCGGCTACCTGGTCGACCGCGGTCGCCGGCGGTTGATCGCCGAACTGGCGACGTCCTCCCCGTCCTCCGCCGCCGATCCTGGAGACGCTCCGTGATCGCGCTCTCGCGGCGCGCATGGGTGGCACTGGCCGTCCTCGCCCAGGCTGCGATCGTGCCGGTGGCGGTCTCCGGTCAGGTCTCGGCTCGCCTGACCGGGACCGAGTTCCAGGCCAGGGTCGAGCCGGTCGATCCCATGGATCCGTTCCGGGGCGCCTACGTCGCACTCTCCTACCCAGGGCTGATCTCGACCCAAGAGCCACTGCCCCCGGGCGACATCTACATCCCGCTGATCCGCGGACAGGGTGCACTGGTCACCGGTGGCGCGGTCACCGCGACCCGCCCGAGCGCCGGACCATATCTGGCCTGCCGCAGCAACGGGCGGGTCCGGTGCGGCATCGAGTCGCTGTTCCTGCCCCAGGGCCGAGCGTCCGAGGTGGGCCAGGCCGTGGCCGACGGGACCGCGGTCGCCCGGATCGCGGTGGACTCCCGCGGCCGCGCCGCCCTGATCGAGGTCGTGACCGGGCGGTGATGACACCGACGATCGCGCAGGGACACGCCACGAAGCCCCCTCCCTCCTCGGTGATCATGCAATTCTGTCGGCCGGACCGCCCCTCGCGGCGCCCGACCTAAGATCGGCACCTGTGAAGAGCACCGTCCGTCCGGCGTGCCCGGGGGATCTGGACGACGTCCTCGACCTGGTGCACGACCTGGCGGCCTACGAACGGGCGCCCGAAGCGGTGCAGGCGGACCGCGATCACTTCCGCCGGGCCCTGTTCCCGGACGACGGTGCGCCGGCGGCCTTCTGCCACCTGGCCTGCCGGTCGGACGACGACGGTGGGGAGGCCGTGGTCGGGTTGGCGATCTGGTTCCTCAGTTTCTCGACCTGGACCGGCACGCACGGGATCTGGCTCGAGGACCTGTTCGTCCGCCCGGAGCATCGTGGCCTCGGCCTCGGCAGGGACCTGCTCGCCACGCTGGCCCGGATCTGCGTGGATCGTGGCTACCACCGGCTGGAGTGGTGGGTGCTGGACTGGAACGCCCCGAGCATCGCCTTCTACGCCGGCCTGGGCGCCCAACCGCAGGACGAGTGGACCCGACACCGGGTGGACGGTGCGAGCCTGGCCGCCCTCGCCGCCATGGCGCGGACAGGTACCTGATCGTCGTCCTGAGCCTGTCCTGTCGCCCGGTCAGCTCCGCGGGATGCGCTGGCCGCCGGCGCTGGCGCGGAACACCTCGCCGGGCCCGCTGATCGAGATGGTGCCGGCCCCGCTGGCGCCCACGAAGGCCGACTCGCCGGGCTGCAACGCGAGCGAGGTCCCCGGGCAGGCGACCGTGACCGGGCCCGAGGTGCACAGCAGGATCTGCGGTCCAGCGATCCCGGGGTAGAGGGGGACCGGGGCAGAGGATGTCGCCCAGACCCGGCTGAGCTGGAACTCTGCGACCTCAGGCGCCCAGGCGACCTCGTACGGGCTGAGCCAGCTGAACGGGACCTCGCGGACGGGGCGGGAGTCGCCGTCGACGATGTGCAGCAGTTCCTCCGCGGCCACGTGCTTGTGGGTCAGGCCGGCCCGCAGCACATTGTCCGAATTGCCCATGATCTCCACGCCCAGCCCGTAGAGGTAAGCGTGTGGCGCCCCGGCCGGCACGAACATCACCTCGCCCGGCTCCAGCCGGACCGGCTCCAGCAGGAAGGGGGCGGCCACCAGAGGGTCCTTCGGGTGCTGCTGGGTCAGCCGGCAGGCCCAGGTGAGCGCACGCCGGTCGGCGGGGGACAGAGCGGATCCCTCGAACGGCCCGGCATGGGCGAGGAGGCGGTGCGACGTCGTGGCGATGTCGCGGACCAGCGCCGGACGATCGTCGCCGGGCCAGGTGACCAGATGGCGCAGCACGCTCTCCAGCAGGTGGGGTTCGGCGCCGTGACCGATCAGCAGACTGGCGAGCAGGCCGGTCCGGTCGGTGCCCATCAGCGACAGCAGCCGGCCGGCGTCGTCCGCCGACCGGAAACCGCAGAGGGCGTCGATCGGCTCCAACGCGTACAACATCTCCGGCTTGGCGTACGGATCGACGTACTCGTGGTCGCCGGGGATGTTCACCTCGCCCTCGAACCCGGCTCGGGCCCGTTCGCCGGTGGGGTGCACCTGCACCGACAGCGGGCGGGCGATGGCGAGGACCTTGAGCAGGAACGGCAGCCGCGGCCCGAAGGCCTGGTGAATCCGCGCCCCGAGCAGCGACTCGGCGCGCTCGGCGATGGCCTGGTCCAGCGGCACGCTGCTGCCGTCGAACTGCACCAGCAGGGACGGATCGCTGGCGTGGGCACCCATCCACAGCTCGGCCTCGGTCCCGCCGGGGGGCTTACGGCCCTGCAGGCGTGCGAGCGCCGTCGTCGAACCCCAGTCGTAGTCCCGGACGGGGTTGACCATGCGTTGCGGCCATGCGGCGAGCATGGTCCTCGAGACTACCCGCCGGCCGCCGGGGCAGGACCGGAATCGGAGCTCGGCGGGGCGGAGCCGGCCATCGACCAGCTCACGCCGTCCGGCGTGTCCCGCACCTCGATCCCGGCGGTGACCAGCCGGTCACGCACGAGATCTCCGGTGGCGTAGTCCTTCGCGGCGCGGGCCCTGCCGCGCAGTTCGAGCAGCAGGTCGACGAAGGGCCGGACGGCGTCCGCCGGATCCCGGACGCCGGCCACGGCCAACTCGCCGAGGCGCACCACGAGTGAGCGCAGCAGGCGCCGGGCCCGGTCCGTGTCGTCCCCCTGCAGGGTGTCGGTGGACCAGGCGACGATGGCCGCCTCCAGGCCGAGCACCGCGGCCACGCACCCGTCGACGTCACGGGCGGCCAGGGCCGCCTCGAAGGCGCGTCGCGCGGCCTCGGTGTGCTCGGCCAGCGAGGTCGGCTGAGGCTCGGCGGGCAGCGCACCGGCGTCCACCTCCACCGCCGATGCCGAGGTGTCGTCCCCGCCTTCGGCGTCCGCGGCCTCCTGGGTGCCGCGCGCCGTCCCCGGCGCTCCGGCGCGGTCGGCGCCGTCCCAGCCCTCCCCGCGCACCAGGGCGCCGAGCTCGTCCAGGCCGATCTCGGTTCCGCTCGGCAGCACCCGACGCCGCCCCTCACGGCGGCGGACGGTCACCGTGCCGTTGCCGCTGACCGTGGCCACCCGCGCGTCCCTGTCGATCACGATCGCGGTGTGCTCGTCGACCCCGAGCACCCCGACGTCGTCGGGCAGCAACGTCTCCAGCGCGGCCAACCGGGGCTCGCCCAGGTAGCAGAACCGGGTGTCGTACACCCCGCCCTCGGCGTTGTCGAAGTGCGGCACGACGACCGCGTGGATGCCGGTCAGGGCGCCGAGCAGGTCCAGGCCGCACTCCCAGTACGGCGGGATCCCGGCCTTGTAGATCTCGTACACCGGCACGGTGTGGGTGCCGACGGTGCAGGCGGCGGCGGAGCCGAAGACCAGGGTGCCACCGCGCAGTACGACGTCGGCCAGCGCCTGCGGGACGGCGGTGTCGCGCCACTGGCCCAGCGCATACGTGGGGCTGCCGGGGCCGGCGAAGGCCCACCTGGCCTGCGCGATCAGGGCCAGGGTCTTCTCCTGCTCCAGCGGGTCGCTGTCGCGCCGGCGCCACGAGGCGAGCAGGACCGAGGCGCCCACCGAGTCATCGAAATACGCCTGGGTCTTGGCGACCAGGTCGTCGGCGTTCATCTGGAAACCGAACGTGGTGTCCAGCATCACGGCGGGGCCTGCCTGCGGCACTCCGGAACGGGCGAGGATGGCGCGGTGCGCCTTGACCATGGTCGGGGCGGTCTCGCCCGAACCCATGACGACCAGCAAGCTCATGGCGCCCATCATTCAGCGCGCCACCGACATCCGCGACGTCTGGGTCGACCGCGCCGTGCCAGGATCGGACCTGTGAGCGAGCAGAGCACCGCCGGCGGTCACCCGACGGATCGGACGCCCCGCGACCCGAACTGGAGCACCCGGATCGCGTTGGTACTGGTCACCCTGGTGCTGCTGGCCCTGGCCGTGGTGCTCGCGGTCAACCTCCTGCCCAGTTGGTGGGCGCACCGGGTGGGGGAGGTCTCCGACGGGAAGTTCACCTCTGCCACCTTCGCCGGGCTCACCTGCGGGTTCGTCTTCACCGCGGCCCCGCTGCTGATGACGCGGCGGGTGTTCGCCCGGCACGGCAGCCTGGTCTCCCGGGTGGTCTGGCTGCTCCTGGCGGCGCTGGTCGCCGCACCCAACCTGACCACGCTGGCGATCGTGGTGGGGACCGGTGACGCGGCCCACGCGGCCGAGCGCACCTTCGACGTCGAGGCGCCGGGATTCCGCAACGCGACGGCCATCGGGGCTGCGGTGGCAGTGGTCTTCGTGGTCATGCTGTGGTTCCTGCTCGCCGGCCGTCGCCGGCGTGGCCGGCAGCTGCGCGACGCCGAGACCGAGCTGGCACGGCTGCGCTCCGAGGTGCGCCGCCGGGAGCAGGAACTGTCCGACGGCGACGCTCCGACGCCCCGCTCGGGGCCGGAACCCGACCGCCGCACGGAGTGAGCCCCCGGACCGGCTGACCCCCGGGGGCGGCCCTGTGGACAACCGGAACGGCGACTGATCGGATTTCCCTAGGGTCGGTCGGCGTGGAGATCCTGCCGGCGGACCTGATCGATCCGATCGTCCCGGACGGTTCTCCGCGCCTGGCCCAGAGCGCGGTGGATGCCTTGCGCCGCACCGCGATCGCGTGCGCGGAGGCCGCCGACCAGCTGCCCCTGCCGGCCGGGGCGTGGAGTGGGCCCGCCGCCGACGCCTTCGGCGAACGGCGCACCCGGGTGCTGCAGCGGCTGACCGATCTGGACGTCGTGAGCGCCCGCGCGGCCTGCGCGCTCGGTACCTGGTCGGCGGAGGCGGGGGCCCATCGCGACGCGTTGGTGCGCTGGCGGGCGCGACTGCTCGAGATCCAGGCCCAGGACGCCGCTGCCCGCCGGGCAGGGCTTCAGACCCCGGTCCACCTCGACGCCGAGCTGGCGCAGGCAATCCGGGGCTGGCGGACCGCGAGCGCCGGATACCGGCTCGCCACGGCCGAACTCCTCGGGCGGCTGTCCGCGTTGCGCGCCGAGATCTCCGACCGACGGCTGACCGCGCGGGACCAGGTGGGCGAGTTCGTCGGCACCGCCTGGCAGCGGGGGGTCGTCGAACCGATCGGCGCGGCCTGGGACCTGACCGGCCAGGTGTTCGTGGACCCGCAGGCGTGGCGGGACGACGTCGAGTCGACCGTCGATGGCTGGCTCGACGCGGTCGGCCAGGCCTGGCACGACCCGTGGCGCAGCGCCCGGGACACCGCCTCGGCCCTGCTCGACGCGCCGGCGTGGCGGACCGGGCACTACGGCCAGGGGCTGGGCGCGGCGACGGCGCTGTTCCTTCCCACGCCGAAGTGGCTGCGGGTCGGGCCACGGGCGGGGTTGCGGCGGTGGGCGGCGCGCAGTGACCGGGTCCGGCCCGGGGCGCCGAGGCCGCGGCTGCAAACGGTCGACGAACTGCTGGCGGGTGTTGACCTCACCCGGCACGAGCACCCCGATCTGGGCCACACCCTCGACCGGCACGTCGACGTCGACGACGACTATCTGATCGACCGACTGACCTACGGCACGATCATGCCCGACGGCACCCGATCGTTCCTGCCACCCTTCGCCTCGCGATTCACCGACCGGGCCACGGCCGAGGGGGTGATCACCCGGGCCCTGCAGGGTCGTGCCGCGGAGCTGCGCGCCTTCGCCGCGGCCCCCGGCGTCCACACCGCCGACCTGAACGTGCACGTCGACGAGGCGATCGGGGTGACCGTGGTGCCGGCCCGGCGCGGGTTCGTCCGGCACGACATCCGTGAGGTCCACATCCGGCTGCGTCGCGAGAGCGACGGCGGGGTGTACATCGTGACCGCCTTCCCCCGGGAGCCCTGGTGAACCCCCATCCCACCGACCCGACGAGCCGCGTCGACTCGGTCGAGCGGCTGCTGGCCATGTACGGCGCCGAGAGCGAGGAGTCCTACTACGACTGCGAGGGGCCGCTGGAGAACGGACTGTGCCTGATCCGCTGGCGAGGTGGAGACCCGCGACGCGCGCGGGACGAGCTCGCCGAGCTGCTCACCCGGCGGCTGTCCGACGACGAACTGCATCGCGCGACGATGCCCTTCGTGGCCCGGCCCGCAGGCACGGACATGCGCACGTTCCTCGCCTATCTGCTGCGGCGCACCGACGCGGCGCTGGCCACGCCGCCGCCGGCCGAGGACGAGTACGGCATCCTGATCGGCCACGGCATGTGTCACCGCTCGCGCTTCTTCGATCGCGCCGGCGCCGAGCTCGCTGCCCGAGATGTCTTGCGGGCCAACGAGTTCCGGCTACGTGCCTGGGCTCAAAACCAGGCGGGCACCCTGCGTCTGCACCTGGTCGCCGACCTGGGCCGCTCGATCGGGACGTATCGTCCGACGGATCTGAGCGGACGTCCCTGCGGCGATCCGGTGCGGACCTCGACCTGCGCCGTGCTGATGCGGATCGACCGCACCTCGGGCCGACCCTACATCGGCACCTGCTATCCCGACGCGCTCGTCGATCCTGCGGCGCGGGAACGGTATCCCGACCTGGCCGCCCTGTTCGGCGGCTTCTTCGGGCAGGACCTGCAGGCCCTCGACCGGACCTACTGGTGGGCTGAGGACACCTTCCACGGACGGACCGGTCCGGCCGTGATCGCCCGGATCACCGAGCAGCTCGGCGACCTGCTCGCCGCGGCGCCGCCGCGCCCGGCCGACGCCTCGGACATGGTCCGCGACGAGGGTAGCGGCCGGTACGGCTGGCGTCCCGACACGTGGCTACGGGTCGTGGTGCACGATCTGGGTTCGTGCGCGGGTCCGCTCGACATGGTGCGCTGGGTGAGCGGACTGCACCGCCGGTGCGTGCAGCTGGCGTGGCGCTGAACCCCGCGGTGGCGTTCTCCGCTGAGACGTGTCGGCCAGGCACTCTGGGGGCCGTTGTCGCTGTGGGCCCGTTGTGTTGGTGTTTCCGGCCCGTGGTCAGGCGACCCGTTCGGCAGCGGCGGAGGGAACGGCGAGCAGGAAGGCCGGTGGGTCGAAACCGGCCACGGCGAACGCCCCGCTGACGCGCTCGGCGACCTGGGTCGCGGCGTCGCCCTCGACCAGGGCGATCGCCGAGCCGCCGAAGCCGCCCCCGGTCATCCGGGCGCCCAGTGCTCCGGCCGCGAGGGCGGTGTCGCAGGCGAGGTCGAGCTCCGCGCAGGAGACCTCGTAGTCGTCACGCAGCGAGGCATGCGAGGCGTCGAGCAGGGGCCCCAGGGCGCGCACGTCGCCGGCGTCCAGCAACGCGGCGGCCCGCCGGACCCGCTCGATCTCGCCCACCACGTGCCGGACCAGTCGCCGGGACTCGTCGGCGTCGAGCCGAGCCAGGGCCTGCTCGAGGCCGGCGGGGTCGATCTCGGCGAGCCGGTGCACGCCGAGCCGGCGCGCGGCGTCCTCGCAGACCTCACGCCGTGAGCCGTACTGCCCGTCGACCAGGGCGTGGTGCGCCCGGGTGTCGACGACGAGGACGGCGAGCCCGTGCGCGCCGGCGTCGAAGGGCACCGGGCGGACCGAGAAGTCCCGGCAGTCCAACAGCAGCACATGGCCGGCCCGGCCGCGCAGCGAGGCGGCTTGGTCCATGCCGCCGGTAGGTGCCCCGGCGATCTCGTTCTCCGCCCGCACGCAGGCCGCGGCCAGCGCTGCCCGGCCCGCGTCGGTGTCGGTCAGGCCCAGGCCCAGGACGTCGTCCAGGGCCGAGCCGACCGCGCACTCGAGGGCAGCGGAGGAGGACAACCCCGCGCCGATCGGTACCTGGCTGACCACGGCGGCATCGAACCCGGTCTCGCGGCGTTCGTCGAGCTGCTCTGCGAACTGCTCGGTGAGCGCCCAGGCCACCCCGGCGGCATAGCCGGCCCAGCCGTCCACCGTGCCGGGCGCCACCTCGGCGCGGCGCCCCTGCCAGGGCGGCAGCCCGCGCGAGACCAGGCCGATCCGGTCGTCCGAGCGCAGCGCGAGGGCGACGAAGGTGCGGTGAGGCAGCGCCATCGGCAGGCACAGCCCGCCGTTGTAGTCCACGTGTTCGCCGATCAGGTTGACCCGACCGGGAGCGGCCCACACGCCGTCCGGGGCGCGCCCGAAGGCGGCGCGGAAGTCCTGGGCGACCTGCGCGACGGCGTTCAGCGCGTCCGGCGCCGGGTACCACCGTGCCCCCGACGGGGCGGGGTCGGCGAGGGGCGCCGGCACCGCCTCGCTCACGCGACCACCTCGCGCAGGCGCGCGGCGATCCGCTCCGGGCTCACGTCGTTCACCCAGGCGCCCATGCCCGACTCCGAGCCGGCCAGGTACTTGAGCTTGCCCGGCGCCCGCAGAATCGAGAACAGTTGCAGGTGAAGGCGTCCCAGGTCCCGACCGGTGCCGATCGGGGCCTGGTGCCAGCCGGCGATGTAGGGCAGGGCGCTCACCCCGTCGAAGTAGCGGTCCGCTCCGCGCAGCAGCGCGAGGTAGACGCCGGCCAGCTCGTCCCGCTCCCCGGCGTCCAGGGCGGCGAGGTCCGGGACGTCGCGGTGAGGCGCGAGATGGACCTCGACCGGCCAGCGCGCCGCTGCGGGTACATAGGCGGTCCAGTGCTCACCGCTCAGCACGACGCGGGTCCGCGCCCGTCGTTCGGCGTCCAGGACATCGCGCAACAGATTGCCGCCGTGGTGCTTGCGGTGCTCTGCGGCCTGGCGCAGCATCACCGCCGAGCGCGGAGGCACGAACGGGTAGGCGTAGATCTGCCCGTGCGGATGGTGCAGGGTCACCCCGATCTCCTCGCCGCGGTTCTCGAAGCAGAACACCTGCTCGACGCCCGGCAGCGCGGAGAGCTCCGCGGTCCGGTCGCACCACGCCTCCACGACGGTGCGCACCCGGTGCACCGGCAGGGCGGAGAACGACGCGGTGTGGTCGGAGGTGAAGCAGACCACCTCGCATCGGCCGATGCCCGGTCGGTGCGGCCACAGTGGCTCGTCGTCGATCCGGCCGGGCTCACCGCCGGCTCGCATGGCGAGGGAGGGGAACCGGTTCTCGAACACCACGACGTCGTAGTCGCCGGCCGGGATCTCCGACGGGGCCACGCCACGGCCGGTCGGGCAGAGCGGGCACTCGTCCGCCGGGGGCAAGAACGTCCGCTCGTTGCGGTACGAGGCGATGGCGACCCACTCGTCGGTGAGGACGTCGTAGCGCAACTGCGACCCGCCGCCGCTGGCCGGGCCGAGAGGCCGGGTGTCGAGCGTGCAGCGGGTGACATCTCCGGACAGGAACGGCTCGGAGTCATCGAAGTAGAGCAGCTCCCGACCGTCGGCGAGCCGGTCCGCGGTCTTGCGCACCCGGCCTCCGGCCAGGGTCGATGTCATCGGTCCTCCTCGTTGGTGCGTGCCGCGGGCAGTCGGGACTGGGCGCTCGGCAACTGTGCCGGTGAGGCGAGGATCAGGCGACCGACCCGGCTCGAGACGATGCGGCACGCCTCGGGGTCGAGGTGGTCGTCGGTGATCAGGACGTCCACTTCGTTCAGCCGAGCCATGCTGCTCAGCCCGACCACCCCCCACTTGCTGCTGTCGGTGGTGACCACGACCTGACGTGCCGAGGCGATCAGGGCGCGGTTGGTCTCGGCCTCGATCAGGTTGGGGGTGGTGAAGCCGGCGTGCTCGTCGAAACCATGCACACCGAGGAACAGCCAATCGACATGCAGGCCCCGCAGGGTGGTCACGGCGACCGGGCCGACCAAGGCGTCGGACGGCGTTCGCTCGCCCCCGGTGAGCACGACGGTGAGGTCGGTGCGTTCGGTCTCGTGCAACACCTCGGCCACCGGCAGCGAGTTGGTCACCACGGTCAGGTCGGGGATCAGCCGCAACTGCTGGGCCACGGCATACGTGGTGGTCCCCGCTGAGACCGCGACACAGTCCCCCGGAGAGACCAGCGCTGCTGCCTGTACGGCGATCGCCGCCTTCTCGGTGGTCTGCAGCGAGGACTTGGCCAGAAAGCCCGGCTCTTCGGCGCTGCGCCCGGAGACCGCCGTCGCCCCGCCGTGCACCCGGGCGACCAGCCCCTTGCGAGCCAAGATCGAGATGTCTCGGCGGATGGTCATGTCGGAGACCCCGAGCAGGTCGACCAGGTCACTCACCCGCGCACCACCGGTCAGGCGCACCTCCTCCAGGATGCGCTCCTGCCTCTGCCTGGCCAGCATGCGGTGCCCACCTTCGTGACGGCCCTCTCCCGGTGGACCAACAGTGTCGCGCCCAGGGTCGGAAAGTCAACATTTCCGAACACCCGAGACACTGCGTAGTTGGAAACGTTTGCAGGTGCATCGATTTGGTCACGACCGTTCTGCCCTCTTGACACGAGATATGGGCTACAGACAGTGTGTGGAACATTGTGAGGGGTCATGTTCGATTCTGTTCGGCATCTCGATCATCCTTCATCCCCGATCGAGGCGGCCGGGCACAACCGGGGCGCCTCTCGCGGCTCGGTAACCCCTCGTTCGACCGGCAGTGCCAACGACGGCACGCTAAGGAGGCCTGAATGTCCCGTCCTCGCACCGAGGCCGAGTACCTCGCCCGACTCATCCCCCCGTCGGTGGCGGGCACCGTCAGTCGGCGCACCCTCTTCCGCGGGGCCATGGGGGCCGGGGCAGCGCTCGGCGGCGCCACCTTGTTGAGCGCCTGCGGCTCCGACAGCAGCACCAGCTCGGCCACGTCCGCGGCATCCGGCTCGGCCGCCGCCAGTGCGGCGGGTGGCGGCGAGGTGTCCCTTGGGTCGAACCAGTCAGACGACGTCCCGAAGAAGGGTTACCAGGCTCTTGGAGATGCCTACAAGGCGAGCACCGGCACCACGGTAAAGATCAACACCGTGCAGCACGAGGCCTTCCAGGAGAACATCAACTCCTACCTGCAGGGCAAGCCGGACGACGTGTTCACCTGGTTCGCCGGCTATCGGATGCGCTTCTTCGCGAGCAAGGGCCTCGCCGGTGACCTCAGTGATGTCTGGGCTCAGCTGCAGGGGTACACGGACGGTTTCAAGAGCGCTTCCACCGGCGACGACGGCAAGCAGTATTTCGTGCCGGTCTCCTACTACCCGTGGGCGGTCTTCTACCGGCCGTCGGTGTGGAAGGAGAAGGGCTATCAGGTGCCCAAGACCCTCGACGAGCTCAAGACCCTCGGCGCCACGATGCAGAAAGACGGTCTGATCCCGATCGCCTTCGCCGACAAGGATGGCTGGCCGGCGATGGGCACGTTCGACGTGCTGAACCTGCGGATCAACGGTTACCAGTTCCACATCGACCTGATGGCGCACAAGGTGGCCTGGGACGACCCGAAGGTGAAGAAGGTCTTCAGCACCTGGGCCGAGTTGCTGCCGTTGCACCAGGCCGACCCGCTCGGCCGAACCTGGCAGGAGGCGGCGCAGGCGCTCCAGACCAAGAAGGCCGGCATGTACCTGCTCGGCCTGTTCGTCACCCAGCAGATGACCGCCAACCTGGACGACGTCGACTTCTTCACCTTCCCGGAGATCGACCCGGCGATCGGCTCCGACGCCCTCGATGCCCCGATCGACGGCTTCATGATGGCCAAGAAGCCGAAGGACGAGGCCAGGGCGAAGGCCCTACTCACCTGGCTAGGGTCCAAGGAGGCGGCCGACGTGCTGGTCAAGAGCGACCCGACTCTCTTGGTCGCCAACTCGGGCGCGAACGTGAGCGGCTATACGGCGCTGCAGAAGAAGTCGGCCGAGCTCGTCGGCTCGGCGAAGAACATCGCCCAGTTCCTCGACCGGGACGCCGACCCCACGTTCGCGTCCACCGTCATGATCCCGTCGCTGCAGTCGTTCCTCAAGAACCCCAAGGACATCGACGGTCTCCTCAACAGCATCGAGAACCAGGCGAAGTCGATCTACACGTCCTGACCCGAGAGGAGCGTTCGATGGCAGGAACGGACTCGGTCCGCGTCCCTGCCACGGTTCCCGGACCGGCGGCCGGGGACGCCCACAAGGGCGTCCCCGGCAAGCGCCGTGTCCGCCGGCTGAACACCCGCGACCGTGTCGTCGTGGTGTTCATGGT
>Ga0209261_10000343_pt1 | contig 12561 bp, 11 predicted proteins | sample DOMMetBare1Fresh_FD_187470 | JGI IMG/M metagenome (GOLD analysis project Ga0209261, IMG submission 187470) | Wetland sediment microbial communities from St. Louis River estuary, USA, under dissolved organic matter induced mercury methylation -... | ecosystem: Environmental > Aquatic >...
TTTCTCCAGGGCCTTCTTGCGTTGATCCAGGAAGGCAAGCAGGTGGGGGGACATGAAATTTGGATCATTGTCCTCCAGTTCGAGGATGAGATCTCCCTCCTTGACCTGGTCCCCTTCGAAGACGTGCCATTTCTTGATACGACCTGTAATTTGGGCTTCGATGTCCTGCGGTCGCTCGTAGGGAGTATAGGCCGACATCTGACCAGTCACCGTGACCGTCTGGGTCCACGGGACGAAAATGATGATCAGCAGGAAAAGTAAGACCAGCGTGATGGGAAGTCGTGAGGAAAACCTCCATCGCACAGGAAGTTGAGCCTCCTCCCAGGATTGAAGCTGAGTCGAGGTGAGGAGCTGGTCGATGGCGAGCTCGTCCAAGCCGGTTTCACCCTGAACGAGAGAACGCATTCTCTTTCCAAGACCAAGATCCAAGGTAGGCACGGAGATGACGTCCTTCCAGATTCCAATCCAATCACAAACCGTCTTTTCTCACACCACCCTCTATCATACTAAGAAGCCCCTGCTTCTCAAAGCAATGCTTACATAGCTTTTGACAATGATTCACGTGGCAATATTCTATTTGTAGATGCCCAATTCATGACGTACGCTCGACTCATGCGTCAGGTTCTCGGTGGAGGCATTTCAGAGCCCCTCTCCACTCTGGCTCGTGCGCCAAAAGGCCAGGCGACTGACGTATTCAAGAGGCGTGACACTGTGGAGGACGAGAGTAGCTGGTCCTTCATGAACGAAGCAAGGAGGTGTGTGATGCGATTTCTATCTGCTTGTCTGCTGGCGGTTGTTTGGTTCACTCTCCCGACCTCGGCCTCAGCCAACACCTGGCCTCACGTCGGAGAGCGGTGGAGTGATCGGTCCACAGTCGTCCAAGGTTGGCTTGAGCAGGACCCATTGATCCACGCCGTGGTTGAGCGTTGGTTTGACCGATTTCCAACGTATACTGATCTCGGGACTAAAGAGAGGATGGACGAAGCCACCCGTGACAGGGAGAAGGACGCCGCGTCCGGGAAAGACAGTCGATCCTACGACAATGTTCTGAGTCCATCATTCGATAGCATCGACGGCCACTCTAGCGTCAATGGCCATTCTCGTAGCTCTGATCCCTGGTGGGGGCGCAGACCAGAAGGCGATCCGATGATCAGGGAATTGAGTCGTGAGCCCTTAGAGCGATAGCTCCGGTGAGGAGCAAGGGGATGGATCATTAAAGTAACTGCTGGATGGAATAACGATGGCAGGACGGAAAAACCGATCACCGATGATACGTAGGCGTTCCAAGCTCTACGGCTTGGCAGCGGGCCTGATCAGTGCCGCCGGACTCTGGGCCATGACATCTCTGGATGTGACATCGGCGGGCCCGCAGAATGATCTCAGGCCAGCCAGGACAGTGGCGGGGGCTGGCCAGGCCGGTAAGGCTCTGTTTGAAAAGTACTGCGTAACCTGTCATGGGCCACGAGGCCGAGGGGATGGTCTTGAGATTGCCGGAGCCACTGTCGCGGACCTATCTTCAGCCGCGACTCAACGAAAGCTCAACGTCGATTTACTGACCACCATCCATGAAGGACGCCCCGGTAAGGTGATGCCATCGTGGAAGTGGCGACTTTCTGAGGAGCAGTCCAAGAACGTGTTGGCGTATGTCCGCACGTTGCGGAGGAAATGACGTTTCCGGAGATCGCGTCATTCGCCTAGCTGAGCACTTCCCGATGGGCTGCGTTGAAGAGAGCCACCACGGTCGGGTGTTTCAGGCGACGCTCGACGGTGATCGCATAGAACCTCTGCCTGATAGAATCGACTCGTCGTATCACCTGCACTTGATATTGCCGACAAATCTCTTTTTCCAAGACCGTCGGTCCGGGAAACAGCCCATGTCCTGCTTGTCCGAAGGCTTTTAAAGTGGCGCTATCTTCGAATTCCCCGATGACGGTTGGGACCAGTTCCTGGCCCATCATCCAGTCATCCAGCAACCTGCGAAGCACCGTGTTGGAAGTGGGCAACAAGATCGGTGCGCCATGCAAGGATCGAGGGAAATTACGACGGTAGCGCGCTGCCAACTTGGATTTCGCGAAGAACGTGACCCCCGACTCACCCAGTAGATGGTTATACGCTTGCACCTTGATCGACGGTGGCGCCGGCGTGTCAGCGATGACTAAATCCAGTCCATGGATCGCCAGGTCGGCCAACAGCTGGTCCAGCTTATCCTCCCAGCAGATCAAGCGTACACCGTGGGACTGCCGAACGGCGGAGTCCAATAGACGGGTGGCCAGCAGCTTGGGCACCACGTCAACGACGCCTATGTTCAGGCGAGCCTGGCTGCTACTTGTCCGCCCCTTGACGGTATTCAGCAAGTCTTGTCCGATGGAGAAGATATCCTCGGCGTGGTTGAAGACGATGCGGCCCATTTCCGTCAACACAAGGTGCCGACCGGTCCGCATGAACAACTTTTCTCCTAATGTGGCCTCCAGAAGTCCTATCTGTTTGCTGATCGTCGGTTGAGCCAAACGGAGGTCCTCGCAAGCTTTGGCGACGGTCCCGTGCTTCGCGACGGACCAGAAATAGAGCAGATGGTGGTAATTCAGCCATTCCATGAGGCGGCACTATACACTGAAATTGTCGATGCCTCTAGGCTGCACGCTCAACATGATGATTGATGCGACCCTACTTACCGAACGGGAGGGAGGTGTATGAGTCCACCGCTCCTATCGAGAAAGGCGGAAGAGATGAAAAGGAGGATTGTAGTGGCCAGAGGGAATTCAATTCGCAACGGTGACGACCTTGGAGGTGTCCGTAAACTAGTGGTTTCCTCTGGCATCTGTCGCGGATCGAGCTGATTCCTTCTCTGGCAGATGGTGAGCAGGGCTGCTTGTATGAGGTCGTCGACTTGCAGTTTGTGGAAAAGGTTTTTGATGCGAAACTTCCTGATGGTTGATGGCGATTTTCACAAGAGTGGGCGATCCGCTACCTATTCCCGTTCTGCAGTTCTCGATCCACCGTAAAGACGAAGACGCGTTCGCCGAGCTGCACATCGATATCCGTAAAGAGGCCGAGAATCTTTGCTCCGGTAATCTCACCGATCTGTTCGCAGAGCTTATCGCGACCTTGCGCGATCAGATTTTGCCGGAGCCTCTTCACCATTTCGACACCCTCTGGGGTCTTCGCCAGCTGCCGCTCTGCCGGCGTGAGCACACCCTTCAGTCGAACAACCACGAGGTCTCGTACGACGAATGCACGGACTTCGTCGGGGCCGCGCCCCAGGAACTCCTGTTCAAACTTGATGATGGCATTGCGAATGGCGTTTTCCATAACGGATCGTCCTGAGCCAGAATTATACGGGTCGCATGAGCGAGGGAACAAGTCCAATCCTGAGCCTTTGGCGTCAATGACTCGTCGGCCGTGGGTCTTTCGGGTCATACCCTGTCGATTCTAAGACCTGATCTTCCTTTTCACGCTTGACGTTGATCGGGTAGACATATTATTGATGGACGCGTACTTACAGACTTGCGATGTTGCTGGTCCCCACGATTTCAAGGGACGGGCAGAGCGGCAAGTGTTCGTATCACGGGTCGTAGGGTGACCGGCAGTTCGCGCGAGAGGCCGGTCGCAGTACAAGCCAACCGAACCTGTCTCGATCCGGCATCAAGCAGGCGGTTGGCTTTTGTATTCTTAGAGCATTGAGGTGATGATGTCTGCGGTCTTGCTTGTGCCGGTGCTTCCATTGATCGCCACTCTTATCGTGGGCGTCGGTAGCGAGGCCACGCGCCATGTCCGCGCGAAGGTCGCCGCCTGGCCGATCGGTGCGGCCTTCTGTTGCGCCATCGCCACACTCTACGTCGTGGCCACGGAAGGCCCGATCGCACTTCGATTGTATGATCCTGGCGCATCCACTGTGTTGGCCGTTCCGATCGGCCTGTACATCGATCGGCTCAGCGCGGTCATGATGGTATTGATCTCCGGGATCGGCACGATCATTTACACCTATTCCGTGGAGTATATGTACCAGGATTTGCACGAGCGCCGGTATCTCGCCTTGATCGGGCTGACCCTGTTTGTCCTCCTCTGCCTGGTGTCCAGCGCGAACCTGCTGATGCTGTTCGTGTTGTGGCAATTGCTGAGTTACCTCCTCTATCTCCTCATCCACAATCATAGCCACCAGGAGACGCTGAAAAGCGCCTTTCGAACCTTCACGCTCTTGCGAGTCGGTGACGTCGCCTTCCTGGGCGGAACTGTGCTGGCTTACTCGCTGTACGGCACATTGGAATTTCCTGATTTGTTTGCCGTGGCCGCGCAATCCACTGTCACCGTGGCCCTGTTCCCCGGTGTCGAATTGAACGGCGCGACGGCGGTCACCTTGCTGCTCCTGGTCGGCGGAATGAGTAAGTCCGCCCAGTTTCCGCTGTACGGCTGGCTTCCCCGGTATCTCTATGCCCCCACGTCCGTGACTGCCTTACTGCACGCGGGCATAATCAACGCCGCAGGCTTTCTCATCAATCGCCTGGCGCCGCTCTTCGGGATGAGCTCGACCACCCTGCACATCGCCCTCGTGATCGGGACGCTGACGGCCATCCTCGGCGCAACCATGATGCTGGTGCAGAACGACATCAAGAATATGCTCGGCTTTTCGACGATCGGCCAAATGGGCTACATGGTCATGGAATGCGGTCTGGGTGCCTTTTCCCTCGCAGTCTTTCATTTAATCGCCCACGGGCTGTTTAAGGCGACGGTGTTTCTATACAGCGGAAATGTCATCCATAAAGCGAGACAGGAACCTTCGCTCCCCCATCCAGGAGAGAAGACGGAGAAAGAAGGTTACTCGCCCCTGACCTGGACGACAGGATTTCTCACGACCCTGCTGATCCCCTTGCTGATCCTGCTGGCGACTCATGGCGTGTTACGGATTCCGCTATTGGAATCCCAGGGCACCGTCATCTTTCTCTTTTTCATCTGGATCACGTCTTCGCAAGCGATCCTCACGCTGACCCGATTGCGGGCCGTCGCGTCCTGGAAGGTATCTGCTGCGATGTTACTGACACTCTTGTTCATCGTGTTCGTCTACCTGTTTGCCGTCGAATCTTTCACCGCATTTCTCTACCCCAATCCGGAAGAGGTGGCCTTGTACTTCAAGGCCGGTGCCCTTCCGGATTGGCTCTTTGACCTCATCCTCGCGGTGTCGACGCTCGTGACGATTGGGGGATGGGTCTATCTGTACATGCGGGCCCATGGCCGGGCCGTGTGGATCCCATCGTGGATCCACGGCGTCCGGATCCGTCTCTATGTGCTGTTCCTTAATCGACTCTATATCGACGTGGTCTTACATCGGGTGGGACAGATCCTGACATCTGCCATCCAGCGCTTGGATAAGCGCGCCGGCGAACGCACGCTTTGACCGACACCGGCAATGGCCATACAGAGCAGAGATAGCCTCTTCCTGAACAACCTGGGCGCGTCGTCTGGGACGGCGCATGGGCAAGGGATCGGCGGTGAGACGCCATGACAAACATGGTCATCCCGTGGCTGTTAGCTGGAATTCCGTTCGCGGGTACACTCGTCTGTCTGGCATTTGGGCCCAATCCGTACCGTGTAAAGATGTGTGCGATCGGCTCGTCTGTCATCAGCCTTGCGGCGACCGCCGGAGTCGCCGACCGGCTTACGATTCCGTCCGATGGTCTTTTACCGCTCTATTTACTGCCGATCGCATCCGTGGTGGCCACATTAGGCCAGCCGGTGCACGAACATCATCGGCTCTCCTGGACCCTGACCTTGATCTTTCTCGGTTTGGGAATGGCCGTGCTCACCGGGGGGAACACGTTCGGCCCGCTGTGCCTGATCTCGATCATGCTGATGATCATGTTCCTCCTCTACAGTCATCACACGACGCTCTGGCCCATCTCCTGGTGGGGCATCGGTTCCTTCGGTGTCGGTGTCGTCGGCGTGTGTCTGACTCTCGTGGCGGGTCCGCCCGTCTCAACGATGGCATCCCTGGCAACCTGCGCCGTTCTGTTACCGCTCATGCCTCTTCATGACGGGTACCTCACGGCGCTGACTAGGCTGCCGGGTAGCCTGCCCCCGTTCATTGTAGTGCTGCTGCCCGTGCTTGGCCTTCACGGACTGGCGACCGCCATGCCGACGATGCCGAATGAATTCGTCGCGGTCGTCAGCCTCTTGGCCCTGGCTAGCTCATTGTACGGCGCAATCAAAGCGTTGGCCCAATCGCGGGTCCGGCTGTTGGTGGGCTACGGGAGCGTTTCGTTCTTTTCGATTCTCTGGTGGTTTGTGGCCGGAGCCCACCAGGCGACCGCGCGCGCGGCCGTGCTGGCCGGAGCAGTCGGCCTCGCCACCGGCGGACTGTTGGTTGCCTGGCAGGTTATTCGCACGAGATACGGCGACGATGTGGACCCGCAGGCTGTCAGCGGCCTGGCCGCGGTGATGCCGAAATATGCGATCCTGTTTTCTCTGTTGGGCCTTGCGGCGATGGGAATCCCGCCCTTTGGGGTGTTCGCCGGATTCATGGGGTTGCTCCTCACAGCCCCGCCCTCTTCAACGATCGGCCTGTTCATCGCGCTCACAGCCTGGCTTGCGGCTTCCTGGTACATCATGCAAATGGTCCAGCAGTTACTCTTCGGAGTTCGCCGACCCGATTTACGTTATGCGGACCTCAAACATCCCGAATTTATCTCGCTGCTGATCGTGGTGCTGGCCTTGCTGGCGCTTGGCTTAGCCCCGACCAGCTTGTATTCGTCGAATCAGGATCCGAATAAGACCGCCGCCACGGAGCAGCCTCTCGCATGGAACCGCTAGCGCGCGTGACAGACATCGAATCCCGGCGGATGGAATTGCGCGGGGTCGTCCGTCTGGCGGGGGAAGTCATTGCGCAATACTGGCCGATGAGGACTTTCGTCCACCACAATCCATTGCACAGCATTGAATATCTGCCGTTCGAAGAAGCCGTCAAGCGCGGGAAGCAGTTCATGGGCGGCAACGGCTATCTTCCCAGCCATCTGTACCGTGAGTACCTCAAAGCAGGCCGAATCCGGTCCACGCATCTCGATGACGCACTCAAGTCGCGCGTCGTCGATCAGCATGTGACCATCGGATCGCATACTGTCACGCACAGCACGGTCTTGCGCGCCTGTCTGGCTCATGGACTTTGTGCTCCGGCCATGGAACCGCTTGACGATCAGTTGGAGGATCCCGACAGGCCGTTGATCGACGCGCTCGCCCGCAAGCTGGAGTGCGTGCTGTGTCCTTTTTCACTGGATGATCGAATCCGCAAAACCGTGGATGAGAGCCAAGCCGCCCTTTGCCGATGGCTCACCCTTTCGCACTGGTGCGACGACACGCTCGGCACACAGATCGTCCAGCAGATCAACGATCAAATGATCAAGTGGTGCGGTGCGTTCCTGGACGAGGGCCATGCGACATGGGTCATGCCCGGACGTGAAAAGGGTCTGTATGAAGCCTGGAAAGCCATGGCCTCCCACGAGTGGTCTCCATGTGGGATCAAAGACAGTAGAAACAAAATCGAGCAGTTGCCGGACTATCCGGAAGACGCGCTCCGCGAAAGCCTGGATACCCTGGGGATTCCTGCTGCACTTCTACAAGATTATTTATCGTTACAATTGACTGCGCTGCCGGGCTGGGCCGGCTTCATCAAGTGGCGTGGAGAGGAGCGTCACTACCCCTGGCAACAAGCTTACCCGGCCGGCTTGGTGAAGTTTCTGGCGATTCGTCTCTGGTACGCACGGGAACTCGTACAAGCAGCCTGTCAGGAATATCTCCACATTCATGGCCGATTCGACGCCATCTCTGCTTACATGCGCGACTATCCCGAAGAATATTATCTTCGACGGCTGCGGGTAGCCGGCCGGTTGCCCGCCCTCTATGCCGAGGAAGTCGACCGGCTCTCGCATCGTAATGGGCAAAGCTGGAACAATATCCTCACACGGTACCGAGATGAAATCATTCCCCGGCTGCAAGCGGCCGGGCGGCGCGGGGCCGCGCGCAGACTGCTCGCCCTGACCCGCTCATTGACCATTGATGCAAGTGCTCTCCTCGAAAGCCCTCCCGCAGGCTTGAAGCAGATCGTTGATTGGATGGAGGCTTTCCCCGAATCGGACCATGGACCGGTGTGGCTCAATGCCCTGGAGGCCGGCTACCAGGAACAGCTGTTAGGACACTTGCGCGCGCGTACCGAGATTGCCGCGTCCCCCGAAACAGCGCGCCCGTACTCGCAATCGGTTTACTGCATTGACGTACGTTCCGAACCGTTCCGCCGCCATCTCGAATCGGTCGGCCTACACGAAACCTACGGGTTCGCGGGTTTCTTTGCCGCCTTTATCCGCTATCGGGCCTGGGGAAAGGAACATGACACGGAACAGTTCCCGGTGATCATGCGTGCGAGACATGAGGTTCGTGAGATTCCGCGTAGCTATCTCGATGATAAAGTATCGCGGCACGCGGCACGGGCCAAGTGGGTGCATGCAGGTCATACACTCTTGCACGATCTGAGAGAAAATGTCGTGACCCCCTATGTCATGGTGGAATCGCTGGGCTGGTTTTACGGCCTGCCCATTTTCGGGAAGACACTGGTCCCGGGCCTTTATCAGCGCTTGATTGCCTGGTTGCAAGGCCTGTTCGTCCCCTTGCTGGCCACAACACTCACGATTGACAAGCTGGCCCCAAGCGAAACTGCGGAGATGCTCGAAGCAGAACAACAAGCCGCGATCAGGGATGCCTTGCATGAGCACCTCGGGCTTCGCAGTTCCCGTATCACGCCCGCGCTGGTTGAAGGGTTGCGGCAGCGGGCGCTGACAGTGGAAGGCGACCCGGAGCCGCCGATCGATGCCGAAGAAATCGGGCGGGCGGGACTCACACACGAGACGATCAATGCCTTTGTTGAAATTCTACAGCGGCAATACGATCTGACGGTGCGCGCTGCGTCACGACACAGAGAGCGACTCACCAGGACAGGCTTTACCTTGGAGGAGCAGGTCCTGACCGTCGACACGGCTTTGCGCATGATGGGTCTGACGAAGAACTTCGCGCGGCTCGTCCTCTTCTGTGCCCACGGGAGCACCTCGGACAACAATCCCTACGAATCCGCGCTCGATTGCGGCGCCTGTGGCGGCAATGAAGGCAAGCCCAACGCCCGTGTCCTCGCGATGATGGCGAACAATACGAAGGTCCGGGAGCGAATCGCCAATCTGGGGATTGCTATCCCATCCGACACGCATTTTCTCGCCGGCCAAATGGATACAACCACCGATACCATACGGCTTTTCGACCTTGAAGACGCCCCGCCTACCCATCGCGCGGACATCGCCAGGCTCCAAGGAGACCTCGAAGCAGCATCCGCGCACACCAGTCAAGAACGCTGTGCGCGCTTTCCGGATATCCAAGAAGTTCTCGAAGAACCGGAGGCCGAAGCACATGTCCGCAAGCGGAGCGTGGACTGGAGTCAAGTCAGGCCGGAGTGGGGTCTTTCAAACAATACGTCCTTCCTGATCGGGCGAAGAGAACTGACGAAAGGGCTGGACCTGGGCGGGCGCGTCTTTCTGCATTCGTACGATTATCGGGAAGATCCGAGCAACCGACTGCTCGAAGTGCTGCTCACGGCGCCCCAAGTAGTGGCGCAGTGGATCAACATGGAACACTACTTCTCTGCGGTGGACAACGAGGTCTACGGAAGCGGCAGTAAGATCTATCACAATGTCGTGGGGCGACTCGGTATCATGTCCGGTCCTTGGAGTGATCTCCGTCTCGGACTTGCCCGACAAACCGTTATGAACGGCGACTCGCCCTATCACGAGCCGATGCGACTGTTGACGATCATTGAGGCACCGCGTGATCGGATAGATAAGCTCATCACCCGACATGAAGTACTGCGGCATTTCTATCACAATGAGTGGGTGCATCTGGTCGCCCTCGACCCGGAAGACCAGGTATGGTATCGGTACCGTCCCGATGGAACGTGGAACGCGTTCTAGGACGGTACCTTAACTGTCGGAACACAGCCAGAAAGGAGCATATTGATGAGTTTCGCATTGCATCTGATGAAGGAAATTCGTGTGATCGTCGCTGGCGAACACCGGGCTTTCGTGACCGATGTGTTTGATCGGGTCAAGGCCACCGGCTATACCATCATCGGGAATGTGTCTGGAAAGGGCCACCATAGCGTGCGCGAGGCCCACTTCATGTTCAGCGAACAGGAGAGCCTTGAAATTATCATGACGGTCGTGCCGGAAGAAAAAGTCAATCCTATTCTCGCCGGCCTTCGTCCACTCTTCGAACGGCACTCCGGCGTGATGTTCGTGGCTGATGTAGCCGTGAGCCGACAGGAATACTTCGGGAAAACAGGCGCCAAGGATTGATTACCGGGTTCGGCTTCACCAAAATGGCAGTGTCACTCAATCATAGATATCCTGGTAAGACGTCAGGATAATGTTGACTTGGTAAAGCATTATGCTGTGCCTTTTATTGTGTCATCGTAGGTCCTTTCCAGTATTACGGGTGCCCGTGTCACCGTGGTCCCACTAGAGGCGCCACCCTAAGCTGCACTGATCAGATACTTGCTACTATCCAATCACAAGCTTCTGGCCTCAATCACTCCTCAATCATGGGGCTTTCGGTCCGATATTATTCTTCTGATAGCCCCTATTCACCCTTTCAATCTTGACACCGGTCGGCGAGACATATTATTGATGAGCCCGCGCTGATTGATCGGCGAGGCTGTTTGCGCTTGGCATTGATCCAAGACAGGCAGCGCGGCGAGTTCCAGTGCTACAGGCCGTAGGGCGACCAGCAGCTCGTCATGAGAGGTTGATCGCAGTACAAGCCAACTGAGCTGCGTCGACAGGTGGTCGAGCATGCCGGTTGGCTTTTGTGTTTTCAGGATTCTTTTGAGGCAATGATGTCCGCTGTGTTGCTTGTGCCGCCGCTTCCATTGATCACCGCTCTTTATGGTGGGTGTCGGTAGCGAAGCCTCACGCGAACGGCGAACCGATCCTCGATAGCGATACCCGCCTCGGTTCGACTAAATAAATGTTGAGGTACCACCTATGACAACATATGAAGCAGAAAAGAATTTAGAGTCACCCGAAGATGAACTTCGTGATATTGGGAACGATCAAGCTGTCCTAACGGAGCCGGTTCCAGTAACCGGCTCCGCCGCTTTCCAAGCGAAATATGTGGGGCGCGATTTCGCCGCTGGAATTATCACCGGAGCGATGGCTATTCCATTGTCGGTGGGGATCGCCATGATGTCCGATTATCCCATCAAAGTCGGGTTGGCAACAGTGGCGTTTGCCTGCTTGATCGGCTGGATTAATGCCTGGTTCAAACCCGGCAACTACATCGGCTGCCCGGGAATCGCCGCGGGTCTGGCTCCAGTATTGGCGGTGGGCGTTGCGAGCTTTGGACTGGAAAATATGCCCTTCGCGATTTTCCTGACGGCGCTTTTTCAAGCCATCATCTGGAAATTCAATTGGCAGCGATATCTGTTGCTTGCCGTGCCCGTGTACTTGGTTGAAGGGTTGTTGGCAGGCGTCGGTCTGAAGATCGCTCTCAAGTTTCTTGCCTTCACCTATGAGCTCCCTCCTGGCATGGAAGTCGCCGACTCATTTTTGAACGGCGCACGTATTCAAATGATCCTGATCTCCATGGTGGGGTATGGTCTCTTCGTATATCTCTTTTTGAAGTTCAAGAACACGCAACCAGCCATTCCCTATTTCGTTATCATCGCAGCAGGAACCATCCTGGCCCAGTTCGTATCGGTGCCTATGCTGTCCATGGAAGATACGGAACTGAAGTTCGCGCTGCCGGTTCCGCACTTCGATAGTCCCTTGACAGTTCTCTCTATGCTGGGATTTGCGGTGATGCTGGCCCTGATCGACGTCATCGAGCAGGTGATGAGCAATGCCGCGATTGAAAAAATCGACCCGCTTAAACGTCGATGTAACAGTAATAACAGCCTGCTGGCCATCTGGATCGCCAATATGGGGTCTAGCTTCTTCGGCGGCATGACCAACCTGGATGGGTTGGCAAAAAGTACTACCAATCGGTTGGCTGGAGCGTACACCAAATTCTCGGTCCTGATTATCGGTTGTGTGGTGACCTTCTTCGCATTTAACACATACTCCCTGGCTTATCTGCCGAAGTTCGCGCTGGCGGTCATCATGATCTTCTCCGGCTGGAAGATGATCGAGGGACTTGTGCATGTGACCCATCACGGGCCCTATGCCATGATTCTCGCCATTTTATGCGGCATCCTGGTGTTTAAGGTTGGAATTTTTGAAGGATTGCTGGCTGCGATGGCCGTGCATGGTATTGTTCACTACATGGTGTATGCCAATCTTGAAAAAATGCCGGGTAGGGCGATCGTCAAACGATACCTTGATGACCTCAAGAAGAACGTGAGCGACGTCAGCTAGTGGACTCGTCCTACACTAGTCAGAGAGTTTATAGCATTGAGGACGGGGGATGAAGATCCGCATCCTTTACTCACCCATCACAGACTAGATAGGGGCTCATCCTAATGTTCATGAAGATTCTGGCAGCGAT
>Ga0209261_10000344_pt1 | contig 12522 bp, 8 predicted proteins | sample DOMMetBare1Fresh_FD_187470 | JGI IMG/M metagenome (GOLD analysis project Ga0209261, IMG submission 187470) | Wetland sediment microbial communities from St. Louis River estuary, USA, under dissolved organic matter induced mercury methylation -... | ecosystem: Environmental > Aquatic > Freshwater...
TGGCCAGGTGCCCGACCTCGAGGACCCCGGGCTGATCATCCGCACCGTCGCCCTCGTCAACGATCTGCGTGAGCAGGGGCTGCTGCTCGCCTACCACGACCGCTCGGACGGTGGCCTGTGGGCGACGTTGTGCGAGATGGCCTTCGCGGGTGACCGCGGTCTCGACGTCTACGCCGCCACGGTGCCGAGTCTGTTCAGCGAGGAGCTCGGGGTGGTCCTCGAGGTGCCGCAGGTCGACAACCCCGAGCAGGAGGACCTCGTGCTGCCCCTGCTCCGGCGGCACGGGTTGATGGACGCCGCGGAGCACGTGGCGGACGTGGTGGCAGAACGCCGGATCCGGATCCTCGGCAACGGCCGGCAGGTCATCCTCGACGAGCCGTTGTCCTCCCTGGCCCAGGCCTGGGACGAGGTGTCCTGGCGGATCAGCCGGTTGCGGGACAACCCCGAGTGCGCCGACGCCGAGCACGGGGCGGTGGGGACGGCCGGAACGACCCGGCTGGTCGTGGAGCCGAGTTTCGACCCCGCCGAGGACGTCGCCGCGCCGTACCTCGCGACCGGGGTGCGTCCGAAGGTGGCGATCCTGCGCGAGCAGGGCGTGAACTCCCACGTGGAGACGGCGTTCGCCTTCGATGCGGCCGGATTCGACGCCTACGACGTGCACATGACCGACCTGCAGTCCGGCCGCTTCGACCTGGCCGACGTGGTCGGCCTGGTCGCCTGCGGCGGCTTCTCCTACGGCGACACCCTGGGCGCGGGGGAGGGCTGGGCGCGGTCGGTGCTGTTCAACCCCGGGCTGACCGAGATGTTCTCGGCCTTCTTCCACCGCGACCACACGTTCGGGCTGGGCATCTGCAACGGCTGCCAGATGTTCGCGGCGCTCGCCGACCTGATCCCCGGCGCGCAGGCGTGGCCCCGCTTCACCCGCAACCTCTCCGAGCAGTACGAGGCCCGGCTGACCCTGGTCGAGGTGCTCGACTCGCCGTCGCTCTTCACCGCAGGGATGGCCGGCTCGCTGCTCCCGATCGCGGTGGCGCACGGTGAGGGCTTCGCCGACTTCTCCGCGCGCGGGGACGCCGACGCCGTCCACCGGGTGGCCCGGTTCGCCGACCACCGGGGCGGTCCGGCGACCCGGTACCCGTTCAACCCCAACGGGTCCCCGCACGGGCTGACCGCGGTGACCACGCCCGACGGACGGTTCACCGCGATGATGCCGCACCCCGAGCGGGTCGCCCGCAACGCCCAGCTCTCCTGGACCACAGGATCGCCGGACGGTCCCAGCCCCTGGCTGCGGATGTTCCGCAACGCGCGGGTCGCGATGGGCTGAGGACGAAGGTCGGCGCGCGGGCCGACGGGCACGGACAAGGGTGGGATCGGTGGAGGCGTGACGCATGCGCCGCCACCACGGAGGTGTGCCATGTCCGAGCCGACGAGGGTGCTGACCGCGCACCTCACCAGGCATCTCGAGGTGGAGCAGCGAGAACTGGCCGAGCAGCCGACAGCGGTGATGTGCGGGCGGCTCGAGGTGGCCGACATCCCGGCCTGGATCGGGCCGGCCTTCGGCCAGGTGATGGCGGCGATGAGCGCAGACGGCGTCGTGTCGGTCGGGCCGCCGTTCGCCCGGCTCGCCCGGGTCGAGGGCATGCCGACCACGTTCGACATCGAGGCGGGCTTCCCGGGCTCCCGCCCGCTGGCAGCGCACCCCGGGGCGGTGGTGCAACCCTCCCGGCTGCCAGGGGGACCGGCCGCGGTGATCCTGCACCTCGGGCCGTACGACGCGATGCTGCCCACCTACCAGGCCCTGGATCGCTGGTTGGCCGAGCACGGCCTGGTCGCCGAGGGCGCGCCGTGGGAGTGCTTCTTCAGTGAGCCGGAGGGTGATGCCGCGACCTGGCGCACCGAGATCGTCCAGCCGTACCGCGACGCCGCTTGACCACCCGAGGGTTCCCGCCACCATCTGCCGATGCTCCGCAGGTGCACACGGAACTGAGGGCAAATCGGGATGTTCCACGCACCGATGTGTTCACCCGCGGAGCATGGCGGGAGATGGGGCTGGGGTCAGGCGTCGTCCCCGGCGAGCCAGGCCCGACCCGTACGCTCCTCGACCCGGATGGCGCCGCGGATGGCCGGCTCGGCGGCCTTCTCGATCTTGCCGCCGATCAGCGGGACCGAGGCCTTGAGCTCACCGCTCACCTCGTGCAGCGTGCCCCCGCCGTCGAGCCCCAGCCACAGCGAGCCGGTCAGCTGCACCGGCGCCCCGACGATCTCGACCACCACGGTGCCGGACCGGACGCCGTCGCCGTCGATGGCCGCCCAGTCACTGTGCTCGGCCACGCGCACGGTGCCGCCGACGAAGCGGCGGACGAACTCCGGGACGGCGTCAGCGGGCAGCGTCCGGTGGGTGCTGACCAGGGCGCCGCCGTGCGCGGCGGGGCGGATCTCCACCTCGTAGGCGAGCGAACCGGTGGCTGCGCACTTGCGCTCCTGGAAGGCCCGGTCGGTGAGCATGGCGAACACCGCGTCCGGAGTGCTGCCGGGGTAGCGGATCTCGGCGGTGAGGCGCATGGACGCGACTGTATCCGCCGGCCCCGGTGCACGCCGCCGCGCCAGGGTCGTGCCGCCTGGGGCGCGACCCGATCGGGTCGGTACAGTCGGCAGAAGTGATGGTGGTGGCAACGGTGCCCCGCACCCTGGAGGCAGAACCATGACGGCCCACGCGGTGGCGTTGCAGGAGAGCGAACGAGCCTCGCTGGTCGAGAGGGCGGTCGAGGCGGGTGAGCGTCAGGGGTCGCGGGACGACCTCGGTGACCTGCGCACCTTCCTGACCCGGTACTACTGCTATGTCCCGATCGAGGAGATGCGATCACGCGGGCCGGTGGACCTCGCCGGGGCGGCGCTGTCCCACCGGCAGATGGCGGCGACGCGACCGCAGGGCCGCGCCAACGTGCGCACCTTCACCCCGACCGTGGAGCAGCACGGCTGGTCCACGGGGCACACCGTGATCGAGATCGTCACCGACGACATGCCGTTCCTGGTCGACTCGGTGATCAGTGAGCTGAACCGGCTGGACTGTGGCATCCATTTGATCGTCCACCCCCAGATGGTGGTCCGCCGGACCGTGACCGGGGAGCTGGTGGAGATCCTGGACATGGGTCCCGGAGCCTGGGCCGGGGGCGACCACTCGCACGACAGCGTGATCGAGTCGTGGATGCATGTGGAGATCGACCGGCAGACCCTGCCCGCGCGCCAGGAGGAGATCAGCCGCGAGCTGCGCCGAGTGCTCGAGGACGTTCGGGTGGCGGTCGAGGACTGGCCGCTGATGATGGCGCGGATCACCGAGCTGGTCGCCGAGCTCGCCGCTTCCCCGCCGGCCGGGATCGATGCCAAGGAGGTCGCCGAGGCGCGGCGGCTGCTCTCGTGGCTCGCCGAGGGCAACTTCACCTTCCTCGGCTACCGCGAGTACCGGCTGACCACGGCCGCCGAGCTGGACGGCCACGAGGGCCATGAGGGCGGCGATGACGGCGAGGGCGGGAGCGCCGCCGAGGCGACCGACGTGCTGGTCGCCGAGACCGGGACCGGCCTGGGCATCCTGCGGTACGACTCCACCGCGAGCTCGGGCTACGACCGGCTGAACGCGCAGGCCCGGGTCAAGGCCCGGGAGAAGACCCTGCTCGTGATCACCAAGGCCAACTCGCGCGCCACCGTGCACCGCTCGGTGTACCTGGACTACATCGGGGTCAAGAAGTTCGACGCGAACGGCGAGGTGATCGGCGAGCGCCGGTTCCTGGGCCTGTTCGCCTCCAGTGCCTACACCGACAGCGTGCGACGGATCCCACTGATCGACCGCAAGGTCGCCGCGGTCCTGGAACTGTCCGGCTTCTCCCCCGAGGACCACTCCGGCAAGGACCTGATCCAGATCCTGGAGACCTATCCCCGCGACGAGCTGTTCGACATCAGCGTCGACGAGCTGAGCACCATCGCGCGCGCCGTGATGGACATGCAGCAGCGCCGTCGGACCCGGCTGTTCATGCGCAAGGACGTCTACGGGCGCTACATCTCCTGCCTGGTCTACCTGCCCCGGGACCGGTACACGACCCGGGTCCGGCTCAAGATCGCCGACATCCTGGCCCGGACCTTCGACGCCACCTCGACCGACTTCACCGCGCGGGTGAGCGAGTCCGCACTGGCCCGGCTGCACTTCGTGCTGCGCGTCGACCCGGCCGTCCCGCTGCCCGATGTCGAGACCTCCGAGCTGGAGGCCCGCCTGGTCGAGGCCACCCGCGCCTGGGACGAGGACCTGTCCGAGGCCCTGCAGTCGGAGGCGGGGGAGGAGGAGGCCGCCAAGCTCTTCCGCACCTGGGGTCGCGCCTTCCCGGAGGCGTACAAGGAGGACTTCGACGCCCGGGTGGCGGTGGCCGACCTGCACCGCCTGGAGTCGCTGGCGTCCTCGGTGGCCAAACGCGAGCAGGACGGCGCCGCCGAGGCGCGCGCCCTCTCGATGAACCTCTACGAACCGGTCGGCTGCGCCCCCGACGAGCGCCGGTTCAAGCTCTACCGGCTGGCCCCCCTCTCCCTCACCCAGGTGCTGCCGTTCCTGTCCAACCTGGGCGTCGAGGTGGTCGACGAGCGGCCCTACGTGTTCGAGCCCGAGGGCGGGCGGCGCAGCTACGTCTACGACTTCGGACTGCGTTACGGCGACGACGTGCCCGAGCCTGACCGGGCGCGGGACAAGTTCTGCCAGGCCTTCGCCGCCGCCTGGGACGGCAAGGCGGAGAGCGACGGGTTCGATCGGCTGGTCCTGCTCGCCGGGCTCAGCTGGCGCCAGGTCGTCGTCCTACGCGCCTACGCCAAGTACCTGCGTCAGACCGGGACGACGTTCAGCCAGGACTACATCGAGCGGTGCCTGCGCGCCAACGTGCCGATCACCCGCAGCCTGCTCACCCTGTTCTCGGCCCGCTTCGACCCCGACGCCCACCCCGACGACGAGGCCGGGTGGGCGGCCCGGACAGCAGCGTGCGAGTCGCTCACCGCCACGATCCGCGGGCAGTTGGACGCCGTGGCCAGCCTGGACTACGACCGGATCCTCCGCTCGATGCTGGGCCTGGTGCGAGCCACGTTGCGCACCAACGTGTTCCAGCCCGATGCGACGGGCACGGACAAGGTGTACGTCTCGTTCAAGTTCGACCCGAAGGTGCTGCCCGACCTGCCGGCCCCACGCCCGGCGTTCGAGATCTTCGTCTACTCCCCGCGGGTCGAGGGAGTACACCTGAGGTTCGGCCGGGTGGCCCGAGGCGGCCTGCGCTGGAGCGACCGCCCCGAGGACTTCCGCACCGAGATCCTCGGCCTGGTCAAGGCCCAGACGGTGAAGAACGCGGTGATCGTGCCGACCGGGGCCAAGGGCGGCTTCGTCGGCAAGCAGTTGCCCGACCCGGGCCTCGACCGCGAGGCGTGGCTGGCCGAGGGCATCGCCTGCTACAAGCTGTTCATCAGCGGCCTGCTCGACCTGACCGACAACCTGGTCGCCGGGTCGGTCGTGCCGCCTCGGCGTGTCGTCCGGCACGACGGCGACGACACCTACCTGGTGGTCGCCGCCGACAAGGGCACCGCCACGTTCTCCGACATCGCCAACGACCTGGCGAAGGAGCACGGGTTCTGGCTCGGCGACGCCTTCGCCTCCGGTGGTTCGGTCGGCTACGACCACAAGGCGATGGGGATCACCGCCAAGGGCGCCTGGGAGAGCGTCCAGCGGCACTTCCGCGAGATGGGCCGTGACGTCCAGAGCGAGGAGTCCACCGTCGTCGGCATCGGCGACATGAGCGGGGACGTGTTCGGCAACGGCATGTTGCTCTCGCCACACATCCGCCTGGTCGCCGCGTTCGACCACCGGCACGTCTTCCTCGACCCCGACCCGGACGCCGCTGCCTCCTTCGCCGAGCGGCAGCGGCTGTTCGGGCTGCCCCGCTCCTCGTGGGCCGACTACGACGCCTCCCTGATCTCCCCCGGCGGCGGGGTCCATCCCCGGTCGGCCAAGTCGATCGCGATCTCCGCCCAGGTGGCGGCCCGGCTCGGCCTGACCGAGGGGCTGGAGAGCATGACTCCGGCCGAATTGATCAGCGCGATCCTTAAGGCCCCGGTCGACCTGCTCTGGAACGGCGGCATCGGCACCTACGTCAAGGCCACGGAGCAGACGAACGCGGAGGTCGGGGACAAGACCAACGACGCCATCCGGATCGACGCCGCCCAGCTGCGCTGCCGCGTGGTCGGCGAGGGCGGCAACCTCGGTCTGACCCAGCTCGGCCGGGTCGAGGCAGCCCTGCACGGGGTGCGGATCAACACCGACGCGATCGACAACTCGGCCGGTGTGGACTGTTCCGACCACGAGGTCAACATCAAGATCCTGCTCGACCGGATCGTCGACGCCGGGGACCTGACCGGCAAGCAGCGCAACAAGCTGTTGGCCGAGATGACCGACGACGTGGCGCGCATGGTGCTGCGCGACAACTACGAGCAGAACGTGTTGCTGGGCAACGCGCGCAAGCAGTCCCACGGCATGCTCTCCGTGCATCAGCGGTTCATGCGGGCGCTCGAGGGGCGCGGGCTGCTGAACCGGGACCTGGAGTTCCTGCCCGACGACGGCGCGCTGGCCCTGCGCCACGACGAGGGCCAGGGTCTGACCTCGCCGGAGTTCTCGGTGCTCGTCGCCTATGCCAAGATCACCCTGACCGAGGACGTGATCGCCTCGGACCTGCCCGACGACCCGTGGTTCGAGGTCACGCTGCGCGACTACTTCCCGCCGCAGCTGGTCGCCCGCTACGGCGACGACCTCGCCCAGCACCCGCTGCGCCGGGAGCTGATCACCACCTGCCTGGTCAACGAGATGGTCAACCGGGGCGGGATCACCTTTGCCTTCCGCGCCGAGGAGGAGACCGGGGCCTCGCCGCAACAGGTCGCCCGGGCCTACACGGTCTGCCGGGAGATCTTCGGTCTGCGAGCGTACGTCGCGCAGGTGGAGGCGCTGGACAACCACATCTCGACCGAGGCCCAGACCGCGCTGTACCTGGCCTTCCGCCGGCTGCTGGACCGGGCCTCGCGATGGTTCCTGCAGACCCGACCCGGCACGATCGACGTCGGCGCGGAGATCGCCCGGTTCGGTCCCGTGGTGGCAGAGCTCGGACGGCAGATGCCCGAGCTGGCGGTCGGGGCGGAGTACAAGCAGCTGCACGAGGACGCCGCGGACTTCGTGCGGATGGGCATCCCCGAGCAGCTCGCCCTGCGCGGGGCCTCGCTGCTCAACGAGTTCCAGCTGCTCGACATCACCGAGATCTCCACCCAGGTCGGTTCGGCGCCGGCCGAGGTGGCGCCGGTCTACACCACGCTGTCCGAGCGGTACGCGGTCGACGCGATGCTGACCCGGATCAGCCAGCTCGACCGGGGCGACCGGTGGCAGGCGCTGGCCCGGGCGGCGTTGCGCTACGACCTCTACGCGGCGCTCGAGTCACTGACCGTGGCGGTGATCACGGCTTCGCCGAACGTTCGGATGGACCCGCTGGAGCGGATCGAGGCGTGGGAGCGGGCCAACACGGCCGCGGTGGCGCGGGCCACCCAGACCTTGGAGGAGGTGCGCCGGCTGGAGAAGGGGGACCTGGCCTCGCTCTCCGTGGCCCTGCGCACGTTGCGGGGCGTCGTCCGGAGCACGAGCTGAGCGGGTGATCGGTGCCCACCCTGCCGGAGCTGCTGCGTGACGCCAGTGAGCTGTCCCCACCGGACATCGACTGGCTGCACCTGCTGATCGGCGACTGGCAGCTGCTCTCCGACCTGTCGTTCGCCGACCTGGTGCTCTGGGTGCCGGTGACGCGTGGGCCGGAGGCCGGCAGCTGGCTGGCGGTGGCCCAGTGCCGGCCGAGCACCGGACCGACCGCCTTCTACGACGACCTGGTCGGCAAGGTGGTCTCCCGCAGCGCCGCCACGCTGGTCGAGCTGGCCTGGCACAGCGGGCGGGCGGCCCGGGACCGGGACCCGCAGTGGGTGGACGACGTGCCGGTCCGGGTCGATGCCGCGCCGGTGGTGGGGCGTGGCCGACGTCTGGCCGTGCTCGCCCGGCACACCAACCTCGGGGCGGGCCGGACCCCGAGCCGGCTCGAACTGACCTACCAGCAGTGCGCCGACGACTTGGTCCGGATGGTCTCGGTGGGTGAATTCCCGGCGCCGGGGGCACCGACCGGCCCGCGGCGCGGGGCACCCCGGGTCGGGGACGGCCTGATCCGGCTCGACGCGGAGGGCCGCGTGGTCTATGCCAGCCCCAACGCGATCTCCGCGCTGCACCGGCTCGGACACGTCGGGGCGCTGGTCGAGGAGTCCCTGGCCGAGGTGGTCACCCCGCTGCTGGACGGCTCCGGTCAGGTGGACGAGTCGCTGCCGCTGGTGCTCGCCGGGCGGGCGCCCTGGCGCAGCGACGTGGAGACCGCCCTGGCCGCGCTGTCGATCCGCGCCATCCCGTTGACCGCGGCCGGCCGTCGCACCGCGGCCATCGTGCTGGTCCGCGACGTCTCGGAACTGCGCCGTCGCGAACGCGAGCTGGTCACCAAGGACGCGACGATCCGTGAGGTCCACCACCGGGTGAAGAACAACCTGCAGACGGTGGCCGCGTTGTTGCGCCTACAGGCCAGGCGGATCTCCTCACCCGACGGCAGGACGGCGCTGAACGAGGCGATGCGCCGGGTCAGCACCATCGCGATGGTGCACGAGACCCTGTCCACCGGGCTCGGCGAGACGGTGGACTTCGATCAGGTGGTGGACCGGACCGTGGCCCTGGCCGTGGAGCTCGCCGGGTCCGGCGGGGAGTCCGGTGCCGAGGTGAGCGTGCGGCGGGAGGGTGACTTCGGCGAGCTCGACGCCGCCGACGCCTCCCCGCTCGCCCTGGTGCTGACCGAGCTGGTGACCAATGCGGTCGAGCACGGCTTGTTGCCCGCCGGCGGCGGCACGGTGACGATCACCGCCTTGCGCGAGGGGACCGCGGTGCGGGCGGTGGTGCAGGACGACGGGTGCGGTCTGCCGGCGGACTTCCGACCCGGTCGGGACGGGCTCGGCACCCAGATCGTGCAGGCGCTGGTCGGCGGCGACATGCAGGGCCGGATCACTTGGAACAGCCCGGTCTCGGGAGGGACGGAAGTCGTGGTGGACGTCGCCGTCCGGAACCGATCGGTCAAACGCCCCGGCTCCCGGCCGTGAGGCCGAGCCCGGGGCGCGTGACGTCGTGGATGTCGACAACGTCGATGGTGATGACGTCGTGCGGGGGGAACGGGTGCTGCGCGGTCAGCCCGCGCGGCGGGCCCGAGCGTTGCGCCGCTTCAGCGCGCGGCGCTCGTCCTCGGACAGACCGCCCCACACGCCGGCGTCCTGGCCCGTGTCGAGGGCCCAGCGAAGGCAGGTGTCGAGCACGTCGCAGCGACGGCACACCGCCTTCGCCTCGTCGATCTGCAGCAGTGCCGGGCCCGTGTTGCCGATCGGGAAGAACAGCTCGGGGTCCTCATCGAGGCACGCTGCGCGATGGCGCCAGTCCATGAGGTGGTTCTCTCCTCCGCCCCGTGGGGCCGTCAGGGTCGAATCGACCGGGTCGGCCGGAATGGGACCATTCCGCCGATTGGGTGTGGGTTTCGATGATTCCAGGAAGTGGCGGACGCCGCTCCTGGTTTCGACAACGCTCAGCCTCACACTCTTGTGCCCGGATTCACAAGAGATCTGACAGTCAACAGACTCCTATGAAACCGTTATCTGTAACCCAAGGTCACCTGTAGTCGGCGACATACGAAGAGTAATAGGCGCTGGTGAGCACGACATCCCCCGTTCGGACCATTCGCCGTGACGACCGAGAGCGACGTGCGACTCAGATCAAGATGTCACTCTGCGTGGCCATCGTGGGCGATGTGAGTGATCCGGCTGGGTTTGTCCGATCCTGCGCGGTGACCCTCCGCCAGACCCGGCGGTCGGACGCCGGACCAGTAGGGGACGCTGTGGGGAGGCCGTTGGAGGTCGTGTGCACGACGCCGCGGACGCCGCGGACGTCGCCGGACGCCGCGGACGCAGAGGGGCCCGACGACCCGGCCAGCCGACCGGCCGACCCAGGGGCGGTGAGATGCTGAGCCGCATGGTGTTCAGCGTGCCCGCGCTGGCCGTCGCGCTGGAGGCGCTGGTGGTCGGCGGTTACGGCGTGTACCTGGGCGTGGAGAGCATCGTCGCTCCGGCCACCGAGCGCCCGGCCGCAGTGGTGATGTGCGTGTTCTGCCTGGTGCTGGCCGCCGGGCTGCTCGTCCTGGCCCGGGCCGCGGGTCTGGGCCGGCGCTGGACGCGCGCGCCGGTGCTGGTCTGGCAGGTCCTGCAGGCCTCGATCGCCGTCCCGGCGCTGGGCACCCGCTGGCCGGTCGGTGCCGGTCTGCTGCTGCTCTGCCTGGTCGCCGGGTTCGGGGTGCTGCGCGAGGAGGGCTCCGAACCCAGCGGCTGACCCGATCGGCTCGATCGGGCACGCTCGATCAGGGCGTCCGCGGGTCTGGCACGTGCGGCTCCTCGTTCAGGCTGCGCCGCATGGTGGCCAGGCTGCGCGCCAGCAACCGGGAGACGTGCATCTGCGAGATGCCGATCTCGGCCGCGATCTGGGACTGGGACATGTTCCGCACGAACCGCAGGGCCAGGATGCGCCGTTCCCGGGCGGGTAGCCCGGCCAGCAGCGGTTCCAGGGTGGCCCGGGTCTCGATCGTCTCGTAGTCCTCCTCGACCACCGGCATCCCGACCAGCGCGCTCTCCGGCGAACTGGGCAGCGGCACGGTGGCGTACACCCCGGCCGTGTCCAGCGCCTCGAGCACCAGGTCCGGTTCGCAGTCGAGGCGCGCCGCGAGTTCCTGCACGGTGGGGGAGCGGCCCAGGGTGTGGGTCAGCTGCTCGCGGGCCTCGTTCACCCGGCGGGCCAGGTCCTGCAGGCGGCGCGGAACCCGGAGCGCCCAGCCCCGGTCGCGGAAGTGCCGGCGGATCTCGCCGAGGATCGTCGGGACGGCGAACGCGGTGAAACTGCCCCGGTCGGGATCGAACCGGTCGATCGCGTTGAGCAGCCCGATGGTGCCGACCTGGACCAGATCGTCGTAGGGCTCGCCCCGCCCGCGGAACCGTTGGACGAGGTGGTGCACCAGCGGCAGGTTGGCCTCGACCGCGGCATCGCGCAGCGCCGGTCGGTCGGCGTGACCCAGCGGAAGGCGCGCCACGCGGGAGACGAGCGTCTCGGCGGGCTCGGCGCAAACGGCGCCCCCGCTGCTGATCACTACGCCCTCCGACCTCCGATGTGCGTCAGGCGGATCCAGCTGCCGGACAGGGACGACCCTGTCTCGACCCGGCCGACCAACGCTTCCAGGACCGACCATGCGAAGTTACCTCGTTCGGGCAGGACTCGGGCAGGTCCTGTCACCTGAACATCGAGGGCACTGGGGGTGATGGTGAACGCCGCGTGCAGTTCGTCGCCGTGTTCGGGGTGGTCGGACAGCAGCAGGACGCAGGCCTCGTCGACGGCGATGCGCATGTCCTCGATCTCGTCCAGGGTCAGGTCGAGACGAGCGGCCAGTCCTGCGGTCGCGGTTCGGATCACGGCCAGGTAGGCCGGAACCGCCGGTACTCGCAGATCAACTATGTCGGCCACGGACGTGGTCCCACCGTGAGTGGCCATCATCGTCATCGATCAGCCCTTCCCCGTTCGTACCCGTGTGATGTCCCCCGATCGGATGATCGCAGTGCGGACAGGAGACGTTACACCCTGTGGTCATTCTCGCCCACCTCCGGGCCAGGCGACGAATCCGCGCGCGTCGCGTCCAGGTGCCCGGCGGACCTCATCGACGGCAGGGCGATCTGCACTCGGGTGGTGCGTCCCCGGACGACGAGGAGCCCGCGTCCCGGCTCCAGCGCGTCGCAGGCGCCGACCCGGGCCCCGACCGCCTCGCCGTCGGCCACCGTGCGCGGGCCGAGCAGCAACGCACACCGCAGCGCTCGGAGCTGGGCGATGGCGCCGCGGAAGGCGACAGCGGCCTCGGTCGCGGTGCACGTGACCACGAGGCGCAGTCCGGCGGTCCCCGGAGTCCCGGCGGCGTCGAGATCGTCCGCCAGGTACCGGTCGCCCAGCTCGTCGAGTCCCGGCAGGGTGTGCGCCCCGGCGTCCAGCAGGAGCACGGACGTGGGGCGGCGGCGCAGCGCGTCGAGCACCTCCGGCGCCCGGCGTAGCGGGGCCGCCGCGATGTCGTCCCCCACCGTGACCACCGACCGCCCGGCTCGGGTCAGGGCCTCGGCCAGCGTGGCCAGGGCGGTGCTGCGCCCGGAGCCCGGTGGTCCGCAGACGAGCAGTCCCCGGCCCAGTTCCGGCCCGATCGTGACCGGGCCGGCGTCGTCCCCGCCGACCCCGATCGGCGCCCGATGGGCGCGTAGCAGGTCCGGCCGGGCGGCGATCAGGTCGACCAGGGCCACTCGGGACGGCAGGCGGCGCAGCCGCAACGGTTC
>Ga0209261_10000346_pt1 | contig 12498 bp, 11 predicted proteins | sample DOMMetBare1Fresh_FD_187470 | JGI IMG/M metagenome (GOLD analysis project Ga0209261, IMG submission 187470) | Wetland sediment microbial communities from St. Louis River estuary, USA, under dissolved organic matter induced mercury methylation -... | ecosystem: Environmental > Aquatic >...
CCGATGCCGAGGATCAGCCGCCCCCCGCTGATGTGGTCGACGGTGCGGGCCATGTCGGCCAGCAGGTCCGGGTTGCGGTAGCTGTTGCATGTCACCAGGGCGCCGATCTCGATCCGGGACGTCGCCTCCGCCCAGGCGCCGAGCATCGTCCAGCACTCGAAGTGCGCGCCGTCCGCTGTGCCGTAGAGCGGGAAGAAGTGGTCCCAGTTGAACGCGACGTCGACTCCCGCCTCCTCGGCCGCCGCGACGGCGCGCCGGATCTCGGCGTAGTCGGCGTGCTGCGGCTGGAGCTGGACCCCGATCCGGACCGGGTGCGTGATCCCGGCAGCCGGTTCGCTCACGCCGGCACCACCATGCCCTTGTTGACCACGGTGATCCCGGACTCGGTGAAGGTGTAGCCGCGAGCACGGTCCTCCTCCGGGTCCATCCCGATCCGGGCGCCCTCGGCCACCGCGACGTTCTTGTCCAGGATCGCCCGGCGTACCACGGCGTGCCGGCCGATCTCCACGTTGTCCATCAGCACGGCGTCGCTGACCGTGGCCCACGAGTGCACCCCGACGTTCGGGGAGAGGACGGAGTTCTCCACCAGGGCGCCGGAGACGACGCAGCCGGGCGAGACGATGGAGTTCACCGCGTGACCGATCCGACCGTGCCAGCCGTGCACGAACTTGGCCGGGGGCCAGGGACCGAGATGGGTGTAGATCGGCCACTCGTAGTTGTAGAGGTTGAACACAGGGTGCACCGACACCAGGTCCATTTGGGCCTCGAAGTAGGCGTCCATGGTCCCGACGTCGCGCCAGTAGTCGGCGTCCCGCTCCGTGCTGCCCGGGACCTTGTTGTCGATGAAGTCGTAGACCCCGGCTTCGCCCTTGGCCACGAAGGCCGGCACGATGTCGCCGCCCATGTCGTGCTTGGAGGTCTCCAGGTCGGCATCCGCGGTGACCGCGTCGACCAGGGCGTCGGCGTCGAAGACGTAGTTTCCCATGGAGGCGAGCACCTGGTCCGGAGCGTCCGCCAGACCGGCCGGGTTGGTCGGCTTCTCCAGGAACTCCCCGATCCGGCGCGGGTCGTCGGCGGCGGTCTGGATCACCCCGAACTGGTCGGCCAGGCTGATCGGCTGACGGATCGCTGCCACCGTGCACCGTGCCCCGGACTCGATGTGCGCGTCGACCATCTGCGCGAAGTCCATCCGGTACACGTGGTCGGCGCCGACCACCACGACGACGTCCGGCTTCTCGTCGTAGACCAGGTTGAGGCTCTGGAAGATGGCGTCCGCACTGCCCAGGTACCACCGCTTGCCGACCCGCTGCTGCGCGGGCACCGGCGCGACGTAGTTGCCCAGCATCGTGGACAGCCGCCAGGCCTGGGAGATGTGGCGGTCGAGGCTGTGCGACTTGTACTGGGTGAGGACGACGATGCGCAGGTACCGCGCGTTGATCAGGTTGCTCAACGCGAAGTCCACCAGTCGGTAGACCCCCCCGAACGGTACGGCCGGTTTCGCCCGGTCCGCGGTCAGGGGCATCAGTCGTTTGCCCTCGCCGCCCGCGAGGACGATCGCCATGACTTTCTTGCTCGCCATGGCGATGACCCTATGGCGTAGCAGGCCCGCCGCACTACGGTGACAGCCGTGCGTATCGATCTGTTGACGAGGGAGTATCCGCCCGAGGTCTACGGCGGAGCCGGGGTGCACGTGGAGAACCTGGCCGCGGTGCTGCGCAGCCGGGTGGACGTCCGGGTCCGGGCCTTCGGGCCGCCCCGGGGGGAGGAGGGGGTGACCGGGTACCCCGACCTGCCGGAGCTGGCCTCGGCGAACGCGGCGCTGCGCACCTTCGGCGTCGATCTCACGATCGCCGCCGACTGCGAGGGCGCGGACGTCGTCCATTCGCACACCTGGTACGCCAATCTCGCCGGTCACCTGGCCGGCCTGCTGTACGACGTCCCGCACGTGCTCAGCGCGCACAGCCTGGAGCCGCTGCGGCCGTGGAAGGCCGAGCAGCTCGGCGGCGGGTACGCGCTGTCCTCATGGGCGGAGAAGACCGCCTACCTCGGGGCGGCGGGGGTGATCGCGGTCAGCGGCGGGATGCGCCGGGACATCCTGCGCAGCTACCCCGAGGTGGACCCGGACACAGTGCACGTGGTGCACAACGGGATCGACCTGTCGGGCTGGAACCGGGACGAGAACCCCGACGCCGTGCGGGCCGCCGGGATGGACCCCGACCGGCCGAGCGTGGTCTTCGTCGGCCGGATCACCCGGCAGAAGGGCCTGCCCTACCTGCTCAAGGCGGCCCGGCGGCTGCCGCCCGACGTCCAGCTCGTGCTCTGTGCGGGGGCGCCCGACACCACGGAGATCATGGCCGAGGTCTCGGGCCTGGTCGGCGAGCTGCAGAAGGAGCGCAGCGGGGTGGTCTGGATCGAGCGGATGCTGCCGCGCGACGAGCTGTGCCAGGTGCTCTCGGCGGCGACCACCTTCGTCTGTCCCTCGGTCTACGAGCCGCTGGGCATCGTCAACCTGGAGGCGATGGCCTGCGAGGCGGCCGTGGTGGGAACCGCGACGGGAGGCATCCCCGAGGTGGTCGACGACGGGGTGACCGGGCGGTTGGTGCCGATCGACCAGGTGCAGGACGGCACCGGGACACCCCGTGACGAGGAGCGGTTCGTCGCCGACCTGGCTGCCACGCTGACCGAGGTGACGTCGGACCCCGTGACGGCCCGTGAGATGGGCCGGGCCGGCCGGCGGCGCGCCGAGGAGCACTTCTCCTGGGACGCCATCGCCGACCGGACGATCGAGGTCTACCGCACCGTCCTGCGCCGACCCGTGCGCTGACCCTGCACGCTCGGTCCGTCCGGGCCGGGGTCAGCGGGGGCGCGGTTCGAGGGGGCTGTTCGCGGCGGCGGCGACGGCGTGGCGGGCCAGGGCGTCCAGCCGGCGCAGGACGGCGGCGCGACGGGTCACCTCCCAGCTGCTGACCGCGCCGCCGTCGTCCTCGAGCGCCAGGGCGAGCAACAGGCGCAGGCGCAACGCGTCGGCGAGGACGGCGAGGGCACGGGCCGGGACCGCGGCCGGCAGCAGCCGGGCGTCCAGCGGGGTCGAGCGCAGGTCGGCCCACTGCTCGGCCGCCTCGGGCCGCCACCGCGCGACGTCCAGTTCGGTCAGCAGGTCGGCCGCCTCCCGTAGCCCGGTGCGCAGCCCTCGCTCGGCGCCGGCCAGGCCCTCCCCGCCGCTCGGGCGCAGGTCCACCGGGTACTCGTGCCAGCCGACGACGGTGCCGGGCTCGGTCGGCGAGCCGTACTCGTGCACCTGCGGCACCAGGGCGAGCGTCGTGGCCTGCGAGGCCGGCCAGGCGCTGGTCGCGATCACGCACTCACCGGCCTGGCAGGCCATCACGTTGAACGCCGCGGGCCCCGGCAGCCCGACCGGGTCACCGGCGACCGGCAGCACCACCCGCAGGCCCGGCACGCTGCCGGCGCGTAGCCGGGTGAGCACCGCGGTCACGTCGCAGGAGTCGGCAGCGACCTCGTCATGGGCCCGGAACGCGCGCCCGGCAGCGTGTTCCGGGCTCACCTCACCCTGCAGCGCCGCCGAGCCCCACGCCGCCAGCAGCACTGCGCGGGGGACGTCGAGCACAGTGCGCACCCTGGGAGCCTACGGGTCACAGCGGGCGAGCCGATCCCCTAGGGTCATGACATGGCTGACGTGCTCGACCTGGACTCCGTCAGTGTGGTGCGGGACGGGACCCGGCTGCTGGACGACGTGAGCTGGACCGTGCGCGAGGGCGAGCGCTGGGTGGTGCTGGGTCCCAACGGAGCGGGCAAGACCACCCTGCTGCAGATCGCGGCAGCCCGGATGCACCCCACCACAGGCCGGGCCACCATCCTCGAGGAGCGCCTGGGCGCGGTGGACGTGTTCGAGCTGCGTCCCCGGATCGGCCTGTCCAGCGCCGCGTTCGCCGAGTTCCTGCCGGACCACGAGAAGGTCGGCGACGTCGTGCTGACCGCCGCCTATGCGGTGGCCGGCCGCTGGCACGAGGAGTACGACGCGCTCGACCATCGCCGCGGCGGGGACCTGCTGGCCGCCTTCGGCGTGGCCCACCTGGCCCAGCGCACCTACGGCACGCTCAGCGAGGGGGAGCGCAAGCGGGTGCAGCTGGCCCGTTCGCTGATGACCGACCCGGAGCTGCTGCTGCTCGACGAACCCGCGGCGGGGCTGGACCTGGGCGGGCGGGAGACGTTGGTCGCCGACCTGGCCGAGCTGGCCGGGGACCCCCGCTCGCCGGTCCTCGTCCTGGTCACCCACCACGTCGAGGAGATCCCGCCCGGGTTCACCCACGGCCTGCTGCTGCGCCGAGGCAGCGTCGTCGCCAGTGGTCCGGTCGAGCGGGTGCTCACCGACGAGGCGCTCAGCGCCACCTTCGACCTGCCGCTGCACGTGCAGCGGTTGGGGAACCGCTGGGCCGCGCAGAAACGTCTCGAAGAGTAGGGAAGAGTAGAGACCGACAGCGCGGACCATCGGGGTCCGCCGGCAGACGCCGGGAGGGGGAGCGGGTGTGGAGACGCCTGACTCGCTCGGACTGATCTGGGTGGCGATCGCCATCGTCGCCGCGGTGGTCGAGGTGTTCACCCTCGACCTGATCTTCCTGATGGTCGCCGGGGCGGCGCTCACCGGAGCGCTCGCCGCCGTGCTGACCGGCAGCCTCACGGTCTCCATCCTGGTCTTCGCGATCTCGACCGTGCTGCTGTTGCTGGGGGCGCGGCCACCGCTGCGCCGGTACATGCAGCGTGGCCCGTCCGCTCCCATGCACACCGACGCCCTGATCGGGCGGACCGCCGAGGTGGTCTCGGCGGTGGACGCCACGACCGGGCGGGTGATGCTGGCCGGCGAGGTGTGGAGCGCCCGGCTGGAATCCGATGAGCCCGCCGTGGCCGCCGGCCAGCGGGTGGACGTGATTCGGATCGAGGGTGCGACGGCGATCGTCCGCTATCGTCCGCGCCTGCCCGGTCCGGCCGGCCGCGGGCCCACGGGCACCACTGGCCCCTGAGGCGTCCGACAAGGAACGGGAGAAGTCATGGAGCTACCCGGATACACCGCCCTGGCGGTGCTGCTGCTGCTGGTGGTGTTCGTGCTGGTCACGGTGTCGCGAGCGGTGCGGATCGTGCCGCAGGCGACCTCGGTGATCGTCGAGCGACTGGGGCGCTACTCGCGCACCCTCAGCCCCGGACTGCACTTCTTGGTCCCGTTCGTCGATCGCCCCCGGGCGGTGGTCGACCTGCGCGAGCAGGTGGTCACCTTCCCGCCGCAGCCGGTGATCACCTCGGACAACCTGGTGGTGAACATCGACACGGTGATCTATTTCCAGCCGACCGACCCCAAGGCGGCGGTCTACGAGATCGCCAACTACATCCTCGGTATCGAGCAGCTGACCGTGACCACGCTGCGTAACGTGATCGGCTCGCTCGACCTCGAGGAGACGCTGACCAGCCGCGACAACATCAACGCCCAGCTGCGCGGCGTGCTCGACGATGCGACCGGCCGGTGGGGGATCCGGGTGAACCGGGTCGAGCTCAAGGCGATCGATCCACCGCCCAGCGTGCAGGACTCGATGGAGAAGCAGATGCGTGCCGAGCGGGACCGGCGAGCGGCCATCCTCAACGCCGAAGGCGTCAAGCAGTCCCAGATCCTCACCGCGGAGGGTGACAAGCAGTCGGCGATCCTGCGGGCGGAGGGCCAGGCCCAGGCCGCGATCCTGCGCGCGCAGGGTGAGGCCCGCGCCATCCAGCAGGTCTTCGACGCCATCCACCGCGGCAACCCGGACTCGAAACTGCTGGCCTACCAGTATCTGCAGATGCTGCCGCAGATCGCGAACAGCCCGTCGAACAAGGTCTGGATCGTGCCCACCGAGCTGACCCAGGCCCTCAAGGGCATCGGCAGCGCGCTCGGCGGCGGCAGCGACGGCACGGGCACCTGGACCCCGGGCCCGATGGGCACGGAGGATCTCGGCGGTCTCGGCGCAGCCACCCTGGAGGATCCCAGCACCGCCCTGCGCCGGGCCCGGGCCGAGGCGGCAGGCGTCCTGGACGATGTGCAGGCCGCCGAGGACGCCACCCGGCGGGTTGCCCGGCCCAGCGCCGCCGACCGGCCGCCGGTCGAGTCCGACCAGGCGCCGGTTACGGCGCCGGAGGCGCAGGGCTGAGCGGGTCCTGCGCCGGGTCCGCCGCGGCCGTGCTCTGCTCCTTGGCCACGATCGCCTGCTCGGTGCGCAGGACGAGGTCGACATACCACTGGGCGTGGTTGTACGCGAGCAGTGCGCGCTGGTCGCCCGCGGCCGTGCCGTCGACGCCGGAGGCGCACAGGTACCGGGCTGCGGTGGGGATCGCGTCCGCCGGGTCCCACGGGTCGGTGCGTCCGTCGCCGTTGCCGTCGACCGCGTAGCCGGCGAACGTCGCCGGCAGGAACTGCATCGGACCGACCGCGCCCGCCGAGCTGGGTCCGTTGGTGCGTCCGTGGCCGCTCTCCACCTGGCCGACCGCAGCGAGCAGCGTCCAGCGCAGACCCGAGCAGGCGCCGCCCGCGGCGCGATAGGCCCGCTCGTACTCCTGCGGGATACCCAGCGCCCCGACCGGTCCGCCGCCCGACAGCCCTGCCGAGGCGGCGGCGCGCGCGGCAGCCAGCGCCGCGGCGGCGTCCTCGACGGCCTTCAGCCGGCGCGCCTGCGTGGAGAGGGTCTCCAGGCGGCGTTCGGCCTCGGTGAGGATCCGGTGCGCGCCGCCGGACTCCTCCTGCAGGCGAGCCAGAGCCTGGGCCAGGTCGGTACCGGCCGCATCGGCCGCGGCGGACCGCTCGGCGGCCAGCACTGCGGCGTCCTGGCTGCGGGCCAGGTCGTCCCCCGCGGCGCGGACCACAGCCGCACCGACCCGGCGCCCGACGTTGAGCCGCCACAGCGCGTCCTGGACAGAGTCGGCGTCCAGGACGGCGAGGGTGAACCCACCGCTGCCCTCCACGTACAGCGCGCGCACCCTGGCGGCCTGGTGCGCCCGGGCGATCCGGATCTGGCTCTCGGCGTCGCTGCTCGCCGACTCGGCGCTGCCGGCGACGCTGAACGCCGCGGCCAGGGCCTCGGCCGCCCTCGTGGCCGCAGCCTGGCGACGGCGGTACTCGGCGGTCAGCTCGGCCACCTTGGCGGCAGCCCGCGCCGCCTCGGCTCGGGCCGCGGCCGAGGTCCTCGGGTCCCCGGCCCGGATCGGTGGCTGGGCCGCCGCGGCCGAGGCCGAGGCGCCGACCGACCCGGTGACCGAGCCGGCGACCAGGCCGGAGAGCAGACCGGAGAGCAGACCGGCGCGCAGGACGCCGCGGCCGATGCCGGGAGCGGCCAGCGTCGCGGTCCAGCGCGAGGTCCGTCTTCGCCGTGCCACGCCGGGGATATCGGCGGGGGGAGCCGGATCGTGAAGTCCGCGGCGCTTCGTGGCGGCGGCCACCACCCGGATAGCCTCACCGGCTGTGGAGCTGAGTTCGGCGTCGGCGATCGCCGCCGCGGGTCTGGCCGCCGGGTCGATCAACACCGTGGTCGGCTCGGGCACCCTGATCACCTTCCCAACCCTGCTTGCGCTGGGCTATCCCCCGGTGACCGCCAACGTCTCGAACAACATCGGCCTGGTCTTCGGCGCGGTCAGCGGCACCTGGGGCTATCGCGAGGACCTGCGCGGCCAGGGACCCACCCTGCGCCGGCTGGTCCCGATGTCGGTCACCGGCGCGGTGATCGGGGCCCTGGCACTGCTGGCGCTGCCGGCCCGGGCGTTCGAGACCGTGGTTCCGGTGCTGATCAGCCTGTCGCTGATCCTCGTCGTGTTCCAGCCCCGGATCGCCGCAGTGATGGCCCGGCGGCGCGCCGCCGGCCCCGAGCTTCCCGCCGACCACGTCCACGTCGGGCCGGGTCTCGCCCTCGGTACCGCGGCGGCCGGGGTGTACGGCGGCTACTTCGGGGCAGCGCAAGGAGTGATGCTGGTCGGCCTGCTGGGCTCGCTGCTGCCGGAGAGCCTGCAGCGGGTGAACGCGGCGAAGAACCTGCTCGCCGCCGTGGTCAACGGCGTCGCGGCGGTGACCTTCCTGATCGTGAGGCCCGGGGCCGCCGACCCGCTGGTGATCGCGCTGATCGCCGGCGGGTCGATCCTGGGCGGGGCGATCGGCGCCCGGGTCGGCCGCTGGCTGCCCGCGCCGGCCCTGCGGGCCGTGATCGTGGTGGTCGGAATGGTCGCGATCGTCGCCCTGCTGAGGCGATGAGGCGATGACGGACCTGATCCGGATCGAGGACCCGGCAGACCCCCGGGTCCAGGACTACGTGAGCCTGACCGACGTCGCCCTGCGCTGCCGCCTGGATCCCCGGCGCGGCCTGTATCTCGCAGAAGGCGAGAAGGTGATCCGCCGGGCGCTGGGCGCCGGGCACCGGCCGCGCTCCCTGCTGCTGGCGGACCGATGGCTGGAGCCGCTCGCGCCCCTGCTCACCGACGTGGCCGCCCAGGGGGCGCCGATCTACTCCGGCACCGACGAGCTACTGCAGCGGATCACCGGGTTCCACGTCCACCGCGGCGCGATCGCGGCCATGCACCGCCCATCGCCGCGTCCGCTGGTCGACCTGCTCCGCCATGCCCGGCGGGTGCTGGTGCTCGAGGACGTCGTGGACCACACCAACGTCGGTGCCGCGTTCCGCTCGGCGGCGGGGATCGGGGCGGACGCCGTCCTGGTCACCCCGCGCTGCGCCGACCCGCTCTATCGGCGGTCGGTGCGGGTCTCGATGGGCACGGTCTTCCAGGTGCCCTGGGGACGCCTGGAGCGCTGGCCCGCGGACGTCGCAGCGTTGCGCGCGGCGGGGTTCACGGTGGCGGCGCTGGCCCTGCGGCCGGATGCGATCACCCTCGACGAGCTGGCCGCCCGCCGGGTGCCACGCCTGGCCCTGGTGCTCGGCACGGAGGGCGACGGGCTCACCGAGGCGGCGATCCGCGGAGCAGACGTGGTGGTGCGGATCCCGATGGCCGGCGGGGTGGACTCGCTGAACGTCGCCGCGGCCGCAGCCGTGGCGCTGTGGGCGGTCCGTCCCGGCTGAGGGTCGGTGCCGAGGGGTCAGAGTCGAGGGGTCAGTCGCCGAACAACTCGGTCAAGGGGCGCCGTGGCGTGGGCGGGGCCTCGACCAACGCCCGGCCGACCCGCAGCAGCACCTGGGGTCGTCCCCAGATGCCGAGCACCTCGGCCGCGTCGGGACGCAGCTCGGGGTTCTGCAGCGCCTGATCGGTGAAGGTGGCGACCAGACCCTTGGTCGTCGCGGTCAGCAACATGTGCTCGAGCGCCATCCCCGCGATCACCCAGTCGTGCCGGGTGTCGTCCCGGGTGGAGATGGCCAGGACGGTGCTGCGGGCCAGCTCCTCCTCGATCTCCCCGGCGTCCGGGACCCCTCCGTGGGTGGCGTGGACCAGGGAGTCGACGGGGAACGGGGAGGTCCCGAGCGCCGAGCTCGGGATGCCGTCCACCGGGCCCCCGTTGCGACCGCTGTCGGAGCGGCGCACCCAGCGCTCGACCTCCAGGCGCAGTTCCTCGTCGGCGGCCTGGACCCGCACCGCCCGGCGCAGCAAGTGCGCCAGGCGCCGTCGGGCGGGGCCGTCCGCCACGGTCAGCCGGGCCCCCTCGCCCACCACCGCCTGGCGGAACTCGAGCAGGTCCTCCTCGGCCACGGCATGCGAGCGGTAGACCCGCCGATGCGTGTGCCGCTGCCGGATCGCGGCGTCCAGGGCCAGGTCGGCGGCCGCGGGTTCGGCCCGACCGACGGCCCGGACCACCGCGATCACGTGGAGCGGATCATCGTGCGCGGGCAGACCGGCCACGGCCGCGGGCAACACCTCCACCACGGGCCGATAGCCCAGCGCCCGCAGCGCCACTCGGGCGTTCAGTGCGGCGGAACCGCACGAGATGGTGCGGTCGCGGCCATGCGGGTCGATCACCGGCAGCGCGCGGTCCGGGTCTTCGAGGACGGCGATCCCGTCCGTGAGCCGGCGCAGGTGCCAGGGCTGGCTGTTGTGGATCGACGGCGCCCAACGGGCTGCCTCGCCGATGGCGGCGATCACCTCGTCCCCCAGCGGGACGGGTGCGCCACGGGAATCCCAGTTGCTCGTGGCTGCGGTCATCAGTACCTCCCGCAGGGACTCGGTGACGGTCACGGTAAGCAGCACCCTCCGAGGGTGAGCAGGGCCTTGGTCCTTCGCGGACCCCCGGGAGAACACCTCCCGTCGACCTTCCCGTAGCCTTCGTCCCGGGCCGCGGGCCGGACGTCCTCCATCGGTGAGGGTGCTCACCGTTCGGCGAGGACCTCGCGCATCACCGCGTCGACGTCGGTCAGCCCCAGGAACCGACCCTGGTCGTCGGTGACCGCCAGCACGCCCAGGGAACGCCGTTCGGCGTCCGAGGCGAGCACCCGGACGGCTGCCGAGCGCAGGTCCTGCGCCGCGCGCAACCGCAGCAGCCGGGAGGCCGGCAGCCGCTGCCCATCCGGGTCGACCAGGACGACGAGCCGGCCCTCGTCATCCAACTCGCTCACCCAGCGGTCCTGACCGGGAACCAGCGGACGGGCCAGGCGCCCCACCCGGGTCTGCGCCACAGTCTCCTCCCAACTCGTGCGCAGCCAGGTGGCGACCTCGGCCGCCGGAGGCAGGAACGAGGGCCGCGCCCGGCCGAACAACCAGCCCTGGGCGAGCCGGACGCCGACCTCCTGCAGCTGGCGGCAGTCGTCCAGGCTCTCCACGCCCTCGGCCTGGACCACGGCGCCCATCGCCTCGGCCATCGAGACCACGAGGCGGACCAGGCGGTCGCGGACCGGGTCCCCGGCGGCGCCCCTGACGAGGTTCGCGTCGAGCTTGACCAGATCTGGGCGGATCCGGTGCATCCGGTCGAGTTCGTCACGGCCGCCGTTGACCACATCGCAGGCGATCCGTAGTCCCGACACCCGCAGCGCGGCCATCGCCGCGGAGGAGGACACGTCGCCGGGGAATGCGTCGGGCCAGTCGAGCTCCACCACGACGCCGGACAGGTCGGGCTGGTCTCGCAGGACGGCCAGCACCATCTCTTCCTCGAGGTGCGCAGCGGTCACATTCACCGCCAGGAACTGGTCGGCGCCGAGGTCGGCGCGTGCCCTGAAGGCATTCGTCAGCGACGCGGCCTCGAGCTGACCGGCCAGGCCGGTGCGGGCCGCGGCGGTGAACCAGGGCTGGGGCGAGCGTGCGGGCCAGTCGGCAACCCGGGTCAGTGCCTCGTATCCGGCGCACTCGCCAGTGTGCAGGTCCACGACCGGCTGGAACACGCTGCGCAACGACTCCGGACGGCGCAGCAGGCCGGCGACCTCGTCCTCCCAGGCGGGGTCCTCCGACCGGCCCAACCACTCCTCCGGGCTGACGTTCACGGGGACATTCAATCGTGGACCGAGGGGTGCCGTGCACCCGCACCGTGATCGCAGCCGACAGCTGGGCCGCCGGCACGCCTGATCGCACCCGTCCAGCACGTCGACGTACAGACCGACGAACGACCGGAACAGGCAGAAACTCCGACACGCGGGACAACTGAACGTAACTGTGTGAACACATGAGGTAATGTTTGGGCCCCGTGGAGCCGCGCTGATCCCACGTCCGGTCCCGCTCACGCGGAGTCGGCACGGGGCGGGGTGAGTCCACGGTCGACCATCGGCGTGCCGTGCCGCAGCCCATCCCTGCGGTCGTCCTCGCGCGCCACCAGATCGGAGGGCTGGGGCCGTGCTGCAGGAACGACGTGTCGGTGTACTGGCCCTCATCCTCAGCGCACTCCGCCGTCGCCCCGACCGACCGGCACACCTCGACGAGGACGCCCGCGCCGCGCTCGACGCCTGCCCCGACGCCGTCCTGGGCATCGATGTGGTGGGGACCTGCGTCCTGGTCAACCCGGCCGCGGTCGAGCTGTTCGGCCGCACCGAGCACGACCTGGTCGGTACGCCGGCGGTGGCCCTGGTGCCGACCCTGGCCGAGGCGGTGCGCGATGTGACCGCGCGCCGCCGGGCCGGGGAGCGGATCCCCGGCCCCACGGGTCGGGGGATGCAGACGGCGGCGCTGGTCGCCGGTCGCACGCCGGTGCCGGTGCAGGTCTGGATCTCGCCGGCCTACCACCGTGCCCGGCGGCTGACCCTGTTCGTGACGGTGCGCGACCTGCGCGCGGAGCGGGCCGCCGAGGCTGCCCGGCGCAGCCTGCTCGACGAGGTGGTGGCCCTGCGCGACACCGTCCACGCGGTGACCACGGCGGTGACCGACCGGGCGATCCTGCTCGCCGACGCGGGCGGACACATCACGGCGCTGAACCGGGCCGCCGAGAAGCTGCTCGGCTACCGCAGCGAGGACGTCGTCGGCAAGCCGACCACCGCCCTGTCGGCCCCCGACGACATCGCGGCGGTCCGCGACGAGCTCGGCGTCCCGGCTGGAGTCGACCCCCTGCTCGAGATCACT
>Ga0209261_10000347_pt1 | contig 12498 bp, 7 predicted proteins | sample DOMMetBare1Fresh_FD_187470 | JGI IMG/M metagenome (GOLD analysis project Ga0209261, IMG submission 187470) | Wetland sediment microbial communities from St. Louis River estuary, USA, under dissolved organic matter induced mercury methylation -... | ecosystem: Environmental > Aquatic > Freshwater...
CGGATTTATCGCTGTACAAAACCAGCCCTGCCTGTTCAGCCTTGACCTCAATTTTGGCCAATCGTTCGTAGGCGTAGTTTCGCTCCGTTTCCCGCAACTCCACTTCCGCCTTCAACAGCGGCACATCGGCCTTTTGGTCGGCTGCCACGAACGCCCCCTGAGCCGCGCGGCGATACTGCGCCATCGCCACATCCAGGTTGCGTTCCGCGATCTGATAGTCGCTGCGGAAGGTCGTATCCTCGTATCGGAACAACAGATCCCCTTGTGTGACCTCGGTATTCGGCAGCACGGCAATGTCCGAGATGACTCCGTCGATCGGCGCACTGACAATCAACGGATCCTTGGCCACAATCTTCGCAGGAGCCACGGTCGACATGGGGACGGGAATGATCAGCGCGCCCACCAACGCTCCGGCAAGCAGCCATGTCCTGGTCCGGCTCAGGCCCCAGCGCCATCCGAGATTCTTGGATGGACCAACCGCACGCCAGGCGTAGGCATAGGCCTCGCTGAGTCGTTGAAGCACCGTGACTTCGTGTTCCGGCCATGGCTGATCTCGCGTGAGCCACAGGCCGCCCAACATCTGTCCATCTGGATGTGTCAACGGGCACCACAGACCATGGCCAAGCGTGAATTCAGTCCACTCTGACTGGAGTTCGGGAGGACAATCGGCTTCCTCAACCTGCCGGATATCGTGGCTGTTCGAAGCCTCACGCAGGCGCTGTATCAGTCGCTCGGTCCATTGCATGAAGGGCACCGAACGGTCGACGACGGGCACGCTTGATGCGGCCCGCACTTCATACTTCGACGCAGCCGCCGAGGATGGAATCAGCAAAACCGCCTGCCTGTACGACACCAACCGACGAGTTTCGTTGACAATGAGAAAGTGCAGCTCTTGCTGAGTTGCGGCAGCGCGTACCATCCTCTCCAACTGTAAGAGGGTGGCCCAGGGTGTGTTTTTCGGTAGCGTGCTGTGGGGTGTGGCTTCTGCTGTGACCATGTCGGTGTGGTCAGTGTAGGCCTTCAGCAAACGCTGCGATGCCGCTCATCCCGGCGAGAACCTTGTCGGGCTTGGCCCGAAAGAGACCTTTGACTTTGACTGTCTGGCTCGCAGGATCGACGTTCGCCCCGATATCTTCCACGACAGCCGGATACCGGAGTCCCGTCTCATCGATCGAGTATTCGAAGCGTGTACCGACCTTCAACCACGTCAGTGATTTCGACGGCAAGATCAGTTCGATCTCAAGCTGGCTGTCGTCCAAGAGGCTGATGAGTTGATCGTTGGGAAAGACATTTTCGTGTTCATTCACGATGGTTTTGACCACGCGCCCTGGAAACGGCGCGAGGACAGTACAACCGCTCACGTTGATTTGCGCGGCCTGCACTGCCGCGAACGCTTTTTCTGATTCGGCCTGAGACACTTCGAGCTCCAGTTGCCCCACGGCTTGATGTTCGGACAGGCGGAGATTGTTCTCATAGGTCTTCTTCTTGCCGCGATATTCAGCCTGCGCGCTCGCCAGTTCTGCCTCGTATTTGGAACAGTCGAGCGCCACCAACAGCGCGCCTTTCTTGAACCGTTGCCCTTCTTTCACGGGTAGTCGGCTGATTCGACCTTGGACCTGGCTGGCCAAGGTTGCTTGTGCCGTCGCCTTCACCACGCCTCGGATCGTGTTCAGTTCAGCTGCATTGCCCATCGGTTTGGCATCTGCGGTGGTCCCTGCAGTCGCCGGCAATACGGCGATCAGGAGCCATGCCCCCACCAGAGCACCGTCGATTGAACGGCTACCATGGTTCTTCACTTGAGCAACTCTTTGCTCTTCCTCCACCCTGCGCGGAGCTGGAGGGCAAGATCCGACACGCCCTGTTCCTGTTTCAGATCGTTCGGCAAGACGTCTTCTCCAACTGCCGCCAGGAGCGCCGCCCAGGCCGTTTGGGCCTCGGCCTCCACGGCGTCATAGCGGAGTTGTGCCGCCACTTGAGCCACCCGCTCTCGCAGCACCGATTGTTCGCTCAGTTTGGCGGTGCGCCAGGCCACCCGCGTCTGCTCGGCAATTTGGGATTGCGTGTCGTAATACAGAGCAGCGGTCGATACCTCTTTCTTCGCATGTGCCACCTGCGCCACACTGACATGGACCTGTGACATCACCGCCATGGTTAGGGCGAGGTCTTGCGTGTGCAGCACTTTGTCTTGCGCCTCGATGGTCTTGGCCCGCGCGGGATAACGCAAGAGGTTAAGTAAATTCCAACTTGTGCGTGCCGCATAGGCAGCCCAGTGATTGTTAAAGAGGAAGGTATTGCTGCTGTAGTTGCCTCCGACTTGGAGATTCAAGCTGGGCAACATTTCCAAGATCGCCGCTTTGGCCTCTCGCGCATTGATCCGACGACGGTAATCGATCATCCGAAGCTCAGGGCGCGCGAGGAGCGCCCGATCTTCAAGAATTGTCATATCGGACGGAAGTTCGAGTGTTTTGGCTTCTCGCTCTGGCACCAGCAGGGCGAGATCCTTCTCCTGCCCAGGCGGCAGATTGATCAGCGCGGCCAGTTGAAGTTTGGCGGTGTTGAGCTCCCTGAACAACTGTTGAATGTATCGTTGGGTATTGAGGAGATCGAGCTTGTATTGTAAGGGAACCAGCGGCGTGCTGAGGCGCTCATCCTGGACCGCTTGGGCCTTGTTGAGCGCATTGTTCACCCACTCGTCCAAGAGCCGGAGGGACGGAAGAATCCGCTCGGCGCTCACCGCCCGCCAATAGGCGATGCGCACATCTTGCATAACCCGATTGGCGACACGCCGCCGCTCCTCGTCGGCAATCAACACGTCGTCCGCCGCTTGCTTGGCGCGGATGTAGGACAAGCCAAAATCCAGCACGTTCCAACTGAGCGAGAGATCGGCCGAGAAAATGTTTCGTTCTGCGGAAGTAAAGGGCTCGAGCACCTGCCGGCCAGTGATCAAGGATTGTGCGACGCCGCCGGGGAAGTTATTCCGTCCGTCAAAGCCGGCGTTCGCCGCAAGACGGGGAAGCATGGCATAGTGTGAGAGGTCGAGCTGTGTCTGCGCCAGCATCTTGTGCATCAGCTCAACGCGCGCGTCGAGGTTATACTTCAGCGCCCGAGCCATCGCTTCGTAGAGATCCACCGGCCCTGCGAGCGGCTCTTGATCTTTGATCAGAACCGTTCGGTCTTCCTTCACCCGTGATTGGACTTCATCCTCGGTCAACGGGATCGGCTTGATGGCACACCCGTTCCCTCCGATGACGGCCATGAGAGTCAGCAGGACCAGCAGAAGCCCTGTTCGATCGCGGATTCGGCCCGTCGGAGGATCTTGCCTGTTCACCACACACTCATTTTTCATTCGATCTGGCCGTTCCATCCCATACCATCAGACACAGCGCTACTGCCGATAGGGACTCATCCGTCGGGTTTTACGTATCTTGTTACGAAGGTACTCAACTTTCATGCTTTGTCATCATATTTTCACTTTTGGCACATCCCGCTCTGTAGCCATTCCGCATGGGTCAGCGGAGCTGAGCCATGGGATCTCGCGTCTTCGACCCGTGAAGAAAGTGGCGTGTGTCTTTGCTGTTGGGGTGGTCTCTCATGCGACTCGGAGAATCTTCTGCATATGACCTGGAGCAAGAATTAAGAATGTAGAGCTGGGCTTTGGTTCTTGAGGAGAGGCCGGCCTCGAGATCGATGACAAGCAGGCGCAAGCCGTGGAGATCCACTTTAGGTTGCGGTAGCAGGCAGGGCGGGTTGCTCCTTCTCCAATAGAACGGTGAACCAAAACGTGCTCCCCTTACCCACCTCGCTGTCCACACCGATGGTCCCGCCCATATGTTCAGCCAACTGTTTCGCGATGGCCAGACCCAGCCCCGTCCCCCCATGGCGGCGCGCGTGAGACCCGTCGACTTGGCAAAAGGACTGGAACAGCCTCGCCTGACCCTCGGAGGCAATGCCGATCCCCGTATCCGCGACCTCGAATCGAACGAGTGCGTTCGCCTCGGAGTCTTTCGCGAGCGAGACCCGCACCGCCACTTCGCCCTGTTCGGTGAATTTGATCGCGTTGCCGATCAAGTTCGTCAGAATCTGGCGCAAGCGGCCAGGATCCCCGCGCACTGCGTTCGGCACATCGCTCCGGACAACACAGGCGAACTGCAGGCCTTTGGACTCGGCACGGTCAGTCAACAATTCCATCACCTCATCGAGCGCGACACGAAGGTCGAAGGTAAGACTCTCCAGACGGAGCATCCCCCTCTCGATGTTCGAAAGATCGAGAATGTCGTTGATGATGGCGAGGAGGGCGTCACCGGAGCTGCGAATGCTTTCCACATAGTCCCGCTGTTCTGCATCGAGCGCGGTGTCCAGGAGCAGCCCGGTCATGCCGATCACGCCGTTCATCGGCGTGCGAATTTCGTGGCTGACGGTGGCCAAGAATTCCGACTTGAGCCGCGCCGACTCCAGCGCTGCATCACGCGTGATCATGAGTTCCTTCAGTTTAGAGCAAATCTCCCGGGCGAGGTTCCATTTGTGTGTCAGGGAAGAAGCCAGCTGCTCCACTTCGATCGCATCGAACGGCTTCCGCAGGATGAGTAGTCGGTCGGTTTGTCCGAGCCTTGCGGTGATCCGGTGCCAGGGATGGTCGGAGAACGCGGTACAAATCACCACCTGGATTTCGGGATCGACCTTCCAGATATGTTCGATTGTCTCGACGCCGTCCCAGCCGGGTGGCATGCGCATATCGACGAAGGCCAGTGCGTATGGCTTCCCGGCGGCGACGGATTGCTCCACCATGTGGAAGCCCCGTTCTCCTTGGTCAGCAAAACTCAGGTCGAAGGGTTCACCGTGGACGGCCACGGGCTCCTCGTCGAAAAGAGACGCTCCCGCCTGCTCGAGTTCGTCGGAGGCGGTGGTCGTCGCCAGGATTTTGCGAAAATCCTCGTGGATGACGGGGTTGTCGTCGATGACCAAGATTCGGAGGTTTTTATTCCCGGCGCCCATGATTATTCATGCCTTCCAGCCGCTGAGCCGACCATGATCATTGGCTCTCTCCCACCTGCATTTCTTGACTTCGCTTCGCCATGAACGCAGGCATGTCCTTAAGTAGCGCTAAAGTGTCTCGTACGTCGTCTTTTGAGCTCAACCGGCTTCGGCAGGAAACCGCCCATTCCGCCCGCAAAGCAGGCAATTTGGCAGGGATAAACGGTCACGCCAAACCCACTCGTCTTAGTTATTCAGCAGGCTTTCTCAAATAGTACGCACTCCCTTTAACTTGTCATGTGTTTTTAATCTTTCAGCACAAGCACTCTGTCCATCCGGGCACATCAGGCAGTCACCCATGGTTCCGAATTGATAGTGGACTACGCGAGCAAAGGTTCCTCGTCGCGGGACATTCCAGCTCCTACACGCGCAACTCTGTCCTCTCTACCCAGTTCTCCCGGTGTGGTTCGGCTTGCAAGAGCATTTTCCCATTTCACTTGGCCGTTGTAGCTGTCTCCACTACGATACTTTCCGAGACAGTGGACTGTTCCATCACAGGCCGATTCATTTGAGAGTCTCGTCTTAGAGCGCGGATCATTCATGACACAGACGACGATGCGGATGAATTGATAGAAGGGGGAACAAAGATGTCAAACGACAGCGCTCTAGATCAGCCCGTCATCCTCGTCGTCGACGACGATCCCATCGATCGTGCCTTGATGTGTGAATGTTTAAAGTCGGCTGACTTCCGAGTTGAGGAAGCTGTCGACGGATCGCACGCCCTCGAGATTTTTCGTACCGTCCATCCACACATCGTCCTCCTTGATGTTGGAATGCCTGGAATGACCGGGATTGAGACCTGCGCAGCGTTACGACAACTTCCTGGTGGTGCGCAGGTCCCTATTGTTATGGTCACTGGTCACGACGATACGGATTCGATTGCACATAGCTACGAAGCCGGTGCCTCGGATTTCATGATCAAGCCTTTTCATCCCCTGATCCTGACACAGCGTATCAGGTACCTATCTCGCGCCACCCACGCGTTCCTCGCTTTGACGAAAAGCGCAGCTCAGCTCCGTTACGCTCAGTCCATTGCGGGGCTTGGATCCTGGGAATGGGATCCTCGTTCCGATGCGCTGCAGAGCACAGACCAAGTCGCCCGCATTTTTGGCATGAGACCGGAGCACTTCCCGAAATCCTTTACAGGTCTTCTTGAACTGATTCATCCGGAGGATCGGACTGTGGTTCAGAAGTCATTGCATGATGGCCTTACAACCAAACACCATTGCAGTATGGAATACCGCATTTGTCTTCCCAACGGCACGCAGCTCATCGTCGAAAGTCAGGCACGACCTATTCGTAATGATTTAAATGGCGTCGAGGGCATGGCAGTAACAATTCATGACATTACGAGTCGGAAGGAGGCAGAAGAGAAAATTCATTCTCTCGCATACTATGACAGCCTGACAGGCCTTGCCAATCGACACTTATTTAAAGATCGCGTAGGTCAAGCCTTAGCTTATTCACAGCGCCATCAAGCAATTGCTGCCGTCCTATTTATGGATTTGGATCGATTCAAAGTCATCAACGACACGCTGGGCCATGAAGTGGGCGACCACTTGCTTCAAGAAGTGGCGGAGCGACTCAAGAACTGCGTGAGGATGAGTGACTCGGTGGCGCGGGACACCGATCCCACTTCCCAGTCCTGTTTGGCGCGCCTAGGGGGTGACGAATTTACGGTGTTGCTTAATAATTTGACCCATCCGGAAGACGCAGCATGCGTGGCACAACGGATTCAGCACGAACTGGCAGAACCATTTCATTTGGGACAGCACGACGTGTTTGTGACCGCAACTATCGGAATCGCCTGTTTCCCCATGGATGGTCTCGACCTAGAGGCACTGCTGAAACATGCAGATACGGCTATGTATTCCGTCAAATCACTGGGTCGCAACGGATACAAATTCTATTCTGCATCGATGAATCAGCATGCGGAGCAACGCTTCGCATTGGAGGCCGACCTTCGCCGCGCACTGGACCGTGATGAGTTCGTGATATGCTTCCAGCCGCTGATAGATCTCCGCACCGGCGCAATCGTCAAGGCCGAAGCTCTGATCCGGTGGCACCATCCGTCGCTGGGCATATTGCCCCCCGGAAAATTTCTACAGATCGTTGAAGATGTTGGGCTGGGGCCCAGGCTGGGTGAATGGGTGCTTCGTGCGGCTTGCACACAAGCCAGGAGTTGGTTGGCGGCCGGTCATACGTCTATTCAGCTTGCGGTGAACTTGTCTGACTCACAGTTTCATGACGTACAGCTGACCCACACAGTCGCCAAAGTGTTGGCTGAGACGAAGTTTCCCTCAGAACTCCTTGACTTGGAGTTGACGGAAACGATCATGTTCAGAAGTCCAGAACATGCCATCGCGACCCTTCAGAGTTTACGGATTCTCGGTGTGCAGCTTTCGCTAGATGATTTCGGAACAGGCTTTTCCTCATTGCGTCATCTGCAGCAGTACCCCCTCAATGCATTAAAAATTGACCAGTCGTTCATTCGAAACATCGCGGAAAATGAGCGGGATGCCGCGATAACTCGAATGGTGATCGCGATGGCTCACAGCCTTGGGCTGCGCACTTTAGCCGAAGGAGTAGAGACACAGGAACAACTCGACTTTCTTCGTGAACTCGGCTGCGAGGTGGTCCAGGGGTTTATCCTGAGCCAGCCACTTGCTGGTGATCTATTCCTGCCGTTTGTCGCGAAACACATCGCCACAGGAGCAGGCCGCCGCTTCACTTCCTTCAGGAGATTCGCCTTATAGCTGTCGAGCGTCATCACTTTGTGAACATTTCGGCAGGTGCACGTGGAATCGCCGTGGAGACGGCGTGCGAGTCAGGCGGGCCAGAAATCCGTATGAACCCTCAATTGGAGCTCTCCTGGGTGTTGACTGTTCGCCGTAACTCTTTCACAAATTGTTGAAACTGTTCATTTAGCTTTTGAAACTGCTCATTTTCCCCTTTCAATCGTGCATTACTCTCCAACAATTCTTTGTATCGAAGGTCGACGAGCGCGTTGATGCCGTCTATCCGCAGTTGTGCCCGCTGAGATAACTCCCATTTGCAGGTTAAGGAGACGGCCAACTGTTCCACTTCGATCGCATCGAACGGTTTACGGAGAATCAGCAGCCGGTCGGTTTTTCCAAGCCTTGCGGCGATTTCACGCCACGGATGGTCGGAGAATGCCGTGCAAATCACAACCTGGATATTGGGATCGGCCTTCCAGATCTGCTCAATGGTCAGGAGGCCATCCCAACCGGGCGGCATACGCATATCAACGAAGGCCAGGGCATACGGAGCCCTTGCAGCGACGGACTGCTCCACCATGTGCAAACCGGCTTGACCCTGATCGGCGAACCGTAATTCAAAGACCACATTATGATTTGCCTGCGGCCCCTCGTCAAACAACGATGCCCCTAATTGATCAAGTTCGCCACAGACGGAGGCGGGGGCCAGGATTTTTCGGAAATCCTCGTGAATTTTGAGATTATCGTCGATGACCAGGATACGACGGTTTTCTAGAGTTATTTTGTGTTTATCCTTAACCATAACCCTGCCTTCCTCCTTTTTTACATTCTCAGGCCGCCAGGGTGGCTTGAGTAAGTGGCAAATCCAGCGTGAACGTGGCTCCCAACCCCTCGCCCTCGCTCGTAGCGGACAGGACCCCTCCGAGCAATTTGGCTGCTAAGGATGAACTGTGAAGGCCTAACCCCTGTCCGTCCTCGCGCGTAGTAAAGCCTTGTGTAAATAGGCGCTTGAAATTATCCGGCACGATACCCATGCCCGTGTCATCTATCTGAATCTGTACTCGCTCGCGGCTTCTGGAATGGTACCCGATTGTCACCGTCAGGCGATGGGAGCGATCGGGCACGGCCTGCATGGCATAGATCGCATTGTTGATCAGGTTGACCATAATCTGAAGGACCTGATGCCGGTCACACATCGTAGCCGGTAGCTCCGCATATTCACGCACGACCGTGATGCCGGCCTTTTCCAGGCTGTCCCGATTAATGGCCAAAGCCTGTTCGACAACATCCGTCAACTGAATTTGTTCCAGAAGGATTTGGGTCTTTGCGTGGCCTTGTTGAGCCATAATGATTCGCCGGATATGATCAATGTTGTGATCGAGAGAGTCGAGCTCCTTATTGATGCCGGTGAAATTGGTGTTCAGCTGGTCGGCCAGCTTCACCACATAGGTGGGAATTTGTTTGCCCTTCTCATCTTGGGTCAGATAGATGCTCAGGTCGTTCATGTGATCTTGGAACATTTGTCCGATGCGACCGAGCTTGCCGACGGGGGTCCGCTCAAGGGTTTTCTGAATTAGGCCGACCGACACGTTGACGCTGTTCAGCACGTTTCCTACGTTGTGCAGCACGGAGGCTGCCACCTCGGCCATACCGATCCGCCGTGAGGCTTCCTGCAGACGGCGGTTGAGCACCTCCCGCTCTGATTCAGCCTTCTTCCGCTCATCGATCTCAACGACCAGTGACTGGTTGGTGCGATCAAGCTCCGAATTTTGATTCACGATTTGCGCATGCGATCGTTCCAGTTCCTTCACCGCGCCGCCGAGCGCGACATTGGCTTCTTCCAGTTGCGTGACGTCATCAAATGATACCACTGCCCCGCGCAGCCGCTCGCTCTCGTCGACAATCGGGGCACTGCTGACGAGGAAGTGTCGAGACTTGCCCGACGAATCGGCCAGCACCATCCGCACGTCCGTCTGGGCGGTTCTGGTATTCAAAGCCATGGTCCAAGGCTCGCTCGACGGCTCGGTAGATGGCGTAGCCGGAACCCAGGCCAGTCGAGATAAGGTCGAGCCGATCAGATCGTTCAAGGGCAAGCCCACCCCCTTCGCAAACGCGGTATTGGCAAGGACAATGGACCCGTGTCGATCCAGCATCACGACCCCTTGGGCCAGCACGTCCAGCGCATGCTTGACCCGTGCCGGAACCACAGCGGACGGGTCTAGGTGGCGAAGTGTGCGTTTGATGAATAGCAGGTAGCTGACGAAGCCCCCGAACGCGACGAACAGGATTAAGCGGCTCCAGGGATGGACGAAGGACCAGGGATTCTCCAATTCGGCAACCGGCTGGAAGGCAATCTGTAGAGTCCCCCAAGGGGCATCACCTTTGAAAATCGGAACTTGAATGTGATCGATCGAGGAGTGGCCACCTTCGATCTGCGTCCAATGCCGCTGGTGATCTCCAGCTTGGGCGAACGTCCCGCTGGAAGCCAGTTGAATGGCGGCCGACAGAATTTGCGGGTTTCGTTCGATGAGGAGGTCCAATCCAGCTTGGATGGTGTCGGAATGATTTCGCCCAGCGAGATGGGAGTACTGGACCGCGAGGGCTTCGGAAAGCGTTTTTCGATACTCCGCAGTCGCGCTGAGTGAACCGGACGACAATCCGACCAACGTGTCGCCGGTTAGTACGATGCCGAGAGTCAGGCACGTCAGGCTGAAGCTGATCCGCATGAGGGGGCCGAAGTTCTTCATCCTTCCCTACCTTCACCCTCGGAGCGCCCCTTGTCTCCTTTCTTATCCAGGAGGTCTCTGAGCCCGCGGAATTGCTTGTTTTCTCGGTCGGCAGCGACGACTGTATCCGCTGTGCTCCTACGCCGCGTTCGCTCGCTGGTGAGGACGACGGGGAGCGGATCGAAGTGCCGCCAAGCAGGCAGGGTGGCAGCCAAACTGGCCAGCAGAGCCCCGCTACGCAGCAGCCAGGCAATGACACCGGCCGTAAGACTGACCCCACTCAAGTTCGTCACCCCAACCGCGAATTTCAGGCTGCTCTCAGACATGTCCGTGGCACGTCGTAGATCCTCCTCGACGACCCCGAGACTCTTGCGAAAGGCCTCGCTGAGCCCTGTCGGCGTTTTCTCAAGGGTTTGTCCGCCGAAGGCCCTCGGAACCTCCTTATCGGCCTGGTACATACGCGGGGCAACCCCCTCTTCCACATAGCCTCTCATCTCACGCATGAGCTGAATGGAAGACGTAGGCGTGTTTATGCCTTTGGGATGGGGAGCACCAGGCACCTCCGAAGGTAGCGGCGCAGTACTACGTGGTTCGTTGCCAGGCAGAGCAGGAACAAAAGAACCCTCGGAATTCGGCTTCGGACTGACCGGCGCAGGGACAACGACCGAAGGCAACGGGGGCGATCCGGCAGGAGGAGGTCCCGTTCCGGATGGAGGCGCAGGAGGCTGTGGCACTAGGCTTGGAGGGATTACCAAAGGCGGCTGGATGACTGGAGAAACAGTGAACGTGAAGGTGGTGCTACCGATTGTGCCACCGGCCCCGTCACTCACCGTAAAGGTGAAGCTGTCCATTAAGCTGACAGCGCCGTTATGGACGAATACCAGTCGACCCGCATTGATATCCGCTTGCGTGAAAGTCGTTATGGCTACGCCCGGGAAGGTAGTCAACTCGAGTTGACCATTCACTGGTCCCACCGTCACCGTATACGCGAGTTGCGCCGGGCTATTATCCGGATCGGCGACTTGTAGCTCACCATTAGTAATTGGATCTGTCCCACCCCAAACCACAGTGGAGCCAGTATTGGCCGCCACCCCCGGCGCATCGTTCTGCGCCGTGATGTCCATATTCACTGTGCCGAGGCTTAGGGTGCCGCCCCCGCCGCTGCCGGTGTTGCCGTTGTCGCTGACCTGAACGGTGATCGTATCGGCGTTATTGCCGTTCGTGTTTACCGTCCCATGCAGGTATTGCACGTTGGCGGCACTATTAAGATAGGTGTTCAGGTTCGCCTGAGTGCCTGTCAGAGTGAGGACCCCGGTTCCCGAACCAGCCACGGTGACACCGCCGCCTGAGACTGCGGTCAGGTTGCCCCCGGTTGCCGTTGTCAGCGTCACGGTCAGATTGCCGCCTCCTGCATCGACATCACTGAGGTCGATCAGGGAGAGATCCACATTACTCAGGACGTCTTCGGTCACGGTGACGTCGGTGGGCAAGGAGCCGACGTTGGCTGGATCGTCGTTCACGGCGCTCAGATTGATGGTGACTGAATTGGTCCCTTCTTCCGTGGTGCCGGTTCCTGTCAGCCCGGGGTCAGCCCCCGTATTGCCCTGGTCGTTCACGGTCACGGTCAAGGTGGTCGAGGCGCTCGGAGCATTGAGCCCATTTAGGTAGGTAAGGGTGCCGGTCCCACCGCCAGTGAGTAGGTTGTTGACCTGGGCGATCGTGCCGGAGAGTGTCACGGTCCCCGTACCGTTGCCCCCGACGATGGTCACGCCTGAGGTGCCAACCACCACTGTGAGCGTCCCTTCGCCGACATTGAGAGTGGCCGTTGCACTGCCGCCTCCGGCATCAACGTCGCTCACGCCGAACCCGGTGCCGTGGATGGCCAAGCCGACCTGTTCGGTCGCCGACAAGGCGGCACCTGGGGCCGTCACCACCGGCGCATCGTTCATCGGATTGACGTTGATCGTCGTGCGGGCGGAGGCACTGTCCAAGGCGCCATCGTT
>Ga0209261_10000348_pt1 | contig 12490 bp, 11 predicted proteins | sample DOMMetBare1Fresh_FD_187470 | JGI IMG/M metagenome (GOLD analysis project Ga0209261, IMG submission 187470) | Wetland sediment microbial communities from St. Louis River estuary, USA, under dissolved organic matter induced mercury methylation -... | ecosystem: Environmental > Aquatic >...
GCGCCGGGCGACTGACATGCTGGCCCGATGGACGAACGGCGAGCACTCCGGGTGGGCTACAAGGCATCGGCGGAGCAGTTCGCCCCGGCCGAGCTGGCTCGCTACGCCGTCCTGGCCGAGCAGCTCGGCCTGGACAGCGTCACGGTCTCGGACCACTTCCAGCCCTGGCGGCTGAACGGCGGGCACGCCCCGAACTCCTTGGTCTGGCTGGCCCACGTGGCGGCGCGCACCGAGCGCGTGCAGCTCGGCACCTCGGTGATGACCCCGACCTTCCGGTACAACCCGGCGGTGGTGGCCCAGTCGTTCGCCACGCTGGGGTGCCTGGCGCCGGGCCGGGTCATGCTCGGCGTCGGCACCGGCGAGGCGCTCAACGAGGTGGCCGTCGGGGCCGTCGGCACCGGGGAGGACGCCTGGCCGCCGTTCAAGGAGCGGTTCGCCCGACTGCGCGAGGCGGTGGACCTGATCCGCCGATTGTGGAGCGGTGACCGGGTCACCCACGAGGGCCAGTACTACCGGACGGTGGACGCCGCGATCTACGACCGCCCCACCGAGCCGATCCCGGTCTACGTGGCGGCCGGCGGCCCGGTGGTGGCCCGCTATGCCGGCCGGATCGGGGACGGGGTGATCGTCACCTCCGGCAAGGGGCGCGAGCTGTACGCCGACGACCTGGTGCCGGCGGTGGCCGAGGGACTGGCCACCTCGGGGCGCCGGCCGGAGGCTCTGGACCGGATGATCGAGGTCAAGCTGTCGTGGGATCCGGACCCGGACCGGGCGCTGGAGAACACCCGGTTCTGGGCGCCGCTGTCGCTGTCGGCGGAACAGAAGCACTCGCTGCACTCCCCGGCCGAGATGGAGCAGGCCGCCGATGAGCTGCCGATCGAGCAGGTGGCCAGGCGGTGGATCGTGGCGAGCAGCCCCGAACAGGTCGTGGAGGCGGTGTCGATGTACACCGACCTCGGCTTCGACCACCTCGTGGTGCACGGACCGGGCCACGACCAGGAGCGGTTCCTGCGCAGCTTCGCCGAGCAGGTCCTGCCCTCGCTGCGGGAGCTGACCCCCAAGGTCGGCTGACCTCGCCGGCGCACGCTCAGGCCTGGACGACGGCGCCCACGCCGATCAGGTCGGCCACCTCGGCCTCGGTGAACCCGCAGGCCCGCAACACCGCCGTGGTGTCGGCGCCGACGGACCGCTGCGGGACGGGGTCGCCGGCCGGGGTGGCCGAGAACCGGGGCGCCACCCGCGGCTGCAGCACGCCGTCCACCTCGGTGAACACCCGGCGCGCGGCCAGGTGCGGGTGCCGTGGCGCCTCGGCGAGGGAGAGCACCGGGGCGACGCAGGCATCGCTGCCCTCGAAGACGGCCGCCCACTCGTCCCGGGAGCGGGTGGCGAACACCTCGGTGAACACCTGGCGCTGCTCCGTCCAGGTCGTCGGGTCCCACTGCTGCCGCCGGAACCGGTCGCGCTCGACGACCGGGCGCTCGGCCAGCAGCAGGTCGACGAACGCGGCGTAGAACGGCGGCTCCAGCGGACCGACCGCTACGAAGGCGCCGTCGGCGCACCGGTAGGTGTCGTAGAACGGAAGCCCGCCGTCGAGCATGTTCACGCCCCGCTCGTCCCGCCACAGTCCGGCGCCGAACATCGCATAGATCATGGTGACCAGGGACGACGCGCCGTCCACCATCGCCGCGTCGACCACCTGCCCCGCCCCGGTCCGCTCGCGCGCCAGCAACGCCGACAGCACGCCGACCAACAGGTACAGACCGCCCCCGCCGAAGTCGGCGAGCAGGTTTGCCGGCACCACCGGCCGTTCCGGCGGACCCACAAGGTGCAGCGCCCCGGTGAGCGCCGCGTAGGTGATGTCGTGCCCGGCGCGCTGCGCCCACGGGCCGTCCTGACCCCACCCCGTCATCCGTCCGTACACCAGGCGCGGGTTGCGGGTCAGGCAGTCCTGCGGACCGAGGCCGAGCCGCTCGGTGACGCCGGGCCGCCAGCCCTCGAGCAGCACATCCGCGTCCTCGACCAGTCGCAGCACCGTCTCGCGACCCCGGGTGTGCTTGAGATCGACAGCAACACTGGGCCGGGACCGGTTCAGACCGGACAGTGCCCCCGAGAGTGGGCCACCGGGTTCCGGACGGTCGATCCGCACGACGTCCGCGCCGAGTTCGGCCAGCAACATCGCCGCGAACGGCACCGGCCCGATGCCGGCCAGCTCGACCACCGTGATCCCGGTCAGCGGGCCGGACGGCGTCCCGTTCTCGCTCATCGCACCGCCTACTCTACGAGGGTGGAACAGACCCTCCTCGTGGACGTCGCGAATGCCGTCGGCCGGATCACGCTGAACGCCCCGGAGCGGCTGAACGCGGTCGATGCCGCGATGCTCGACGCGCTCGCCGCGGCGGTGACCGACCTGGACGCCCGGGTGGACGTGCGGGTGATCTCGATCACTGGGACCGGTCGCGGATTCTGCTCGGGCGCCTTCCTGGACGACCGGCTCGACCTCGACCACGGGGGTACGGCCACCCTGGACGCCGTCAGCGGGGCGAGCCGGGCCATCCTCTCCTGCGCCACGCCCGTGGTCGCGCTGGTGAACGGGGTGACCGCCGGGGTCGGCTGCTCGATCGCCCTCGCCGCGGACTACGTGCTGGCCACCGAGTCGGCGGACTTCGTGCTGGCCTTCGGCCGCATCGGCCTGATGCCCGACGGCGCGGGTAGCGCCCTGGTCGCCGCGGCGGTGGGCAGGGCGCGGGCGACCTGGATGGCGCTGTCCGGCGAACCCGTGGACGCCACCACCGCCCACACCTGGGGGCTGATCGCCGAGGTCTGCCCCGACGTGGACTTCGCGGACCGGTCGCAGACCCTGCTCCAGGACCTCGCCGCGGGCCCGACCCGCGCTCTCGCGGCAACGACGGCGGCGATCGACGCCGCCACTCTTGGTGACATCGACGCGGTCCTGGCTCGCGAGGAGGCGGGGCAGGAGGCCCTGCTGGCCGGCGCGGACTTCCGCGAGGGCACCCGGGCGTTCGGCGAGCGCCGACCACCACGGTTCACCGGCGAATAGTCGGCTCCGACCCTCTCGATTCGCGTCCTACCCGATCCACCTGCCCTGATCCATCGGCCCCGATCCACCGGCCCCGATCAGGTGCTCCGCGATCGCGTCGCGGGCCGGGCCCGACACCCGGTCCACGGCGGCTCGCTGCACAACCCTGGAGCACGTGGGATCATCCGTTCCATGGCCCTCACGCAACGCCCTCGCGACCGCAGCCCTACCCGCCGGCCGTGACTCTGAGTAATGAGTTCTGACATGGCGTCGGAGTACCTCGAGGCCCGGGTGCGGGCCTACGAACTGCTCGAACTGGCTCAGATCGAGCCGGCCGACGAGGAGGTCACGGCGCGGCTGGAGGTTGCCTCCCGCAACCGGTGGCCCGAGGTGGAGTTCCTGCTCCACTACGCCCGGATGGCGGCCGCCCTGGACGGCGGACAGGACTGGATGCGGTATGTCGACCGGATGGCCGAGGCCGCCGAGCGATCGGGCAACGAGGCGCTGGTGGCCTGCGCCCTGGCATCCCGGGCGACCCTGCCGCCCAGCCCCGAGCGCCCCGACGGTCTGGCCGCCGAGCGCGGCCTTGCCCGGGCCGTCGCCCTGCTGGACGACGGCGGTGGGAACCCGGTCGACCGGCCGCTGGCCTACAGCGCCTGCGGCCTGGCCCACCACGTCCGCGGCCGCTGGGAGCTGGCGCTGGAGTTGTACGACCGGGCGATGCACGCCCTGCGGGTGCCGGTCGAGGAGGGCATGCAGCGGATCGTCGAGCTGTGCCGGCGGGTGATCCTGCTCAACCGGCTGGAGTCGGTGGCCCCGCTGGCCTGCTCGCTGGCCGAGATGGGTCTGCGCGAGGAGGCCCGCGAAGTGGCCGCCCATCGGACCCGGTTGTCCCGAGCCGAGTTCGACGCGCTGCCGCCTACCTGGGCGGACGAGACCCGAGCGCTGGAATACCTGCTCGCCGCGCTGGCCCAGGAGGACGAGCCGCTGCACGCCGAGGACCACCTGGGGCGCTTGCACCCCACCCATCGCCCGCGGTACCGGGCCTCGATCCACCTCGGCCGGGCAGTGCGCGCGGCCGACCGCGGGGACACCGCGAGCGCAGCCGCGCTGGCCGAGATCGCCATGCTGCACGAGGACAACGAGTTCGTCACCGGGATCCGGCCGTACATGCTGTTCCTGACCACGCTCGCCGGACCGCCGGCGCATGCCTGGCGGCGGTACGCCCGGACCGTGGCCGGGTTGCGCTGGCAGGCCCGGCTGACCGACGTGGAGGCCGCGCGGGCGCAGATCCAGCTGGCCCGGGTGGTGCTGGAGAACCAGCGGCTGTCCGAGCGGGCCTATGTCGACGAGCTCACGGGTCTGGCCAACCGTCATGCCTACGCCCGGTACCTGTCGCGGCTGCGCCATGAGGGGCCGGACGACCAGGTGGCCGTCTTCATGGTCGACGTCGACCGGTTCAAGGCGGTCAACGACACCTACGGCCACGTGGTGGGCGACGAGGTGCTCCGCCGGGTGGCCTCGGTCCTGGTGGACCTGACCCGGCCGGCCGACCTGGCGGTGCGTCTCGGCGGCGACGAGTTCCTGGTCTTCCTGGTCGGCGCGGGCACGATGGACGTACCCCGGCGGGGCGAGGAGATGGTGGCCGCGGTCGCCGCGCGGGACTGGTCCGACCTCGCCCCAGGGCTGTCGATCACGGTGAGCGCCGGACTGGCGGCCGGCCCCTCCCAGGACGTCGACCGGCTGCTGCAGGAGGCCGACGGTCACCTGTACGCAGCCAAGTCGGCCGGCCGCGGCCGGTTGGTGCACGTCCACCACTGATAGGCCCCCGGACAGGACCCCCGGACAGGACCGCGCCGAGCGGGCGCCGGCGGCCCAGCGCCGGTATGGCCCGGGGGGCGGGGGGCGGCGACTGCCGGGTGGCCCTCAGCCGCCGAAGGCGCGCGCGACGGCCGCCAGGCCGGGGGCGTAGTGGTCGCCGAGCGCCGGGTCGTCGTGGACCGCCCCGTCCCGGATCTCGAAGCTCACCGTGGCACCCGCCCTGCGCAAGGCGGAGACCAGTTCGACGGACTGTCGGTACGGGACCAGGCAGTCCTGCTTGCCGTGGGCGACGACGAAGACGGGCAGTCGCGGCGCAGAACTCACATACCTCAACGGGTTCGCGACCCTGGCCGCGGCCGGCACGGATTGGATCGGGGCACCCAGCCAACGCGACTCCGGCGAGTCCGCCGCGTCGTGGACCTGCGCGTCACCCGGGCATCCGCCGGGGTCGGCGGCCTGCGCGTCCATGGTGCGGAAGTTCGCCGGCCCGAACAGGTCGATCACGACCTGGACGGCGCTGCTGACCGAGGCATGGCCCAACCCCGGATCGTCGAGAGCGGTCCGGCGACCGCCGCTCACCCCGAGCATGACCGCCAGGTACCCGCCGGCCGACTCGCCCCAGGCCGCGAACCGGTTCGGGTGGATGCCGTACCGGGTGCTGTTGGCCCGCAGCCAGCGCACGGCGGCCTTGACGTCCTGCACCCCGGCGGGGAAGGGGGCCTCGCCGGAGAGCCGGTAGTCCAGGCTGGCCACCGCGTAGCCCGAGGCTCGCAACGCCTCGGCCTGTCCGGCCCGGCTCCCCTTGTCGCCACCCTCGAAGGCGCCGCCGTGGATCAGGATCACCAGCGGGACGGCGGCGCCGGTGCGTCGCGGCAGGTACAGGTCGAGTCACTGGGCCGACGAGGTGGCGGCGTAGGCCAGATCGGTCAAGGTCTGTTCGGCCGCGCGCACGCCGCGGGGAACCGATGGAGCGGGCGACCGCGCCGCCGCGGGTGACGATGAGACCTCACGGGTCACCGATGGTGAGGGACGCGCGGCCCGAGCGGTCGCCTCCTTCCGATGCGGCGACGCCGGGTCACTGGTGAGCGGGGCCATCGCTGCACCGCCCGGCCCCGAGGAGCCGGCCCGAGCGGAGAGTTCGGTCACAGTGTCCCCGCCGGGCAGGCGTACCGGCGACCAGGCCAGCAAGGCGGTCGCCACGGGCACCGTCAGCACGGCCGCCCGCAGCCGGCTCTGCCCCCGCCGTCCGGTGCGGCACCGCTCGACCTGCCGGACGGCACGCCTGCTCATGGGCGGTACGCCGGGACCTCGACGGCCACCTCGGCCGCCCCGTTCGTCCTTCCAGCTGTGCCTGCTCACCGTGTTCTCACCGTGCTCCACGCTAACCCGCGCACCATTCGGGGACCCACAAGGGAGTGTCATGACAGCGACATGTTCGCGGTATCAGGGCGGCCCGACGCGGCTCTGCCTGATCGGACCTCAGCAGGGACGCAACCGCGCAGGTGGAGGAGCCGTGACGACGTACGAGGCGTACCAGGCAAAGGCGGACGCCACGCGCGCCCGAGTGCTCGCCGCGACCGCATCCCCGTTCACGATCGACGTCCGGTTCCTCGGAGGTCTGAACGCCGCGCAGAAGGCCGCGTTCACCGCCGCGGCCGACCGATGGACCACCATGATCGTCGGCGATCTGCCCTCGGTGATGGTCGAGGGCGAGGTGGTGGACGACATCCTGATCCTGGCGCAGGGGGTGGCGATCGACGGACCGGGCCAGATCCTCGGACAGGCGGGACCCACCCATCTGCGACCGGCCACTGCCGGCAACGCGGCGTCGCTACCGGCCCGGGGGATCATGTCGTTCGACACCGCCGACCTGGCCGCGATGCAGGCCGACGGCACGCTCAGGGACGTGATCACCCACGAGATGGGCCACGTGTTGGGCATCGGGACGATCTGGTCGACGAAGAGACTGTTGAAGGGCTCGACCACGAACAACCCCACGTTCTCCGGGCGGAGCGCGATGACCGAGTACGGCACGCTGCGCGGGACCGCCCGTCGGCTACGCGTTCCGGTGGAGAACACCGGTGGACCCGGCACCCGGAACGGTCACTGGCGCGAGACTGTGTTCCGCAACGAGTTGATGTCGGGATTCATCGCGGCGCCCGGCAATCCGATCAGCCGGGTCACCGTGGCCAGCCTCGCCGACCTCGGGTACCAGGTCGACCTGGACGCCGCCGAGCCCTACTCCCTGCCGGACCTGCTGGCTCTGGCCGAGGGAGGGGAGCTGGTCCCGCACGCTGCTCCGATCGACACCGGCATCATGCTGCCCGTCGTGCCGCAGGTGCTGCCACCGGACAGCCTGCGCTGACCGGCGGTCACTCCGAGGGCATCAGCAGCCAGAGGATCGGGTAGACCAGGATCTGGCTGCCCGGGATCACCATCAGCAGGACGACGAAGAGCAGCCGCGCCAGCCACGGGTCGATCCCGAACCGGCGGCCTAGCCCTGCGCAGACCCCGCCGAGCACGCGCTCGCGGCGTGGCCGGACCAGGCCCTGACGGGCGAAACTCGCCTGCACACTGTTCATCGTCGCCCCTTGGTCGATGGCTCGTGATCGCTTCCGTTCCGATCCCCTCCAGCCTGCGCCTGTCGGCCGCCAACGGCATCCGGGCACATCCCCGACCCATCCCTGATCCGGCCCTGATCCGGCATGTCGCGACCCGGGGTCGCTCGCCGTCGTCCCGTGTCGCGTATCACCCTGCGCCCGACGGACTCCTGTCGACATGTCTGGCTCCGGACTCCGACGGCTGACGGCGGGCCCACCACTCGCCCTGCTGATCCTGCTGTCCGCCTGCTCGCCCAACACCCCGGTCCAGGTCGACCAGGCCGGTGGGGCGTCCTCGCTCGCCCCGGGGGAACACCCGGTGGACGGAACGTCGCCGCCGGTCGGATCGGCGTCCGGCTCCAGGGCGTCGGCGAGCGCCCCGGCCGGTGGCGCCGGAGGTGGCCCGGGGGGCGCTGGACAGCCCGCGGTGGAGGGATCGGGACCGGAGAGCCCGCAGCCGACGCGACGCTCGGACCCGGTGCTGTCGCTGCCCTCGCTGCCGATCGGAGGCTCGGCCACCGGCGACACCCAGGACGCCGTCCAGCAGTGCGTCCAGGCGGCCTGGCTGACGCAGGTCGTGCCCCCGACCGGGATCCGGGTCGTGCCCACGGCGGTCTCGTTCGCCCCGGCGGGTGCCTTTCGGGTAGGCGGATCGGCCTGTGCCGCAACGCCTCCGGCGTGCCTCGGTGGATCGTTCGCGTTCACCGCCGTACTGATCGGCCAGGGCCGCGCCCAGTGCTACATCCCGGTGCGCGCCACCGGGAAGGGCGAGGGCGGCAGTTCGGTGACCATGATCCTGCGCGCCCGGACCACCTGCCCACTGGCGCAGGAGGCGGCCTGCCGGACCTTCGTGAAGCAGGTCGGCAACAGCGCGTCCCAGGACTCGATCTCGGTACCGTTCCCGAGCGAGACTGCCAGCCCCGAGCCGTCACCGAAGGCCTCGCCGGAGGCCGCGTCCCCACCGGCATCCTCAGCGGCCGGCGGGGCCTCGGGCTCCGGCAGCTGAGGCGGGTCGATGTCCCCGGACAGCCGCGAGCCAGGCCAGCTGCAGCAGCTGCTCAGTTCCGCCAGCGCCTTCATCGCCCCGACCACGGTGCTGACCGGGCTGCTGTTCTACTTCGGCTACGCGTTCACCCGCGCCGAGTACGCCTCCTTCGGGCTGGACGTCGACACCATCGGGCTGAACACCCGCGACTACGTCATGCGCAGCCCGACCCCCTTGGTGCTGCCGGCGCTGGTGCTGGCCCTGCTCGGCGCGGCGGTGACGGCGGCGAACGCCACCCTCCATCGGCGGATCGACGCCGAGCTCGGCGGTCGCGGCGGTGCCTCGGGCCCACCTGGGCCTTCAGGCTCGGCGGACCCGCCCGGCTCAGCGGATCCGGCGGACGTGCAGCTCCCACCGGACTCGCCCACCCTGCGTCGCTGGCGCCGCGCCGCTCGCGGCGTCCTGGTCTGCGCCGGGACGGCGCTGCTGGCCGGTGCCGGCCTCCTGATCGGTTACGCCCTCGGGGCAATGCGCGAGTGGGGTCCGTTCTCGCTCCTCACCGCATGCCTGCTGGCCCTGGGCGCCGCCCTGGCGATCTCCGGTCTGCGCACCGAGGGTCGGCTGGGTCGACGCGACCCGCCACGCGCCTCGGTCGCGATGCCGCTCTACCTGGTGCTGACCGGGGCGGTGTTCTGGGCCACCGCGACCGTCGCACCGTTCATCGGGCGCGGCGAGGCGCGAGCCACCGCCCGTCATCTCGACCGGCTGCCGGCAGTGATCCTGGATACCAAGGAACGCCTGTTCCTGCGGTCCCCCGGCGTGGTCGAGACGCAGCTGGAGGCGTCGGCAGGACAGAGCTTCCACTACCGCTACCGGCGGCTGCGCCTGCTCATCCAGGGCGACACGACGATGTTCCTGGTGCCCGAGACGTGGACGGCGAGCAACGCCACGCTGGCTGTGCCGCTCGACGACTCCGTGCGGGTGCAGTTCCAGTTCCAGAACCAGCCTCCGTGATCGATGTCGGCGAGGGGTCACCTGACGCGTCACCAGGGGTCTGTTCGAGAGTTCATCGGCAGTGACAGACTGTGTTCCGGAGGTCGGTGGATGACGGACCAGCCACAGGGCAGCGCAACAGCGCGACGGATGATGCTGGGTGCCCGCCTGCGCCGGCTCCGGGAGGATCGAGGCATCTCGCGCGCCCAGGCCGGGTACACGATCCGCGCTTCCGAGTCCAAGATGAGCCGGCTCGAGCTGGGCAAGGTGTCGTTCAAGGAGCGCGACATCGCCGATCTGCTCATGTACTACGGCGTCACCGACCCGGCCGAGCGCGACGCCGTCATGTCCATGGTTCGCGAGGCGAACCGGCCGGGCTGGTGGCGAGCCTTCGAGGACGTCCTGCCGGACTGGTTCCAGGACTACATCGGCCTCGAGCAGGCCGCCACCCGGATCCGCACCTACGAGACGCACTTCGTGCCCGGCCTGATGCAGACCGAGGAGTACAGCCGTACGGTGATCGCCTCGGCCCTGCCCCCACCGTCCAAGGCCGACGTCGAGCGGGCGGTGGCCCTGCGTGAGACCCGCAAGCAGCTGCTGACCCAGCCCAACGCACCGCACGTATGGGCCGTGGTGGAAGAGTCGGCCCTGCGCCGGCCGGTGGGCACCCCCCAGATGCGTCGTGGCCAGCTCCAGCACCTGCTCAAGTTCGCCGAGCAACCCCACATCACGATCCAGGTGCTGCCCTTGGCCCGGCACGTGCACGCCGCCTCGGGGGGCGCCTTCACCATGCTGCGGTTCAGCGAGCCCGATCTGCCCGACGTGGTCTACGTCGAGTACCTGCTCAACGCCCTCTACCTCGATCGGCTGGACCACGTGAGCCGGTACGCCGAGGTGATGGACCGGATCTGCGCCGAGAGCCTGACCCCGCAGGAGAGCGCGGGCTTCATCGCGCAGCTGCTCGCCGAGGACTGACCCGACTCGAACTGGGCTCGAACTCGGCTCGAACTCGGCTCGGACGTCAAGAGGACGTCATCTCCACCTCGAGCTTTGCCCCATCCGTGCTCCCCGACTTGCCACGTCGTTCGCGCCACGACTAGCGTCGCGGCTACGCAGATGCACACCAAAATGCACATGCATCTGCACATTGGTGCACAATGAGAGACGACTCGGGGAGGGAGCGGTCGAATGTCCGCCGAGTTCGGTGGCACGGCGCCCGCACTGCAGGGGCTCAGCTGGACCAAGAGCCGGCGGAGCGGGCCGACCGGTAACTGCGTGGAGATGGCTCGACTGGCTCCCGGCGAGGGCGTCGCCATCCGCAACTCCCGGCACCCCGACGGGCCGGTACTGATCTACACCGACGCCGAGATCGAGGCGCTCATCCTGGGCGTCAAGGACGGCGACTTCGACTTCCTGCTGCAGCGCGCCTCCGGCTGACCCGGCGGCCGCCCCGCGACGACGCGCGGGCACGGGTGATGCGAACTCCCCGCGCCCGCGCGTCATTCATGGTCCGTGGCGGAGACGACGTCTGCCGAGGCCACCGGACAACCGATACGCAGAGTCATCATTCGGCATCGTTGCCCTGTCATCCGGTACCGAACTTGCTGCATGCGCCCGATGCGTAGGCGTCTTCGCACGCCGGATGCATGTGCATTGGCACCTGCAACCTGAATGAAACTCTAACGGAGTCAAGGGATCTGGGCACAAACTGGTGCACCGGCGCCGCTGGCGCCGGTGCACCGGGTACTCTGCCACGGTCGGGGTGAGTCTGACAAGTTCGGTGACTCTGCGTCGCCCCGAACGGCCGCTCACCCGGTGCCCGAGCTGGTCGACAGCAGCCGTCCGGTGACGTCCAGCGAGCCTCGCGCTCCCGATGGGCGAGCAGCGCGGTGGCCGCGCCGAGATGCTCGGCCGTGTCCACGCCCCGACCCCAACCCGAGCCCGCACCCCCGGTCACCGCGTCGGCGTCGGCGGGGCGGCCCTGCCCGAGCCACTGGCGCAAGCACACCTCCGCGCCGAGCAACGCCGGGGCCCGGCGGGCCGCAGGCTGTAGCACTGCTCCGTGAGCAGGCTCACCCGAAGACCATGCTGCTGGGTCAGCCTGGAACGCAAGGTCACCCCAGCCTGGAACGCAAGGTCACCCCAGCCGCGCGCGTCGCGGGGTGACCACCGGCCGATCGGCGAGGCATCCTGGAGCGTGCCCACGCCGCTGCTGCTCGCCGTCGACGGCAACAGCCTGCTCCACCGCGCGCATCACGCGTGGGCCGCGAGCGGTGACCGCGACGCCGAGGGGAGGCCGATCTGGGGGGTGATCGGACTCACCGTGGCGATCGCGGCCGCTGCGTCCCGCTGCGCCCCCGACGCCATGGTGGTGGGGTTCGACTGCGGCCGGCGCTCGATCCGCCGCGAGCTCTTCGCCGGCTACAAGGCGCACCGGCCGGAGAAGTCGCCCGACCTGCAGGCGCAGCTCGAGGCGGCCCCGGGGCTGCTGGCCGCGGCCGGCGTCCCGATCGTCCAGGAGAGCGGGTACGAGGCGGACGACGTGCTGGCCTCCGCCGCGGCGCTGGCGCGCCGGAACCGGTGGCGTGCCGTGCTGGTGACCAGCGATCGGGATGCCTTCGCCCTTGTCGACGAGACCACATCGGTACTGCGCGTGGTCAACGGAGGGATGGACGACTCCCCGATGGTCACCCCGACCGACCTGCTCGCGGCGTATCAGGTACCGCCCGAACGCTACCGTGACCTCGCGGTCCTGCGGGGCGATCCCTCCGACAACCTGCCCGGGGCACCCGGAGTGGGCGGCAGGACGGCGGCCCGTCTGCTCACCACCTTCGGTGGTCTGGAGCACGTCTACGCCGCCCTGGACGACGGGCGGACGGACGAGGTCGCCGCCCTGGCCGGGCCGACCGCCACCGCGCTGCTCGCCTCGGCCGAGGGGCGCTGCACCCTCGCCCACACCCGGGACCTGATGACCCAGCGGGACGACCTGCCGATGCCGGCGCCGGAGGCGCTGCTCCTACCCCTGGACGGCGTCCGGTTGCGGACCACCCTGGC
>Ga0209261_10000350_pt1 | contig 12487 bp, 8 predicted proteins | sample DOMMetBare1Fresh_FD_187470 | JGI IMG/M metagenome (GOLD analysis project Ga0209261, IMG submission 187470) | Wetland sediment microbial communities from St. Louis River estuary, USA, under dissolved organic matter induced mercury methylation -... | ecosystem: Environmental > Aquatic > Freshwater...
TCCGCGTAGCTCTCGAGGTTGAACAGCACCGAGGGCACCTCCGCCATCACCCACAGCTCGAAGTTCGGCCGCTCGAGCAACCCGGCCTCCGCGATCAGGTCGCGGCAGCGGGCGAGCTCGCCCGGCGTGCGCACGAACGGGAGCATCACGTGGAAGTTCTCGTGCCCCGCGTCCCACACGCGCCGGATCGCGTCGAGCTCGAGCCGGAAGACCTCCGGCTCGCGCGTGTAGCGCAGCGCGCCCCGGTAGCCGATCATCGGGTTGGCCTCCTCGGGCTCGAAGCGGTCGCCGCCCTCCAGCCCGCGGAACTCGTTCGTGCGGAAGTCGATCGTGCGGTAGGTGATCGGGCGCGGCGCGAAGGCCGACGCGAACGCGGTCAGCCCCTCGGCCATCCGCTCGACGAACTCCTCGCCGCGGCCCTGCTCGAGCAGCAGCCGCGGGTGGACGCCGTTGAGCGCCTCGAGCACCATCAGCTCCGCCCGCAGCAGGCCGACGCCGTCGACCGGCAGCGCGCTCGCGCGGTCGAGCTGCGAGGGCTCGGAGAGGTTGACGAGCAGCTTCGTGCCGGTCACGGGCGCTGCCTCGGCGAGCATGCCGACGCCGGCCCCCGGCGCGGGCCCGACGGTCGCGGGCGCCTCGGCGCCCTCGCGCACGACGCCGTGCGTGGCGTCGACGGTCACGATCTCGCCGTCGCGCAGCTTCTTCGTCGCGTCCGAGGTCCCGACGACCGCGGGGATCCCGAGCTCGCGCGAGACGATCGCCGCGTGGCACGTCATGCCGCCCGAGTCCGTGACGATCGCGGCCGCGCGGCGCATCAGCGGCACCCAGTCGGGCGCCGTCATCCGCGTGACGAGGATGTCGCCCTCCGCGAGCCTGTCGGCGTGCGCGAGGTCGGTGATCAGCCGCACCGTGCCGCTCGCGGCGCCCGGCGCGGCGCCGAGGCCGCGCACGAGCGTCGGCCCGTTCGCGGCGGCGCCCGCCGCCGCGGCGACCGGGTGCCCGCCCGACGCGGTCACCGGGCGCGACTGGAGCATGAACAGCTCGCCGTGCTCGTCGAACACCCACTCGGTGTCCTGCGGCTTGCCGTAGTGCTCCTCGATCTTGCGCGCGAGCTCGCCGAGCGCTCCGACCTCGTCGTCGGTGAGCACCGGGCGATGGCCTTCCTCGTCGTCCAGCTCGCGCGTCGTCGTGCCGCCGCCGTGGGTCGGCTCGATCGCGATCTCCTTGCGGTGCACCTCGCGCGCGACGATGACGCGCGAGCGCTTGTCGATGATGTAGCGGTCGGGCGAGACGCTGCCGGAGACGACGGCCTCGCCGAGCCCGAACGCCCCCTCGATCACGATCCGGTTCTCGTCGCCGCTCGCCGGGTCGATCGTGAACATCACGCCGGCGCGCTTGGCGAGCACCTGGTGCTGGACGACGACCGCGATGTCCATGTCGGCCTGCCCGAAGCCGCGCTTGGCGCGGTAGTAGATCGTGCGCGTGCCGAACAGCGAGGACCAGCAGCGGCGCACGGCCTCGACGACCGCGTCATCGCCGATGACGTTGAGGAAGGTCTCGTTCATGCCGGCGAACGACGCGGAGGCCGTGTCCTCGCCCGTCGCGGAGGAGCGCACGGCGACGGCGTGCGCCTGCGTGCGCGCGGTCAGCTCCTCGTAGGCGCGCCGGATCTGCTCGTCCACCCAGCCAGGGATGGGCTCGGCGTCGACGAGCGCGCGCACCTCGCCGGCGGCCGCGTAGAGGGCGTTGGTGTCCTCCGGGTCGACGTCCGCGAGGCGCTCCGCGACGCGCTCGCGCAGCCCGCGCTCGTCGACGAACGCGGCGTACGCCGGCGCGCCGATCACGAACCCGGGCGGTACCGGCAGCCCCGCGTTGGTCAGCTCACCGAGGTTCGCTCCCTTCCCGCCCGCGAACGGCACGTCGGCGATCGAGAGGTCGGGAAACGAGCGCACGACGGAGGTCGCGGTCGCCTGGCTCATGGCGTCACCTTCCGAGGTCGGGAATCGGCAGGCTGAACCTACGTGCTCGGACCCCGCGCGTTCATCGGTGCGCCGCCCGCGTGGGGCACCGTAGTTAGCCGCGCACCGCGGGCCACGGTCGCGGCGGCGCCGCCGGCTCGACACGCACGCGGGCGTCGACGACGACGACGCGCTCGGGGAGCGCGAGCACGGGGTTGAGGTCGAGCTCGATGATCTCCGGGTGCGCCTCGACCATCTGGCTCACGCGCAGCACGAGCTCCTCGACGCCCGGCACGTCCGCCGCGGGCGCGCCGCGGTAGCCCTCGAGCAGCGGGAAGGCGCCCAGCCCGCGCAGCATCTCGCGCGCGTCGAGGTCGGTCAGCGGCGTGATCCGCACCGCGATGTCGCGCTGGAGCTCGGCGAGCACGCCGCCGGCGCCGCAGGCGAGCACCGGGCCGAAGAGCTGGTCGTGCACCACGCCGACGAGCAGCTCGACGCCGCCCTCGACCATCTCCTGCACGAGGAAGCCGTCGAGCTGGTGGCCGGCGTCGGTCACCGCGCGCTCCATCTCGCGCGCGGCGCGCTCGACGGCCGCGCCCTGCAGGCCGAGGCGCACGCCGCCCGCGTCGGACTTGTGCAGGAGCGTCGGGGAGATCGCCTTGAGCGCGACGGGCCCGCCCATCGTGGTCGCGGCGGTGCGCGCGCGCCGTGGCGTCGAGACCGTGCGGCTCGCGACGAGCGGGATCCCGTAGCACGCGCACAGGCGTGCCACCGCGTCGGGGTCGAGCCAGCCGGTGCCTTCGAGCGCACCGGCGAGGACCGCGTCCGCGGCGTCCGCGTCGACGTCGTCGAAGGTGACGAGCGTCCCCGTGGGTCGCGCGCGCCACTCGGCGTAGCGAGCCGCGCGCGCGAGCGCCTGCGCCGCCTCCTCGGGGAAGTCGTAGCGCGGCACGCGGACTCCGTCCCCGCCGCCGGCCGCGCGCTCGGCGCCGGACATGAAGACCGCCAGCACGGGCACCCGCCCCGCGAGCTCCGCGGCCGCCTCCTGCACTGCCTGCTCGACCTCGCGCCCGCGCGTGACGAGCGGCTGGATGAAGATCGTGATGATCGCGTCGACGTCAGCGTCGCGGCCGACGGCCGCGATCGTCCGGCGGTACTCCTCGGCGCTGGCGTCGGCCAGCATGTCGATCGGGTTGGCGACGGCCGCCTCGGCGCGCAGCAGCCCGCGCAGCACGCGCTGCGTGCGCTTGCCGAGCGGTGCGACCTCGAGCCCGCTCGCCTCGCACGCGTCCGCGCACATGATCCCCGGGCCGCCCGCGTTCGTCACGATCGCGACGCGCCGCCCGCGCGGCAGCGGCTGGTTCGCGAGCAGCGTCGCGACGTCGAACAGCTCCGCGAGCGTGTCGGTGCGGATCACCCCGGACTGGTGGAAGAGCGCGCCGACGGTCACGTCGGAGGCGGCGAGCAGCGCGCCGGTGTGCGACGAGGTCGCGCGGGCGCCGGCCGCCGAGCGTCCGCTCTTGACGGCGACGATCGGCTTGGCGCGCGCGACGCGCGGCGCGACGCGCGCGAACCGCCGCGGGTTCCCGAACGACTCGAGGTAGAGCAGCACGACGTCGGTGTCGGGGTCCTGCTCCCACCACTGGAGCAGGTCGTTGCCCGAGATGTCCGCCTTGTCCCCGATCGAGACGAACTGCGAGATGCCGAGGTCGAGCGCCTGCGCCTGCGCGATCACCGCCAGCCCGAGCGCGCCGCTCTGCGAGAGGAACCCGACGCGGCCGGCCGGCGGGAAGGTGGGCGCGAACGTCGCGTTGAGGCGGGCGCCGGGTGAGGTGTTGAGCACCCCGAGGCAGTTGGGCCCGATCAGGCGCATGCCGGTGGCGCGGCAGACCTCGAGCAGCTCGCGCTGCCGGGCGATCCCGTCACCGCCGACCTCGGCGAAGCCCGCCGACACGACGATCAGCGCGTGCACGCCCTTGGCCGCGCACTCGCGCGCGACCGCCACGACCGCCGGGGCGGGCACGGCGATCACGGCCAGCTCGACCTCGCTCGGGACGTCCGCGATCGTCGGGTAGGCGCGCACGCCCTGGACGACGGGCGCGCTCGCGTTGACGGGGTAGACCGGGAACGCGGGCTGGCGATCGAGCAGGTTGTGGAACAGCTCGCCGCTGATCGTCCCGCGCTCGCGCCCCGCGCCGATCACTGCGACCGAGCGCGGCGCGAGGAACGGTCGCAGCGCGGCGACCGATGCCGTCTCGTCGCGCCACTCGAAGCGCTCGATCACCGCCGGCGAGAGCTCGACCGGGAACTCGAAGCGCAGCACGCCTTCGGAGCGGCTCGTCGTGACGGGAAAGCCGCTCTCGCGGAAGACCTCGATCATGCTCTCGTTGTCGGGCAGCACCTCGGCGACGAAGCGCTCGATCCCGATCTCGCCCGCGGCCAGGGCGAGGTGCGCGAGCAGCACCGTGCCGAGCCCTTTGCCCTGGAGCTCGTCCGCGATCGCGAACGCCACCTCCGCCGGGCCCTCGCCGTCGGCGGCCGCGTAGGTGGCGTGGCCGACGACGCGCGCGTCGCGCCCCGTGGTCGCGAGCACGCCGTAGCGGCCGTGGTAGTCGACGTCGACCGCCCACCTCGCCGCGCTCTCCAGGTCCGTGCCGGCGGAGAAGAAGCGAAACCAGCGCGAGCTGCCCGAGAGGTTCTCGAGGAACCGAAGCAGCCCCGGCTCGTCGTCGGAGCGGATCGGGCGCACGCGCACGGTCGAGCCGTCGCGCAGCGCAACGTCGACCTCGCGGTGCGCCGGGTACGTGCTCACGGCGGACACACTACGGATCGGCGCGCGACCCGCCGTCCGCGCCCGCCGTCCCGCGCGCCGCGCAGATCCGCGCGCCCCGCAGATCCGCGCGCCCCAGTCCGGGGCGGCAGGCCGGCCGGGCCGAGAGTGCCACGTAACCTTCGCCGCCGATGATCCAACGGTTCGGATACCGCTTCGAGGCGATCGGGCAGCGTCTGCTCGTCGGCGGCCTGCTGCTGGCGATCGCGCTCGGCGGGCTGCTCGCGCTGCTCGATCACCCGTCGGCGCGCGATGCGGTGTGGGCCGCCGCGGTCGCCGTCACGCTCGTGCCGCTGACGTGGTCGGTCGTCGCGTCGGTGCTGCGTGGCGACGTCGGCGTCGACGCGATCGCGCTCTTCGCGATGGCGGGCGCGCTCGCGCTCGGCCAGTACCTCGCGGGCGCCGTGATCGCGCTGATGCTGAGCGGCGGCAACGCGCTCGAGGGCTACGCCGGACGACGCGCGCGGCGCGAGCTCACCTCGCTGCTCGAGCGCGCGCCACGGATCGCGCACCGCCTGCGCGACGGGGTGATCGAGGAGGTCGCCGTCGAGGAGCTCGAGATCGGCGACCGCGTGGTCGTCCGCGCCGGCGAGGTCGTGCCGGTCGATGGAACGGTCCAGTCCGAGCGCGTCGTCGTCGACGAGTCGACCCTGACCGGCGAGCCACTGCCGGCCACCTACGTCCGCGGCGCGATGCTGCGCAGCGGCTCGACGAACGCCGGCGAGGCGTTCGAGCTGCGTACCGCGCGGCGCTCGGAGGAGAGCGCGTACGCGGCGATCGTCACGCTCGTGCGCGCGGCGCAGACGCAGCGCGCGCCGTTCGTGCGCATCGCCGACCGCTACGCCGCGATCTTCCTGCCCGTCACGCTCGTCGTCGCCGGCGGCGCCTGGGCCGCGAGCGGCGACGCGGTCCGCGGGCTGGCGGTGCTCGTGGTCGCCACGCCGTGCCCGCTGATCCTCGCCGCGCCGATCGCGCTGATCGCGGGCGTCTCGCGCGCCGCGCGGCGCGGAGTGATCGTCAAGGGCGGCGCCGCGATCGAAGGGCTTGGCCGCGCGCGCTCCGTGCTGCTCGACAAGACCGGGACGCTGACGCTCGGCACGCCGGAGGTCGAGCGGATCGTGCGCTTCGACGGCATCGGCGACGACGAGCTGCTGCACCTGGCGGCGTCGCTTGACCAGCTCTCCGCGCACGTCCTCGGCGAGGCGCTCGTGCACGACGCCCAGGCGCGTGGGATCGAGCTCGCCGTGCCCGTCGAGGTCGTCGAGCGGCCGGGGCAGGGGATCGAAGGGTTGGTCAACGGACGGCGCGTGACGGTCGGCTCGTCCGCGTGGCTGCGCGAGCGCGGCCTCGACGTGAGCGCGGCGATCGCCAGCGGCCTCGATGACGGCGACAGCGCCGGGCGCGCGAAGGTGCTCGTCGGCCTCGACGGCGCGCTCGCCGGCGCCGTGATCATGGGCGACCACGTGCGCGAGGACGCGCGCGAGCTCGTGGCCGAGCTCCACGCCGCCGGCATCCGCCACGTCGCGATGGCGACCGGGGACCACGTCGCCGTGGCCGAGGAGATCGGCCGCAGCGTCGGCGTCGACCGCGTCTATGCCGAGCAGACGCCGGAGGCGAAGCTCGAGGTGGTGCGCATGCTGCAGTCCTCGGAGGAGACCGCTCCGGTCGTGATGGTCGGCGACGGCATCAACGACGCGCCGGCGCTCGCGCTCGCCGACGTGGGCATCGCGATGGGCTCGGCGGGCGCGACGGTCTCCTCCGAGACGGCCGACGCGGTGATCGCGGTCGACCGCATCGACCGCGTCGCCGACGCCGTGCGGATCGGGCGGCGCTCGCTCGGGATCGCGCGCCAGAGCGTCCTCTACGGCATCGGCCTGAGCGTCGTGGCGATGGGCTTCGCCGCGGCGGGCTACATCTCGCCGGTGGCCGGCGCGCTGCTCCAGGAGGGGATCGACGTCGCCGTGATCCTGAACGCGCTGCGTGCGCTTCGGGCCTGAGCCTTGCGCGCCGCGCCTGCGGGGGCGATCATCGTCCGTCCTGTTCGCTGATCCGAGGTGTGGCGTAACACGCACGGTGGGTACGAGACGCAATGGACATGCCGATCCTCGCCAGCTCCACGCTGCGCCCGCGCCTCCCGGGGGCGCGCCTGCTGTCTCCGCACCTCTCAGGCGCGGGCACGCTGCGCGGTCGCCTCTCAGGCGTGCGCCTCCCACGCCCGCGCCTGCTCGCGCGTGACCCGTTCGCGCTCGCGATCTCGGGCTACCTGCTGCTCGTGGCGCTCGTCGAGGTCGGGGAGCACCTGGGCGTCGCGCCCGCGGCCGAGCGCCTCGCCTCGACGCCGGCCGGCCTCGCCGACGGCCGCGTCTGGCAGCTGTTCACGAGCGGCCTGACGGTCGACGGCCCCGTGCTGCCCCAGCTCGCCGGGATGGCGCTCGTCGCCTGGGTGCTCGCGCGTCGCTACGGCGCGCGCGCGTTCTGGTCGGTCGCGCTCGCCGGTCACCTGGGCTCCACCGTGCTCGTCTACCTCGGCCTCGGCTTCGCGCTGCTGCTCGGCGGCGGGCACCTCGGCGAGCTCCTGACGATGCCCGACTTCGGGATCTCGTGCGTGTGGTCCGGCGCGGTCGGCGCGCTCGCCGCCGGCGTGCTGCGCGACGGCGTGCGCCGCGGCGCGACGCGCGTCGGCCTGCCGCTGTCGCTCGCGCTGCTCGGCATCGTCGCCGCCGCGACGGTGGCGTCGGGCTCGCTCGCGCAGCTCGAGCACCCGGTCGCATTCGTGCTCGGCGCGGTCGTGCTGCTCGCCGTCGCGCGCGAGCAGCGCACGGCGACGCGCGATCGCAGCGGCGATCGCCCGGCCGCCGAACGCCGCCAGGCGGACGCCGGTCGGCACGCGCCCGAGCTCGCGCTCGGCTGAGTCGCTCGCATACGCTGGTCGCCCGCGGCGACCGACCACGCGCGGGAGGGCTCTGCATGGTCGCGGAGGGAGGCTGAGCGATGTCCGTGTTCCTCGCATACCTCGAGCCGGTGCCCGGGCGCGTCTACCCGCTGCTGCCGACCTTGCTCGAGCTCAAGCGCCGCGGCCATCGCGTGACCGTGCGCTCCGGCCTGGCCGAGGTGGAGCTGATGCGCTCGCTGGGCATCGATGCCGAGCCCCTCGCGCCCGAGATCGTCGACCTGGAGCCGGGTGACTGGCGCGCGCGCACGCGCTTCGGCGCGCTCGTCTCCGGCGTGCGCCAGTTCGGTGAGCGCGCGCGGTTCCAGGCGCCGGACCTGCAGCGAGCGATCGAGGCCGAGCGTCCGGACGCGTTGGTGATCGACGAGACGTCCTGGGGCGGTGGAGCGACCGCGGAGCGCTCGGGGCTGCCATGGGCGTTCTGCCTCGTCATCCCGGTGCCGTTGCCCTCGCGCGATGCGCCGCCGTTCGGGCTCGGCCTGAAGCCGCGGCGGGATCTGGTGGGTCGCGTGCGCGACCGGGTCGCCGGCGTGCTGACCGTCGGCGCGCTCGGGCGGATCATCGGGTCGAGCGTCAACCCGCTGCGGGCCGAGCTGGGCCTGCGGCCGCTGCGCACGCTCGGCGACTTCTACCTCGCCGCCTCGCTGCTCCTGCTCTACACCGCGGAGCCGTTCGAGTACCCCCGCTCGGACTGGCCGGCGAAGGTACGCCTCGTCGGCCCCGGGCTGTGGGAGCCGCCGGCCGAGCCGCCGCAATGGCTCGACGACGTCGAGCGCCCGTTGATCCTCGTGACCTGCTCGACGCTCTTCCAGAACGACCGTCGCATCGTCGAGGTCGCGTGCGAGGCGTTCGCGGGGGCGCCGTTCGACGTCGTCGTCACCACGGGGGACGTCGACGCCTCGGGGCTGCGCCCGCCGCCCAACGTGCGGCTCGAGCGCTACGTCCCGCACTCGCCGGTGCTCGCGCGCGCCGCGTGCGTCGTCTGCCACGCCGGGATGGGCATCACGCAGAAGGCGCTCGCGCACGGCGTCCCCGTCGTCGCGATTCCGTTCGGGCGCGACCAGCCCGAGGTGGCCCGGCGGGTCGAGGTCGCGGGCGCCGGCGTCCGGCTCCCCGCCCGCAGGCTGAACGCCGCGCGCCTGCGCGACGCGGTCGACCGCGCGATTGCGATGCGCCCCGGAGCGCAGCGCATCGCCGAGGCCTTCGCCGCCGCCGGGGGCGCGCCGGCCGCCGCCGACGCGCTCGAGCAGCTCGCCGCCGGTGGGCAGCCGACCAGGCCGTAGATGCCCGCGGGAGGCCGGGGCGCTTCCACGGATGCCCGCTCGCCCGGGATGTGGCCTACTTGAGGCATGGCTGACACCAAGGTCGTCGACGAGGTCGTGGGCGGCAGCCCCGATGTCCTGCGCGAGCAGGCGCTGCGCCGGCTGAAGAAGCGCCGCGACTTCCGCTCGCACGCCTTCGCCTACGTCGCCGTCAACGTCGTCCTCTGGGTCGCGTGGACGATCAACGGCGTCGCGTCGGACAGCTGGGATCCATGGCCGCTGTGGGTCACGCTCATCTGGGGCCTGGCGCTCGTGTTCGAAGCCTGGGAGGTCTTCTTCCGCCGCCCGATCACCGAGGACGAGATCCGGTCGGAGATAGACCGGCTCACGCGGCGGCCGTGACGCCATGAGAGTCCTCACCGTCTACGCGCACCCCAACCCCAAGTCGTTCAGCCATGCGGTGCTCGAGCGGTTCACCGCCGGGCTGCGCGACGGCGGCCACACCGTCGAGGTGATCGACCTCCACGCGATCGGGTTCGACCCCGTCTTTCGCACGCGCGACACGGCCAGCTGGGTCCACGAGGACATGCCGCCGCACATCCTCGAGCGCATGAACCTGCGCGAGCGCGTGCTCGACGACGCGGGTGGCCCGATTCGGCGCTACGTGGCCTCGCGCGCGCTGCGGGGCAAGGACGACCGGGCGATCGCGAAGCTGATCCGCGAGCACCGGCCCAAGGACGCGATCGCGCACTGGCAGAAGGTCGCGGAGGCGGACGCCCTGGCGTTCATCGCGCCCATCTTCTGGCTCGGCTTCCCGGCGATCCTCAAGGGCTGGTTCGAGCGCGTGATGACCTACGGCAACGCCTTCGAGCTGACGCCCGAGGGCTGGGAGGGGAAGGTCAAGGGCCGCGTCGCGCTCCTGCACCACGAGAAGGCGCTCGTCATGACGCCGACGATCTTCTGCGAGGAGGACTATGACGCCGACCTGCGCGCCCCGATCACGCGGATCATCGACGACTGGGGCCTGCGCTACCCCGGCGTCAAGCACGTCGAGCACGTCTACTTCTACAGCGCCGCGATCGCCGACCGGGAGACGCTCGAGGGCTACCTGCAGCGTGCGTACGTGCTCGGCAAGGACTTCGCGGTGATCCCGTCCGCCGCGGAGGCGACGACGGTCGAGCTGCCGCGCGCGTGAGCGGCAAGCTGAGCTGAACGTCGCTCGCTCGCTCAGCTACGGTGCGTCGTCGTGGAAGCCGACCGACGCGGGCAGACACTGTGGTATCGCTGGCTGGTCGCGGTGACCGTCGGGATGATGGCGTTGGGGCTGTTCATGGTGATCGCGCCGGCGCTGACGCGTCAGGGGTTCAGCCTGATGGTCTATTCCGAGGCGGACCGCATCGGGGGTTTCGGCGAGGAGCCGGCCGCCTACATCGAGCTGGCGCACGCGGTGATGGGCTCGGTGATGTTCGGCTGGGGGGCCGCATTGCTGCTCGTGCTGCGCGGGCCGTTCCGCCGTGGGTTGCGGGAGGGCTGGATGATCCTGCCGGTCTCGCTCGTGGCGTGGTTCGTGCCGGACACGATCTTCTCGCTGTGGTCGGGGTTCTGGCAGAACGCGGTCCTCAACTCGGTGTTCCTGGTGCTCTTCGCGATCCCACTCGCCGCGACCTATCGGGCGAGGTGCGCGTCGCTCCTGCTGTGTGAGGATCCGGCGCATGGCGAGTGACGCGGCCGTGCGGGCGGACGGCGACCTGGTCGTCGTGATCGGGGGGACCGGTGGCCTGGGCGGAGCGCTGGTCCGTGAGCTCGCGGGCCGCGGCGTGCGGGTGCGTGTGGTGGCGAGGCGCCCCTCGTCCGCGGTTCCCCAGGGTGTCGAGCAGCATGCGGCCGACGCCGAGAGCGGCGCGGGACTGGTCGCGGCGTGCGCCGGTGCGAGCGTTGTTGTCAACGCGCTGAATCCCCCGTACCACGAGTGGCCGCAGCGCTTTCCGGCAATGAACCGGGCGGCGATCGCCGCCGCGCAAGCGCAGGATGCGCGGCTGGTGTTCGTCGACAACCTCTACGCCTACGGCCCACATGACGGTCCGCTGACCGAGGACTCGCCGCGAGCCGCGACGAGCGTCAAGGGCCGCGTGCGCATCGCGCTCGAGGACGAGCTGCTGGCGGCGCACCGCGACGGCCGCGTCCGCGCGACGATCGGGCGCCTGAGCGACTACTACGGCCCGGGCGGTCCTGGCTCGGCCATCGCGGCGCTGATCCTGGAGCCGGCAGTCGCGGGCAAGACGATGCGCTGGCCCGGCTCGCTGGACCAGCCGCACACGCTGCACTTCCTGCCCGACGCCGCACGCGGCCTCGCGACGCTCGTGCTCGACGACCGCGCCGACGGCGCCGTGTGGCACCTGCCCGCTGCGCCCCCGGTCACTGGCCGCGAGTTCACCGCGATCGTCAACGACGCACTGCCGAAGCCGGTCAAGGTCGCGACGATGGGCAAGACGATGCTGCGGATCGGCGGCGTGTTCTCGAAGGAGGCACGCGAGATGGTCGAGCTCACGTACCAATGGACCGCGCCCTTCGTCGCCGACACGAGCCGCTTTGAGGCGAGCTCCGGACCGATCGAGACAACTCCGCACGCGCGGGCGGTGCCGCTCACGCTGGAAGCGATGCGCGGCGCGGGATCACGAGCCGTCGGCTCGGACGCTCGCCCGGGCTGAAGGCAGCGAGATCGAACCGCTTCGTCCCCTGCCCACCGCATGCGCGTCCTGGGACTCGAACCCAGCCCGCCGGATTAAAAGTCCGGTGCTCTACCCGATGAGCTAGACGCGCGTCGCCAGTCTGCCACAGGCCGGTTGCGCTCTCGGGCCTAGAATCCGTTGACCCCTGCCCCCATGGTGTAGCGGTTAGCACGCCAGCCTTTCACGCTGGTAGCGGGGGTTCGATTCCCCCTGGGGGTACTTGGAGAACGAGCGGTTCGGTTCTCGAAAGTCACCGAAGATCGTTGGAAGCGCCCCGCGAACGTGGGGCGCTCCTTTTTGGGGGGCGACCATGCGCCGGAGCCGGGGCGGCGCCGGCGAGGACATGTCGTGCTCGCCGCATGGCTTGACAGGGGAAAGTCATTGTGTAATCATAATGATTATGCAAGCACAAGCACATGCACCAGCTGCCCCTTCCAAGGCCACGCCTGTCGCGATCGACGAGCTCTCTCGTAACCGGCGGCTCTGCATCCTTTCGATCTGCTGCCTCAGCCTGCTGATCGTGGGGCTCGACATCACGGCCTTGAACGTCGCTCTGCCCGTGATCGGGCGGGGGCTCGACGCGGGCATCTCCGGTCTTCAGTGGACCGTGGACGCGTACATCGTCGTGATGGCGAGCCTGCTGATGTTCGCCGGGTCGATGGGAGACCGCCTGGGTCGTCGGCGGGTCTTCGTGACCGGACTGGTCCTGTTCTCGGCGGCCTCCGTGCTGTGCGCGCTCGCTCCGACCGTCGAGCTGC
>Ga0209261_10000351_pt1 | contig 12440 bp, 8 predicted proteins | sample DOMMetBare1Fresh_FD_187470 | JGI IMG/M metagenome (GOLD analysis project Ga0209261, IMG submission 187470) | Wetland sediment microbial communities from St. Louis River estuary, USA, under dissolved organic matter induced mercury methylation -... | ecosystem: Environmental > Aquatic > Freshwater...
GTGCTCATGCGCGAGGGCGAGCCGGGCGAGACCTTCTACGCGATCGCCTCGGGAGAGCTCGAGGCCCGGCAGGCGGGGGGCCTGCTGCGGCGCAACGGGCGAGGCGAGGGCGTGGGCGAGATCGCCCTCCTGCGGGAGACTCCGCGGACCGCGACGGTCACGGCGGTGACCGACGCGACCGTCTACCGCCTCCCCCGGGAGCCGTTCCTGATCGCCGTGACCGGCCACGAACCGACCCGCGGCCGGGCCGGATCCATTGCTGCACACCGGTTGGCGACGACGCCGTCGATGCCTCACTCCGCGCGCAGCACCTGACCGATCCGCAGCCGAGCGGCTCGCCGTCCGGGCCAGGCCGCGAGCAGGCCGGCGATCAGCAAGGTCAGCGGGATGGCCAACAGCACGACACCGATGGCCCGCGGCGGCACGTAGTGCGCGGGCGCGAAGTCGGCGACCACCCGCCACATGGCGCGACCCGCCGCGACTCCCAACGGAAGGCCGACCACCAGACCGACGGTGGCGAGCGTGGCTGCATGGATCGTCACGACTGCCCGGCACTGTCGCCGGGTCATCCCCAGGGCCCGCAACACCGCCAGCTCATGCTGCCGCCGTACCGCGACGCTGGCCAGCCCATGTCCGACCGTCCCGACGGCGAGCAGGACGAGGAACCCGCCGAGCGCAATCGGCAGGAAGCGAACTCGTGCGACCTCCTTCATCATCTCCACCGCGTCGAGCCGTTCGATCCGCACCCCCTCACCCGTCGCAGGGATGGCGGCCCCGGCCAGGCGTGCGCGAACCGTCTCCACCTCGACGCCCTCCCGAACAGTGATCCGGCCGACGTGGTAGGCGTAGCGCCGGAACAGCGCGTCGAAGCCCTCGCGGGTGACCCATCCTCCGTTCGAGTACTGGTTGTCGACGCCATCCGGGACGAAGCCGATACCGCTCATCGTCAGGGTCAGCGGTCCCCGATCGCCGACCAGGGTGACGGTGCGTCCGATGCGTGCTCCAAGTGCGGAGGCGGACTCCGGTGCCAGCACGGCTTCCGACCCCGATGACGGCATCCGGCCACCGACCAGGACCACGTCCATGGGATGGCCGACCGGCGCGAAGCTGTACATGGAGATCGACGTGCTGTGATCGTCGGCCTCGGCAACCGACACTCTGGTGTCATTGACCGCCACGACATCGCGATCCTCGGCCGCGGAGGTCAGCAGCCGTTCAGCGGACACGTCTTCCTTGCCGACGGGGTCGGGCCGATACCACTCGAGGAACTGTGCCGTCTGGCCGAAGCGTGCCGGGTTGTCGGCAGCATCAGCCACTCCGCCGGAGAAGGTGAGCGCGGCCAGGATGCCGGCCACCCCGGCGACTGCTGCAACGAGCGCTGGGCGCGCGGGGGCGGGGCCCCGGCCCCGGCCGCGGCCGGCCTCGAGCGCGAACCGCGCTCCGACCACCACTGGTACCGGTAGCCCCGCCCGGGCCGTGGCGGCAGCGACGACGGATCGGTGGCCGGTGTCCATCCTCCCGGCGAGACCGTACCGAAGAACGGCGTACCCGATGGACAACGCGCCCACCAGCAGCGGGCCGGCGGCAGCGGCCGGCCCGAGGACGGCCCCGTCCACGGCGATCCCGGGCGTCGGTTCGCTGATCGCTGCCGATCCCAGAGGGAACCAGCGAGAGGCGAGAACCGCCAGCCCGGTCGCCGCGCAGCTGCCCACCACCGCGGCGATCACGGGCCCGGCGGCGGCCGCCCGCAGGACCTCACCCGGGGTCATGCCCAGGGTGCGGGGCACCTCGAGCTCCTGGACCGCTTGCGCGGTGGAGCGCAGCACAGCCGCACCGATCAGGGCAAGCGCAGTGACCAATGCGGCGACCCCGATGGCCAACAGCAAGGCCGCCTCGAAGGACGCCCACCGCCGTGCAGCCGGGCCACACCGTTGAACTCGGCGTGGTCGCCGAGCAGGTTCTGCGGATAGGCGCGCAGGAGTGCGGGCGAGGGGAACAGCCTCCCCCGCTTGTCCGGTTCGTCGGCGAACCACCAGAGCGAACGCACCACGCCGACGATGCGGATCGGAACCGAGGGACCCTGCGGCGGTTCGGTCGGCGCGTTGGCGATCGCCAGTTCTTGGATCTGAGCGTGGCTGTAGAGCTGGCCGGTGACGGTGTCTCCGATGCCCAGGCCGTAGCTCTCGACGAACTTCGGAGTGACCGTGGCCTCATCGATTCGAGATGGATCAGCGAGCCTGCCCTCCAGCACGACGGGTCGTTCGATGGTGCGCCCAGGTCGGTGTCGGCTGGGGGGAACCAGACAGGGAAGTCCTGCACCGGGATGCCTTCGAGGGGAAAGCCGGTCAGCGCGAACGAGCTCAACGCCGCCACCTCGGGCAGGGCGCGCACGGCGTCCCAGTCGAGGGCGTGAGCATGGGCCAAGACGTAGGCGGTCGCGGGCAGTGTGCGGTTGGCGAGCCGGTCGAACGCACTGTCACCCCGGCGTGCGCCGGTCACGGCGGCCAGGACGGTTCCCCCGCGACGGCGATCAGGACGGCCAGGGCGGTGAGAGACGTCAGCCGACGCGGCAGATCCAGGCGCAACCATGTCAGCGTCGTGCGCATCACCAGATCCCCGTGTTCTGTCTCACACGTCCATTGACCCGCGTTGCGTCGCACAGCTCAAGGAGGGTAGGACGACCGCACCGAGTGGTACTGGCATCCCCTGAGCGGCCACTGGACGGGAGGTGCTGCGTCACGCCGATGGGGAAACGCGTGGGTGCCTCGGCGGCCGACGGCCGCGGGGCAGCCTCACTCGGCGCGAAGCACGTGACCCACGTGCAGTCGAGCGGCCCGCCGTCCGGGCCAGGCCGCGAGCAGGTTCGCGGCGAGCAAGGTGAGTGGCACGATCGACACCAGGGCGAGGCCGGCGACCGGCGGCACGTACTGCACCGGCGTAGAGGCGGCGACGGCGCGCCACAGCGTGCGACCGGCGGCGATCCCCAGGGGGATCCCGAACACCAGCCCGACGCCGGCCAGCAGGCTGGCCTGGGTGACCACGACGAGTCGGGACTGTCGCCGGGTCATGCCCATGGCCCGCAGCACGGCGAGATCGTGACGGCGACGTCGGACGGCGCTGGCCAGGGCGTGACCCACCGCGCCGATCGCCAGCACGGTGAGGAAGGCCGCGAGGTACAGGGGGAAGGGCTGCACCTGGCGGAGTTCGGTGATGGCGGACGGCGGGTAGGGCGGGGCGATGAGGCCCTGTCCCCCGGAGGCGGGAGCGAGGCTCTGCAGCCGCGCGGCGACGTCCTGCACCACGGCGCCCTGTCGCACGACGATGAATCCGCCGTGGAACTGGAAGGCGTCGAAGGTGGCGTCGAAGCCCTCATCGGTGACCCAACCGCCGATGTTGTGGGAGCACCCGGTGCAATGGGACCCGGCCGGGACGAAGCCGATCCCCGTGACCGTCATGGTGTGTTGCCTGCCCGCCGTTCCGGTCATGGTGACGCGGTCGCCCACATGTACGGATGCCGCGGCTGCGGAGCCCGGTGCCAGCACGACCTCCGACGCCGAGATCGGCAGGTGCCCTTCCTGGAGCACCACCTGGATCGGATGACCCACAGCCGCGTAGGTGTAGAGAATGAGCGCCGTCTGGTGCCTGGTCTCGGTCGCGACCGCAGCTCGCCACTCGTTGATGGCAGCGACGTCTCGGTCCCGGGCAGCCTGTTGCAGCAGGTCCGGCGGTGCGAAGTCCTTTCCGGCGAAACCCATCCAGGTCTCCAGCTGCCAGGTCTGGCCGAATCGGGCCGGATTGTGAGCGGCCTCGCTGATCCCGCTGGAGAATGTGAACGCCGCGACCACCCCGAGCACCCCGGCGACAGAACCGAGCAGAGCAGGTCGCACCGGCACCGACGACGGTCCCCGGCCGGGCTCGAGAGCGAACCGGGTCCCGAGGACCACCGGGATCGGGAGGTGCGCGGCTGCTGCGGCCGACGCGATCACCGACCGTCGTCGCAGGGTGGGAACTCCCACCCGGAGGACGGCGACGAGCGCGACAGCGGCCGAGCCGGCCAACACCAGCACAACCGTCAGCGTCGTACCGACCCCGAGCACGAACGGGTCGACGTCAAGGCCTGGCATCGGCTCGTCAGCGGCCGCCGACCCGATGGGGAACCACGCGGAGGCCACCATCGCGGCGCCGCTCGCCAGGCTTGCGCCGACTGCCGCGGCCAGCGTGGGGGCTGCCGTGGCGGCGATCACCACCTGCAGACGAGTCATGCCGAGGGCCTGCACCGTGGCAAGGTCGGCCAGGCTGGCGTTGACATACCGGCCGACGGCCTGGCCCACCAGCAGGACGGCTGCCAGGAGCGCTGCGCCCCCGAACGCCAGCAACCACTGTGCCTCGAACCGGGCTACGCCCTCACGGTTGCGTCGCAGTTCGGCGAGGTTGTCCACGAGGACGTCCGACCGCCCGGTCACGGCTGCGAGATGAGCCCGAAAGGCCGGGACGGCCGCTTCGCCACCCCTGAGCCGGATGAGCGCGTTGAGCCACGTGTAGTCGTTGAGCAGGTTGGGTCCGAAGGTCCGCAGCAGGGCCGGGGTCGGCATCAGGGTGCCGCGAGAGGTCGGACCGTCGGTGAAGAACGGAGACCGCACGACGCCGACGATGCGCATCGGGATCCGAGGGCCGGACGGGGCGGGGACGGAGATGCCCAGCGCCTGTGCCTGTTCCGGCGTCGGCAGGACCGCCGTCAGGAAGTCGCCGACCCCCTTGCCGTAGGTCGTGACGAATCGGTGCGTGACCACGACCTCGTCGATCCGCGAGGGTTCGGCGAGCCTGCCCTCGAGCACGACGGGTCGCTCCACCGTCTGCATCCACGTTCCGTCGAGCGGTGGGTAGCCGACGGACAGGTCGTCGGGGGGAATCCCCTCGACCCGGAAGTCCGTGTCGGCATAGCGGGCGATGATCTCCACCTCGGGCAGTGTCTCGACGGGTTTCCAGTCGAAGCCCGGTTGCAGCGGCGCGACGTCCACGGTGGCCGGAATGGTCTGCGCCGCAAGGCGTTGCAGGGCCGATGCACCGCGGCGGGCGCCCGCGACGGCCGTCATCACGGTGGCCGCCGAGACGGCTGTCAGCAGCGCGAGCAGGAGCAGCGATCGCCACCGTCGCGTGGCGGTCATCCGGAACCAGGTCCAGGTGGACATGGTCACTCCGCCCGCAGCACGAGTGCCAGGCGCAGCCGCGCGGCGCGGCGCGCCGGCCATGCAGCTAGCAGCGCACCGGTGAGCAGCGTGACCGGGACCAGCAGGAGCAGGGTGCCCGCCGCGGCCGGCTGGACGTACTGCACCGGCGTGGCCTCGGCGACCAGCCGCCACAACTGGCGACCCACCGCCAGCCCGGGCGGGACGCCGAACACGAGGCCCGTCGCCGCCAGGATCTCGGCCTGGGTGACGACGAGGGCGCGCGCCTGCCGTCGGGTCATCCCCACCGCCCGCAGCACCGCCAGATCGCGCCTGCGGCGACGCACCGCGGCGGCCAGCGCGTGGCCCACAGAGCCGACCGCGAGCACGGCCAAAACGCCGAGAGGGCCAGGGGGAGGCCGCGCACCCGCTTCAGCTCCCCGATCCGGTGGGGCGGGGGTCCCTGCTCCAGGCTCAGCGCGCGATCCTCGCGCACCACGACCGAGTGGTTCAGCCTGTTCCGGACGGTTGTCGGGTCGGCACCGGCCCGGAGTTCGACGAAGGCGAGGGCAGCGTTGAAGGTGTCGACGAGCGCATCGAAGCCCGTCGCCGTCACCCAGCCCCCGCTGGCATGCCCGTTCTGCCAGCTCTCCGGGAGGAACCCGATCCCGGTGACCGTCATCGGGCTCGGTCCGCGGCCGCCGTCCAGGACAACTCGCGAGCCGATGGCCGCGCGCAAGGCCGCGGCTGACTCCGATCCGAGCACGACCTCCGACGGCGAGGCCGCCATCCGGCCTTGAACGACAACGATCCCAGCCGGGCGGTCCACCGACGCGAGGCTGTACAGCGTGAGGGGCACGCGGTCAGCGGTGACCGCCGTGGCGACGGCGATGCGCGATTCGATCACTGCGGCCACGTCGGGATCCGCCGCGATCGTGTGCAGCAGTCGATCGGCCCTGGCTGATCGTTGACCCTGCTCGCCCAGCAGAGCCGCGAGGGGAAAGACCTGACCGAAACGGCGCGCGTTCCCGGCGGCCTCGGAGATGCCCGCGGAGAAGGTCAGAGCGGCGACCGTGCCCAGGATCCCGACCACCGCCCCGACCAGCGCCGGTCGGGGCGGCACCGCGGTGCTGCCCCGGCCGCCCTCCAGCGCCATTCGGGCTCCGACCACCACCGGCACCGGAGCGCCCAGTCGGGTCAGCCGGTCGGCCACCAGCGAACGGCGGCCCGGATCGTCCGCGAGGGTCGCCTCCCAGGCGAGCCAGGCCGCGGCAAGGCTCCCGGCCAACACCAGCGTAGGCACCGTCACCACCCCGGCGCCCAGCACGAGCCAGTCCGGCAGCACCCCTGGATCCGGCTCGTAGGCCGACGCCGACCCGACCGGGAACCACCGCGACGCCACGACCGCGATCCCCGCGCCTGCGACGGTCCCGGCCAAAGCCGCCAGAGTGGGCGCCGCAGCCGCTGCGCGCATCGCCTGGCGACGGGTCAGCCCGAGCGCACGCACTGCCCGCAGCCGCGCTGCACCTGCTGCGGTGTATCGCGTGACCGCCTGGCCGACCAGGACCAGGGATGCGGCGGCGGCCGCGGCACCGAAGGCCAGCAGGAACCGGGCCTCGAAGGTGACGACGCGTCGTCGCTGTGCGGTTTCTGCGGCCAGCGGTTGGACGTCGACATCCGTGGCGCTGCTCACGCGCGCCAGGTCGGTTCGGAACTGCGTCAGGGCCGAGCTCGCATCGCGAAGCCGGACCAGGGCACCGATGTACGGGGCTCGTTCGTTGCGCTGGAACCCCGACATCAACGCCGGGGTGAGCACCACCTGGCCGTGGGAGTTCGCGTCGTCGGACAGCAGCGGCGAGCGGACCACTCCGACGATCCGGATCCGCCCGGGCAGCCACGGGCGGCGAACCGGAGGCGACGCGCTCTGGCTGAGGTCGGGATCGTCACGCAGCGGGACCAGCACGTCTCCGATGTCCTTGCCGAAGAAGTCGACGAATCCTGAAGTCACGACGGCCTCGTCGACCCTTGACGGGTCCGACAGCCGGCCGCGCAGGACGACCGGGCTTTCGACGGTGCGGAGCAGGTCTGTCCCGGCCGGGAGGTAGAAGACCTCGTCCTGTTCCGGGACGCCCTCGAGCGACAGCCCGGACATGGTCAGGGTCTCGAGCGCCTCGACGGAGGGCAGTGCGCGCACCGCGGTCCAGTCGATCGGCGTGTCGCCGGAGAGGACCCACGCGGTGGCGGCGAGGCTGCGCTCCTGCAGGCGCGACAGGGCACTGTCAGCGCGCCGGGCACCGGCAACCGCCGCGAGGACCGTTCCGGCCGACACCGCAACCAGCAGAGCGAGCACCGCCAGCGGCCGGGCCCGGCCGGTCAGGTCGAGACGGAGCCAACTGCAGGTCACCCGCATCGCGCTCACTCCGCCCTCAGCACGTGGCCGCTGCGCAGCCGGGCCGCCTGCCGGCCGGGCCAGGCGGCCAGCGCGTTGGTTACGGCCAGCACCGCGGCGTGCATGTCGGCGCCCACGGCGAGCAGCACCAGGGACCTCCCACGGCGGGGCAGGTCCAGGCGGAGCCCTGCCAGCGTCGGCGTCATCACTCACCCCTGCTCACGTGGACGTGGTCATTCCGCGCGGAGGACGTGCGCGATCCGCAACCGGGCGGCCTGGTGCCCCGGCCAGGCCGCAAGCGCGTTGGCCACCAGCAGGGCGAGCGGCCCCACCAGCAGCAGTGCCAGGTAGGCCAGCGGCGGCACGTACTGCAGCGGGGTGTAGTCGGCGACGGCCCGCCACGTGGTGCGCCCCAGGGCCATGCCCAGCGGCACGCCGAACAGCAGTCCGGCGACGGCGAGCACGCTCGCCTGGGTGACCACCAGGCCACGGGACTGCCACCGGGTCATGCCCAGCGCCCGCAGCACCGCGACGTCGACCCGCCGTCGACGCACCGCCGTCGCCAGGGCGTGGCCCACCGCCCCCAGGGCCAAGAGCATGAGGAACACCCCGAGCGCGATCGGCAGCGCACGCACCGCCCGCAACTGCGCGACCGGTGTCGGGAACTCCTCGCCCCAGGAGAAGAACATCCCGGGCTGGGCCCCGGGCAGGTGCGACAGGCGTTCCGCCGCGGCCCCGCCGTCGGTCGCAGGGCGCAGCGCGATCATCGCGAAGTGGAACTTCAGCTTGTCCCCGAACAGCGCCCGGTACCCGCCGGAGGTCAGCCACCCGCCGTCCGCGTAGCCGTTGTGCGGGGAGGACGGGACGAAGCCGATCCCGCTCACGGTGAGTTCCTGGACTCCCGCCGCGCCGGTGAACGTGATCCGGCTGCCGACCGTGGCCTGCAGGGCCTCCGCGGCCTCGGGGGCGAGCGCCACCTCGGCGTCGGACATCGGCAGACGCCCGTCGGTCAGCACGGTCGTGATCGGCGCGCCCACCGGGTCATGGGTGAACAGGGAGACCGCGCGGTCCTGCGGGCCCGCATGGGCTACCGCCAGCCGACCGTCGTTCACGCCTACCACCTCGGGGTCGCCGGCAACCGCGGCCAGCACTGCCCGCGCACCGGGCACGACATCGGCGTCGTTGTACCCGAGGAAGGCTCCGAGCTGCCAGGTCTGGCCGAACCGGGCGGGGTGGTCGGCGGCGTCGGCGACCCCGTTGGCGAAGGTGAACGCGCCGATCACGCCGAGCACGCCGGCGACCGCACCGGCGAGCGCCGGGCGCACCGGGACCGCGGTCCGCCCGCGCCCGGCCTCGAGGGCGAACCGGGTGCCGACCACGACCGGCACCGGCAGGCCGGCCCGAGAGGTCAGGGAGGCCATCGTCGAGCGCCGGCCCGATGCGGCGGTTCGCTCCCAGCGCAGTCCCCACCAGGCCGCCGCCGCGGAGCCGATCAGCACGAGCACCGGGACGGCGACCTCGCCCGCGGCCAGCACCGCCCAATCCGCGGCGACCCCGGGCGCAGGTTCGGCCAACCCGGCGGCACCGATCGGGAACCAGCGCGAGGCGATCGCGGCCGCGGCGACGCCGAGGGTGGCGCCGGTGACGGCGATGACGACAGGGCTGGCCACGGCGATCCGGGCGGCCTGGCGCGGGGTCATGCCCAGGGCTCGCAGCACCTGCAGGTCGGTCAGGGTGGAGGAGATGTAGCGCGCCACGGCCTGGCCGATCAAAACCAGCGCCGCGACCAGGGCGGCGGCGCCGAAGGCCAGCAGGCAGCGGGCCTCGAAGGTGTGGTTGCGCTGTTCCTGGCGCAGGTTCGCGACCCGGTTCCAGACGTCGATGTCCTGCCGCCCGGTCAGTGTGGCCAGATGTTGCTGGAACGCGGGCAGGGACGCCTCCCCGCCCCGCAGTCGAACCAGCGCGTTGGAGTAGTCGCTCCCCTCGTTGTAGAAGTTGGCCCGGTAGCGCTCGGCGAAGGCCGCCGTGATCAGCAGCCCGCCGGTCTCCGCGGGGGTGTCGTGACCCCAGGGCGACATCCCCACACCGACGATGCGCAGCCTCACCGTCGGGCCGGCAGGCTCCGGCGGACTGTCGGTGAGGCCCGACGTCTCGGCGACCTGGCGAGTGGTGTACAGGTGCACGGTGAAGGTGTCGCCGAGCCTCTTGTGGTAGCGCCGCATGAACTCCGGTGTGGCCATCGTCTCGTCGGGCCGGTGCCGATCGGCGGGACGCCCGGCGATCAGCACCGGACGTTCGATGTCATGCGTCCACGCGTCGTCGCCCGGTGGGAATCCGATCGCGTTCTCCGCGACCGTCCCGGTGGCGTCGTCGGTCACCGTCATCGGCAGCGCCGACAGCATGAAGGTGGTCAGTGCCTCGACCTCCGGCATGGCTCGTACCCGGTCCCAGTGGAAGCCGGGCTGGTTGGGCAGGACGACGGCGGTGGCGGGCAGGGTTCCGGTGGTGAGCCGGCGCAACACGCTCTCGCCGCGGCGCGCGCCGGCGACCGACGCCAGCACCGTGCCGGTGGCCACCGCGATGAGCAGGGTCAAGACCGCCAGGGACCGCCACCGCCGGCGCAGGTCGACCCGCAGCCATGCGGCCGTGGCGCTCACCGCAGGCGCTCGGGCACCAGGTCGGGTGCGGCCGGGCCGGCCAGGGTGGTCTCCTCGACGACCTGGCCGTCGCGCATCCGGACCTGCCGGTCGGCGCCGCCGGCCACCTCGGAGGAGTGCGTGACCATGACGATCGTCTGCCCGTCGGCGTGCAGTCGCCGGAAGAGCTCGAGCACCTCCAGGCCGCCCTCGGTGTCCAGCGCACCGGTCGGCTCGTCAGCCAGCAGCAGGGTAGGGGAGTTCACCAGTGCCCGGGCGATCGCCAGCCGCTGGCGCTGCCCTCCGGAGAGGACGGCGGGCACCTGCTCGGCGCGGTCGCCGAGGCCCAACAGGTCGAGCACGTCGCGGGCCCGGGTCTCGGCGGCGCGCCGCCGCATGCCGCCGAGGATCGCGGGGAAGACGATGTTGTCCAGCGCGCTCACGCCGTCCAGCAGGTTGAAGAACTGGAACACGATCCCCACGTGGCGGCGGCGGAACCGGGCCAGCCAGTCCTCGTCGCGGCCGTCGACACGCTCCCCGGCGACCTCGATCATGCCCTCGTCGATGGTGTCCAGTCCTGCGACGACGTTGAGCAGCGTGGACTTCCCGCAACCCGACGGGCCCATCACCGCGACGAAGTCTCCGCCGGCGACGTCGAGGTCGACCCCCCGCAGCGCCCGCACCGGGGCGAGTTCGGCGGCGTAGGTCCGCCGGACGCCCTGCACCCGGAGCACCGGATCCTGCGCAACGCTCGGGGCCCCGGCACCCTTCGCGCCACGTTCCTGTGGACTCGTCATGTCACGCCCCTCCGCCATCCGCCGAACTCATCCATTGGACGTCGCCGCGGCCGCACCGGCCAGGTGGCCAGGACGACGATTCCGAGGGTGCTGGCCACACCCTCCCCGTGGTCCCGGGCGACCGCCACTCGAACCGGCGGGGGCCGTGCGCGGTCATGCCAGGCCCGCGCCGTCGACCGGCGGCACCATCAGGCGGTACGCGGCAACCGGGGTGCTACGCCCCTTGAACTCCTTCAGTCCCAACGGTTCCCAGTCCCAGATGGCTTCGTCGGGGTGACCCACCGCGACCACCGTGCTCTCACCGGCCACCGTGCAGCCCGCCGGCCGCGCGAGGTCCTGCAGACGTTGAGTGAGATTGACCGTGTCCCCCACGAGGGTGTACTCGAGCCGCTCGTCGCTGCCGAGCAGGGCGGCGGCCACCTCCCCGGTGGACAGGCCGATACCCAGACCGAACGGAGCCAGGCCCTGCGCCTGCCACAGCGCGTCGAGCGCGTGCTGCCGGGCGTGCATGGCGATCGCCGCTCGGACGGCGCGCACGGCGTGATCGGAGGTCGGCTCCGGTGCGCCGAACACGGCCATCACGGCGTCCCCCACGTACTGCATGACGGTGCCGCGCTCGGCGAGGATCGCTACGTTCATCTCGCGCCGGTGGGCGTTGAGCTGGCCGGCGAGGGCGGCCGGGTCGGAGCGCTCGGCGATCGAGGAGTACCCGCGGACGTCGGACATCAGGACGGTCACCGTGAGCCGCTCGGTGCGGGCGGCCGCGCCGCGGTCGGTCCGCAGCTTCTCGGCCAGACCCCCGGGCAGCAGGCGGGACAGCGTCTCGCCCTGCTCCTCCCGCGCCAGGATCGCCGTGTGCAGCAGGCGCAGCCGGCGCAGCGCCTCGTCCTGCCCCGCGCTGGCGCCGCGGGCCAGGGCGAGGAACAGCTGCTCGACGGCGGTGTTGACCGCCTCCGGGGTCTCCCCGCGTGTCGCAGCGATCGCCTTGACCGGCCTGCCTTCCGCCACCTGGCGCAGCAGGTCCTCCGCCTCGGGGTCGAGCGAGCCCTCCCGCCGGGCCGGTGAGACCAGGGCGCGCACGATCTCGGGGTCGAGCATCGAGCCGCCGGTGGCCACCTCACGAATGGCCCGGGCGAGCCGGTTCGAGTCGGCCACCCGGTCCTTGAGCAGGTAGGCGTACCCGGCTGCGCCGTCCGCGAGCAGCCCGACGGCGTACTCCGGACTGTCGTACTGGCTGAGGACGACGACGCCGGTGCCGGGCAGGTGCCGGCGGACCTCCTTGGCGCCCTCGATGCCCTCGCTCTGGAACGTCGGCGGCATCCGGATATCGGTGACGATCACCTGCGGATGCAGTTCCACGGCTGCACTGACGAGTTCGTCGTAGTCACCCGCGAGGCCGATCACTTCGACGTCCGGATCGCGGCTCAGCAGCGCGCGCACACCCTCACGGACG
>Ga0209261_10000352_pt1 | contig 12406 bp, 9 predicted proteins | sample DOMMetBare1Fresh_FD_187470 | JGI IMG/M metagenome (GOLD analysis project Ga0209261, IMG submission 187470) | Wetland sediment microbial communities from St. Louis River estuary, USA, under dissolved organic matter induced mercury methylation -... | ecosystem: Environmental > Aquatic > Freshwater...
CGCGCTCGGTGGCGAGCCGCACCGCCTTAGCCACCGTCTCGTGCGCATCGCGGAACGGCAGGCCCTTGCGCACGAGGTAATCGGCCAAGTCGGTCGCCGTCGAAAATCCTTCCTCGGCTGCGCGCCGCATCGCCTCGGGGTTGACTTCGATCCCGGGCAGCATCTCAGCAAACGCGCGCAGGGTATCGAGTACCGTGTCGACGGTGTCGAACAGCGGCTCCTTGTCCTCCTGGTTGTCCTTGTTGTAGGCGAGCGGCTGGCCCTTCATCAGCGTCAGCAGAGCGGTGAGGCTGCCATAGACCCGGCCCGTTTTCCCGCGCGCGAGTTCGGCGACGTCCGGATTCCTCTTCTGCGGCATGATCGACGAGCCGGTCGTGAATCGATCCGGCAGCCGCACGAAAGCGAAGCGCGGATTCATCCACAGCACCAGTTCCTCGCTCAAGCGAGACACATGCATCATCAGCATGGCGCCAACGGCGCAGAACTCGATCGCGAAGTCGCGATCGCTGACGGCGTCGAGCGAGTTTTCGCAGATCGCCTCGAAGCCCAGCCGTTTCGCCACGAATGCGCGATCGATCCGAAAGGTCGTGCCGGCCAGCGCCGCCGCGCCCAGCGGCAGTCGATTCAGGCGCTTGCGGGTATCGAGCAGGCGTTCCCGATCGCGCTCGAACATCTCGACGTAAGCCAGCAAGTGGTGCCCGAAGGTTACGGGCTGTGCGACCTGCAGGTGGGTGAAACCGGGCATCACCGTGGCCGCGTGAGTGGCCGCCTGCGCGACCAGCGCGCGCTGCATCTGGGTCAGCGCATTCACGATGTGATCGACTTCGCCGCGCAACCACAGCCGCACGTCGGTGGCGATCTGATCGTTGCGTGAGCGGCCCGTGTGCAATCGCTTGCCGGCCTCACCGATCAGGTCAGTCAGCCGCTTCTCGATGTTCAGGTGGACGTCTTCCAGTTCGAGCAGCCAGTTGAACTCGCCGCGCTCGATCTCGGCGCGAATCTGCGCCAGGCCTTCTTCGATCGCCGCCAGGTCAGCGGAAGTCAGCACCCCGACATGCGCGAGCATCGCGGCGTGCGCAAGCGAGCCTTCGATATCCGCCATTGCCAGCCGATGATCGAACCCGATGCTCGCCGTGTAGCGCAGCACGAAATCCGCCACCGGTTCGCTGAAACGGCCGGACCACCCGCTTTGCTTGGCGTGCAGAGATGACGCTTTCTTTGACATGGCGAGTGAGCCTGCTTGCTTCGCGGGGCCGCGCAAGGCGATGATGCGACCTTTACGGACGCGCCGGGTTTCGATTGATTCGCGTCCGGACAACTACCGGGAAGTATAAGTACGTGCGAAGAGCCCCAGGAAAAGTCGACATCTACATCGGCTCGCGTGACGAAACCGCGGCGCCGACGCCGCGTCTGGTGGTACCCGATGGCTGCAACTTCGGCGTGATCCTGCGCGTGGCGATCGGCGTCAACGTCGCGGCATTGGTCGGGGCGGCGATTGTCGCCGAGTCATCATCCGCCATTCCGCGCGGGTTCCTTGCGCTGGCTGCAGTCATTGAACCGGCCACGCTCGTGTCGCTGCTGATCTGGTGCCTGGCGCGGCGTGGCCTGCCGCCGCTTTCGGCCATGGTCCAGCGCGCGATCGCCTGGGGCGTTCCGGTACTGGCGGTGCTGATCGTCGTGCCAATCCTGACCGCGACGGCGCAGGGCGGGCTTCGTCCGCCGACGCTCGGCATGTTTGTCGCCGCGCTGGCCGCGGGCATTGTGATCCAGCACTACCTCGAATTGCGCGCGCGCGCTTACTCGCCGGTGCTGGCGGAGGCCAAGTACCAGGCGCTGCAATCGCGCATCCGGCCGCATTTCTTCTTCAACAGCCTCAATGCCGCGGTGTCGATTGTGCGCACCGATCCGGCGCGTGCCGAGCGGATGCTGGAATCGATCGCGGAACTGATCCGCGCCGTGATGGGCGACGTGCGCAGGCTGGTGCCGTTCGAACAGGAACTCGACCTCTGCCGTAAGTACGTCGAGATCGAACAGACGCGGCTGGGTGACCGGCTGCAGGTCGATTGGCAGATCGGTGCCGTGCATCCGCGTGCCGAGGTCCCGCAGCTTCTGCTGCAGCCGCTGATCGAAAACGCCGTACGCTATGGGGCGGAGAAGCTCGCTGGCCGCTGTGAGATCGTGGTGCAGGTCAAGCAGCGCGGCTTCAACCTGGAGGTGTTCGTCAGCAACCCGATCGCGCGCGATCCGATCCAGCGCGAAGGCAACCAGATCGGATTGACTAATATTCGCGGTCGGCTCGCCCTGATTTACGATCTTGAAGGGCGGCTGGAGACCCGTGTGCGCAACGACCGATTCGAACTCAACCTCACCATACCGGTGGAGCAGAAGTGACACTCAAAGTCCTGATCGTCGATGATGAACCGCCGGCCCGCGTGCGCATGCGCCAGCTGCTGGCCGAAGTGGATCGCGCCGAAGGCAATATCGACGTGATCGAAGCCGACAGCGGCATCGCGGCGCTGGAGATGGTTGATCGCGAAGCGCCCGGCATCGTGCTGCTCGACATCCACATGCCTGGCATGAACGGCATCGAGGTGGCGCGGCACCTCGCCGCGCGCGAGGCGCCACCGGCAGTGATTTTTGTCACCGCCTTCGATGAACACGCGCTCGAGGCGTTCGAGGTCCAGGCGATGGATTACCTGCTCAAGCCCGTCCGCGTCGAGCGCCTGGCGGGCGCCCTGCAGCGCGCGCAGGCGCTGCGCCAGAACGAGCCACGGCTGGAGGAAGTCGCCCGCACGCTCGGCAATCAGCGCACGCATCTGACGGTGTCAGAGCGAGGCCGCATGGTGCTGATCCCGGTCGACGAGATCGTCTACCTGCGCGCGGAGCTGAAGTACGTGACGATCCGCACCGCGCAACGCGAGCACCTGACCGAGGAATCACTGACGTCGCTCGAAACCGAATTCGGCGAGCGCTTCGTCCGTATTCATCGCAACGCGCTAGTGGCGCGCAAATCCATCCTCGGCTTCCAGCGCGTCAAGGGCGAAGTTCACGAGGATGGTGAAGCGGGCGAGGGGCACTGGGAAGTCATGCTCAAGGACCTGGCTGAGCGGTTGCCGATTTCAAGGCGGCAGTGGCCGAGCGTGAAGGCGGCGGCGAAGAGCTGAGGTGTCTTCGTGCCCTGGGCGGCGCGTGGGGCGGTTCGCTTGTGCCAGCAGCCGCGAGTGCCAGGCCCATGCAGATTATTCCGGCGTGACCTTTGCGTCGCGAATCACTTTGCCCCATTTTGCCGTCTCGGCAGTGATGAAACGGTCGAACTCCTCCGGGGTGCTGCCGACCGGAACGACTCCCATACTGTCGAGGCGCGCCTTGACCTCGTCGGTGCGCACGATCGCTGCGACTTCCGTTGACATGCGGCGGACGACTTCGGTCGGCGTGCCGGCCGGTGCGAGCATGCCGGCCCAGGTGCTGCCGGTGAAGCCGCTGAAGCCTTGCTCGATGAAGGTCGGAACGTCAGGCGCTGCCGCAAGCCGGCTTTCGGCAGCGACGCCGATCAGACGCACCTTGCCCGCTTTGCCCGGCGCGATCAGTCCGGACGCCGCATCGAAGAACAACTGAACCTGCCCACCCATCAGGTCGGTCAAGGCAGGTGCTGCACCCCGATACGGGATGTGCACCATATAGGTCCTGGTGATTGCCTTGAACAACTCCGTGGTCAGATGGGCCGCCGATCCATTGCCCGAGGAAGCGAAGCTGATCTTGCCCGGATTTGCCCGCGCATAGTCGATCAGTTCGCGCGCACTGTGGAACGGTGCATTGTTGTTGACCGACGCGATCAACGGCGCAATGCCGATCAACGACACTGGAGTCAGATCCTTGCGCGAATCGTAGGGGAGCTTGGGATACAGACTCGGGTTGGCGGCAAAGGCGGCGATCACAACCGCAAACGTGTAGCCGTCGGGTGCTGACTTCGCCAGTGCATCCACACCGATGATGCTGTTGGCGCCAGGCTTGTTGTCGATCGTCACGGGCTGCTTCAGGCGCTCCTGCAGTCGCTGCGCGACGATGCGAGCCATCTGGTCGGTGAACCCGGCCGGCGTGTACGGCACGATGATGCGGACCGGTTTGGCCGGCCAGTCGCTTTGTGCCCACGCGGCCGGCGCAGCGATCTGCGCCGCTGCTGCGACCATCGCCAGCATGCCCGCGAGCACCGCGCGCCCAGTGCGAGAACGACGGACGATCATTGCTGCCTCCCTGAGAACGAAACGGGGCTCGACCGTATCCCCGCGAATCGATGCCCGGATTTCCGGTTGCCGTTGTTTCCTTGATAGCGGTCTCAGCCGGTATTGCGCAACCCCGCCGACACGCCGTTGATCGTCAGATGGATCCCGCGCTTCACCCGCGCATCGCTGCGCTCATCCGTCTTGCCAGATCGGTGGCGCTTGATCAGCTCCACTTGCAGATGATTCAGCGGATCGAGATAGGGTCGACGTACGCGGATACTGCGCGCCAGTTCGGGGTTTGATTCGAGCAGTCCGCGCTGGCCGCTGATTGCGAGCCAGTGTTTGAGCGTCAGTTCGAATTCCTGTCGGATTGCGGCAAGTATCTGCCGACCGCGCTTCTTGTCCGATGCCAGTTGTGCGTAACGACCGGCCACCGCGAGATCGGCCTTTGCCAGCACCATTTCCATGTTCGAGGTCAACGCGCGGAAAAACGGCCAGCGCGCCAGCATCGTCTGCAGCAGTTGCAGTCGCTGCCTGCGCGACGATGCCGAGCGTCCCGCTTTGAGGTACGCATCGATGCCGCTGCCGAAGCCGTACCAGCCCGGCAGAACGATGCGGCACTGGCCCCACGCGAAAACCCACGGGATCGCGCGCAGGTCCTCGATGCGTCCGGTGGCCTTTCTCGACGCCGGCCGACTGCCGATATTCAGCTCCATGATCTCGGCGATGGGCGTCGCACTGAAGAAGAACTCGGCGAATCCTTTGGTCTCATACACCAATGCGCGATAGGCGCGATGCGCGTGCTGCGCGACTTCTTCCAGCGCCACTTCGAACTCCTCTTGAGCGCGCGCAGATTCGTGCGGGGTCGGCAGCAGGCTTGTCTGCAACACGGCCGATACCAGCCGTTCAAGGTTGCGACGCCCGATGCGTGGGTCGGCGTACTTGGCCTGGATGATCTCGCCCTGCTCGGTCAGTCGGATCTGCCCGCGCACGCTGCCGGGCGGCTGCGCCAGGATCGCCTCGAAGCTGGGACCACCGCCGCGACCGACGGTGCCGCCGCGTCCATGGAACAGACGCAACTGCACCCCGTGTTCGTCGAACAACGCCAACAGGCGTTGCGTGGTCTTGTAGAGGTGCCAGTTGGACGCGAGGAATCCTCCGTCCTTGTTGCTGTCCGAATAGCCCAGCATCACCTCCTGCAGCGGCCGCCCGCCTACATTGGAGATCAGCAAGTGCCGCAGGCCCGGATGCGCGAGCAGATCGCGCATGATCGCCGGCGCGTGCTCAAGATCCTCGATTGTCTCGAACAGCGGTACCACCATCAGCGCGCAGCAGCGCAGCTCGGTGCCCGTGAGCAGTCCCGTTTCCTTCTGCAACAGCGCGACCTCGAGCAGGTCAGACAGCGATTCGGTATGGGAAACAATGTGCCGGTCGATCGCGTTCGGACCGAACGTCGCGCGCAACGCGCGCGCGCCGTCGAACACGGCGAGCTCGGCGCGTGTGCGCTCCGAATACGCGAGGTGCGGTGACACCAGGGGCCGCGTGTGCGCCAGTTCGCGCGACAGCAGCTTGATGCGCTCAGCTTCCGGCAGCTTGCGGTAGTCGGTGCAGACCTCGGCTGCAGCGAGCAACTCACCGACCACGGACTCGAATACGTCGGAGCTTTGACGCAGATCGAGCGTGGCGCCATGAAAACCGAACACCTCGACCGTGCGCGTCAGCGGGGCGAGCCGATGCTCGGCCAGCGCGCGGCTCTTGTGGTGCGCGAGCGATGCCGCGACGACCAGGAGGTCCGAGTGGAAAGCGACGGCATCCAGATATGGCGCGGCGTCACCCAGCGCGCTGCGCGCACGCACATCCAGGTCGAGCGCTTCCGCAGTCGCGGTCAGGCGGGCATAGATGCCGGTCAACGCGCGTCGATATGGCTCATCGGCGCGTTGTGGCGATCGGTCCGGACTGCGCTCGGCCAGCGCGGTCAACGCCGGATCGACCTCGACGAGCAACGCGGCCATCGACAGTTCGGCTCCAAGCGCGTGCACTTCGCGCAGGTAGTGATCCAAGATCAATTCGGCCTGCGCCGTCAGTGCGGCGCGCATCGTCGCCGCCGTCACGTGGGGGTGACCATCGCGGTCACCACCGATCCACGATCCAAGCCGCAGGAACGGCGCGAGATGCTCCTCGCCGAGCGCATGTTCCATCGTCGCGTATAGCCGTGGAATCTCCGGCAAGAACGTCGAGCGCCAGTACGACAGCGCGTTGGTGATCTCGTCGGCGACCGTGAGCTTCTGCGGGCGCAGCATGCGCGTTTGCCAGACCGTGTTGACCTGCGCCGCGAGGCGCGCATCGATGGCGGCGACTTCATCGGCGTCCTCCAGCGCCGCTGCCAGTTCGCGTGCGTCCAGCAGCCGAGCAATCTCGCGCTCGACATCGAGAATGCTCTTGCGCCGTACCTCGGTCGGATGTGCGGTCAGGACCGGCATCACGCAGGCATGCCGCAGCAGCCCGCGGATCTTTCCGAGCGTGACGCCGCGCTGTGACAGCAGGGCAAAGGTGTCTTCAAGGCTGCCGGCGAGCGACTGGTGCTGGCGCCGCACCCGCCGCATTTCGCGGACCTGCTCCTGGTCCTCGGCGATGTTGGCCAGATGGGAGAAATAACTGAAGGCGCGCACCACGCTGACCGTGGCATCGCGCGGCAGCTTTTTCAGCAGGCGGTCGAGCTGGCGTCCATCCTCCGGATTGCCGCTGCGAGAAAAGCGCATCGCTGCCTGGCGGATATCTTCCACCGTCGCATACAGCGCCTCGCCCTCATAATGCTTCAACGCCTGGCCGAGCAGGCGACCAAGCAGGCGGATGTCTTCGCGCAGGGCGAAGTTGTCTTGCGTCATGGACGAAGGATTCGGGTGCCCGAGCAAGATAACAGACGCGCTAAAGTTCGCGCCGGTTGAACAAGGGAGACGTGCCGATGACGGCACATTGGATCATCGCAACCCGCGCAAGCCCGCTGGCACTGTGGCAGGCCGAGCACGTGCAGGCGCGGCTGCGCGAACTTCATCCGGATGCCCGTGTCGATCTGCTCGGCATGACGACGCGTGGTGACCAGATTCTCGACCGCGCGCTGTCGAAAGTCGGCGGCAAGGGACTGTTCATCAAGGAGCTTGAGGTCGCGCTGATCGAAGGCCGCGCGCATCTGGCGGTGCATTCGCTGAAGGACGTGCCGATGGAACTCGCGCCGGAGTTTCGTCTGGCGGCCGTGATGGAACGCGAAGACCCGCGCGACTGCTTTGTGTCGTCGCGATTTGACTCGCTCGACGAACTGCCCCCCGGTGCCAGGGTCGGCACGTCCAGCTTGCGGCGCGAGCTGATGTTGCGCGCCCATTACCCACACCTCACCATCCAGCCCGTGCGCGGCAATGTCGGCACAAGGCTGGGGAAGCTGGATCGAGGCGATTTCGATGCGCTGCTGATGGCAGCGGCGGGACTGAAGCGGCTCGGGCTGGCCGCACGAATCCGGCAAATCCTGCCGCCATCGACGTTCCTGCCGGCGCCGGGACAGGGTGCGCTTGGCATCGAGGTGGTGGCAACGAATGATGACGCTGCGCTGGCGGTTGCGCCGCTTGAACATGCGGCGACGCGCGCGGCAGCAATGGCCGAGCGCGCCGTGTCGCGCGGACTCGGTGGCAGCTGTGAAGTGCCGTTGGCTGCGTATGCCGAGATCGAGAATGGGCGGCTGCGATTGCGGGCCCTGGTCGGAAATCACGTTAGCGGCGAGTTTGTCGAGGTGAGCAGCGACGGCCCGATGGCGGACGGCGAAGCGATTGCCGCGCATGCGGTGGCGGAACTGAAGGCGCGCGGCGCGCTGCAACTGCTGGCGAAGTGAATACGGCTTTCGCCAATCCGATTCTCGTGACGCGACCGGACGAAGCGGGCCGGATGCTCGCCGCGGCGCTGAATGCCGGGGGGGCCCGAGCACTTTGGGTACCGGCGTTTGATCTGAGCGGTGCGCCCGATCCGGAGAGTGCGCGTGCGACCCTGGCGCGGCTATCGCGCTTCGATCTCGCCGTCTTCGTCAGCCCGTCCGCAGTGCGTGCGACTAGGCAGCTGACCAGCGGGCCCTGGCCATCGAACACAGTGATCGGTGCGGTCGGCGCAGCCACGGCCGCTGCCGCGCGAGCACATCTGCATCCTGGCCGAGATGTCACCCTTGTCGCCCCGACCGGGGACGACGGAGGCGGTTCGGAGGCCCTGCTGCGTGCGCTGGACGCGCGGCACGCCTCTTTCAGAAGCGTGTTGATTCTGCGCGCGAGCGGCGGGCGCGAGTGGCTGACGGAGCAACTGGAGACGCGCGGAGTCGAAGTCGAGTCGCTCGCGGTGTATGACCGGCGTGCACATGCGTTGACGACGCACGAGCAATCCGATCTCGTGGCGCTGCTCGCTGGTCCGCAGATCGCGATCGACAGTGTCTTTTCCAGCAGTGAAGCGGTCGATGCCGTCCGCGCGGCAATGTCCGCACATGTCAAGGTGTGGCAGGCGATGCAGCGCGGTGTCGCGATCACATCGCACCCGCGCATTGCACAGCGACTTGCAGCGGCCGGATTCGCCCGCGTCGCGATCGCACCCCTGCGCGCTGGCGAAATCATCACGGCCATTGCCCGCGCCACCCGTCAGTAGAATCGCTGCTGCGGCGCGCACCGGGCGCTGTATTGAGCTGCGATGAACGAGCCGTCCCCGTCTGCAACTTCCCCACCGTCTCCGTCGTCCACGGAGCGCCGCGCGACGCCGCGCCGATCCCGTCCGTGGATCTGGCTGGCGCTCGGGGCCGTCACGGTCGCGGGCATTTTTGCCTACCACGATCTGGTCCGCAGCAGCGCTGACCTGCGCGACCAGATGGCGCAATTGGCGCGCGATTCCGTGCCGGCGATCGTGCAGGCGCGGCAGGCTGCACAGGACGCACAGCGTCAGGTGGCAGATCTGGCGCAGACCGTTGAGGCGATGCAGGCCGAGCGCGGTTCGCTCGATCAACTGGTGGGCGACGTCGTACGCATGCGCGACGAAGCCGCGCTGATCGACATCGAACGCCTGATCACACTTGCCGCGGCCGAGTTGGAGATCTCTGGCCACGTGCCGACCGCGCTGGCGGCGCTGCAGGGCGCGGACATGCGCCTGATGCAGGTCGAGCGGCCGCAGTATGTCGGCCTGCGGCGCGCGCTGGGTCGCGATATCGACCGGCTGCGCGCGGTGCCGCAGGTGGATTTCACCGGGCTCGCGCTGAGAATCGATCAGCTGGTGCAGGGGGTCGACAGTTGGCCGCTGCTGTCGGATCCCAAGCCGGCCCGTGCAGCGGCGCCGACCAGGAGTGAATCGTCGACGCCGTCCAAAGGGGCCTGGGACCAGATTCGCGCCTGGGTTGCGCAGGAGTTCGGCGACCTGATCCGCATCCGCGAAGTCGAAACGCCCGAAGCGCTGCTGCTCTCATCGAGCCAGCAGCAGTTGGTGCGCGAACGTTTGAAGCTGCGTCTGCTCAGCGCCCGACAGGCGCTGCTGGCGCGCAATGACAAGTTGTTCCGCAGCGATCTGGCGAATGCGCAGGCGACGATCAGCCGCTATTTCGATGCGCGCGCGGCGGCGCCTGCGGCAGGAACGGTGCAGTTGAAGCAGATCGCGCAGACGACGCTCGCGGTCGATGTGCCTTCATTGAACGAGAGCCTGGCCGCGCTGCGCGCAGTGCGCACCGCGCCGCCGCTGAAGCGATGAAATCGCTGATCTGGGCACTGCTGCTGGCGCTGATCGCCGCGGCCCTGGCGATGGCGGCGCAATTCAATGACGGCAACGTCGTGATCCTGGTGCCGCCGTACCGGATTGATCTGTCGCTGAACCTGTACCTTCTGTTCTCAGTGCTGTTTGCGATTGTGGTGTACGTGATCGCGTTCGTCGCCCATCGGGCGTTCGATTTTCCGCGCCAGGTCGCGCTGTATCGCGAACGGCGCGAGATTCTCGGCGGTCAGCGTGCGCTGAAAGACGCCTTGCAGGCGTTGCTGGAGGGCCGCTTTGCGCGCGCCGAGCGCTCCGCCAAGACGGCGCAGGGCTCATCGGAGAGCGCCGGACTGGCGTCGTTGATCGGTGCGCGTGCGGCGCATCGGATGCAGGAATACGAGCGCCGCGATGCATGGCTGCAGGCCGCCGCCGCCGATCGCAATGTGCAGACCGCGCGGCTCGTGTCGAGCGCGGAAATGTGGGCGGAGAGCCGCGACAACGATCGCGCTTTGGAGGCGATCCGCGGCGTGCAGGCAGGCGGTGGTCGCCACATTCATGCGGCACGTATCGCTCTCACGGCGTATGCGCAGGCAGGCCGCTGGAATGAACTGCTCAAGCGCGTGCGAGCCCTCGCCAAGCGCAACGCGCTGCACGAGGTGCTGGTCGCGCGCTACAAGCGGCTCGGATATCGTGCGCGGATGATGGAAAAACGGCACGATGCCGGCCTTCTCGAGGCCGAGTGGAGCCGCATTCCACAGGAAGACCGGCGCGAACCGGGGCTTGCCGCCGACGCCGCGCGCTGGCTCGCGGCCGTCGATCGGGGCGCAAGCGCTGCAGCCCTGCTTGAAGATGCACTGGCGCACGAGTGGGATCCGCGGCTGATCGATGCTTACGGCCAGATCGATGCGCCCCCGTATCGTGAACGAATCGAGAAATGCGAAGCGTGGCTGCCGGAGCATCCCAACGACGCCGTGCTGTTACGCTGCCTGGGACGGCTTTGCATGCGCGAACAGCTGTGGGGCAAGGCCGCGCAGTACCTGGCGGAAAGCGCGGTGATCCTGCCGCATCCGGAGACGTCGATCGCGCGCGCGCAGCTGGCCGAGTTCACCGAGGACGAGACAGGGGCGCGCGAGCATTATCGGGCCGCCGCCCTTGCGTATGCGCGCCTGGCGCAGACGACGGAGCGCGATCCATCGGCGCGTGTGGCGCGGCGCGATGCATCGATCTGATGGATTTGCGTGGGGCGCCTGATCGATTTGCATCAGGATTGATTGTCGGCTTGACAAGCGAGCATGTGCTGCGGAGACTTCCCGCGCCTTGAACGAAGGAGACACGATGAACTCGAAGCGATCGCTTTTCATTGCCGCGCTGCTTGCCGGTACTGCGCTTGGTGCTGCGCATGCGCAGACGACGATCAGGATCGGCTACGCGACATCGCCGACTTCGCACTACGGCGTGGGTACGTCGGTGTTCTGCGAGGAGCTTGAGAAGCGCACCAGCGGTCGTTACAAGTGCCAGCAGTTTCCAAACTCCGCGCTTGGCGGTGAGCGCGAGATGATCGAGGCCGTACAGCTCGGTACGCTCGACGTGGTCAACACGTCGACGGGTCCGATCGGCAACTTCGTGCCGGAAGTCAATATCGTCGATATCCCGTTCCTGTTTCGCGACTACGACCACGCGCGCAAGGTGATGGACGGGCCGATCGGTGACGAGTTGCGCGCCAAGTTCCCGGCCAAGGGCCTGATCGCGCTGGCGTGGACCGAGAACGGTTTCCGCCACATGACCAACAGCAAGCGCGCGATCAACACGCCCGATGACGTCAAGGGGCTGAAGGTGCGCACAATGCAGAACAAGGTGCATATCCAGGCGTTCCAGTCGATTGGCGTGCAACCCACGCCGATGGCGTTTCCGGAACTGTTCACCGCGCTTCAGCAAGGCACGGTCGACGGCCAGGAGAATCCGATTCCGGTGATCCTGTCGGCCAAATTCGCGCAGGTGCAGAAGCACCTGTCGCTCACCGGTCACGTGTACTCGCCGGCGCTGATCATCATGGCGCCCGCGCAATGGAACAGGCTGTCGGACGCGGACAAGAAGGCTTTTGCTGAGGCTGGCAAGGCCGGCGGCGCTGCGCAGCGCAAGAAGGTCAATGATGATGAGGCGACCGGCATCGATGAACTGCGCAAGGCCGGAATGCAGGTGGTCACCAATGTCGATGGCAATGCGTTCCGTCGCGCGATGACACCCGTGTGGTCGGAGTTTGCCAAGCAGTACGGTGCCGATGCGATCAAGCGGATTCAGGATGTGAAGTAGAGGTAGGCGCGCTTTCATTCACACGTTACGATCCGGCCCCGAGGTGGCAACGCTTCGGGGCTTTTTCTTTGCGGGGTTCTGATGTCCCGATGGATTCTCGGTATCGATCACATCGTCACCAATGC
>Ga0209261_10000353_pt1 | contig 12402 bp, 9 predicted proteins | sample DOMMetBare1Fresh_FD_187470 | JGI IMG/M metagenome (GOLD analysis project Ga0209261, IMG submission 187470) | Wetland sediment microbial communities from St. Louis River estuary, USA, under dissolved organic matter induced mercury methylation -... | ecosystem: Environmental > Aquatic > Freshwater...
CGTCCCGTCGGGCAGCCGTGGCAGGGTGCGGACCACGTCCGGCAGGCCGCAGTCGCAGCGGTGCGCCACCTCGACCACGCCGCGAGGCAGGCGCCCCAGTTGAACCTGGACGGCGCGCAGATCCCCTGGGGTGGGCGGGATCGCGGTAGGGCCGGGGACGGCGGCGGTCACGCCCGCGAGACTACGTGAGGGTCAGGACCGGGGAGGTTGGCGGGTGGTCGGATCGCCCGCTGACGTGACCGATCCCCACAGAGTGTCGTACCAGGGTCGGGTGACGTCCTGGTGCGGGACGGCGACCGCCGCGACGCGCGGGTCGGCCACGGTCGCCGCGGCGGTGTCATCGAGCAGGGCGAAGGCGATCTCCCCCGGGTTGACGTACTTCAGGCGGTACCGCGCCTGGGCCGCCACATAGGCGGGATCGTTCCAGCGCTCGCGCTCGGCGGTCAGGTTCCCGACGTCCTTCTGCAGCCGTGCCAGCTCCTCCTGCGCCGCGGAGATCTGCGATCGCTGGCTGATCCAGGGGCGCACGTAGGGAGCGATCAGCAGGGCAAGGACGACGAGGACCCCCGCGACGGCGGTCATCGGTCGGATCACCGGCGGTCGCGAGCGGGCGGCTCGCGCCGATCGGGACGGGCGCCGGGAAGCGCCGGCGCCCCGGGAACCGGCCCGGCTGCCGGACCGCGAGCTCGTCCGGCCCGCGCTGCGAGCACCGGGGCGCGAGGCGGGCCGCGCCGCCGCGCGTGCCGGGCCCCGGGTGGGGGCCGGGACCTTGCCGGTCGCGTTCTTGGACGACGTGGTGGCCGTCTTCGAGGCCGCCTTCGAGGCCGTCGAGGAGGCGGTCTTCGAAGCCGCCGTGGTCGTGGTCCGCGTGGCTGCGGACGAGGCCGTGGCAGCACTCTGACCCGCCCGCGGCCGGGGGGCAGTCGGACGCCGTGTTGCCATCGCGACCTCCCCACCCATCACGTGGCGTTCTCCAGACATGACGCAACGCACCGTCGTTGCGACGGTGATCCGACCTTCGCATGCCGGAGCCACCGGACCGCGGAACGAGCACGGATGTGATGTGCGTGTCGGGTGAGGTTTGTGTGACAGATGTGACGAGCTGCGCAAAGGCCCGGACAGCACCCGGACCGAGGGAGGTCAGGTCGCGCTGAACCGCGGGAACGCCGACGCGCCGGCGTACACCGCGGCGTCGTCCAGCTCCTCCTCGATCCGCAGCAGCTGGTTGTACTTGGCCACCCGCTCGGACCGCGCCGGGGCGCCGGTCTTGATCTGGCCGCAGTCGGTGGCCACGGCCAGGTCGGCGATCGTGGTGTCCTCGGTCTCCCCGGAGCGGTGACTCATCATGCAGCGGTAGCCGGACCGGTGCGCCAGAGCGACCGCGTCGAGGGTCTCGGTCAGCGTGCCGATCTGGTTCACCTTGACCAGCAGGGCGTTCGCCGCGCCGTCGGCGATGCCGCGGGCCAGTCGGGTCGGGTTGGTGACGAACAGGTCGTCCCCGACCAGCTGCACCCGCGCGCCGAGCGCGGAGGTGATCGCCGTCCAGCCTTCCCAGTCGTCCTCGGCCAGCGGGTCCTCGATCGAGACAATCGGGAACGCATCCACCAGCGAGGTGTAGTAATCGGTCATGTGGCCGCTGGAGCGCTGCGCGCCCTCGAAGGCGTACGAGCCGTCGGAGAAGAACTCGGTCGAGGCGACGTCGAGCGCGAGCGCGACGTCCTTGCCGAGGTCGAACCCGGCGTCGCCGATCGCCTTCGCGATCAGGTCCAGCGCCTCGCGGTTGGTCGGCAGCGATGGCGCGAAGCCACCCTCGTCGCCGAGGCCGGTGGCGTAGCCCTTGCCCTTCAGCACCGACTTCAGCACGTGGTAGACCTCCGCGCCCCAGCGCAGCGCCTCGCGGAAACTGCCCGCGCCGATCGGGGCGACCATGAACTCCTGGATGTCCACCCCACCGTCGGCGTGCGCGCCCCCGTTGAGGATGTTCATCATCGGCACCGGCAGGATGTGGGCGTTGGGCCCGCCGAGGTACCGGAACAGCGGCAGCCCGGCCGAGTCCGCGGCCGCCTTGGCGACGGCGAGGGAGACGCCGAGGATGGCGTTGGCGCCGATCGAGCCCTTGTTGTCGGTGCCGTCCAGGTCGAGCATCGCCTGGTCGACCAGGCGCTGGTCGGCCGCGTCGAAGCCGAGCAGCTCCGGCGCCAACTGGTCCATCACCGCCGCGACGGCCTGCTCGACCCCCTTGCCGCCGTAGCGCTTCTTGTCGCCGTCGCGACGCTCCACCGCCTCGAAGGCTCCCGTGGAGGCACCCGACGGGACCGCCGCGCGGGCGATCGTGCCGTCGTCCAGTGCCACCTCGACCTCGACGGTCGGGTTCCCGCGCGAGTCGAGGATCTCGCGGGCGCCTACAGCTTCGATACTGGCCACCGAATCGCTCCTTGGGCTGGGTCGGTCACGCTGTCACATCGGGTGCTGAACTCCGACCACCCTATCGACGCCCACCGGGCATGGACCGGCCGACGGTCCCGGCATCGGCATCGGCATCGGGTTGTCGGTCGTGACGTGACGATCACGCTCCAGCGGTCGGTCGCACCGGGAGAGGGGACGGCGGGCGGGGAGAGGAGGGGCGAGCACCGGGCCGTCCCCGGTGGTCCTGGTCCGGCCGCGGCCGACGCCGGACCTGGGCACCCTCCCCGCTTCCCCCGCCACCGGTCAGCTGACCGCCGACGGCGTCTCGCCCTCCCACCGGGCCAGGGCGGCCCGCAGCACGGACTCGGCCTCCACGCCCTCGAGCCGCGCCCGACGCACCGCCGCGAGCAGGACAGCGGCCAACGGGTCTCCCCCGGCGATCCGGTCGAGCGCCGCGTCGTCCAGCTCTTCGGGCAGCCGCCCGAGCACCTTCTGCGCCCGCGACAGCGCGGGCAGGCTCGCCGGGATGCCGTCGAACAGCCCGGTCCGCTGCTTCTCCTCGGCCTTGATCTGCTCCCAGTTCCGGACCACCTCGGCGGCGCCGTCGACCTCGATCTCGGCGAACACGTGCGGATGGCGGCGGACCAGCTTGGCCACGATCCCGGCGGCGACCTCGTCGATGTCGAACGGCTCGGTCGCGTCCTCCTCGCCCAGCCGGGCGTGGAACATCACCTGTAGCAACAGGTCCCCGAGTTCCTCCACCAGGTGGGCGCGCCGCTCCGGATCCTCCACCGGGCGCTCGATCGCCTCGATCACCTCGTGGGTCTCCTCGAGCAGGTAGGGCAGCAGGCTGAGGTGGGTCTGCTCGGCGTCCCAGGGACAACCACCCGGCGAGCGCAGCCGGTCCATCACGGCGACCAGGTCGAGCAGTCGCGCCCCCGCGACGTCGTGGGCACCGACCAGCAGTTCCACCTCGGGCGGCGCCTCGGTCTGCGCCAGCCGCGCCAGGCGGATCGCGAGCGCATCGGTCAGGCCGGGATCACCGTCCGGGGAGCCGAACCAGGCAACGCCGGCGCCCTCGGGCACGGTCTCGCCGGCGGCCGCCACCAGGCGGGCGGCCCGCTCGGCCACCGGCAGGCCGGCCAGGTCATGAACGGTGACGCCGGCCGCGGCCAGGGCGTCGAGCCAGCTGGGGTCGGGATCGGCCGCGTACACCGTGCGGGCCGCGTGCAGCGCCTGCCAGGCGGGCCAGCTCAACAGCCCCGGTGTGGTCCGGGGGCTGGTCAGCACCAGGACGATCCGGCCGGTCATCGCGGCGATCCCAGGCGCGGGGACCTCAGGAGGCGGACGGCGCGGGGGCCGGCGAGGCCACCAGCCAGTTCTGCTCGGCCGGGACCATGATCACCTGCTTGGGGTCGAACCTGCCGTACCGCGGGTTCACCTCGATGTCGGCGGACCCGATCTGGGCGATCAGCGAGTCCATGATCGGCTTGCTCTTGTCCTCGGTGAGCGAGGTGAGCCGGTTCAGCGACTCGTTGGCCTGGATGGCGGAGACCGCTGCGTCACTGGGCTCGGGCACCTTGGTGATCAGCTGGCTGCGCGCGTCGTCGGCCGAGACCCCGACCCCGGCCGAGGCCGCTGCGCGGACCAGGCGGGGGCCGATGATCAGGAAGTAGAGCACCTGGCTCTGCTGCACCTGCTGGCCGGCGAAGGCCTGGATGTCCGTGGTGGCCTGCTGCACGTCCTCGACCGAGATCCGCTCTCCGTCGACGACGGCAGCCGCGCCCGCCGACGCCGAGCCGCACGCCGCCGTCGAGGCGGCCAGGGTCAGCGCGGCCCCGGCCAAGGCGAGCCGGCGAGTCAGGCGGACGGGACGAATGGCGGTCACGACGTTCCCTTCGGCAGCATGCGCGCGGTCACCCCGCGGGACTGCGTGCAGCAGCCCCGCGGAACTCACCGCATGCTAGCGCCGGCGTCCCGCCCCGGTGCGGTCAGGCCCGCTTGCCGGTCAGGTTGCCGTAGGCGACGATCCCGCCGGCCGCGACCAGGGCGCCGACGACCAGCGACAGCCAGGGGATCCCGCCGTTGTCGTTGCCGTAGCCGAACAGGCTGAGCACGACACCGGCCACCAACGAGGCCAGGACGCCGACCACGATCGTCATCAGGATCGAGATGTTCTGCTTGCCGGGCAGGATCAGCCGCCCGAGCGCACCCACGATCAACCCACCGATGATCGCCAGGATGATTCCCATCATGCCTCCTCGGACGCCGGGACGAAGTCGCCTCTCCCGCCCACCATGGCACGGCGATGATCACCTCGCCACGCGAGGGCGCCGCCTCAGCGCACCGCCACCGCCGCGGCCGCGGCGACCGAATCGAGCAGAACGGCGCGGATCAGCTCGACCGCCCAGTCGAGCAGCGGGGCATCGCGCAACGGCTGGCCGCCGACCCGCGCGGTGCTCGGGCGGGGCACCAGGATGGTCGAGGTGGCCGGCTTGACCACCGCCCCCGGGTAGAGACGCTCGAGCCGCACCTGGCCCGACTCGGGCAGGGCGACCGGGCCGAACCGGACCAGGCTCCCCTGCAGTGCGACCTCGCTGAGCCCGGCGCGCCGAGCCAGCAGCCGGAACCGGGCGACGTCCAGCAGCCGCTCGGCCGGCTCGGGCAGCGCGCCGTAGCGGTCGATCAGCTCGGCCCGCACGGCGTCCAGGGCGTCCTCGCTGGTCACCTCGGCGATCTTGCGGTACGCCTCGAGCCGCAGCCGCTCCCCCGGCACGTACTCGTGCGGCAGGTGCGCATCGACGGGCAGCTCGACCTTCATCTCGACGTGCTCGGTCCGGGCGCCGTCGTGGTCGCGGAACTCGGCCACGGCCTCGCCGACCATGCGCACGTACAGGTCGAAGCCGACCCCGGCGATGTGGCCGGATTGCTCGCCGCCCAACAGGTTCCCCGCCCCGCGGATCTCCAGGTCCTTCATCGCGACCTGCATGCCGGCGCCCAGGTCGGTGTGCTGGGCGATGGTCGAGAGCCGGTCGTGCGCGGTCTCGGTGAGCGGGCGTTCGGGCGGGTAGAGGAAGTAGGCGTAGGCCCGCTCCCGGCCGCGGCCAACCCGGCCGCGCAGCTGGTGCAACTGGCTCAGCCCCAACATGTCGGCCCGTTCGAGGATCAGCGTGTTGGCGTTGGAGATGTCCAGCCCGGTCTCGACGATCGTGGTGCAGACCAGGACGTCGAACCGCTTCTCCCAGAAGTCGACGATCACCTGTTCCAGCGTGTGCTCGGCCATCTTGCCGTGCGCGGTCGCGATCCGGGCCTCGGGCACCAGTTCGCGCAACCGGGCCGCCGTCTGCTCGATCGAGGAGACCTGGTTGTGCACATAGAAGACCTGGCCCTCGCGCAGCAGCTCACGTCGGATCGCCGCGGCGATCTGCTTCTCCTCGTACGATCCGACGAAGGTGAGCACCGGGTGTCGTTCCTCGGGAGGCGTTGCCAGCGTAGACATCTCGCGGATCCCGGTGACGGCCATTTCCAGCGTTCGGGGGATCGGCGTGGCCGACATCGCCAGCACGTCGACGTCCGTGCGCAGTTGCTTCAGCTTCTCCTTGTGCTCGACCCCGAAGCGCTGCTCCTCGTCGACGATGACCAGCCCGAGGTCGGCGAACCTCACCCCGGCGGAGAGCAGTCGGTGCGTCCCGATCACGATGTCCACCGAGCCGTCGGCCAGCCCCTCGAGCGTGGCGGCAGCGTGCGCGTCGGCCTGGAACCGGGACAGCGCCCGCAGCCGGACCGGGAAGTTCGCGTACCGCTCGGTGAAGGTCTCGTAGTGCTGCTGCACCAGCAACGTGGTCGGCACCAGGACGGCGACCTGCTTGCCGTCCTGCACCGCCTTGAACGCGGCCCGCACCGCGATCTCGGTCTTGCCGTACCCGACGTCACCACAGATCAGCCGGTCCATCGGGATCGGCTTCTCCATGTCCGCCTTGACCTCGTCGATGCACGCGAGCTGGTCGGGGGTCTCGACGTAGCCGAACGCGTCCTCGAGCTCGCGCTGCCAGGGCGTGTCCGGGCCGAAGGCGTGACCGGTGCTGGCCATCCGGGCCGAGTAGAGCCGGATCAGCTCACCGGCGATCTGGCGCACCGCCTTGCGCGCGCGGCCCTTGGTCTTCGCCCAGTCGCCGCCGCCCATCTTGTTCAGGGTGGGCGCCTCGCCACCGACATACCGGGTGACCTGGTCCAGGGAGTCGCTCGGCACGAACAGCCGGTCCCCGGGCTGGCCCCGCTTCGACGGGGCGTACTCGATCACCAGGTATTCGCGCGTGGCGCCCCCGATGGTGCGCTGGATCATCTCGACATAGCGGCCGACCCCGTGCTGCTCGTGCACGACGTAGTCGCCAGGCCGCAGCTGCAGCGGGTCGACGATGGCCCGCCGTCGGCTCGGCAGGCGGCGCATGTCCTTGGTCGCAGAACGAGTTCCGGCGATGTCCGCCTCGGTGAGCAGGGCCACCCGCAGTTCGTCGGCGACGAAGCCGTGCTCGATCGCCGCGGTGGTCACCTGCACCAGTGCCGGCTGCGGCGCTGCGTCCAGCGACGCGACCAACCGCGCCGGGACGTCGGCACCGGCCAGAACCTCGACCAGCCGTTTGGCCGGGCCCGCGCCCTCGGTGGTCGCCACCACCGCCCACCCGTCGCGGACCATGGCACGCAGATCCGCCAGCGCCCGCTCGACCTCGCCGCGGTACCCGATCACGTCCCGTGCGCCGATCGTGATCACGGCGGCGTCGGCCTCGTCGGGGTCGATCAGCTCCTCGTCGACCGCCATCGAGCTGATCGACCACCAAGGCGTGCCGGACTGCAGGGCATGCGCGCGCACCTGGGCCAAGGTGGCGTAGCCGCCTCCGGCCAGCGAGGCGTACCCGCCGTCGGCGAGCGCTCCCTGCCCGGTGAGCGGGGCCAGGTCGACCGGGACGGCGTTGCCGGCCGAGGCGTTCGCCCACGAAGCGGCCAGGAACTCCTCGCTGGTGGCGACCAGGTCGTGCGCCCGGCGGCGCACCTTCTCCGGATCGATCAGGACGACGTGGGCGTGCTTCGGCAGCAGGTCCAGCAGCGGGTCCATCCGTTCCACGAGCACCGGCGCGAGGGACTCCATGCCCTCGACCGCGATCCCCTCGGCGAGCTTGCCGAGCAGGTCCGCGACCCCGGGCAGCGCCCCCGCGGCGGCCGCGGCCCGCTCCCGGACCTGCGGGGTGAGCAGGATCTCCCGGCAGGCCGGTGCCCACAGCCCGTCCGGAGCCACCTCGAGCGAGCGCTGGTCGGCCACCGAGAACCAGCGCACCTCCTCGACGGTGTCGCCCCAGAACTCCACCCGCAACGGGTGGTCCTCGGTCGGCGGGAAGACATCGAGGATGCCGCCGCGGACGGCGAACTCCCCGCGCCGCTCGACCATGTCGGTCCGGGTGTAGGCCGCGGCGGCCAGGGCCTCGACGGCGCCGTCCAGGGATCGTTCGTCACCGGCGGCCAGGGCCACCGGCTCCAGCTCCCCCAGGCCGCCGATCACCGGCTGCAGGACGGCCCGCACCGGGGCGACGAGCACCTGGATCGGCCCTGTCGGGCTCGCCTCTGCCGGCTCCACCGGGGTGGGGTGGGCCAGCCGGCGCAGCACCGCCAGGCGCCGTCCGACGGTGTCCGAGCGGGGGCTGAGCCGTTCGTGCGGCAGGGTCTCCCAGGCCGGCAGCTCGGCGACCGCGTCCGCGGGCAGGTAACAGCGCAGTGCCGCCGCGACGTCCTCGGACTCCCGCCCGGTCGCGGTGACCACCAGCAGCGGGCGGTCCGCTCCGCCCGGCCGGGCGAGCGCAGCGAGCACCAGCGCCCGCGCGCCGGGCGGCGCCACCACGTCGAGTCGGCCCACCCCGCCGGTGCGGGCGGCCTCGACCAGCTGGGCCAGCCCCGGATCGTCGCGGACGGCGGCCAGCAGGCCGGTCAGGGTCATGGCTCAGTTCTAACCCGAGACCGGGCGCGGCTCCCAATTCAGAACGGCAGCGGGGCGGAGCCGACCCCTCGTCGTCACACCTCTGCGTCCGAGCCGGCCTTGGATCACCGGTTGAACCAGGGCATGGAACGGTTGATCTGCGACCCACCGGAACGCGGCGGCTGGACGCTGCGCCGGGTGGGCAGCGGCAGGCTGCCGGGGCCGGTGCGCGCCGACCCCGGCCGTGGCGCGCCACCGATCGCGGGGGACGTCGATCGGGTCCCGGTCGCGCCGGACGGCGTCCCGGGGCGGATGCCGGGTCGACCCGGCCACGGGATGGGCGGCGGCTGCGGGGAGTGCGGCGGGGGCGCGGCAGGGTGGCGGTCGGGGGCGTCCGCGCGGTTCTCGTCCGCGCGGTTCTCGTCCGCGCGGTCCTCGTCCGCGCGGTTCTCGTCCGCGCGGTCCTCGTGCAGGTCGCCCTCGCCGGTGCGGTCCGCCTCGTCCGACGCCTCGAGGTCCTCGCGCTGTCCGCCACCGTCCACCGTGTCGCCGGCGGCGTCGGCGTCCTCCACGTGGCAGACGTCGAAGACGTCGAAGACGTCGGTGGCCTCGTCCTCGGTCGGGCCGGTCGAGCCGGTCGGGATCCACCCGGCGGCACCGACGACCTCGCTGCTGCGTGGCGCCACGGCCACGGCAGCCGACCCGCGACGGCGACGCGGCCACGTCACCGACAGCACCAGGCCGCCGATCGCCCCGACGGCCAGACCGATCGCGAGATCGACGACCGGACGGGGCGAGCTGCGGCGCCCCGGTGCCACGGCCTTGGTGATCACCCTGCCACCGGAGGTGGCCTTGATCGAGGTGAGTTCGCGCTGATCGGCGAGCAGGGCCCGCAGCGCCTCCTGGTAGGCGCCGGTCTGTCCGCCGCCCTCGGCCAGGCGTGTGTTCACCGTGTCGATCTGCTCGGCGATCGAGGCCAACCGGCGATCCGCGTCGGCCTGGGCCGATCCCTCACGATAGGCCAGGTAGGCCTCCGCCACGGTCTGCGCGCCGGCGGCCGAGCCGTCCGCGGTGCCGGAGCGGAAGTGGATGTTGAGCACCTGGGTGTCCTGCGGGGTGTCGACGCTGAACGCCGCGCGCACCGCCTCGCCGGACAGCCCGAGCTTCTGCCCGGCCGAGACCGAGACCGCCGAGGACCGCGCCAGCTGCGCCTCGGTGGACATGTTGATCACGCTGGACAGGTTCACGTTGCCGAACTGCTCGGCCAGCACGGGCTGGACCACCACGCTCGCCGTGGAGACGAACACCGAGGGCGCCGTGAGGGTGTAGGCGGCGGCGCCGGCGAGCCCGAGGACGACGGGCGCCAGGGCCAGCGTCCACCGCTCGCGCACCCGGGCCACGATGTCGGCCACGGTGAGGGTCTGCGCCGTCCTCGCCGAGAAGCTGAAGCTGGCGGCCTGCGCCGGGGCGGCCGGCCAGCGCAGAGCATCCGGTCCCCCCGCTCCGGGCGCTCCGGGCCGGGCCGGCGGGGTCACGGCAGAGGTGGTGTTCGTTCGCAGGTCCACGCGGAGACGCTCGGCCGCCCCCGTGGTGACCTTGAGTCAATTGGTGACATTGGGTGGATGTGCTGTGTCTTTGAGTAGTCAACTGTCACACTGGCCCCCGTGCCAGCAGAGGCTCCCCCCGACGAGGCCGCGCCGATCCGCGCCGAGCGCCGGTCGACCCTGCGCGCCCGGGCCCTGCCCGGGTGGCCCTATGTGGCGCTGTTCGTGCTGTACCCGGTGTGGTGGCTGCTCGGCGTCACCGCGGTGATCCTGCCGCTGCTGGGCGCGATCTGCGTGTTCCTGATGGCCCTTCGCGGGTGGATCCGGCTGCCCCGGATGTGGATGTGCTGGGTGGCCTTCCTGATCTGGATGGCCGCCTCGGCGGCGATGATCGACAGCGGGGGCCGGATCGTCGGCTTCACCCAGCGCCTGGCCGCCTTGCTCGGCGCCACCCTGCTGGTGCTCTACGCGTTCAACGCCCGCGAGAACCTGCCCCGCCGGCGGGTGCTCGCCGCGATGGCGGTCTTCCTGGTCTGGATGGTGATCGGCGGCTACCTGGGCATGCTGCTGCCCTATACCCGGATCTCCACCCCGGCGATGGCGCTCGCCCCGCCCACCCTGGCGTCCAACGAGTACGTGGTCGAACTGCTCAGCCCGCGGTTCGCCGAGGTGCAGCATCCGTTCGGGGCGACGTCCGATTTCGTGCGACCCTCGGCGCCCTTCGCGTACACCAATGCCTGGGGGCACGCTTTCGTCCTGCTGCTGCCGGTGATCGGCGCGCTCGCCGTCCGGGCCCGGCCACGCACCCGCTGGCTGCTGCTCGCGCTGGTCGCCCTCGCCGTCCCGCCCGCCCTGGCCACCCTCAACCGGGGCATCTTCGTCGGCGTCGCGGTCGCCCTGACCTACCTCGCCGCGCGGACGGTCCGGCAGGCGAGCCTGACCCGGGTGCTCCAGCTCGGCGGGGCGGCGATCGCGGTCGCGACCGGCGTGCTGGCCAGCGGGGCGCTGAACCGGGTCAGCGAGCGCACCAGCACCTCCTCGACCACGCAGGACCGGGCCGAGCTGTACCGTGAAGCCTTCCGGCGCACGCTGGAATCGCCGCTGCTCGGCTGGGGAGCACCCCGGCCGTCCCAGACCCTGGACGTCTCGGTCGGCACCCAGGGCCACTTCTGGTACCTGATGTTCTCCCACGGCTTCGTCGGGCTCGGCCTGTTCCTGGCCACCATCTGGGGTCTGGCCCTCGTCACCCGTCGGGTGCGCGACCTGGAATCCATGCTGATGCACGCCGTCGTCGTGGTGATCGGCGTGATGCTCCTCTTCTACGGCATCGACGGCGTCCACCTGGTGATCGCCCTGACCTGCGGCGCGCTGCTGATGCGACCCGAACCGCGCACCGGGTCGGTGAGCGCGCTGCCCTTCCCCCGCCGGATCCCGGTACCGCGAGAGCTCACCGACGCCGCGCCGACGGCTCACGGCAGGTCGGTCCGAGGGTGATGACATGAGTTCCGTCGAACGCCGCAGCGACGCCGTCCCGGTCCGGATCGACCTGGGCGGGGACACCCGCGCCACGGGAGCCGCCCATGCTGCAGGCTCGGACCGGATGCGCGTGGTGCGTGCCCAGCTCGAGCACCTCTTCCCGCCCGCGCCGTTCCCCCTGCACCTCGGCTACGGCGCACCACCGCCCGGGTTCGTCGAGGTCGAGGCCTGGCGGGTGGTCCCGAACCGCTCCGCGCCGCGTTTCCTGGTTCCGGTCGATCCTGCGGCGGCGAGCCGGATCGTGGTCTCGCACAACGGTCTTCGGTCACCGAAGGTGGCTGCCGTGCGGCGGCTCGCGGCGTTCGCCGCCCGGCCCCTGGCGAGGGCCCAGGGCTCGCGGACGGTGCTGCGGCTCAGCGCGCCGGCCGACGTGGAGGAGGCCGCGCTCGACGCCGCCGTGATCACTCGCCGGCTGCGGCGGCGGCTGCCCCGGGCGGTGGCCACGGCGATCAGCCTGCGAGACTTCCATCCCCGGGCCAAGCCGACCGTGCAGCTCACCGACGTCGACGGCGTGGTGGTCGCCTTCGCCAAGGTCGCCTCCGATCCCGCCACCGCCGAGCGGGTGCTGACCGAGGCGGACCTGCTCACTCGGCTCGGTGCCGGGCTGGACCGTCCGGACAGCCCGATCCGACTCCCCCGGGTGCTGGACAGCGGCCGCAGCGGCCCGTTCGCGTACTCGGTGGTCGAGCCACTGCCCCAGGAGGCCCGACGCGTCGCCGGGGCGGACGAGGCGAGAGTGCTGCAGGCCCTGGCCGCCTTCGGCACCTGCCTGGGCCCGGCGCGGACCATGCCGCTGGCCCAGACGCCGCTCTGGGACGACGTGCTGGGACGCGCCCAGGCCGCCCAGGCCGCCCGCGGTGCCCGGCCGGACCTGGTCGAGGGCCTGGCCCGTCTGCTGGCCACGGCGCTGCGCCACGACGCGGGCCTGACCGTCCCGGTGGGCGCCTATCACGG
>Ga0209261_10000354_pt1 | contig 12400 bp, 11 predicted proteins | sample DOMMetBare1Fresh_FD_187470 | JGI IMG/M metagenome (GOLD analysis project Ga0209261, IMG submission 187470) | Wetland sediment microbial communities from St. Louis River estuary, USA, under dissolved organic matter induced mercury methylation -... | ecosystem: Environmental > Aquatic >...
TCGGCCGCGGCCAGCGCGAGCTGATCATCGGCGACCGCCAGACCGGCAAGACCGCGGTGGCGATCGACACGATCATCAACCAGAAGGGTCAGAACATGACCTGCGTCTACGTCGCGATCGGCCAGAAGGCGTCGTCGATCAAGAACGTGGTGCGCGCGCTCGAGCAGCACGGCGCGATGGACTACACCATCGTCGTCGCCGCCTCGGCGTCCGAATCGGCGGCGATGCAGTACGTGTCGGCCTACTCCGGCTGCACGATGGGCGAGTACTTCCGCGACCGCGGCCAGGACGCGCTGATCATCTATGACGACCTGTCCAAACAGGCCGTCGCCTACCGTCAGGTGTCGCTGCTGTTGCGCCGCCCGCCGGGCCGCGAGGCCTACCCCGGCGACGTGTTCTATCTGCACAGCCGCCTGCTCGAGCGTGCCGCGCGCGTGAACGCCGACTACGTCGAGAAGTTCACCAAAGGCGCCGTCAAGGGGCGTACCGGCTCGCTGACCGCATTGCCGGTGATCGAGACGCAGGCCGGCGACGTGTCGGCGTTCGTGCCGACCAATGTGATCTCGATCACCGACGGCCAGATCTTCCTGGAGACCTCGCTGTTCAACGCCGGCATCCGCCCCGCCATCAACGCAGGCATCTCGGTGTCGCGGGTCGGCGGCGCCGCGCAGACCAAGCTGATCAAGGCGCTGTCCGGGGGCATCCGCACCGACCTGGCGCAGTACCGCGAGCTGGCCGCCTTTGCGCAGTTCGCCTCCGACCTCGACGAGGCCACCCGCAAGCAGCTCGACCGCGGCGCGCGCGTGACCGAACTGCTGAAGCAGTCGCAGTACTCGCCGCTGCCGATCAGCCTGATGGCCGCGACCCTGTTCGCGGTGAACAAGGGCTATCTGGACGGCATCGATGTGAAGAGGGCGCTGGCTTTCGAGCACGGCCTGCACCAGCACCTGAAGTCCAGCCACGCCGCGCTGCTGGCCAAGCTGGAGAACGACAAGGCGATGGACAAGGCCGCCGAGGAAGAGCTCAACGGCGCCGTCGCTGCCTTTGCCAAGTCGTTCGCGTGATCATGGGCACCTTGCATCTTCGTATTGCCAAGCGGCCGCCGTGGATCTGGCTCCGCCAGGCCGCTGGCGGCGCCCCCCTGGGGGGGAGGCGGCCGAAGGTCGCATCGGGGGGGGGTTGAGATGGCAGTTGGTAAAGAAATACGCGGCAAGATCAAGTCGGTGGAGAACACCAAGAAGATCACCAAGGCGATGGAGATGGTCGCCGCCTCCAAGATGCGCAAGGCGCAGGAGCGCATGCGCGCGGCGCGGCCCTACAGCGAGAAGATCCGCAATATCACGGCCAATTTGTCGCAGGCCAACCCCGAGTACAAGTCGCCCTACATGCGCACGGTGGCGGCCGAACGGGCGACCAAGGTCACCGGCTACATCGTCGTCACCACCGACAAGGGCCTGTGCGGCGGCCTCAACACCAACGTGCTGCGCGCCTTGACCAACAAGCTGCGCGACGCGCAGACCGGCGGCGGCAGCGCGCTGACGGTGGCCATCGGCAACAAGGGCTTCGGCTTCCTGAACCGCATCGGCGCCAAGGTGCTGAGCCATGCCATCCAGCTCGGCGATGCGCCGCAGCTCGAGAAGCTGATCGGCCCGGTCAAGGTGATGCTCGACGCTTTCGTCGAAGGCAAGGTCGACGCGGTGTACCTGACCTACACGCGTTTCATCAACACGATGAAGCAGGAGCCGGTGATCGAGCAGCTGCTGCCGTTGTCGGCCGAGCGCCTGGAGCGCGATGCCGGCGACAAGTCCAAGTACGGCTGGGACTACATCTACGAGCCCGACGCCCCCGCCGTCATCGACGATCTGATGACGCGCTACATCGAGGCGCTGGTGTTCCAGGCGGTGGCCGAGAACATGGCCAGCGAGCAATCGGCGCGCATGGTGGCGATGAAGTCGGCCACCGACAACGCCGGCAACCTGATCAACGAACTGAAGCTCATCTACAACAAGACCCGCCAAGCCGCGATCACGAAGGAACTCTCCGAAATCGTTGGGGGCGCGGCCGCCGTGTAGGCGGCCTCGACAGCAACGATTCGGTGAAGGCTAACCGCAGCGAAGCGAAGGTTAAGTGAGCGAAGCGAGCGGCCCGAACCAAAGCGTGGGCTCGGCAACACGGAATCAGATTCAAAGGACCTAAAGAACATGGCCAACACACAAGCCCAAGGCAAGATCGTCCAGTGCATCGGCGCGGTGGTCGACGTCGAGTTCCCGCGCGACAAGATGCCGCACATCTACGACGCGCTCAAGCTCGATGGCTCGTCTCTGACGCTCGAGGTGCAGCAGCAGCTCGGCGACGGCATCGTGCGCACGATCGCGCTCGGCTCGTCCGACGGCCTGCGCCGCGGCGTGCTGGTGCGCAACACCGGTGCCGGCATCTCGGTGCCGGTGGGCAAGGCCACGCTGGGCCGCATCATGGACGTGCTGGGCACGCCGATCGACGAGCGCGGTCCGGTCGACCAGGCGCTGTTGATGCCGATTCACCGCAAGGCGCCGGCCTATGACGAGCTGAGCCCGTCGCAGGAGCTGCTCGAAACCGGCATCAAGGTGATCGACCTGATCTGCCCGTTCGCCAAGGGCGGCAAGGTGGGCCTGTTCGGCGGCGCCGGCGTCGGCAAGACCGTGAACATGATGGAGCTGATCAACAACATCGCGAAGGCGCACTCGGGCCTGTCGGTGTTTGCCGGCGTCGGCGAGCGCACCCGCGAGGGCAACGACTTCTATCACGAGATGATGGATTCGGGCGTCGTCAACAGCAAGAACCTCGGCGAGTCGAAGGTCGCGATGGTCTACGGCCAGATGAACGAGCCGCCGGGCAACCGCCTGCGCGTGGCATTGACCGGCCTGACCATCGCCGAGTCGTTCCGCGACGAAGGCCGCGACGTGCTGTTCTTCGTCGACAACATCTACCGCTACACGCTGGCCGGCACCGAGGTGTCGGCACTGCTGGGCCGCATGCCGTCGGCCGTGGGCTACCAGCCGACGCTGGCCGAAGAGATGGGCCGGCTGCAGGAGCGCATCACCTCCACCAAGGTCGGCTCGATCACGTCGATCCAGGCCGTGTATGTGCCCGCCGACGACCTGACCGATCCGTCGCCGGCGACGACCTTCGCGCACCTGGATGCGACCGTGGTGCTGTCGCGCGACATCGCGTCGCTGGGCATCTACCCGGCGGTGGATCCGCTGGACTCCAACAGCCGCCAGGTCGACCCCAACGTCGTCGGCGAGGAGCACTACACCACCACGCGTGCCGTGCAGGCCACGCTGCAGCGCTACAAGGAACTGCGCGACATCATCGCGATCCTCGGCATGGACGAGCTGAGCCCCGAGGACAAGCTGGCCGTGGCCCGGGCGCGCAAGATCCAGCGTTTCCTGTCGCAGCCGTTCCACGTGGCCGAGGTGTTCACCGGCACGCCGGGCAAGTACGTGACGCTGAAGGAGACCATCCGCGGCTTCAAGATGATCGTCAACGGCGAGTGCGACGCGCTGCCCGAGCAGGCCTTCTACATGGTCGGGACGATCGACGAGGCGTTCGAGAAGGCCAAGAAACTCCAGTAGGCGAGGCCCACGATGGCAACCATTCACGTCGATGTAGTCAGCGCCGAAGAGAGCATCTTCTCCGGCGAGGCCAAGTTCGTCGCGCTGCCCGGCGAGATGGGAGAGCTCGGCATCTACCCGCGCCACACGCCGCTGATCACCCGCATCAAGCCCGGTGCGGTGCGCATCATGCGCGCCGACAACGGCGAGGAGGAGTTCGTCTTCGTCGCCGGCGGCATTCTCGAGGTGCAGCCCGGCACGGTGACCGTGCTCGCCGACACCGCGATCCGCGGCCACGACCTCGACGAGGCCAAGGCCAACGACGCCAAGAAGCGCGCCGAAGAGGCGATGCGCAACGCCAAGAGCGACATCGATCTCGCCGCCGCGACCAGCGAATTCGCGATGATGGCCGCGCAGCTCGCCGCGATCCAGAAGCTGCGCAAGAAGTAGCCCACGCGCGGCCGCCTCCCGGCCACGCTTGCCAGATCCACCCGCGGCAAGGCATGCTGGGCGCATCGCGTTCAGCTCAGGAGCGGGCATGGCGGGCAAGAAGAACAAGTCGCGCAAGAAGGTCGATGCCGACGGCACCGGCGGCTACCGCCGCTCGCTCGAGGCGTTGCAGGTCGAACTCAATGCGATGGCGCGCTGGTTGGCCCATGGCGGTCGACGGCTGGTGGTGGTGATCGAAGGCCGCGACACGGCGGGCAAAGGCGGCGTGATCAGCGCGATCACCGAGACGCTCAACCCGCGCCAGTGTCATGTGGTGGCGCTGCCCAAGCCCACCGAGCGCGAGCGCACGCAGTGGTACTTTCAGCGCTACGTCGAGCACCTGCCCGCGGCCGGCGAGATCACGCTGTTCGACCGCAGCTGGTACAACCGCGCCGGCGTCGAGCCCGTGATGGGCTTTTGCAGCGCGGCGCAGACCGCGGCCTTTCTGAAACAGGCGCCGGTGTTCGAGCAGATGCTGGTCGACGACGGCATCCTGCTGTTCAAGTACTGGCTCACGGTGGACCAGGCGCAGCAGGAAGAGCGCTTCGCCGAGCGCGCGGCCGACCCGCTGAAGCGCTGGAAGCTGTCGCCGATCGACTTCAAGGCGCGCGAGAAGTACGCCGAGTACGGCCGGGCGCGCGAGGCGATGCTCAGCGCCACCCACACCCGGCATGCGCCATGGACGCTGGTGGACTTCAACGACCAGAAGCAGGGCCGACTGAAGCTGCTGCGTCACCTGCTGGATCAGTTGCCCGACACCCAGGTGCCGGAAGACAAGATCGTGTTTCCGCCGCTGCCGCGCAAGCCTCAGCGCGAACGCTTCACGATGGGGCTGAAGCCGATCGCCTGAGCCGCCGCACCCGCCTCAGCGCAGGTGCGGCGCGTCGGGCAGCTCGTTGACGTTCGGCGTGCCCGGCACGACCGCGAAATGCTCGCGCAGCAGCGCGTCGACCGTGTCGACGGCCTCCTGCAGCCCCTGTTCGTAGCGACCGGCACGAAACGCCCCGCGCATGCCGGCGACGATCTGGGTCCAACGCTCGGCCGGCACATGCTGGCTCAGGCCACGGTCGGCGACGATCTCGATCGCGTGCTCGGCCAGCAGCAGGTAGATCAGCACGCCGTTGTTCGCCGCCGTGTCCCACACGCGCAGCTTGCCGAACATCGTGATCGCCCGGTCGCGCGCGCTCAAGCCGCGCCACAGGTACGACAGCGGCAGCCCGGCCTCGACGCAGACACGGATCTCGCCGGAGTGCATGCGCTCGCTGGCCGCCACGCGCTCGCGCAGGCGCTCGACGGCCTGTGCGTTGAGCGCACGCCGGGTGTCGGTCTCGTCGCGCCAGCGGTGCTTCAGGATGCGAAGGAATCGATTCATCTCGCGCTCGCCCTACCAGTCGCCCGACGCGCCGCCGCCGCCGAAGTCGCCGCCGCCGCCGGATGAGAATCCGCCGCCGCCCGAGCCACCGCTCCAGCCGCTGCCGCCGCCACCCCAGATCACCGGCGGCCCGCCTCGGCCGCGCGGGCCGCTGGCGCCGAAGCCCATCACGCCGACCAGGAACAACGCCACCGCGCCGGCCAGCCCGGCGACGAGCAGGCTGGCACTGAACCACCAGCCCGCCGCACCGGCCACGCCGCCGGTGACCAGCGAGCCGAGCTTGCGACCGAACATGCCGGTCAGCACCGCGCCGATGATCGGCACGCCGACGAAGAAGAACATCGCCAGATCCTGCCAGTCGAAGCCGCCACCGGATGTCGGCGCAGCGCCTTTGCGCTCGGGCGCGGGCAGGCCCTCGGGCTTGATGCGCGCGCCGAGGCGGTCGATCGCCGCGTTCAGGCCGCCGGCATAGTCGTTGCGCTTGAACGCCGGGCTGATGGTCTCGGTGATGATCTGACGTGCCGCCAGGTCGGGAATGGCGCCCTCGAGCGCCTTGGCCACCTCGATGCGGATGCGCCGGTCGTTCTTGGCCACGACGATCAGCACCCCGTCGCCGACGTCGCGCCGGCCGATCTTCCACTGGTCGCCGACGCGCTGCGCGTACGCGGCAATGTCCTCGGGCGACGTGGTCGGCACGATCAGCACGACGATCTGCGTGCCGAGGTCGCGCTCGACATTGGCCAGGTGCTGCTCCATGGCCTGGCGCTGCAGGCTGTCGAGCGTGTTCGTGCGATCGACCACGCGCCCTTCGAGCGCCGGCACCGGCAACACGTCCTGCGCGCGGACCGCCGCGCCCACGCTGCTGAGCAGACCCAGCAGCGCCAGCCACAGCCAACGCGCAAGGATCCGTCGCGCCGGCCACCGTGGCATCGTCATCCGCCGGTTCGTCGCGCGGCGCGCCCGGCGGGCGTCACTTCGACGCCGCGGCAGCCGGCTTCGGCGCGGCCTTGTCGAAGTTCACGGTCGGCGGGGTGCTGATCTGCGCTTCGTTCTGCACGGTGAAGCTGGGCTTCACCGAGTAGCTGAACAGCATCGCCGTCAGGTTGGTCGGGAAGCTGCGCGTCAGCACGTTGTAGTCGGCCACCGCCTTGATGTAGCGGTTGCGCGCGACGGTGATGCGGTTCTCGGTACCTTCGAGCTGCACCCGCAGATCCTGGAAGCCCTGATTGGCCTTCAGGTTCGGGTAGTTCTCGGTCACGACGAGCAACCGGCTCAGCGCACTCGACAGTTCACCCTGCGCGGCCTGGAACTTGTTGAATGCCTCGGGGTTGTTGATCAGCTCGGGCGTGGCCTGGATCGACGTGGCTTTCGCGCGCGCCTCGACCACCTTGGTCAGCGTTTCCTGCTCGAAGTTGGCCTCGCCCTTGACGGTGTTGACGATGTTGGGGATCAGGTCGGCACGCCGCTGGTACTGGTTGAGCACCTCCGACCAGCCGGCCTTGACCTGCTCGTCCAGACGCTGGAAGTCGTTGTAGCCGCAGCCGCTCAGGCCCACAGCGGCCAGCGCCGCCACGACCAGCCCGATCACTCGCGAACGCAAAGACATGTGCTTCCTCCTGAAAATGTGCCGACCGGGTGCATGCTACCCGTGTGGCCCGTCAGATGGGGCCGGACCGCCCGGGTTCAAGGCAGCCAGTCGTCGATCTGCGTCTCGGCGAGCGTGCGCTGGGCGCTGCTCATCGGCCGCATGCCGGCAAGAATCTGGCGCACGCGGTCGCGGTCGATGCGGCGTTCCTCGGCCAGTGTGTGCAGCCCGGCATCCGGGTTGCGCAGCAGCGACACCAGCCAGGCCGACGACACCGGGCCGAGCCTGGAGGCCGGCTTGCCCAGGTACACCTGCGCCGCGCGTTCGGCCCCGCACACTCCCTCGCCCCACGGCGCGAGCGCCAGGTACAGCTGCACGATGCGCGCCTTGCCCAGCGTGCGCTCCATCTCCACCGCATAGAGCAGCTCACGCAGTTTGCGCGTGGCGCTGCGGTCGTCGCCGGTGAACGCCAGCTTCGCCAGCTGTTGCGTCAGCGTGCTGCCGCCGCGCCATTGGCCCGGCGACTGCTGGTTGTGGCGCGACGCCGCCAGCATTTCGGCGATGTCGTATCCGGGATGCTCGTAAAAGCGCGCGTCCTCGGCGGCCACCAGCGCACGCGGCAGCCAGCCGACGATGGCTTGTGCATCGTCGGCCGCCGCGGTGCGGCAGGCCGCGGGCAGCTGCGCATCGCGCAGCCGCTCGGTGCCCAGGCCCGCGACGTCCAGATCCTGGATCGCCGGCTGTGCGCTCCACAATCCGTCGGGCCAGCTCGCCTTGATGGTGCCCGCGACACTGCCGCGCACCTGAACATGGGCGGCCTCGGGCAGGTCGTGCGCGAACACGCCGACGAACTGCGCGGCCGGCGTCGGCGGCAGGCGCCACTCGATCTCGGCGCCGTGCGACGTCAGCTTGCCCTTCCAGTCGAGTGCGACCTCGTGGGCGCCTTCGGCGAGCACCAGCTGGCCGGAGAACTGACCCGCGCCGACCGGACGCAGCAGCCAGCGCGCGCGCGACCAGCGCAGCGGCGCCGGGCCCAGCGCCGACAGCTGTACCGTGCAGGGTGCGCACACGGCCTCGAGGCGGTCGCCGATTCGCCGGAACTGCCAGCGACCGAAGCGGCTGTGCACGACCCGGCCGTCGAGCAGCGCGAGCCCAAGCGGGTGGGTGGCGAAGCGAATCAGCACCGGCAGACTGACGGCGCCGCGCCAGGGGCCGAAAGACAGTTCGGTCTGCCAATCGTCGGCGGCCGGTCGCAGCAGTCGCACGACGACGAGCAGCAACGCCGCCGACACCACCGCCGCAGCCACCAGTGCGGTGACCGATGTCCAGGCGGCGCGGCGCCACGACGCCGTCACAGTGCCTCCACGCGCGTGACGGCGCGCCACGGGCCGGTGGAGCGTCCGAACGACGCGGCCCAGAACCAGGCCGAGGCATCGGTGAACGCCTGCTGCTCGGCGTCGACGATGCGCTCGCAGACGCGCACGCGCTGGCCGTCGCGCACGGCGACGAAACAGCGCCACAAACGGGACTGCCGATCGGTTTCGAGCCGGGTCGACTCGATGCGGTAGCCCAGCCCCCGAAAACAGCCGACCGCCGGGTGCAGGCTGCGCGTGGGGCGCTGCACGTCGCGCAGGATCCACACCGCATCGACCGATTCGAAGCGACCGATGCGCCCGGGGAAACGATCGGCGAAGCGCTGCTCCACATCGCTCAGCGCCAGCGGACGCAACGTCGCGCCGTCCCAGATGCGGGGCCATTCGGTCGTGACCGCCGGGCCGGCGGCCGGTGCCGCGCCGCTGCGGCCCATCAGCGGCAACAGCGCGCACCCGATCAGCGCCAGCGCCATGACCCGCGGCCATTGCTCGGCGCCAGCGCGGCGCACGCGTGCGATCAGGTCAACCCAACGTCGGCGCATGGCGCTGGCTCCTCGATGGGCGCATCAGCGCACAGACCGCGACACACACCGCGGCCAGGCAGACGAGCCCGATGGCCTGGTGCGCGACACTCGACAAACCTTCCGGCCGGGCCTCGAGCGCCACCAGCACGCTGTTGCGCAGCACGTTGACTGCCAGCACCGCGGCGCCCACCAGCGGCAGCCGGCGCACGAAGCGTCCGTCGGCCAGTCCGGTCCAGGCGGCGCCGGCGCAGGCCGCGAAGTAGCCGAACCAGGCCATCTGCACGCCAGAGCAGGGCGCATCGACGACCACCAGGCGGCCGTTGACGAGCATCGATGCGCCGCTGCGTGCCGCCTCCAGCCCCGCGACCTGAAGGCCCCAGCTGCTCAGCTCGGCGGTGAACACGCGCAACGGCCAGCCCAGGTAGAACTGCAGCGAGGCGATCAGCGGCAACGCCAGCAGCAGCAGGCCCGACAGCGGTGCCAATGGCTGCCCGGCAGGCCACCAGGCCGCCAGCGCGGCGGCCAGCGCGGCCGCGGCGAGCGCGCCCGCCAGCAAGGCCGGTGCCGCGAGCAGCCAGGCCGCGTTGGCGACGAATCCGAGCAGCACCGACACGCTCAACCAGCCCAGCCGCGGCGACAGGCGCAGCGCACGCACCTGCCGCGCCACCAGTACCGCCACCGCCACCAGGGCGCACAGGCCCAACGGATCGTCGGAGCCGTCCAGCGCGCGCTCGATCAGGTAGGCGCCATGCGGCCACAGGGCCAGTGCCTGCAGCGCCAGCCAGTCGAGCGACGACAGACGCACCGGCGCGCAGGGCAGGGTTCGAGCCAGACTCATGCCCGACACCTCAGGCGAGCCTGCGGCGCCACACCGCAGCGATGGTGATCAGCAGCATCACGGCCAGCGCCCACGGCAGCGTCGGCTCCGGCGTGGTGGGCACCACGGCGCCCAGAGTCGCCGTGGCCGCCTCGGCGCCGACCGCCGCCGCGGCCACGCCTTGCGGCAGCGGCAGCGGCTGGTTCACCGTGGTGGCCGCTTCGCGCGTGCGCACCACCTGGTCGATCGCAACGAAGCTGGTGTACGACGTCAGCAGCCCGTACTTCAGGCCCAGCGCGGTGATCGGCTCGCGCTGCGCCTGCCCGCCCACCAGCGCCTCCTCGTCGCCGAGCTGCGCGATGCGCTGGCGCGCCCACAGGTGGCGCAGCGCGGCCGCGTCGCCGGAGGGCGCCGGCGCCTCGACGATGTCGACATGGTCACCGCTGGCGCCGCGGCCCTCGAGCACCAGCTTGGCGCCCTGCGCCTCGCCGCGCCACTTGCCCCACAGCATCACCGGCCGGCCACCCAGCACGTCGGGCAGCGCGGCCGGCTCGACGTCGTAGACCTCCAGTCCTTCGAAGTGCGCCTTCAGGTGGGTGAGCACCGGCGCGTCGATCATGCGGCGCAGCCGCTCGGCCTGCGCCGCGGCCTGATCCGGCTGGGTGACGACAAAGGCTTCGCCCTGGCCGGCACGCGCCAGGCCTTCGATCAGGTGGCGGTTGACCGACGAGCCGATGCCGAAGGCGAACACATTGGCCTGCGACAGGTTGCGCCGCACGAGCTGGAACACCTCGTTCTCGACGCTGACGTAGCCGTCGGTGACGACGATCACGCTGCGCGACACGTCGGCCGGCTTGGGCAGCGCGGCCACGCGGCGCAGCGCCGGCACGATCTCGGTGCTGCCGCCGCCGCCCATGCGGTCGATCGTCTGCAGCGCGCGGTCGATGTTGGCGCGCGTGGCCGGCACCGAGTGGTCCGACAGCATGCGGTTGCTGCCGGAGAACAGCATCACGTTGAAGGTGTCGCTCGGCCTCAAGCCGCCGATCAGCTCGCGCAGCAGCAGCTTGGCCGTCTGCAGCGGATAGCCGTGCATCGAGCCCGAGATGTCGACCACGAAGATGTAGTCGCGCGGATTGATCTGCGCCGGCGCGATGGCCTTCGGCGGCTCGACCAGCGCGAGGAAGAAGTTCTCGGCGCCCGGCGCATCCGGCGCGCGGTACAGCATCAGCCCGGTGGCGGTGCGCTCGCCCGCCAGGCGGTACTCGAGGATGAAGTCGCGGTTGTCGCGCGCCTCGTCGTCGCTGAGTGCCAGCTGCACCGAGCGGCCGCCGAGGCCTTGCGTCTCCATCCGGTGCGACACCGAATGCACGTCGGTGATCGGCAACGGCGCGTCGATGTGCACGTTCAGCTCGAAGCTGGCGCTCGAGGGCACGCCGGGCATGAGGTGCGCGGTGGCCGACAACGCGCCGTTGTCGGGCGACACGGCCGGCGAGCCGCCGGTCGCCGGGCCGTCCCAGGACCGGCGCTCCCCTTGGGGGACGGGCACCGCGGGTGCCCTGGGGGCAGACACATAGCGCGGGCCGACGACCGTGGGAAACACGAAGCGGTAGGCGCCGGAGTCGGGTGCGATGAGTTCGGTGTAGCGCAGCTCGACCCGCACGTCGTCACCGGGCAGGATGTTGGCCACGTTCATCGCGAACACATTGGGTCGCTCCTGCTCGAGCAGCGCGGTGGTCTTGCCCTCGCGCCTGGCGCCTTCGTACTCGAGCCGTGCGCGCTGTTTCTCGCGGATCTGCGCGACGATCTGCCGCTCGCCCACGCGCACCGTCATCGCATGCACCGCCGCGCGGGTCGAGCCCGGGAAGACGTAACGCGCCTCGATCGGGCGCTGGCCTTCGTTGCGGTAGCGCTGCGTCAGCGTGACATCGGCGATCACGCCGGCGATGCGCACGTCGACGCTGGTGCCCTTCAGCGGCAGCGCGTCCAGCGTGGGGTCGTCGCTCTTGACGTGGAAGTATGGGCTCTCGGCGGGACGCGCCTGGGCGTCGTCGGCATGCGCCGGCGACCAGGCGATGAGCAGCAGCGTCGCGAACACCGCGATCGCGACGCAGGCGGCCACGCGGCCGACGCTCGACAGTGGCCGCACCCCCGGGGCAATGATGCGCATGACAGGTTCTCCAGTTCGGTCGTCCGCGGCGCACGCCGTCGTGCGCCGGTCTGGCCGCCACTGTGCAGCGCTGCTGCGAAATCAGTACGAAGCGGGCGGGCGCTGTGTGCGGGCCGTGTGAAGTCCGCGTGAATTCGAGCCGCCGACTTGACGCCGCAGCGAATCTCGCGCGACAGTCGGTGCCACGCCGATGAGCCCGCCGCGGCCGTCGCGCGCCACGTTCCTCCCGCCACGATGAACTGCATTGCCGTGATCACCACGGTGGCCACCCGGGCGCAGGCCCAGGCGCTGGCGCGCGCGCTGGTGGAGCGCAAGCTGGCCGCCTGCGCGCAGATCTCGGAGATCGAGAGTTTCTACACCTGGAACGGCGCCGTCGCGCACGAGCCGGAATTCCGGGTGCTGTTCAAGACGGTGGCCGAGCGCTACCCGGCGCTCGAGGCCGCGATCCGCGAGCGCCACGGTTACGAACTGCCGGCGATC
>Ga0209261_10000355_pt1 | contig 12396 bp, 10 predicted proteins | sample DOMMetBare1Fresh_FD_187470 | JGI IMG/M metagenome (GOLD analysis project Ga0209261, IMG submission 187470) | Wetland sediment microbial communities from St. Louis River estuary, USA, under dissolved organic matter induced mercury methylation -... | ecosystem: Environmental > Aquatic >...
TGTACGGACCGGAGAAACCGTCAATCGACCACGTCATGCACCCGCCGCACATGCAGACGCTGCTGGCGCTCGGCTTCCTCGCGATGGTACTGGGACTGTGGCAAACGGACAATCGTTGGGTGCTGGGATTCTTCAACTATGCACCCTTTCGTTTCCTCGGCAAGATCAGCTATGGCCTGTATCTCATCCACCTCTTCATGTGGCCCCTCTTCGATTGGCTCTCCGCGCATTACTCCGTATTACGCGACGTTCCTCCCCTTGCGGCGCGGTTCGTGCTGACGGTCGTGTTGGCGACGGCGATGTGGCATCTAGTCGAGGCGCCGATCCTGAAGCTCAAAAGCAGATTTCAATATTGAGTTCATCTTCCGACCGCGCGGGGGCCGAAATCTAGTACCTGAACAACGCCAGGTCGATGGCATCGGCCATTGCCTTGTAGCCCGCATCGTTCGGGTGCAGATTATCGCCGCTGTCGTAGGCCGGAAGGATCCTGGCCGGATGTTCCGGGTCGCGGATCGCCTTGTCGAAGTCGATCACAGCGTCATAGGCTTTGCTGCTCCTGATCCATTGGTTGACGACCTGGCGCTGTTCTTCGCCAGCGTCGGTGTAGTAGAGCCCCGACATGAACGCCTGGAAGGGGGTCAGCGTCCCTCCATAAACCTTAAAACCCATCGCATGCGCGCGATCGATGATCTGGCGATGGCCGGCAATGATTTCGTCAGCACTCACGGCAGCGGGAAAGCCGATATCGTTGATACCCAGGAGGACGATCAGATAGCGCGCACCAGACTGCACCAGTACGTCACTATCGAGGCGCGCTAATGCGTTCGAACCAACCGTATCCTTACCATGCAGGATCCGGTTACGGCTGATGCCCGCATTGAGCACCGCCACCTTGCTGCCACTCTTCTGCGCGGCCAGCCGCTCGGCCAGACGATTCGGCCAGCGCTTGTTGGCGTCCGCAGTTGAGCGGTGCCCTTCGGTTATCGAGTCGCCAAATGTGACGATGGCCTTGGAACTCCTGACGGCGTCGACTTCAACTCCCGTCAGAAAGTAAAGGGAATCGGTCGTAGTCGCCTTGGGCAGGCTATCCGCTCCACTGAAATCCCCTTCAGCCGAAATATAGGTCGTCTGCAAACTGTCCGAATGCTCGGTCGCCGCGTGCTGGGTGCCCGCGACGTAAATACTGACCGTGAGGTCGCCAAGGTCGGGCACCTGAAGATTCACGGGATCGCTGACTACCAGAGCGCCGGGCGGAATCGTCGTTGACGGCAACCCGCCGAATGTCAGTTTCCGGTCCGATCCCGGTGCGATCGCTGCACCCTTACTGCGCAGCGCCACATGCACCGCACCGATCACCAGCGGGTCGGAACCGAAGGCGTTCGACAGGCGCACGCGCAACCGTTTGCCGCCTATGCTCACTCGCACGATCTGGCGAATTGTCTGGTCTTTGAGTTCGACGGGGCTTTTTGCGGCCTGCGGGCTTGCACTCCATGTACCCACCCAGTGGTTGGCACCTGTCCCGTCCTTGGCAATCGCCGCAGGCTGCATGGCAATGCCCACGACGGCCAGCATCGTCCCCGCAAGGGCGGCGCGCGCGCGCAGAAGAAATGCAACAGAAAACTTGGAACGATGGGTCAGTTTCGACATGATGGCCGTGCCATTGTCATCCGCGTTGCAGGTCTAGAAAACACCCTGCGGGCCGGCGCGCCCCTCTTTAGAGGTTACATCATTCCGGCAAGACGCGCTACCGGACACATTTTGGCCGCGCCAACTGTTTTCTCCGTCGACCTGATGCGGTATGCGGTTCTTGCCGCCCGTCGACCACGGGGTCACAATTCAATCGGCGCGGACACTCTGCCGCTCCACTTGCGATAGCGCACGTCCTATCTCCCGCGCATGAATACTTCGAATCAGCAATCTGTTCTGGTCACCGGCGCCAGTGGCTTTATCGGGGTGCATCTCGTGCGCCTGCTGGTCGCGCGCGGCCACCCTGTGTCCTGCCTGGTGCGCCCGACCTCGCATGTCAAGAAGCTGGTTGCCATGGGCGCTCGGCTTGTCACCGGCGATGTCAATGATCGCGCGGGCGTCGCGCGGATTATCGCGTTGTCGAACGCCCGTGTCGTTTTCCACCTCGCGGGGCTCGTGCGGGCCTCGTCTCCCGGAGACTTCATGCGCGTGAATTCGGAGAGCGTCGAGTCGGTCGCGGCGGCGTGCACCGAACAGGCGCGGCGCCCAGTGCTCCTGCTCGTTTCATCGCTCGCCGCTGCGGGACCCTCGGGCGAGGTGCCGAAAATAGAAAGCGATCCGCCGTTGCCGGTCTCTGACTATGGGCGCAGCAAATTCGCTGGCGAGCAGGCAGCCGCGAGGTATGCCGGCGCGTTACCCATTACGATTGTCCGTCCGTGCCCCGTATTCGGTGCAGGCGACCGCGGGATGTACGAAATATTCAATGCCGTCGCTCGATCCGGTATCCACGTCGTGCACGGGCGCGGCGACTGGCGCATCTCGCTCATCGCTGTGGCGGACCTCGTCGAATGCATCGTCCTCGCGGCAGAGAGCGGCGAGCGCCTTGTGCCCGGCGGCTCGGGGCATGGCATCTATTTTGCCGGCGCGGAGGATCTTTCTCATGTCGAGATCGGCGTCGCGATCGCTCGCGCTCTAGGGAAAAGGCCGCCTCGTATCGTTCGTGTCCCGAATGGGTTAATGCGGGTGGCCGGTTTTTGTGGCGACGTCGTTTCGCGGATCCGTCGACGCCCTGGGTGGGTCAGCAGCGACAAGATCTCCGAGCTGCTCGCGGGTTCGTGGACGTGCTCGTCGGCAAAAGCGCGGCAGCAGCTAGGCTGGTCGCCTGCGGCCCCGCTCGCCGATCGACTCCGTGAAACCGCGCAGTGGTACCGCGACGCGCGCTGGCTCTAGGAGCCTGTCGGACCTCACAGCGCCTGGTCGTAGATCCGGTAGGTCTTCGCGAGCTTCGTCCCCGCGCGCCTGAGCGTCCCGCGCGAACTCGTGTTGCTCTCGAGCACCCACGAAAACTCCCAGCCTGTGATGCCCCACGGCTTGGCCGCCTCCACCAGCCGATCGAGCAGCACGATGGCGAATCCCGACTGCTGGAAATCGGGCAGCATCGTCACGGTCAGTGCCCGCGCGACGTTGATCCGCTTCTTCCCCCACATCAGCCGGAAGAGGCCGAACGGAAACAGCCGGCCGTTGAGCTTGCGGATGATCTGGTTGTAATCGAGCAGCGCGAGCACGGCGCCGACGGTCCTGCCCCCGACCATCGCAAAGGCCACGAATTCCGGCGCAATGATGTGCCGCAGCTCCGCGGCGATGTGCTTCACTTCGCCCTCCTGCAGCGGGGTGAAACCCCAGGTGCCCTCGAGCGCGCTGTTATAGAGCTCGAGGTAGGTCCTGATTTCCTCTTCAAATCGAGATGGGTCCAACCACCGCACCGACAGGCCGCCGCCCTCGAGCGCCGACATCACAGCGGGCTTGTAGCGTTCGACCAGCTGCGCGAGGATCGCGACGTCCATCTCGTAGGCATGGAGGTCCTGCGCCTTGGCGAACCCGCACGCCTCGATCAGGGCGGCGTAATACGGCGGGTTATAGGTCATCAGAAACACCGGCGGTTTGCCGAAACCGTCGACGAGCAGGCCGCAGGTGTAGTTGAGCGACGGATTCACGGGCCCGCGCCACGCCGTCATGCGCCGCTGCAGAAGCCACGCGCGCCCGGCGTCAAAAAGCCCGTGCGCGACCGCGGGATCGTCGATGCATTCGAAGAACCCGAAAAAGCCCCGCCTTTCGTCGTACTTCTGGTTGTGGACGTTGTTGACAAAGACGGCGACGCGGCCGACGACCTTGCCGCGCCGCTCGGCCAGCAGTGTCACCATCTCTGCGTTGTCGAAGAACGGGTGGTGCCCCCACCCCAGCAGAAGGCGCTCCTGCGCGAGTATCGGCGGGACCCAGTTCGGGTCGCCCGCGTAGATCGTCCACGGCAGCCTTTGAAAACAGCGCCGATCCCGCCACGATGTCACCGCCCGGACCGTGACTGCGTCGTTCATTGCAACGCCCGATCTTCCATCACCCGCCGACACACGTTCGCGATATTCAGCGCTGCGGAATTGTTCTGCACGGGCAGCAGTCTGCGTAACTCGTTCATCGGGTAGTCCGAATACGTTTCCTTGCCGAGGGCGAGGCCGACGAACACCGTCGATGAATAGCGGGTGATGAGCACGTCGCAGTTGGCGATCATCTCTTCCGCGCTTCCGGTCCTGAATGTCATGGCTCCCGGGGCGTACCGATTGACCTCCTGCTCGGCGCGGGCGAAGTCTTCGTTGGGGTGGAACTTGAAGATCATCGGACGCCCGTTGGCGATCCTGAAAGCGTCCAGGATGAAGGACTTCCGATCCTCGCCGCGGAAGATTTCCCGCAGCGGCGACGTGCACACGAGCACGTAGTGGCGATGGGGAAAAGCGTTGTTGCGATAGCGCTCGCAATTGTCGAAGTTCGGGATACCGGTCACTACGATCTTGTCCGCCTTCGCGCCCTTGCGGACGAAGAAGTCGCGGTACCCTTCGCTGGCGACGCAGAACGCGCAATACGCGTCGCTCAGGCCCGTGGCGGCGGTGCCCGCGATCCAGAGCGGAAGCCAGCGGTGGCGCTGCACCAGGCGGAAATTGCGGTCTTCCGGATCGGTGATGCCCTCCTGGACCAGAACAATCCTGCGGTCGCGGATGTTGTCTTGCACGAAGACATCGGAGCACGTGACCACGAGATCGTACGCGTCGCGGCGCCCCTGATAGTCGATCGCCAGATGCTGCGCCTCGAGGTACTGCCGGCAGCGCCTTGCGAGCTTGTCGCCGATGATGGTGAACTCGAGCCGCTTCAGCCGCCGCATCGCTTCGAGCACACCATCGCAGTAAAAGGGCGTGAACGCCTGCTCGTACTCGGTGAGATGCCGGGAGACCTCGTGCATCTGCGTGGTCTGGTTCATCGATCCGCAGATGAAGAGGATGCGCTTGCCCGCCGTCACGTCTCCTCGTCCCACCGGGTCTTGAACGTTCCCGCGACGAACACGATCGCGGCAAAGCCGGCGGCTACGCCCGCGAGCCGCAAGGTGGCCGGATCATCGACGAAGATCATCGCCGCGCGCAGCGCCTCGTTCACGTAGTAGAGCGGCAGCAGCTTGGCGAACGACTGCAGGAAGGGCGGCATCATCTCCACCGGGAAAAAGGTGCCGGAGAGAAACATCATTGGAAACAGGAAGGCGTTGCCAACCGCCGACGCGCTTTCCGCCTCTTTCGCGAAGGGGGTGAGCAGCATGCCGATGCCGACGAAGGCGATGACCTCGACCACGACGATGAGCGGGAGCCAGGCGCCGATGTGCAGCCGAACGTCGAAGACGGCGTAGCTGACAAGGAGGATCGCGACCGTCGAAACGACGGAGAGAATGAGCTGGTACAGGATGCTCGAGACGAGCCAATCAGTGCGCGTGATCGGAGTCGTCGCGAGCTTGCGCAGAATGCCTTTCTGGCGCAGCTCTGCGTTCATGTTGAGCGCGTTGCCCAGAGACGAGGTCATGATCGCCATCGCGATGATGCCCGGGACGAAGAACTCGATGAAGCGGTACTGTTCGGAGAGAATCGACGCCGCGACGAGCGTGATGAAAGGCGGCGTGCCGGTTATCTTCTGGTTCATCGCGGCCACGATCGTGTCGAGCGCCTGGATCTTGGTGTTCACCGAGGTCGAGCTGGGATCGTGGACGTACGTCAGCGCGACGGACACGCTCGCATCCCGTGCGCCGAGCCGCTTTCCTTCCAGAGCGGCGAAGTTTTCGGGAATCACGAGCACCAGGTTCTGCTTGTGCTCTTTGGCGTATTGCGTGGCGTCGACGTCGGCCGGAACCGGCGTGATCCTGAACGTGTGATCCGTCGTGAGGGCATCGATCAGCCGGGCCGACGCTGCGCTGTGGCTCAAGTCCTGCACCGGGAGGTCGAAGTCCAGATGCTCCGGCTTGGTAAAGATCGTTCCGAAGACGAGCACGAGGATCACGGGGAATGCGAACGTGAAGAACATCGCCGATTTTTCGCGGTAGAAGCTCTTTAGCCGTACGACCAGGTTGGCGGCGATGATTCTGGGCGTCATCTGGAACCCTCGTCCGCGCCGTCCTCGTGACGCTCTTCCGTGAGCTTGAGGAACACCTCTTCCAGGTTCGGCTTGCGCACATCGATGCCGCGGAGGGAAAGACCGGCCCTTTCGATTTCCCCGAGAATGCCGCGCACGTCGTCCGCGTTGTTGACAGGGACGCAGATGCTTTCGTCGCTTGTCCGCGTGGGGTCAAAGCCCATTTTCCGAATCAGGCCCGGCGCCGCCGCGTCGCTCGACTCCAAGGTGAGCCGCATGTGATTGGCGTGCTTCTCCGTGAGGCGCGCCGGCGAGTCGGTGGCCACGATCCTGCCCTTCGAGATGATCGCCACGGTATCGGCCAGAAGCTCGGCCTCCTCCATGTAGTGGGTCGTGAGAAAGACGGTTTTCCCACGGTCCTTGAGGCCCTTGAGCACATCCCAGACCGCGTGCCGGGCGTGCGGGTCGAGCCCGGTCGTCGGTTCATCGAGAAACACGACCTCCGGGTCGTTGACGAGCGCGGCGGCGATGCCGAGGCGTTGCTTGAGGCCTCCCGAGAGGGTATTGAACCGGGCGTTCGCCTTGCTGCGCAGATGGGTGAGGTCCATCAGGGCGTCGACATCGGCGTCGCAGCCGAACACCTGCGCATAGTACGAAAGGCTCTCGCGCACGGTGATCCGGTCGAACGAGCTGAAGCCCTGTGGAAGCACGCCGATCCGCCGGACGACTTTGGACTTCGACTTGGTGACGTCCATCCCGAGCACGGTGACCTTTCCCGACGTCGGCGCGCGGATGGTCTCGATGATCTCGGCCGTGGTGCTCTTGCCGGCGCCGTTGGGGCCCAGGAACGCGAACACCTCGCCTTTCGCGACGGTGAACGAAACGCGGTCGACGGCCAGCAGCGTGCCGTAGCGTTTGCACAGCTGCTCGACGACGATCGCGTGTTCGGAGTTCGGCATGCCGTGGCGCATCCAGTCCACGCGACGAACGCATTCGCCGCGCTAGAGTTTTGCGAGCTCCTCGACAACGGCACCGACCGCGTTCCTGACGTGCGTTTCGGTGTGATTGGTCGTGATGAACAGCCGCAGGCGTGCTGCGCGCTCGGGAACCGCGGGATGGATGATCGGCTGCACGATGATGCCGCGGCGGAAGAGGGCCCGGGAAAGCAGCAGGCATTTGACCGAGTTGCCGATGATGACCGGAATGATCGGGGTTCCGCCGGAGAGACCGGTGTTGAGGCCACGTTCGCGGGCGAGGGCGAGGAAGAGGCTCGACAGCTCACGGAGCCGGGTAACGCGCTCGGGCTCGCGCCGCAGGAGCGTCAGGGCCGCGAGCGCGGCGGCCGCGTTGGGCGGCGAGATGCCGACGCTGTAGACGAACCCGGGGGCGGTGTACTTGAGGTATTCGACGAGCGCGGCGGATCCCGCGATGTAGCCGCCGCAGCTGGCGAGCGACTTGGACAGCGTGCCCATCCACAGCTCGACGTCGGAGCGATCGATGTCGGCGTGCTCGCCGATACCGCGTCCGGAACGGCCCATGGTTCCCAGCGAATGCGCCTCGTCGACGAGCAGCAGCGCGCGATGCTTCTTCTTGACTTCAACAAAGCGCGCGAGGTCGGGAAAGTCGCCGTCCATGCTGTAGACGGCTTCGATCGCGATCAGCACGCGGCGGAAGCCGTGGCGGGTGCCGGAGAGCAGCGCGTCGAGCGCGCGCCAGTCGTTGTGCGCGAAGCCGCGGCTCGTCGCACCCGATAGCCGAGCGCCCTGCAGGATCGAGTTGTGGGCGAGGATGTCGTGGACGATGAGGTCGCCTGGGCCCATCAGGTGGCCGATCGTCGTGACGTTGGTCGCGTGCCCGGAGACGAAGACGATCGACGCGGGTGTGCCAAGAAAATCGGCGAGCGCGGTTTCGAGTTCGCGATGGATCTGCTTTTCGCCCGAGACGAGGCGGCTTGCACCGGCGCCCGTGCCGTAACGATCGATCACGGCCTTGGTTGCGGCGGTGACGAACGGGTCGCGCGCCATGCCGACATAGTCGTAGGCGCAGAAGTTCGTCACCTCGCGCCCGTCGATGTGGGCGATGCCGCCCATGCCCGACGCGGGCATTACCGCGCCCTGGTCGACACGGAAGTAGGGATTGCTCCCGGCGACGGCCAGCAGCATGCGCTCGTGGCGTTTGAGCTCGAGGTATTCGGGAAAGCGCGTGACGTCGTAGTTCTCCGCGGGGATTTCGCCCTCGGGGGCGTCGCTGTGCGGGTGATCGATCAGATGCTTCTGCACGGCGGCGGCGAGGTCGCCGAGGGTCGTCGCTTGGCTGTAAACAGTGTCCGGCAGATGCCGGCCGAAACTTCCGTCGAGCGCGGCCACCAGTTCGACCCGCTGCAGCGAATCAAGACCGAGCGCCGAGATCGGCGTTTCGGGCGTGACGTCCGCGAGACCGGTGCCGGACAGCGCCAGCGCGTGCTGGCAGACAGCGGCGAACGCGGCGGACTGCGCGGGCGGTACCGAAGGTGCGGGATTCGTCCGGGGGCAGTGCGGGTCGAGCGCCTTGAGCTGGCCGGCGAGGAAGGCGGCGCGGTTGGCGTTGCGCTGGACTTTGCCGCTGCTCGTCTTGGCGATTGTGCCGCAGCGGATCAGCACCACGGTATCGAGCGCCAGGCCGTGCTCTTCGAGAACCGCGGCCCGGACGGCATCGACGACCGGCGCCAGGTCACAGCTGCCGTCGCGCTGGACCTCGTGCACGAGCACCAGGCGTTGCGCACCGCCCTCGTCGACCGCGAATGCGGCACCAAGGCCGGATGTGAGCAACGGGTGACTTTCGTGCGCCGTGGCTTCGATGTCCTGCGGATGATGGTTGAGCCCGCGCACGATGATGAGGTCGTCGAATCTGCCGGTGATGTAGAGCTGGCGCTCGTGGATGAAGCCGAGATCGCCGGTACGCAGGAACGGGCCGTCGCCGTTGTCACTTCGCCTTGCGTTGAACGTGGCCGCGGTCTGTTTTGGGTCGCGCCAGTAACCCTGGCCGACGGACTCGCCGGCGACCCAGATCTCGCCGACTCTGTCGGGTCCGGAAGGCGCCAAGGTCTGTGCGTCGACGATGGCCAGGCGAAGCGAACCGACGGGCGCACCGCATCCGACGAGGCGGCGGGCGTGCGGCGCGGTGTCGGGCAGCGGCTCGACGCGATTCTGCGAGAGAGCTTCGTCGCTGAACGCGCGCACGGCGGCACCGGTGCCGGATTTGGGTCCCGTGACCATGAGCGTTGCCTCCGCCAGACCGTAGCACGGGTAGAAGGCCTCGCGGCTGAATCCGCACGGGGCGAAGGCTTCGACGAAACGGTCGAGCGTCGCGGGCCGGACCACCTCGGCGCCAATGAAAGCGAGGGACCAGGAGGAGAGGTCGAGGTTGGCGCGTTGCTCCGCCGTAATCTTGCGAACGCACAGATCGTAGGCGAAGTTGGGCCCGCCGGAGATCGCTGCGCCGGACTTGCTGATCGCGTCGAGCCAGAGGAAGGGATTCTTGAGGAACGTCGCGGGGGCCATGACGATGATGGTCCCCCCGGAGAAAACGGGCGCGAGGACACCACCGATGAGCCCCATGTCGTGGTACGCCGGAAGCCAGAAAACGGCCGTGGTGTTGTCCCGAACTTCGAAGGCGTCACAGATCGCGCGCGTGTTTTCGATGAGGTTGGCGTGACTCAGCATGACGCCTTTCGGCCTGCTGGTGGAGCCGGACGTGTACTGGATCATCGCGAGGGAGTCCCGGGCGGGGTCGTGTTCAACCCAGCCTTCGGCGCGCGCGTCGGCGATCTCGTCCGTCGCAAGCCACTGAATCCCCGCGGCCCGGCCGGCCATCGGCTTGAACTGGGCGATCGCGGCCGCAGTGCTGAGGGCGACGGGCGCGCCGGCGTCGCTGGCGAGCGCCTCGAACAGAGCGAGCGTGCGGTGGCGCGGCAGGTAGGTAGGGACGGCAACGCAGCCCGCGTAGAGTGCGCCGAAGAAGGCCGTGATGAATTCGAGGCCGGGCGGATACGCAAGCATGACGCGCTGGCCCGCGAGGTCCATGTCCTGAAGGCAGGCTGCGATCGCGCGTGCGCGGCGGTCGAGTTGCGCGTAAGTCATCGCCGTTCGCTTCGACGGGTCATCGATCGGGCACAAGAATGCGGCGACATCCGGACGCTCGCTGGCGCGTCCACGCAGGCAGCGGAGCAGATTCGCGCGGCCGGGGCGCAGGCCAACCTTTGCGGCTGGTCGAGTCGGCACGTCTAACACATTGTTCTCCTGCTGTACGGGATCGAGGCGTTATCGTCCACCGCCGCCTCCATCGGCGCCTCGAGACGCGGTGCAAGCCGCCAAGCGGCACCCGCTGCGGCATCGGACGGAAGCGGGCTCGGTATCACGTCGTGTTCCGAGTGAAGACGGTTGTCAGGGGGCGACGACAATGCCATTCATTGCGCTGCCCTTCGCCCTTGGTGACGTCTTCGATATCGCCGACTGCGTTTTGGGTCTGGCCGAAAGACTGCTGATCCAGGCCTTTCGCCTGCTGCGCCATCCTTCCCGCCACCTTGCCCTCTTCTTGCCGGACGTTTCCTATGGGATTGTTCGCCACGCCTCGAATTTGAGATTTGTTCATGCGCAACACCCCTGACAATGGCCAGAAAACCACAATCCTTGGGCCTGACCGGCGTGCAATGAAATCGTGCGTTTACCTTACTCCTTCGACTAAGCAGGGTCAGTGCGCTAGCGTACAGTCGATCAAGGTGCTGCGCGGGCTCGACGGCGCCTTCACGGAAGACATCCGGGTCTGGGACCCCTTCGCCGATGCCCCCGCGGACCGGACGACGATCGTCGACCCTCAGACCGGCGCCGTGCGGCCAGTGCGCGGGCTGTCGCTGTCCCAGGTGTCCGGCGTGGCCGCTGGGGGCGCCGCGCTGCTGCTCCCCAACCAGGCGAGCATGATGACCCACTTGCGGACAATCCCCGACACCGTCGACGACTTCACCGACTATTCGACCGGTTCGACCTCTGGGCGTGGACTGTCGCCAGGATAGCCTCCGACGAATACCGGTCGAACGGCCACGCGCACGTGCGCAACGTGACCCTGCCCCTTGGTACAAGCACGTCTTCCTCCCGGTCACGCAGGATCTCCCACACAACCCGCCGGTCCGGGCGTGGATCGATGCGTAAGCGCCGGACGCTGTGCAGACCTCGGTCCCAATCGAGGATTCGAGTCGCAGCCTGCTCTGGGCTGCCGATGTCTGGCATAGCGTAAGGAAGCACTGCTGCCTCGAGGCCCAACGGCTGATCCGCGCCTGCACTGTCGCGCGGCGGGTCGTGAGCAGCGGGTTAACATCCAAAGTCGCCCATGCAGCTTGCCGCGGCAACGGCGCGGGCCGACCGACGCAGGACCGCGACGCAACCACGCCAACAAGAACGCAACCGCACACCGGAATCCCCACCATGACCGCCCCGTTGGCCGGAAAAGTCGCGCTCGTGACGGGTGCCGCCCGCGGCATCGGCCGCGCGATCGCAGTCAAGCTCGCCACGGCGGGCTGCGACGTCGCCGTCAATTACTACAACAGCGCCCACAAAGCCGAAGTGCTGTGCCGCGAGCTCCGGGAGCTCGGGCGGCGGGCCGTCGCGATCCAGGCGAGTGTCGGCATCCCTGAGAGCGTCGAGGAGCTGTTCGCCGAATTCCGCAAGCACTTCGACCGTCTCGACATCGTCGTCAGCAACGCGGCCTCCGGCGTGCTGAAGCCGACGGTCGAGATGACGCTGAAGCATTGGCGCTGGTGTCTCGAGACCAACGCGCTCGCGCTCAACCTGCTCGCGCAGCGTGCGCTGCCGCTGATGCCCGAGGGCGGCCGCATCGTCGCGCTGTCGAGCCTCGGCGCGTCACGCGCGATGCCCGGCTACGGCTTCATCGGCGCGTCGAAGGCGGCGCTCGAAGCGCTGGCCCGCGCGCTCGCGCAGGAGCTGGGGCCCCGCGGCATCCGCGTGAACGTCGTCTCGGCCGGCGTGGTCGACACCGACGCGCTCGCGTACTTCCCGAACCGGGAACAGCTGCTCGCCGGCTACGCCGAACGCGCGCCGGCCGGGCCTGTGCTGACCCCCGAGGACGTCGCTGGCGCCGTATATCTCTTGTGCCTGCCCGAAGCGAACAGGATCAACGGTCACACGCTGGTCGTCGACGGCGGCTTCGCCATCTCCGTTTGAGCGTGCGCATGCAGGTGATATCGGGCATCGAGGGCAAGACCGCGATCGTGACCGGCGGCAGCCG
>Ga0209261_10000356_pt1 | contig 12390 bp, 11 predicted proteins | sample DOMMetBare1Fresh_FD_187470 | JGI IMG/M metagenome (GOLD analysis project Ga0209261, IMG submission 187470) | Wetland sediment microbial communities from St. Louis River estuary, USA, under dissolved organic matter induced mercury methylation -... | ecosystem: Environmental > Aquatic >...
AGTTCGTGTCAGAGCATGCTGAGACGTATCACGAACTTCGGAAACGGGGCACTAGCGGACCCGCTGCCGCGCGGAGCCCTGTCAGCGGGCGGCGCGGACGGCTTCGAGCTTCTCGTCGAAGAGCGTGATCGGAGGATAGGCCTCGGAATCGGTCACGACATCGAGGACGGTCGTGACTTTGGCCGTCAGGGCTTCACGCAAGGCCGGCAGAAAGTCCCCCGGCGCCTCGATGCGCACGCCCCGGCATCCGCAGGCCTCGGCAATCCGCGCATGATCGACGGGCGTGAACAGGCAGGCGTTGGTATGCCTGCCGAACTTAACGTCCTCGGCATCCTTCTGATATCCGAGCACGCCGTTATTGAGCACGATAACGACGACCGGCAGGTTCATCCGCCGCGACGTTTCGAGCTCGGACCAGACATGCGCGAAACCGCCGTCGCCGACGACGGCAAGCACGGGATGATCCGGTCGCGCAACTTTCGCCCCGAGCGCAAGCGGCAAACCCCATCCGAGGCCGGCAATCCCGCGCGGCGTGATGAAGCGCATCCCGGACACCAGCGAGCGCAGGTAACAGGCGATCCAAAGCGTCGAATAACTCGCATCGGCGACAATGATGGTATCCTTGGTGAGCACGGTTTGCATGTCGGCCATCAGACGCTCGGGCCGCACCGGGGACTGGTTGGAGCCGAGCAGCGGTCGGATGTCGTCCGCATGCCGCGCCCGCGCCGTCGCAATGGCGCGTTCAAGATCGGGCATTCGCGAGCGACGCCCGGCGAGCCTGCGCGTGAGCTCGGCAAGCGCGAGCTTGGCGTCGCCCAAGAGCCGCAGCGCTTCGTAATTGCGGCCGATCTCGCCCGCATCGATATCGATGTGAATATAGGTGGCGGCCTGCGGATAGGCCGTCCAGGAATCGGTGCCGTTCTGATTGGTGCGGGTGCCGACGAGTAGAACGACATCGGCTTGTTCAATCAGCGGCCGCAAGTGGCGCGCCGGCGACAGCCGGCCGAGCGCATAACCGGCGACGCCGAGCGACAAGGGATGATTTTCATCAACGGCGCCTTTGCCCATGACGGTCGTGAGCACGGGGACCTGCGCTTGCCGCTGGAGCTCGGCGAGCTCGGCGCAAGCGCCCGACAAGTGGACGCCGCCGCCCGCGACCACAAGCGGCCTTTTCGCGTTAGCCAGCAGATCGGCGGCCCGATCGAGCAGGGCCGGCTCGGGAACGAAACGGTCAAGCGGAAAATGCCCCAACTGCGTGCGCCTGCTCGACGCCGCCGGGGCCGGCTCGAGCAGCAGATCCGCCGGCAGCAGCAGGACAACCGGCCCCGGCCTCCCACCCGTCGCCATCGCAAAGGCGAGATCGACATACTCGGCGGCCCGGCTCGGCTCGACCAGCTTGCGAACCCATTTGGCGACGCCGGAAAAGAGCGCGAAGTGATCGAGCTCCTGAAATGCATTGCGGTCGGCGTGCGGCCGGTTGACCTCCTGCACCAGCGCGACGACCGGAACGGAGACTTTCAGGGCCTCGGCAAGACCGGGCACGAGCAACGTTGCGGCCGGACCATTCTGCGCCGTGACAACCGCCGCGCGCGATTGCACGCGGGCAAAACCATCCGCCATCGCGGCTCCAGCGTTTTCCGTCCTATAGGTGATCTGCTTAACGCCGAGGTCTTCGAGCGCGAGAATGACGGCCGATGGGAGGCTCTGCGAGAAGACCGATGTCACGCCGTGGCGGACCAGAGCGGCGGCGATGGTCTGCGCGACGGTTGGATTTTGACCCATACAACGATCTGCAGGAGTGAGCGAAAGGCGCTTTCAAAAAGCAATACATACGTACGACTAAATGTAAAGGTCGCGCCGCAATTGTCGCGTTGTCAAAGGGCGTCCCGGTTCTTACGATCAGCGAAGGTGTGGTAACGATCACCCATCCTCGTCGTTGCCGGGCTTGACCCGGCAATCCATCCCTTCGCGGGAGCCAATGCGAAAGCGATGGATGCGCGGGTCAAGCCCGCGCATGACGAGTCGGTGTTTGTGTAGATGCCGGCGGACGAGACATTCGCATGACGAAAATTGCATTTCTAGGCACCGGCACCATGGGGCAGGCCATGAGCCGCAACCTGCTCAAGGCGAAGTTCGCCGTCACGGTGTTCAATCGAACGATCGAGAAAGCCCGCCCGCTTGCGGAGCTCGGCGCGGTGGTGGCCGAGACTCCCCGCGCCGCCGCAACCGGGGCAGATGTGGTGATCTCGATGCTCACGGACGATGCCGCCTGCCGCGCGACATGGGCGGGGCCCCAAGGCGCGCTCGAGGCGGAACTCAAGCCCAACGCGGTGCTGATCGAAAGCTCGACGGTGTCCAACGACTGGGTGCGCGAACTGGCCGCCGCCGCGCAAAAGAAGGGAACGCGCTTCCTTGATTGCCCGGTCGCCGGCCGGCCCGACGTCGCGGTCGCCGGTCAATTGAACGTGTTTGTTGGCGGCGATGCGGCGGACTTGGAAACCGTCCGGCCGGTGCTGCGCGCCATCGGCAAGAGCATTACGCATTTCGGTCCGATCGGCTCCGGCAACGCCTTCAAGCTGATCTACAATGTCTTGGGCGCGATCCAGGTCGCGGCGCTGGCGGAAGCCATGTTCGCCGCGGAAGCCGCGGGGCTGGATTTGCGCGCGGCAGCTGAAGGTTTCGCGACCGGCGCAACCGGAAGCCCGCACGTCGTTCGCCATGCGAAATATATGTCGCTGGCGCAGCACGAGAACCCGATCCAGTTCTCCAGCCGCGGCCGGATCAAGGATATCAACTATGCCGTTGCCTTCTCGGAAAAGATCGGCGCGCAATCGGTCATCGGCAAGGCCGCAGCAAGCGTGTTCGGACAAATGATCCCCCTCGGCATGGGCGACCTCAACGACAGCGAATTGATCGACGCCTTGCGGATCGCGCACGGCCGCGCTCCGGCGGCCAAGTCGTAACGTCGTCTCCGGCCGGCATCGGGCAAAATCGGAGCTTTCACGGTCTCAGGGAGCGTCTTCATGGACATTCAGCGGGTGCGGACCAAATTCGCAGACTATGCGGAAAAGTACGAGATGATCCGCATGCGCCGCGAGGATGGAATATTGGAACTGACACTGCACACCAATGATGGCCCGCTGCGCTGGAGCCGGCAGCCGCACGCCGAGCTTGAGGAAGCATTCCTCAACATCGGCCGCGATCGCGAGAACAAGGTCGTGATCCTGACCGGGGCGGGCGATGAATTCTCAGGGCCGGTTCCCGATCCGGCGGAGAACAAGGCTTACCATCATATGGACGCCGCTCAATGGGGAGAGCTGGGCTGGGAATCGAATGGCTTGTTGACCAACATGCTCGCCATCGACGTGCCGATGATCAGCGCCGTCAACGGCCCGGCGGCGCGCCATGCCGAACTTCCAATCATGTGTGACGTCGTACTGGCGGCGGAGACGGCGAGCTTCCAGGATTCCGCGCACTTCATCGGCGGGCTCGTGCCCGGCGACGGGGTCCATGTGGTATTCCCGATGGCCATGGGGCTCAATCGCGCACGCTATTTCCTGTTGACCGGCCAGGTCATCGGCGCGCACGAGGCCAAGGCGATGGGCCTCGTCAACGAAGTCATGCCGAAGCAGCAATTGCTGCCGCGCGCCTGGGAGCTTGCGCGCACCATTCTGCGCCAGCCGGAGCTCAACCGGCGCTATGCCCGCATCCTGCTCACCGAACAGCTGCGGCGGCAGATGCGGGATCTGCTCCCCTATGGCCTCGCGCTCGAAGGCCTGGCGATCACGCAATAACGTGGCGCTCGGACAACGCGGGCCCTCACGACTGGCACACCGGGCAGAAGAACGTCGAGCGCCCGGTCTGCACGACGCGCTTGATGGTGCCGCTGCAGCCCGGCGTCGGGCAGCGCTCGCCTTCGCGGTCGTAGACACGAAAGTTGTGCTGGAACAGGCCAAGCTCGCCGTTGGTCTGCTTGTGGTCGCGCAGCGACGAGCCGCCGGCCTTGATGGCGTCCTGCAGCACCGCCTTGATGGCGTCGACCAGCCGCTCCGCGCGCTCGTTGGGCGCGCCCGTGCGCGTCGCGATGGTGGACGCGCGGCGCTTCGGTGACAGGCGCGCGCGATGCAGGGCCTCACACACATAGATGTTGCCCAGCCCCGCCACCACACGCTGGTCGGAGAGCGCGGCCTTGAGCGAGGTCTTCTTGCCCGCACAAGCGCGCGCCAGCATGGCGGCGTCGAACGCGTTGCCGAGCGGCTCGGGCCCGAGCGCACGCAACAGCGGCTCGTCATCGAGCTTCGCCCGCGGCACGAGCTTCATCGAGCCGAACCGGCGCGGATCGTTGAACGCGATCTGCGCGCCGTTCGACATGTGAAACACGACATGATCGTGCGTCGTGGCCTTGGAGCGCTCATGATAATAGGCGCCGGGCGCGCTCTCGCCGCGCTCATGCGTGACGCGGAACGAGCCTGACATGCCGAGATGCATCAGGAGGACGTCGCCCGACGACAGATCGGCGAGCAGATATTTGGCGCGGCGGCCGAGCCCGGTCACGGTCTGGCCTTCAAGCCGCGCCACGAAATCCTTCGGCAGCGGCCAGCGCAGATCGCCGCGCCGCGCATCGACCTGCGCAAAGCGCGCACCCTCCATGACGGGCGCCAAGCCGCGCCGGACGGTCTCGACTTCGGGCAGTTCGGGCATGATTAACCGCTCTCCGGACGAGACATAGCGCCTCTTCCGGCCGCGCGCTATGGTCCGGCTTGGCAAGGATTTTTTCGACAATGACCGGCGAAGAGACCCATTTCGGCTATCGGCAGGTGCCGCTTGCGGGCAAGCAGGCGCTGGTCGACGACGTGTTCCACAGCGTCGCGGCGCGCTACGACCTGATGAACGACTTGATGTCGGGCGGCCTCCATCGCGCCTGGAAGGAGGTGCTGGCCAACACCGTCAACCCGCCCAAAGGCAACCGGCCGTTCAAGCTCCTCGATGTCGCGGGCGGCACCGGCGACGTCGCGTTGCGGGTGGCGCGGGCGGGCGGCGCCGGCACCCGCGTCACCGTGCTCGACATCAATGCTGACATGCTCGCGGTCGGGCGCACGCGGGCGATCGATCAGGGCTATGACGACGTGGTGACGTTCGTGGACTGCAACGCCGAGGCGCTGCCGTTCCCCGACCGCTCGTTCGACGCCGTGACCATCGCGTTCGGCATCCGCAACGTGCCGCGCATCGATGCGGCGCTGAAGGAAGCGTTTCGCGTGCTCCGGATCGGCGGGCGCTTTCTGTGCCTTGAATTCTCCGCCGTCGACGTGCCCGGCCTCGACGCGCTCTACGACCTCTATTCGTTCAACGTGATCCCGACGCTGGGGCGCGCGGTGACGGGTGACGCCGAGGCCTACCGCTATCTGGTCGAATCGATCCGCCGCTTCCCGCGTCCCGATGCGTTCGCCGACATGATGCGCGGGGCTGGCTTCGGCCGTGTCGGCTTTGAGCGCATGGCCGGCGGCATCGTGGCGTTGCATTCGGGCTGGCGGCTGTGAGGGCGCTGAACGTGGTCACTTGCAGGCGCCAATTGCTGGGCCCTCTCCCCTTGCGGGAGAGGGCAGCGCTTGAGTCTCAACAACCGCGGTGGGGTGAGGGGGTCTCTTCGCAAGGAAACAACAAGCACGTCACGAAGCGACCCCCTCACCCCGCTCAGATTCGTTGCACCTATCTTGAGCCCTCTCCCGCAGGGGGAGAGGGCGCAATAACGAGCGCTGCGTGATCGCCGCCTTCACCCATCTCGCTCGCCTCACCCGCGCCGGCTTCGTGTTCGCGCGCGAGGGCGTGCTTGGCCTGATCGATGCCAAGTCGCTGCCGATGCCGGCACGCGTCGCGCTGCGGCTCGCGCGCCTCATTGAGAAGCCCTCGACCGGCGCGGCGCGGGCGCGGCTCGCGACCGCGCTCACCACGCTCGGGCCTACTTATGTGAAGCTCGGCCAGTTCCTGGCGACCCGGCCGGACGTGGTCGGCGTCGCGCTCGCGCGCGACCTCGAGACGCTGCAGGACCGGATGGCGCCGTTCCCGCAGGCCGAGGCGGAGCAAGCGGTCGCAGCCGCGCTCGACAAGCCGCTCGCCAGTGTCTTCACCTCGTTCGGCCCGCCGGTCGCCGCCGCCTCGATCGCGCAGGTGCACCGCGCCACCATCGCGGCGGCCGATGGCGAGCGCGCGGTCGCCGTCAAGGTGCTGCGGCCACTCGTTGAGCGGCGGTTCAAGGTCGATCTCGCAGCGCTGGCGTTCGCGGCGCGTAGCGCCGAAGCGCTGTCGAGCGAGGCGCAGCGGCTGCGCCTCGTCGAGGTGGTCGAGACGCTGCGCCGCTCGGTCGTGCTCGAGATGGACCTGCGGCTGGAAGCGGCCGCGCTTTCGGAGATGGCCGAGAACACCAGGAACGATCCGGACTTCCGGGTGCCGGCGGTCGACTGGGAGCGCACCGCGCGCGACGTGCTGACGCTCGACTGGATCGAGGGCACGCCGCTCACCGACCGCGCCATGCTCGCCGCCAAGGGCCTCGACCTGCCGCAGTTCGCCCGCGCGGTGATCCAGACCTTCCTGCGCCACGCGCTGCGCGACGGCTTCTTCCATGCCGACATGCACCCGGGCAACCTGTTCGTCGACGAGGCCGGCAACCTGGTCGCGGTCGACTTCGGCATCATGGGACGGCTCGGGCCGAAGGAGCGGCGCTTCCTGGCCGAGATCCTGCTGGGCTTCATCACCCGCAACTATCACCGCACGGCCGAAGTGCATTTCGAAGCCGGCTACGTGCCGCGCCACCACTCGGTCGAAAGCTTCGCCCAGGCGATCCGCGCGATCGGCGAGCCGATCCACAATCGCACCGCCGAAGACATCTCGATGGCCAAGCTGTTGATGCTGCTGTTCGAGGTCACCGGCCTGTTCGACATGCGCACGCGGCCGGAGCTTCTCCTGCTGCAGAAGACCATGGTGGTGGTCGAGGGCGTGGCGCGCTCGCTCGATCCCAAGCTCGACATGTGGACCACCGCCGAGCCCGTGGTGCGCGAATGGATCGAGCGCAATCTCGGGCCCGCCGGCCGGCTCGAAGGCGCCGCCGAGGGCGCGCTCGAAGTGGGCCGCTTCCTGGGCGAGGTGCCGCGACTGCTCTCGCGCGGCGCCGAATTGGTGGAACAGCTCGACGCCATCACCCGCGACGGCCTGGTGCTGGCGCCCGAGACGGTCGCGGCCATCGGCCGCGCCGAAGCACGCCGCAACCGCTGGACCGCGGCGGCGCTGTGGGCGATCGCGGCACTGCTCGCAATGCTGCTCATCCTGCGCTGAGGACGTCGTAATACTTCCTTAACCGCAATTTTCGCTTGCAATTGTACTTGATTTGTTCTCATGATGACGCCTGATTCTGGACCGCATGCGGCGTAACGGACCAGGTGTCGTGAGCAAAATCGTTCCCTTAGAAGCCTGCGAAGAGATCGAGGTTTGGTGGCATCACGATGAGGACGGGCCCGCGCCCGCCCTTGATGCCAAGCCAAAGGTCGCGTCCACCGGAGCAGCACTCCCGGCAGCGGCACCGCTGGCGACACCAACGGCAAGATCGGTGGCAAAACCGGCGGTAATGCCGCTGGCAACGGTCACCCGATCGGCGCCCTTCCGCCGCGCGGCCGCGCCGCCGCGCTACCACCCAGGTGCGGTCTTCGAGGCTCGCCCGGTCCGCCGCGGCGCCGGGCGCATTTTCTTGGCACTGGTCCTGGGGCTGGTGGCGGTCGGGCTCACGGTGGTGGGGCTCACCGTCAATACGCGTTTTGCGGCGTCCTTCGGCCAGACGGCCGAGGCCGCGCTGCTCCTGGCCGCCGTCGGGCTCACCATCGATCTCCTCGCCATCGTGCTGCCGAGCGCGGCGGCCCAGCTCTGGCGCGACCGCAGCGCGATGTCGGCCGCGGCCGCCTGGGCAATCTGGTTCATCGCGCTTGGCATGACGTTGCTCGCTGCCATCGGCTTTGCGGCCACCAATATCGGCGATGGCGTCGCCGGCCGCAGCAAGCTCGCCGCCGAAGCGACCGCGCTCACGGCCGACATCGAGCGGCTGCGCGCCGAGCGCGCAGGCATCGCCGAGACGCGCTCGATCGCCTCAGTCGAGGCCGAGATCCAGCGCGCGCAGCCAGCCGCCGCCGCGGTGTGGAAGCAGACCGCGGGCTGCAGCAACGTCACGATGGCGGCCTCGGGTGCGGCCTGCGCCGAGGTGCTCAAGCTGCGGCAGGCGCTGGGCGTGGCGCAGCGGCGTGACGCGCTCGACGCCGAGCTGCGCAGCGTGGAGGCGCGGCTCGCGCCACTACCCGCGATCACCACCGGCGATCCGCAGGCCACCATGGCGGCCGATATCGTGGCCTGGATCAGCTTCGGCCATGTCAGCCTGACGCCGCATGACATTCATCGCATGCGCATCACCGGGCTCACCATCATCCCGGCGCTCGCCGGCATCATCTTCATGTTCGCCATCACGCTGCTCGGGGTGGGGAAGCGGCGCGAGCCGTTGGCCTAAGCGCCATCACCTCGCATACGCGGGCCGCAGAGCCGCCACCACCTCCGGCAAATGCTGCTCCAGCCAGGCCGCGATCGCGCCCTGCTTCTTGTGATAGATGAGCCCGATCGCGATGACCGCGACGCCGATCGCCGACAGCGCGAACGGAAACAGCATCGAGTCCTTGAACACCGAGTGCGAGAGATAGCCGAGATAGCCGGCGACGCCGAGCGTGCCGAACACCGCGTAGACCCGCCGCATCAGCACGACCGACATGAACACCAGGCCGACGTTGAGCAGGCAATAGAGCGCCTTGGCGATCTCGCTGTCGCTGCTCTTGAAGCTCAAGCCGCCCCAGAATGTGATCATGCCGAACAGGTGCAGCCAGAACGCGAAGTCGCCGCCGCGCGGCCGACGATCGGTGAGCCAGGCGACGACCAGCACGCCGAGCCCGAACCACATCGACACCGCGCGCCGCTCTTCCCAAGTGAATTCGGAACGGCCGAACACCCACGGCGTCAGGTCCATCGACATGAACCAGAGCGCGAACGCGATGATCATCACGATGAAGGGGAATGGATAGAACCGCAGCGCGATCACGGCCGCCACGATCGCGGCGATCTCCATGAACACCCAGCTGCCTTTGATCCAGACGTAGAAGTCATGCACGGTTCCGGGCCGGCCGAACTGGCCCCACAGGCCATACGATTCCTGGATGCCGAAAACGGCGAGCGGCGCCATCGAGACCGCGATCGCAATCAGGAGCCCGCCGGGAATGCGCAGATTGCGCACATGCCACAGGTGGTGACCCGCGATCGTAAACAGGATGGCATAGACGACCGCGGTCGCGGTCAGCGCCGGGCCGCCCATGGAGGAGAAGGCGAGCGTCGAGAACAGCCCCATGGCGCTCATGACGATGAGGGCGCCCGCGTACCAGAGCAGATGCGCAAGGTCGAACTGCGGTGCCGTGGTCGCCGCGACCGCCGGCACCGACGACTGGCGGGATGCGAGAAAATCGAGGAGACGGCTCAAGCCATTGGCGTCGAGCGCGCCGGCCGTCGCGGCCGCGCGCAAATCGTGTTCCGAAAACTGCATATGGATCCTCCGGCCGCGCTTCGGCATGCGGATCGGGCGCCGGACCAAGAGCCGGGCCGATTCTGCTGCCCCCCGTGTCGTTGTCGCTTGTGGCGACCAGGAGGTTCATCACGCCGGGGCACCGGCGGGCGTCCCCGCCGTTAAAGTTCGGTAAGGTGAATGGCCCTCCTGGCACCAGCACGACGGGCCCGCCGCTTGACATTGCGGCCCTCGAGACGAACCATCGAACGGAGTGCAATCGCGCCAGGGAGGGACGAATGCAAAAGCGAACAGCTGGCACGATGGCGGCGTTGCTCATCGCCGGCTTCGCATGCGCGGTGAGCCTGGCGGCGGCGCAGACCTATCCGGCGCGGCCGATCATGATCGTGGTGCCGTTCCCGGCCGGCGGCGGCAACGACATGATGGCGCGCATGCTGGCCCAGCACATGGGCCGCGCGCTCGGCCAGCAATTCGTGATCGACAATCGCGGCGGCGCCGCCGGCACGCTCGGCGCGCGTGCGGTCGCGAAGGCCCCGCCCGATGGCTACACCCTGATGGTCGGCCATTCCGGCGTGTTCGGGGTCGCGCCCAGCCTCTATGCCAATGCGGGCTACGATCCGCGCAAGGATTTCGCGCCGATCGGTCTCATCGCCTCGTTCCAGCAGATCCTGGTCGTGCATCCCTCGCTGCCGGTGCACAGCGTCAAGGACCTGCTAGCGCTCGCCCGCAAGGATCCAGGCAGGATCACCTATGCGACCGCCGGCGTTGGCTCCGGCTCCCACATCTCGACCGAGCTGTTCAACGCGATGGCGGACATCAAGCTCACCCATATCCCTTACCGCGGCAGCGGCCCCGCGCAGAGCGACCTGATTGCCGGACATGTCGCGATGGCGATCACGACGGTGCCGCCCGCAATCGCGCAGATCAAGAGCGGCCTGCTGCGCGCCGTCGCGGTCACCGGCGACACGCGTCTCGCCATCCTTCCCGACGTGCCGACGGTCGCGGAATCGGGCGTGCCCGGCTATGTGGCGGTGATTCACTACGGCATGGTGGCACCGGCCGGCACGCCGCGCCCGATCATCGAGCGCCTCAATGCCGAGCTCAACATCGCGCTCAAGAGCGCGGACGTGCGCGCCCGCATCGCGGACGAGGGCGGCGACCCACTCGCCGGCACGCCGGAGCAGCAGGCCGCCGACATCGACGCGGAAGAGACCAAATGGGGTGCACTGGTGCGCAAGCTCGGGCTGCGGGCGGAATGACAGGCCATGCCGACGTGACAACGCTGATTTTGCGTTACACGCTGGTGGTCAAAGGCAACGGCGTTTACGTCGATCTTGCCTCGTAGGCTGCGCCGGCACTCTGACTGCGCGCGCCAAGATTGCGCGCGCCAAGCCGCGCACGCACGAGGTCAATATGGTTTCGCAACATGTAGAGCATGCTCGCATAGCCCGCCGGCACGTGAAGATGGTTCGCCTGCTGTTCGAGCCGGTCAAGCTCGGCCACGATCTCCCCGTCATGTACGCCCGCCGCTCCCGCCCCGATCTGGTCCTCCAGAAATCTCAGCTCGCCGTACAATCGCGTAATCTTTGATCGCATCAGCCAGCCGTAAGCGGCCGGCAGAGCTCTCAGCAACGGATACAACACGCCGATAATCGGAATGACCACAATAATCAGCCGCCCGACCAGTGACGCCATCCAAAACGGAAGATAGTTCTGGAGGAAAGGCCGTCCGGATTTATAGAACTGCAGCGCGTCACCACTGAGCGGAATGTCGATCGATTCGGCGGCGGGAAACTGGCCGGCGCGCTGAAAAATTCCCGGTCCTGAATGGACTTCTACCGCGGCCGTGAGCAGAAGGTACCGGATCGCCGAGTGAAGGTCGCTACGCACGATCAAGCTGGCCTTGGGCGCGAACAGCGTGACGTCCGAGGCGGGGCGATTCTTGGCAAGGTCGCCCACGCCCGCGGGCACGACCACCTTGTTGAGGTAAGGGTAGAGCGCAACGTAAGCGTCGGTGTGCGGGAAGCTCGCGACTTCGACGCGTTCGTCGGCAAGCAGTTGTCTGACCACGGGAGAGTCCCACGAGACCAGCATGATTGCGGCGTCGATCTCGCCCGCCAGCAGCTTCTCGGCAGCCGCCTGCGTCGAGAGCCCAAGCAGCTCGCCCGCCTGCCGGTCGAATCCATATCGTCTGAGCAGTTCGAGCGCGAGCGAGCGCGTGCCGCTGCCCTCCGGTCCGATCGAGACTTTTCGACCGCGCAAGCCATCCAGGCCCGTGCCCCGCAATTCGCTGCGCGAGAACAGCCAGAGCGGCTCATAGAAAACCGTTCCGAGCGACTCCAGCTCCGCCGCCACGCCGTCGCCGACGCTACCGCCTTGCACCAGCCCGACGCTTACGCCAGAGCTGGGATCGCGTAACAGCGCCACGTTCTGCACGGCGCCGCTCGTCTGCTGCAGCCTCAGCTCCACCCCCGCGCGGCCGAGAATCTCACGGTATCGCTTGCCGAACTCGTGGTAGGCCCCGCCCTCCCCGCCGGTCGCCATGACGACGACGCGCGGTGGCATGGTATTCACCACGATGAAGACCGCGAGCGCGATCGCAAGCGCGGTCACCGCGATGGCGATCAACGGCCAACGGGCTCTTGTTCTACCTTCTGTGGCCATCGCTCGTCGCTTCACTCCACCTTGATCCCGAGCTTCGGGATCAGCGCGCGCCAGCGCTTGAACTCTGCATCGAGTAGCACACGAAAGTCGTCCGCGCCCTTCGGTCCAGCGACGCCCGAGGATGAAAGCTGCAC
>Ga0209261_10000357_pt1 | contig 12360 bp, 11 predicted proteins | sample DOMMetBare1Fresh_FD_187470 | JGI IMG/M metagenome (GOLD analysis project Ga0209261, IMG submission 187470) | Wetland sediment microbial communities from St. Louis River estuary, USA, under dissolved organic matter induced mercury methylation -... | ecosystem: Environmental > Aquatic >...
CAAGATTGCGGTCGTCGACGCGAAGGAGGGCAAGAAGATGGCGATCGTCGAAGTGGACAAGATCCCGCACCCGGGGCGCGGCGCCAACTTCGTTCATCCGAAATGCGGTCCGGTATGGGCGACCGGGCATCTGGGAAGCGAGAAGATCTCGCTGATCGGCACCGATCCGACGAAGCACAAGGACTACGCGTGGAAGGTGTGTGAGACGATCGACGGCCAGGGCGGCGGCAATCTGTTCATCAAGACGCACCCGAAGAGCAAGCACCTGTACGTCGACACGCCGCTGAATCCGGACCCGAAGATCAGCGGCTCGGTTGCCGTGTACGACACGACCAACCTGAAGGCCGGCTTCAAGGTACTGCCGATCGCCGAGTGGGCGGGCGTCACCGAAGGTGCGAAGCGCGTCGTGCAGCCGGAGTACAACAAGGCCGGCGACGAGGTATGGTTCTCGGTGTGGAGCGCGAAGAACCAGCAGTCGGCGCTCGTCGTGGTGGACGACAAGACGCTGAAACTGAAGGCCGTGATCAAGGATCCGAAGCTGATCACGCCGACCGGCCACTTCAACGTCTACAACACGCAGCACGACGTGTACTGAAAGGAAAGTTCGATGAAATCACGCAACGTAGTCGCTGCGCTGGCGATCGGCGCCTCAATTGCGGTCCCGGCGGCCGTGCGTGCTGATGAGGCGCTCGCCAAGAAGTACAACTGCCTTGCCTGCCATCAAACCGACAAGAAGCTCGTCGGACCGAGCTACAAGGACGTGGCCAAGAAATACAAGGGGCAAGCGGACGCCGTCGCCAAGCTTTCCGACAAGGTGAAGAAGGGCGGCGTCGGCGTCTGGGGCCAGGTTCCGATGCCCCCCAACGCGGCGGTGCCCGACGCCGATGTGAAGAAACTGGTGGAGTGGCTGCTGGCGATGTAGCTCGGCGTGCCACGCGCCTGCTGCAGGTAGGCATCGCCGTCGCGTTTGCGGCGGCGATGCCTTCAAAGGCCGATGAGCTGAGCGCGCAATCGTCCGATCGTCGGTGGATCCTGAGCGCCGACAACACGACGCGCACCCTGATCGCCGTCGACGCGCGCACCGGCGCGACGGTCAAGCGCATCGAAGTCGTCGATCGTCGAGGCGACAGATCCCGCGTCGCACGCGTGCTCGATGCGCCGGCGCGATCAAGCTTCATCGCGCTGCTCACCGACGTGCCCGAGGCGTGGGAGTTGACGTACGACCCACGCGCCGAACCTGTCTTCGAGGGGCTGGTCCACGATTACCGGATGGGCGAAGGCATCGCGGCGGGTGGCCCCTTGCCCGTCAGGCGCGTCGTGCTCGACGCGCCGATTACGGACGCATTGTTTGCACCTCGCTTCGACCACCTGGTCGGCGCGGTCGCGGGGGGCGAGCTGCACGTCGTCAATCTGAACGTGCGCCGCCGCATCGAAACCGTCTACACCGGAGGCGACCCGCGACCCGCCGACGGCGCCGTCTGGCAGCGCGACCGCACGGTGTTCCTCATTCCCGACCGCGCCCTGCCGCGCCTGCTCGTGCTCGACGCGCGCACCTGGCGTCTGCGCACATCGATTGAACTGCCCGCCGTGGCATCGTCTGTCCGCATCGATGGCGATGCAGTCGAGGTTGACACGGGCTCGGGGGTCGTACGATTGCAGGGTGTCGATCTGCGCCTCGACTGAGGCTGCAGCCACGCGCGCTTGACTCAACGCAAACAGACACCGCCTGCACTGCGCGCCGGCGTCTCGTGCGACGCTACGCTGTGTTTGCCGCCACATCGCTCAGCAGCGGCATCGCCACGCTGCGCGAAGGCGGCAAATGCAGCGTCTGTCAGTGCCGACGCAGTGGAGACACGGAATGGCCGTATCGATTGTCGACTTCAGCACACCCGCGGCAGGCTTCGATCAGCCGCTCGCGCTCTGGAACGCCTGCCACGATCGTGTGCGGCGGATGATCGGCCTGCTGCAGCGGCTGTCGGAGCACATGGAGAAGAGCGGCGTCGACAGCGACGCGCGCGTGACCGCCACTTCGATCCGGCGTTACTTCGACGAAGCGGCACCGCGCCACCATGAGGACGAAGAACTCGATCTGTTTGAACGCCTGCGCAACCGGCTCGATCAGCTCGAGCCGCCCCAGGCCGCGAAGGTGTCGGGCGCGTTGTCGAGGCTGCTCGACGACCACGTGGAATTGCACGCGATGTGGGATGCGTTGCGCAGACCGCTCGCCGACATCGAGCGCGGCAAGGCGGCCACGCTGGACGAGGCAACCGTTGCTCTGTACGTCAGCCGCTACCGCTCCCACATGGAAATCGAGGAAGGCGTGATCGAGCCGGCACTGAAGCGCGTGCTGACCCGGCGCGACCTGGAAGCGATTGGCAAGGCGATGGCACAGCGGCGCGGCGTCGACTGGAGCGATCTTTCAGCACCATCTGATCGCCCGATCTGATCAGCGCGCCGGATCGGGATTCAGCGCCTCCGCCCGCCCAGCAGCGAGCCCAGCACGCCGCGCGTGATCTCGCGCGCGATCGAGGAGCCGACCGAGCGCGCCGCGCTCTTGGCAAGCGCATCGACCATGCCCTCTCGCCGTCCCCCGCGCGGGCCGGTGGAGCCGAAGAGAATATTTCCCAGTCCGCCCAGCAAACCACCGCCTTCGCTTGCCTGTGCAGGCGCTTGCGCACCCGTGCCGGCAGGCGCCTGCACCCCGCCTGGAAGCGCTTGTCCGGTACCGGCTCTCGCCTTCAGCATCTCGAATGCACTGTCACGATCGACCGCTTTTTCGTACACGCCGGCGACCGCCGAGTCCTGGATCAGCTTCTTGCGATCGTCCGGGGTGATCGGCCCGATCTGGCTCGCCGGTGGCATCACGAAGGCACGCTCGGTGATGCTGGGCGTCCCCTTGGCGTCAAGGAATGAAATCAGCGCCTCGCCGACCGCAAGTTCCATGATCGCCTTCTGGATATCGAGCTTCGGATTGGCACGCATCGTCTCGGCCACCGACTGCACGGCCTTTTGATCGCGCGGCGTGAAGGCGCGCAAGGCATGTTGTACCCGGTTGCCAAGCTGGCCCAGCACCTTTTCGGGGATATCAAGCGGGTTCTGCGTGACGAAGAATACGCCGACGCCCTTGGAGCGGATCAGCCGCACCACCTGCTCGACCTTGTCGAGCAGTGCAGTCGGCGCCTCGTTGAACAGCAGGTGCGCCTCGTCGAAGAAGAACACCAGCTTGGGCTTCTCGCGGTCGCCGACTTCGGGCAGGTTTTCGTACAGCTCCGACAGCAGCCACAGCAGGAACGTGCCGTACAGTCGCGGCGAATTCAGCAGTCTGTCGGCAGCGAGGATGTTGATCACGCCCTTGCCGTCCGTCGTCTGCATCAGGTCTTCGATGTTGAGCATCGGCTCGCCGAAGAACTTGTTTCCACCCTGCTCGTCAATCTGCAGCAGCCCCCGCTGGATTGCGCCGATCGATGCGGACGACACATTGCCGTACTGCGTCTTGAACTGATCGGCGTTGTCGCCGACGTATTGAAGCAGCGCACGCAGGTCTTTCAGGTCGAGCAGCAGCAGGCCGTTGTCATCGGCGACCTTGAACACCAGCGCCAGCACGCCTTCCTGCGTCTCATTGAGGTTGAGCAATCGCGACAGCAGCAGCGGCCCCAGGTCGGAAATCGTCGCGCGCACCGGATGGCCCTGCTCCTGAAAGACATCCCACAGGGTGACCGGACACCCCTCCCATTTCGGCGTGTCGAGCTTGAGCATCTCGAGGCGCGCCTTCATCTTGTCGGTCAAGGCGCCCGGTTTGCAGATGCCGGTCAGGTCGCCCTTCACGTCGGCCATAAAGACCGGCACGCCGATCTTCGAAAAACTTTCGGCCAGTTTCTGCAGCGTGACGGTCTTGCCGGTGCCAGTGGCACCCGTGATGCAGCCGTGACGGTTGGCAAGCGCCGGAAGCAGCGCAAGATCGGTCATGCCTGCTTTGGCGATGATCAGGGGGTCGGCCATTTTGAGTCGGGAGTCGGGAGTCGGAAATTGGGAGTTTACGTCTCCCGCAAGCACGAGCGGTGCACTTGGCGTCTTCCTCAACTCTTCGCAAACGCGAGGCGCCTCGAACGGTACGGCCCCGCTCCCGACTCCCGACTACTGTTCCGCTAGACTCCGCGCCCGACTCCCGACGCCCGACATAGAAAATACCCATGGCAGGACATTCCAAGTGGGCCAACATCCAGCATCGCAAGAACCGGCAGGACGCGAAGCGCGGATCGCTATGGACCAAGGTCATTCGCGAAGTTCAGATCGCCGCGCGTGACGGCGGCGGCGATCCGGGAATGAACGCCCGGCTGCGGCTGGCGCTGGACAAGGCGCGGCTCGCCAACGTGCCGAAGGACAAGGTCAACAGCGCGATCGCTCGTGGCACCGGCAAGGCCGAGGGCCAGAGCCTGGAAGAAATACGCTACGAAGGGTATGGGATCGCTGGCGCCGCGATCATGATCGACTGCGTCACCGACAACCGCACCCGCACGGTGGCCGAGGTGCGCCACGCACTGTCGAAGAACGGCGGCAACCTCGGCACCGATGGTTCAGTGGCGTTCAACTTCAAGCACTGCGGCCAGTTTATCTTCGCGCCGGGGGCGTCCGAAGAACGCGTGATGGAAGTGGCGCTCGATGCGGGAGCCGAGGACGTCGTGGCCAATGAAGACGCTTCGATCGAGGTCATCAGCGCGCCGGGCGAGTTTGAAGCGGTCAAGCAGGCGCTCGCCAAGGCAGCGCTGACGCCGGCAGTTGCCGAGGTCACGATGAAACCGCTGGCCGAAACCGTGCTGACCGGCGAAGACGCGCAGAAGATGCAGAAACTGCTGGACGCGCTCGACGACCTGGACGACGTGCAGGCCGTGTACACCACGGCGGCACTCGAACAATGAAAGTCATGGTCATCGGTGGCGGCGGGCGCGAGCACGCGCTGGCCTGGAAACTCGCGCAATCGCCACGCGTGCAGACGGTCTTCCTTGCGCCCGGCAACGGTGGTACCGCGCGCGATACCGGCCCGCATGCGCGGCTCGCCAATGTGGCACTCACTGACATTCATGCGCTGGCCGATTTCGCCAGGAGCAATAGTGTCGCTCTGACCGTTGTGGGGCCCGAGGCACCGCTGGCCGCCGGCGCCGTTGATGAGTTTCGTGCGCATGGGCTGCGCGTGTTCGGCCCCTCGCGCGCCGCCGCGCAACTGGAAAGCTCGAAAGACTTTGCCAAGGCGTTCATGAAGCGCCACGGCATTCCGACCGCGGATTACGAGACTTTCACGGATGCCAGCGCGGCGCACGCATACGTCGAGCGCAAGGGTGCGCCGATCGTGATCAAGGCCGACGGCCTGGCGGCCGGCAAAGGCGTGGTCGTCGCCACTTCGACAGCCGACGCACATGCCGCGATCGATGCGATGCTGATCGACAACCGCATGGGTTCGGCCGGCGCGCGCGTGGTGATCGAAGAATTCCTCGCCGGCGAAGAAGCGAGCTTCATCGTGATGAGCGACGGCCGCAACGCGCTGGCGCTTGCAACGAGCCAGGACCACAAGCGGCTGCTCAATGGCGACCAGGGCCCCAACACCGGCGGCATGGGTGCGTATTCGCCGGCGCCTGTCGTGACGCCGACGCTGCACGCGCGCGTGATGCGCGAGATCATCCTGCCGACAATCCAGGGCATGGCAAGCGACGGCATCGTCTACACGGGGTTCCTCTACGCCGGCCTGATGATCGACGACACCGGCCGGCCGCGAACGCTTGAGTTCAACTGCCGCATGGGCGATCCCGAAACGCAGCCGATCATGATGCGGCTGAAATCAGACTTGGTCGACCTGCTGGAGCACGCCGTCGACGGCACGCTCGACCAGATTGAAGCTGATTGGGACCGTCGCAGCGCCCTCGGTGTGGTGATCGCCGCGGCAGGCTACCCCGACGCACCCCGCAAGGGTGACGTCATCGATGAACTGCCGGCCGACACTGAGGATTGCGTGACGTTTCACGCGGGCACCGAACTTCGACAAGGCATGAACAAGCTCGTGACCTGCGGCGGTCGCGTGCTGTGCGTCACCGCGCTCGGCGACAGTGTGCGCGCAGCGCAGCGCCGCGCCTATGAAGCGGCTGAGCAGGTCAAGTTCGCGGGCGCTCAGTATCGCAGCGACATCGGCCACCGCGCGCTGCGTGGCCGGACGCCGACAATCGGGTAGGCGAGCGCCGGCCGCCTGCTACACAACGGCGATCGGCCCCCCGGCCGAACCGGTCGCGCCCTTGATCGGCATCGGCGAGAAGATGTAGACGAACTGGTACTTCCTGTCCTTGATCAGTTCGTCGAACGTCAGGTTCTCGTGATTGAAGATGCCGTTCCTTGTGATCAGTTCGCCGTGCACCGGAAACGCGAGCCGCTTGTCGGGATTGGGCACGACCTCCGTGGCCCAGGTATCGGCACCCACGAGCGCCAGCTGCTTCTCGACCACCCAGCGCGCAACCTCGAGCCCGATGCCCGGCTCGCCGCTGTTGAAACGATCGTTGTTCTTCATCCAAAGCGCACCCCAGCCGGTGTTGAAGAACACCGCATCGCCCGCCTTGATGTCGGCTTCCTTGATCCCCTGCCTGTCGAACGCGGCGCGCACGTCGGCCAGCGTGACCTCCTGCCCGGCATCCCAGGCCTTCAGCGCCGCCACGTCTGCCAGATGTGCGCGGGTGAAGAATGGCTTGACCTTTTCCACACCGAGCTTGTTCAGACCATAGGTGCCATTGACCTCCTGAGCAGTCAGCCCGTTGTAGTAGTGCATCTGCGTCTTGTCGCCATCCTTGCCAAGCTGCATGCCAATGTGGCCGAGCCCGTCGAACTGCGTGCCCACCTGACCGACCTCGGTGCTCAGGAACTCGTCGTTGTAGACGAGCTTGTTTTCGCCGAACGGCCCGCCCGTGGGCGCGCCGGGAATGCGCAGCGCGAACACGCGCGCGCCGAACATCGGCATGCCGGATTCGTAGATGCGACCGATGCGATAGATCTTGCCTTCACGAATCCACTTCGCCGCGTCCAGGACCTTTTCTGGCGTGATCCAGTTCGATGCGCCGGCCTCGTCCGCCGCGCCCCAGCGCGACGGCCACCATTTCTGCGGCGCGCCGGCCTGCGCATGCGCATCCGAGATCAGCGGTGCGCTCGCGTACTTGCCGTGCAGCGCGCCGGCCACGGCGCCGACGGCGCCCGCCACCGCGGCAGCTTTGAAGAAATCGCGCCGGGGATTGGCGCCGGAAACGTCCAGCGGTGTCAAAGCGTCACTGGCCGCGGCATTTTCGTGGCGAGACTCGTCCATCTTGTTCTCCTTGGTTTGGGTCGATCGACTCGAGACAGCCCGGCTATGCTAGTTGCCCGCGCCGCGCGATTGCATGGCGCATGCAAGGGATACGATGAGCTGGTTCGGCTCCGATGAATCCGAGGCGCGCACGCCGGTGACTGTACTGACCGGTTTTCTCGGCAGCGGCAAGACGACGGTGCTGAACCATGCGCTGCGCCAGCCTGCGTTCGCCGACACGGCGGTCATCATCAATGAATTCGGTGCGATCGGCCTTGACCATTGGCTGGTCGAATCGGTTGACGGCGAGATGATCGTGCTCAAGAGCGGGTGCATCTGCTGCAGCGTGCGCTCGGATCTGGAAACCAGCTTGCGCGAATTGCTGGTGCGGCGCGACGAAGCACGCATCGATTTCAGGCGGATTGTCATTGAAACGACGGGACTGGCCGATCCCGCTCCGATCGTCCATCTGACGCTCGGTAATCCACTGACCGCGCATTTTCTTGCGCCGGCGCAGATTGTCACCACGGTCGATGCACCCTGCGGGGCTGAGCGACTGGCGCAGCACGCCGAGGCGCGCAAGCAGGTCGCGCTCGCCGACCAAGTTCTGCTGACACAGCTCGATCTCGCACCGGAACGCGATGCACAGACACGCGCCGCCGTCGCAGCGCTGAACCGGCACGCGCGGGTTGATCCGTGCCTGAACGGCGCAGTCGAACCGCGGGTGCTGTTGTCCCCTCCAACACGCCAGCGCTGGGGTGAACTGGCCCGGCACGTTGGGCATGATCACGCCACAGCACACGCAGGGATCGATGCCTTGTCACTCACCGCCAGCGAGCCGCTGGACTGGCTGCGCGTGCAGGCCTGGCTCGCCGCGCTGCGCACGCAGCATGGGCCGCAGCTTTTGCGCGTCAAGGGCTTGCTGAATCTGCAGGGCGAAGCGCAGCCGGTGGTGATTCAGGGCGTACATCATGTATTCCATCCGCCAGTGCGATTGGCTGCGTGGCCGACCGACGATATGACATCGCGGCTGGTGCTGATTACGCAGGATCTCGACGTCGAAGCAGTGCGCGAATCGTTCGTCGCGCACGTGCTGGATCGACAGACCAATACGGCACAATGACGCCCTCGTGAAATCGCCCAGCAGCAAATGACCAACGTCCCGTACAACGTCGAACAACACATCGCGCTCAGGCGCGTCACGGAGATCGCGGCTTCACCCGACGGGACCTGGCTTGCAGTGGCGGTGCAGCGTCTCGACCGCGACGGCGCCAAGTATGTCAGCGATCTGTGGCGTGTGCCCACCGATGGCAACGCCGCGGTTCAGCTCACGCGCGGAGATAGTAAGGACAGCGCGCCCTGTTTTCGCCACGACGGCTCGCTCGGCTTCCTGTCGAACCGGCAGCCGAACGAGCTCAAGCCGGACGAAGAGGCCGACAAACGTATGCAGGTCTGGCTGCTGCCGAAGGAGGGAGGTGAGCCGCAGCAATTGACCGACGAGCCGCTCGGCGTCGAAGTCTTCAAGTTCGCCTGCAAGGCGGATCGGCTGGTGTTGTTCGCGCCGTTGATCGCTGGCGTGCCGCACGACCAGCAGCGGGAAATCCATTCGAAGCGGATCAAGAACGGGCCCAGTGCGCGGCGCTTCACGCAACAGCCGGTGCGCCATTGGGATCACTGGTTGCACGAAAACGCCGATATGCCTTGCACGCACTTGATCGCCTGTGACGCCTCGGGCGGCAATCGCGTCGATCTGACGCCCAATGCGCGGCGCGAGTTTGCAATCGAGCCGGCGCTGGACATTTCGGCAGACGGCACGCGTGTCGCCGCGACACGGCAGACCCCGGGCAAGGACCGCGAACTCGATACCACGCTGCTGGTGATCGAACTCGATACGCGCGCGCAGCGGGTGCTTGGCCAGGCGGACAACGTGATGTTCGACGCGCCGCTTTTCTCGCCCGACGGCAATCGCATCGCCACGACGCGTAGCGTACGCAGCCCGAAGACGGTGATGCGCCCGCTGGCAACGATCATCGACGTGGCCAGCGGCGAAATGCGGCAGCTTGCTGCTCACTGGGACCGGTGGCCGGCACTTGCGCGCTGGAGCAGCGATGGGAAGCAGTTGGTCGCCACCGCCGACGACGAAGGCCACACGCCGGTATTCACGATCGATGCCACCAACGGTACCGTCGAGCGCATCACCGGCTGGGCCGCGGGCGGCATGCATACCAACCTCCACGCACTTGCGGATGGCCGGATTGCAGGCATCCGCTCGACCTTGCTCGACGCACCCGAATGCTTCGTCGTCGATGCCAGCCCGGTGTCGACACCAAGGACGCTGGCGCGCCTTTCCGGCTTCACGTCAGCGGCTGAGTGGGCGCAGGTTGAGAGCATGACGACGCCGTCGACTGACGGCACGCCGATCCAGAGTTTTCTGCTCAAGCCGAAAGGCGCGACCAGGCCATTGCCGTTGCTGGTGTGGATCCACGGCGGTCCGATCGGCATGGACGTCGACGGCTGGCACTGGCGCTGGAATCCGCTGCTCGCGGTCGCAGCGGGCTATGCGGTCGCGCTGCCAAATCCGCGCGGGTCGACCGGCTTCGGCCAGGACTTCATCCAGGGCATCTGGGGCAATGTCTGGGGTGATCAGTGCTACCAGGACCTGATGGCGGTCACCGATGCGCTGGTCGCGCGGCCGGAGATCGACGCCGCGCGCACGATGGCGATGGGCGGGTCCTTCGGTGGCTACATGACGAACTGGATCGGCACGCAGACCGACCGTTTCAAGTGCCTGATCACGCACGCAAGCATCGTGACGATGGCACAGTTCACCGGCACCACCGATCACCCGGCGTGGTGGTACCTGGAGATGGGCGGCGAGGATCCTTACGCCGACATGGCAAAGTTCGATCGCTTTGCGCCGATCCGTCACATCAGGAACTGGAAGACGCCCGTCCTCATCATCCATGGCGAGCTCGACTATCGCTGTCCGATCAACGAAGGGCTGAACCTGTTCGAGGCGCTGCAGTACCACGGGGTTCCGAGCGAACTACTGCTGTTCCCGGACGAGAATCACTGGATCCTGAAACCGAAGAACATCGTCGCCTGGTATCAGGCTGTGCTCGAGTTCATCGGGCGGCACCTGAAGACATGAGCGAGTTCGTCGATTCGCAATCGGTGCGCGAATACCTGCTGGGGCTGCAGCAGCGCATCGTTGCAAGATTCGAGGAACTTGACGGCAAGTTCTTCGCGCATGACGTGTGGGAGAAGCCCGCCGATTCAGCACTGGGCGGCGGCGGGCTCACACGCATCATCGAGGAAGGGACCCTGCTCGAGCGCGGCGGCGTGGGTTTCTCGCACGTCAAGGGCGCCAAGCTGCCGCCGTCGGCGACTGCGGCCCGGGCCGAACTGACCGGCCGAGGCTTCGAGGCAATGGGCGTCTCGCTTGTTTTCCATCCGCGCAACCCTTACGTGCCGACCGTCCACATGAATGTACGGATGTTCGTCGCACGTGGAGAAGGCGCGCCCGATGTGTACTGGTTCGGCGGCGGCATGGATCTGACGCCGTATTACGGCTTTGAAGAGGACGCGCGCCACTTCCATGCCGCCTGCAAAGCCGCGCTCGAACCGTTCGGCGTCGAATATCACGCTCGCTTCAAGAAGTGGTGCGACGAGTATTTCTTTCTGAAGCATCGCGGCGAACCGCGTGGCGTCGGCGGCATCTTCTTCGACGACTTCCATGCGCTCGGATTCGAGCGCAGCTTCGCACTGATGCGATCAGTGGGTGATCGATTTCTCGAGGCCTATGTACCCATCGTCGAGCGGCGCCGGAGCCACCCGTACGGCGAGCGCGAGCGCGACTTCCAGGCGTACCGGCGTGGTCGCTATGTCGAGTTCAACCTCGTATACGACCGCGGTACGCTGTTCGGACTGCAGTCCGGAGGACGGACCGAGTCGATCCTGATGTCGCTGCCGCCGATCGTGAAGTGGCGCTATGACTGGCAGCCCGAGCCAGGAAGCAGCGAATCGAAGTTGTATTCGGATTTTCTGCGGGCACGCGAGTGGGTGTGATTTCCGTCTTCGGCAAACCAATGAAAGACCCGGCTTCAACACGGAGGCTGAGAGACCATGGAGAAGCACTCGTTTCGGTTTTCTCTGTTCACTCCGTGTCTCTGTGGTCAGAAATCCAGCGCACGGCATGACGCACCCGCGGCCCATAGGCCTGCTCGGCGGCAGTTTTGATCCGATCCACGTCGGACATGTGCAGCTGGCGCGCGACGCGCTGACGCAGTTGCGGCTGGCCGAGGTGCGCTTCATGCCGGCCGGTGAGCCGTGGCAGAAAGCGGTCGTGGCCGATGCGGCCCAGCGCGCGCATATGGTCGAGCTGGCAATCCGCGGCGAGCCGAAATTCCTGCTCGACATGCACGAGATCGAACGCGGCGGTGTGACCTACACCATCGATACCCTGCGCGCGCTGCGTGCCGCGCTCGGAAATGACGTGCCACTGGTGCTCATCATCGGTGGTGATCAGATGGCACGGCTCGATACCTGGCGCGAGTGGCAGCACCTCCTCGGCCTGGCGCACATCGCAGTTGCACGCCGCAACGATGCCGTGCTGACCCTGAGTTGGGCGCTGCAGGAGTACTTCAACGCACATTGGGCACAGCGGGACGCGGTCTGCCTGCGGCCGGGTGGTGCCATCGTCGAAATTGACATGACGCCAGTGGATGCATCGGCCACGCATGCACGTGCGCTGCTGGCACAGCCGCCTTCGCCCGCGCGCGACGCCCGTCTCGCCGCGATCGTCCCCGCCGCGGTGCTCGACTATATTCGAACCAACTCCCTTTATCGCTGAATCAATGGACATCCGAAAACTGCAGCGCCTGGTCGTCGACGCACTGGAAGAAGTCAAGGCACACAACATCGCCGTGTTCAACACCAGCAAGCTGTCGGATCTGTTTGACCGGGTGATCGTCGCCAGCGGCACGTCGAATCGGCAGACACGTGCGCTCGCGTCGAGCGTGGTGGAGAAAGTGAAGGCCGCCGGCGGAAAC
>Ga0209261_10000358_pt1 | contig 12355 bp, 14 predicted proteins | sample DOMMetBare1Fresh_FD_187470 | JGI IMG/M metagenome (GOLD analysis project Ga0209261, IMG submission 187470) | Wetland sediment microbial communities from St. Louis River estuary, USA, under dissolved organic matter induced mercury methylation -... | ecosystem: Environmental > Aquatic >...
TTTGCTGCAATATCATCAGCCTGTTCCGTCGATCCGGTGAAGACGATGGCTTCTCCTTCATGATCGATCCGATAGGCCAATTCAAACGCCTTGGTCGAGGTCATCGCGGGAATAAACCGGCAAAATAGCTCGATCACCTGTTGGTAGGTGTGACAGTCGCAGTTGTAGACGACGACACGAGACTCAAATCCGGTTCCCGAGCCGACTTGTACGTCTTCGGTGATGTCGGGAATCGTCTGTGGCGTAGCAGGTGTCGGCATCGATCGGAGCTTCTAGTAGGCCTGGCGGATACGGTTCAACGCCGGGTCGCTGGGCGTCATGCAGGGGCTTAGGCTTTATCCATATCAATCACTTCGGTTGCATCCCATAAGTTTTTCAGCTCAGCATCAGCCAAATCCTTTTCCCGATCCGCTTCTGTTTCTTCTCCAAAACTTTTTCGCGGAGGTGTCGCTGCGGCGCCCGTGAGCCTGTCCTCAGCCACCGAGGCGGTGGTTGTCTGGGGGCGACGCCGTTTCTTCGACGGATCCATATTCACCGGCATGAGATTCCCCCGAATAGCTCCAGTAGTCTTCTCCAATTGCAACTGTCTTGTCAATCAGGGATAGAGACTCAATAGCTGGAAAGAGGGTGAGCATCACTGCTGTGCAGTATGTTCGATGTACCTGTTCCCACGGCCCACTTAGAACAGCTGCTCGGCTACTGTATCAGCGTAGCGCCGTCCTAAGGAAGTCAGTCGTACTCGATCGCGATCGGCATCGAGCAGGCCTTTCGCGACAAGTTCGTCGATCTGATAGTCTCGTTCCGCAGCCCAGATGGTCTTTCGAGGGACACCACGAAGAAGGCGCAGGCCGAACACGAGGGCATCTCGCTGGCGCTCGGATGCCGAGAGGATTGTCCGGTCGGTCATCGGCAGATGGTTGTCGTTCAAGCATGCCGCATAGGCTTCGAGATCCGCAATATTTCCAAACCGGATTCCATGGAGATAGGACTGCGCGCTTGGGCCGAGTCCAAGATACTCGCCACCGGTCCAGTAGAGAAGGTTATGGCAACAAGCGTAGTCGGGTTTGGCATAGTTGGAAATTTCGTAGCGGGAAAATCCTGCGTCGGCAAGGAAATGCTCTGCTGCGGACTCCATGTCGAGCTGAAGCAGGTCGTCAGGTGGCAGGACAAGATTCCGAGCGATGTCCTGGGCGAGCCTGGTTCCTTCCTCAATAGTGAGGGCATAACAGGAGATATGCGATGGAGTAAGCGTCATGAGCGATTCCAAGGTGTGTATCCAATCTTGTAGTAATTGGCCAGGGAGCCCATACATCAGATCGAGGTTGATATTCTTGAATCCAGCGCGGTGCGCAGCCTCAACCGCGGCCGCCGTATCCTGCACTTGTCCGAAACGACCAATGGAGGCAAAATCCTTGTCCGTCATGGATTCCGCCCCAAAGCTGATCCGATTGAATCCGGCATCAGCCAAGACTGTGAGATCTCTTTCTGTGACGGAAGAGGGGTGTGCCTCCACCGTGATTTCTGTCGTGGGGCTGGTCGGCCAGGTCGCTCGAATCAGCGTCAGAAGCGCGGCCAGCTGATCGGCGGGGAGGGACGTCGGTGTTCCGCCACCGAAGTAGATGCTCCGCAAGGGGCGGCCTTCCAGGGACTCTTGCCGACGATGGAGTGCAATTTCTTGGATGAGGGCGGAGTGAAACCGCGCCATTCGATTGGGTTGAGCGATTTCGAGATAGAAGGCGCAAAAGTGGCAACGGCGGCGACAAAATGGGATATGAACGTAGAGACCGACGTTTTGATCCGGAGCGCTCATCGTTTCAGCGAGAAGGGAGGAGGTTGTGAGAAATCCCTGGCCAAGACGATTTCAATTTCATCAGTCGGCGAGGCGCCTCGATTGCGGATGTGCGACGCCCACCCGTCATGCCTGCGAAGCGACTCAAAGACGGATTTGAGCAGGTGCGGTTTGATCCGGGCTTCCCACTCCTGCAGCCACTGCCGTTCATCCTCGTCTCCGGTATAGTCGTCAGGAAACGAGGCTTCCAGCGTGAAGCGAAGAGTAAACGTTTTGTCTTCCTGGTACATACGTTCCCTGTCGTTGCGATTCAGCCGGGGTGATTTTATAATGGTCTCAGTAAACGAAGGAGCCCTCAACTATGCCTATCTTCGAATATGTGTGCCGCGAATGCAATCACCGTTTTGAGCTGCTGATCCAGGGATCGGCAGAGGCCGCTTGTCCTCAATGCAAGACGAGGAAGATCGATAAACAGTTTTCTGCCTTTGGAGTCGGGGCCACGACCAACTGGGCGCCCTCAGCCGGCCCCGGCGCGTGCGGCAGCTGCGGCGATCCCCGCGGGCCTGGCGCTTGCTCGATGAATTGAAGAATTGATGGCCACGCCGGATGAACAGGCGGTGCAACGCGCGATCTCGAGCATCGCTCAATCCGATCCGCTGATCAAGCTGCTGCAGCAAGTGCGATTAGGCCGCATGAAGCCAACGGATGCGGGCTTGCGCGCCGTGACGGAATCTTGGCTCGGTACCTATGAAAAGGCTTTGACCACGGATGGTCTGACTCCTTCCGATTTGCGCCGGCTCAACCCAACTCCTCGGATGGCGGTCCTGATCGATGCTGGAGTACTCACCGACGACCATCAGGGCGTGACCTCTTTGAAGGCCTCGTTTAATCGACTGCTGAGTCATGCTGGTAGTGAGTAGCCTTTTCACCCGTCTGCTGGCTTGTTTCCTCCTCTCAGGTCTATTTCTTGTGCCATCTCCAATCCGATCGGAAGATGCAACCGGACTTCGCCAGCTGAGAACCATTCCACTGACCAAGCTCGATTCTCTTCTTCCCCCTGGGACACATGTTCTGATTGAGCGGAGCGCCATCGAAGCGTTTCTTGTGGCGCTGGAAGGGGCGCCTCCCGATTGGGCTACAGTCTATGGCCACGGTCACCATGATCCGGGACATGATGAGCGGCTCTTCAACCTGAACCGCGAGCGGGATATCGCACGCGAGGGGAATCCTGCTCTGAATTGGCATGTGGCATTCATCTGGCCTGGAGAATTGTCGCAATTCGATCTCGACACCAAGAGCTATACGGTGGCGATCGGGCCAGCGTTCAATGCAACGGGTTGGGGTATGGTCCGATTCAAGCCTGAGGAGTTCCCAAGTAATCTGCGCGTGAGGCCGAACAAGAAACTTGCCGGTCTGATCAGTCGAAGTCTCGCCAAACGTGAAAAAGCGGAAGTAGTCGTTGTGATGGCTGGTGCGCTGATTCCCACCGAGTCGATCATCTATGATTTCTCGCACGAGGAGGAAGGGGTTGGCCTCATCATGCCTGTGGTGAGGGTTGAACAGGTGGAGGTTGTCCTCAAACCGCACGCACGCTAATTTCTTGGAACTGTGAATTCACAGTTCCGAGGTGTGAGCGATATGAATTGACGGAGGTACGAGAGGACAGCCTGCTAATACGCGTCTTTTGCGCAACGAAAGCCAGTGCCGCTGGGACGGCTATCCATCGTACCCCAATCGCGATCGCTGGTGCGGAGGCTAGTAGCCGGTTTGAGCCATGACCCTCCCCGCATGGCTTTGATGGCCCCTTGAATCGGACCAGTAGGGTCTGTGAGCGGGGCGTTTTGATAATAATTCGGGTCGTACCAGTCCTGTACCCATTCCGAGGCATTGCCGGCCATGCCGAATAGGCCGTATGGGCTTACTGCGTGCGGAAAACTGTCGACTGGCATGGTCAGGACTTCTCCCTGTATTCCTTTTTCCTTGGCCAGACGAGCTCCTTCACCGCTGACCCAGAAGGCATCCCAATCCGCTCCGCTCTGGAACGCGATCGTCCGTTGCGCCCAGTAGCTGGCACTGTTGGCTCTGGAAAAGTCCCACTCATTTCCCCAGGGATAGCGTCGGCCGTCGGTCCCTCGTGCGGCCTTTTCCCATTCCGCTTCGGTCGGGAGGCGTTTCCCGGACCAGCGGCAGTAGGCGTCCGCATCCTCCCAGCTCACATTGACGATGGGATGGTGTTCGATGCCCGGGATGGGACGATTGTTTGTCCAGAGCGTTGCGGCTTGGGTGGCGTTCGCTGGTGCGCGATGACCCGTTGCTTGCACGAAGGCGGCGTAGGCTTCGTTGGTCACTTCGAATCGGTCAAGGAAATATCCACTGAGGAAAACCCGTCGTTCCGGACGTTCGTCAGGGAAACCATCGCTTCCTTGGGGACTTCCCATCGTAAACTCTCCTGGAGGAATCAGGGCCATGTCTGTGGGAATGTCAGCGCCGGTAACCGATGGATGATGGCTGGTGGCAAGGAAGAATACACACCAGGAGAGGAAGGCTCGGGTCATGAGAGTTGTTTGATGCCACAGGCCCGAGCGACCGCATCGCGGTAGTTCAGCCACAGAGACAAGCTCTTTTTGACGCATGTCAGCACTGATTGCCGAAGCGCAGGCGGTGTGTAATTGAGGACCATATCGTAGGCATCGTGCCGATGGCCTGCTTCAACCATCTGGTGGGCTCGGATCAGGTCCATTCGGCTTGGCGAAACTCCATGATGCCTGACCAAGGGATGAAGGCTGATGATAGATTCGATATCTTCCGGATGTCTGTTCTCAGGAGGCGCAAGAATCTCCCTGCGATCCTTCACGCTGCCTTCAACGAATATGGTCAAGGTCGCAGCGGCAATCACCCACTGGCGATGGCTCGACATGTGCTCTAGCCAGGTACGATAGGTTCGGGCTGCGGGCAGCAGGCGGGCGTGTTCAAAATCCCGTCGGCGGAATCCCAATCCCTCCATCATCGTCAGGAAAAGCTCAGGATGAGATTGCCCCAGCGAGAGCCCTCCGGTTTCTTCCTCATAGATGTTCTCCGCCAACATATGGCGGACTGACAGCGGGGGATTCGTTCCAAGGATTCGTGATAAGAAGACGGGAAAGTCTCGAACATAGACGGCGTACTCATGCTGAAAGTGAATTTTGAGCTGAGCTGTGCTGAGTCGGCCGGAAGAAAAGTGTTCCCAGGCCCAGTGATGCTTGTCGTCCATGATCCGGAGGAGCGCTTCAAGAAACGCGGATTTCTTCATGTGAACGGGCACGATGTCTTGCCTTCTTGGGTAGAGCGTCGTTACAATTCGGATTACCGAGTAACAGCTGATGAATCCAATAACGATTCAGAATCCTGACGAAATCCTCACGGTGTTGGCCGATGTGACCCTTCGTGGGACTGGCTTTACGACCGAATCGCTACTCGACTACGTGTTAGAAGAGGGATTTACCGAACCAATCTTCCTCAATGCCAGTGGCGTGGATCCTACTGCGTTCTTCAAGGGCCAACCGAATGCCTGGGCCATTTACCAGATCCGTGAGTGGAAGCGCGTGCTGACTGTCTCGGGTGGTCCGGGGCAGGAACGGCGCGCGCGAATTACAGAAACTCCGTAACTCGTGTTCGAGTGTAAAGCGAGAGACGGCAAAGTGCAACCAATGGGCACGTTTCACGCATGAACGACCGATCGGCGGGCGGCTCATGCGGATGATTCATCTCACCAATGCGCAAGACGTCGGCGAGCTCGCGATGATCAAGAGCTTGCTCGACGGCAACCGCATCGCCTACGTCGTCCACGGTGAACATGTCAGTAGCCTCTATCCGGGTGTGCCATTCTTTGTCAGTCGGGTCATGGTCGATGCATCTGACCAGGCGCGTGCCGAAGTCCTTCTGAGCCGGCTCCGACTGTCTATCCGGGAGACGTCAGCCTAACTGCAGCTGAATCAGGCACAGTTGTCGTTCTTGAAGCCCGCTTCGCCCACGCCCAGCGAGGCCCTCGGCTTCGCCGCGAGGCGAGCGCAAGCACAAATGTGGCAGATGGGCTCATGACGGCGAGAGAGGAACGCCGACACACGAGGTAGCCTGCCAGTTGGAGGGCTACGGCTGAATTTTTGGGTGCGGCTTTTCTGCGGGGAAATCGCGGGAGCGGCGTTCCCTGGAACCTTCGTACCATCCTCCCATCAGGGTTCCTTCCTCGAAGTAGAGATAGCGGTGACGGACAATCGCCGAGCTTTCCCAATCTTCAAAAATCCATTCTTCTTGCCGTATTCCATCCTTGGTGAAGGTCGTATTGATGGTCTGTGGTCCGCCCCAGGATTGTAGTACTTGTTCTTTGGTCATTCCAACCAGGACGCGGTGTTGTTCGATGTGCTTCTGAAAGTCCGGATCGCTGAGTTGAACGACCAGTGGCCAGATCACGACCATGAGGACAAATAGCGCAAGTCCAGCATAGATGATGATTCGGACCGGGCGGCGGCGAATGAACGACGGTTCCTCAGTGTTGGGATCAAGGGCAAGGGGTTGAGATTCAGTAGTCATGGAGAGAAAAAAATGTGAATGCTAACAGCGGGGTTCCTCGCGAGTCAAGGAACGGCCAGTAATCTTCAATGAAATCATAGTGGTAGAGGGCGAGCTATACTTAATCAAGAGATCTCTGAGCGCTCCTACAATAATATGGTTACACGCAACAGCGAGATGGTCACAAAGCTTCAAGATCTGATCTTATTGATGTGTCTGTGCATCATGCTCGGACAGGGGGGTGGTGCTGAGGTTTGGGCTACGACTATTTATTCCTATATTGATGATCGTGGGAATCTTGTCTACACCGATTCCCCGGAAACAATTCCTGAAAAGTACCGCGCGAAAGTGAAGACGCATGAGCAGCCTGATTCTGTTTCAAAAACTCCTTCCATGATGCAGTCGATGCAACAGAAGGTCAGAGAGCAAGCCAAGAATTATGGATGGAGCATGCCGTCGTTTCACTTCGCGATGGAAGGTCTGACTCCGGCTCAATCCAAGATTGTGACCTATGCCGGCGCCGCCGCGGTGGTATTGTTGCTGATGATGTATCTCAGCAAGAGCCAGCTCATGCGGATGTTAGGATTGTGCCTACTCATGGTGATTGGAATTGGAGCCCCGGTGCTGATCTATGTGAGTGATAGTGGTCCTATGGATGTCATGAAAAAGAAAGCCGTGTCGTCTGGACAAGCGCAGCAAGATCGACTTCAGCAAGTCCCGCGGTAAGCCCCTCTCTTCCCGTATCTCTTTCAATGCTACTCCGCATACTTAGGAACTGGTATTGATGTGGCCGATGGCTTGAGGGGAGGAAATGGCTTGTCGAATTGGTGGGCGTATGGATTCGGAATCCGTTCATGGGTGTGCCGCTGTTGGAGGGTCACCAACTGCAGGCTCTGAGTGCTGATCTCCACACGGTCTATTAACGCCTCGGTTGGTAAGCGATCGGGAAGCCCTTGCATCGAGAATAGTTGATAGCAGAGCGTCCAATCGAGCTGCTCCTTCCCTGGCTCTCTCACGATAAAACGGGCATCAGACGAAGGGGGGCCTTTGAACAACAGCACCCAAATGTTGGATCGAAAAGCGGGATTGGTCGGATCGGTCGAAGGATGAAACTCCGGAATCAAACCTGGGAGTCGACTGATCGGCACGGCCGGGGAAAATTCGATGTCTACCAGCCGTACGGTCAGCAGTCGGTTCTCACTGTGATCATTCGGGTCAACCGCATAGCTGAAGGAATAGCGGACATCGATACCCTCACGCGAGAAAGTGTATACATCTTCGCCGTTTTCGGGCGACACGAGTTTGCTGAAGTACGACGACCAATCGGTAATCGGATAATATGTGAAAACGCGCAGCGCAGATTTTCGGTCCCGCACGGCCTGCGGCCTGCCGAGTTGTTCATGCAACTCCTTCTGAGAAAGTCCTAAGAAGCCGTCCTCAAAATAGGGGGCGGCAGTGGCTGACGAGGGGAGGATCGTAAGGAAGACAACGCCGAGAAGGAAGGGCAAGACTACGGCACGGAGGTTGGTGTACACGCACATGAGGTGGCATCGTAGCCAGGTCGTTGAATTCATGTCAAGGAACCGGTGTGCTTGCTCGTTCCAAAGAGGTTCCAGTATGATCGCGCACAGCCAATAGGGAAATAGCCTGGTGATTTCAATATAGGGTGACTATGTCCATATCGCACGAGAGTTCTATTGCAGCGCTCTTGCAGGAGCGCATCCTTATCCTCGACGGAGCGATGGGGACCATGATCCAGCAACGTAAGCTGGATGAGGCCGCCTTTCGTGGCGAGCGCTTCAAGGATTGGAAAAAAGATCTGAAGGGACACAACGATCTGTTGAACCTTACGCAGCCCACCATCATCGAAGAGATTCATCGACAGTACTTGGAAGCTGGTGCGGATATCGTTGAAACCAATACATTTAATTCCCAGACGATCTCCTTGGCGGATTATGGGATGGACACCCTTGGCTATGAATTGTCCAAAGCTGGCGCAGAGTGTGCCAAGCGGGCAGTCGCGGCGGTGCAGCGAGCGCAACCTGGACGGCGGTGTTTTGTCGCTGGAGCCATCGGACCGACGACCAAGACCTCCTCGATTTCCACCGATGTCAACAATCCGGCAGCTCGAGGGGCGATCTATGAAGAGTTGGTGAATGCCTATGGCCAACAAGTTAGGGGCTTGCTCGACGGCGGTGCGGATCTTCTGCTCGTGGAGACGATCTTTGACACGCTGAATGCGAAGGCCGCATTCTTTGCGATCCAACAGGCGTTTGCCTCCGGCGCGCGCCGGGTTCCGATTATGGCATCGGTGACGTTCATCCAGGCCGGCAGCAATCGCGGGGTGACCGGGCAGACCGTCGAAGCCTTCTGGAATTCGATCTCCCATGTGCCATTATTGAGCGTCGGGATGAATTGTGCGCTCGGCCCGAAAGAGATGCGTCCGTTGATCGAAGAATTATCACAGATCGCGCCGATCTATATCAGCGCCCATCCCAACGCTGGCCTGCCGAATCCGTTGTTGCCGACAGGCTTTCCCGAAACGCCGGAAACCTTGGCGCCTCAACTGCGCGAATGGGCTGAAAATGGGTGGCTGAATATCGTCGGCGGCTGTTGCGGCACCACGCCGTCTCATATCAAGCGCATTGCCGAAGCCGTGCGCGGGGTGAAGCCGCATGCGCTCTCTAAGGTTGAGCCCTACACGAGATTGAGCGGCCTTGAAGCCGTCACGATCAGGCCCGATTCGAACTTCGTGAACATCGGTGAGCGAACGAATGTGACCGGTTCGCCGGCCTTTGCGAAGCTCATTCTGGCCGGTGATTATGAGGCAGCGCTGTCGGTGGCGCGTCAGCAAGTCGAGGGCGGAGCCCAGATTGTTGACATCAATATGGACGAAGGCATGCTCGATTCCAAGGCTGCCATGGAAAAGTTCCTTCGTCTGGTCGCGTCGGAGCCGGACATCTGCAAAGTGCCGATTATGGTCGACAGCTCCAAGTGGGAGGTGTTGGAGACCGGCCTGAAAAATATCCAAGGCAAAGCGGTTGTGAACAGTGTCAGTTTGAAAGAAGGCGAACAGAAATTCATCGACCAGGCGACCCTCATCCATCGCTATGGTGCGGCCGTCGTCGTCATGGCGTTCGATGAAAAGGGCCAGGCCGATACGTTGGAGCGGAAGCAGGAGATCTGTGCGCGCTCGTACAAGATCCTCACGGAACAAGTCGGCTTTCCTCCGCAAGACATTATCTTCGATCCGAACATCTTGACTGTCGCAACGGGGATTGACGAGCACAACAACTACGCGATCAATTTCATCGAGGCGACGCGCTGGATCAAACAGCATCTACCGGGTGCGAAGGTCAGCGGGGGGATCAGTAACATCTCCTTTTCCTTCCGTGGCAACAATGTGGTGCGGGAAGCGATGCATGCAGCCTTTCTCTATCATGCGATCAAGGCCGGGTTGGATATGGGCATCGTCAACGCTGGCCAGTTGGCGGTGTATGAGGAGATTCCGAAGGACTTGCTCGAACTTGTCGAGGACGTGTTGTTTAATCGACGACCCGATGCGACCGAACGACTGGTGAATTTTGCCGAGACGGTGAAGGCGAAGGGGAAAGCGGCTGTCAAGGACGATGAGTGGCGCCAGGGGACGGTTGAGGAGCGACTCTCCCATGCGCTCGTCAAGGGCATCACCGACTACATCGATCAGGATACGGAAGAGGCGCGTCAGAAATACCCAAAGCCTCTGGAAGTGATCGAAGGCCCGCTGATGGCCGGGATGAATATCGTCGGCGACCTATTCGGATCAGGCAAGATGTTCTTGCCGCAGGTCGTTAAGAGCGCGCGCGTCATGAAGAAGGCCGTGGCCTATCTCATGCCGTATATGGAAGAAGAGAAGAAGCGCTCCGGCAATTTTCGGGCGCAGGGGAAGGTCTTGCTTGCGACCGTGAAGGGAGACGTGCACGACATCGGAAAAAACATTGTCGGAGTCGTCCTTGGCTGTAACAACTACGAAGTGATCGATCTTGGCGTGATGGTATCCTGCGAAAAAATTCTCGCCGCAGCACGAGACAACAAAGCCGACATCATCGGCCTGAGCGGCCTCATCACGCCCTCGCTCGACGAGATGGTCCATGTGGCGAAGGAAATGACGCGCGAGGGGTTCGATGTGCCTCTCTTAATCGGTGGCGCCACGACCAGCAAGGCCCACACGGCAGTCAAGATCGCCCCCTCCTATGAACCCGGCGTGGTTCACGTGCTGGATGCCTCTCGTGCGGTGGGTGTCGTGGGAAGTTTGGTGAGCCAAACGCAGAAAGAAGGTTTCGTCCGGCAAGTACGGGACGACTATGCGCGGATGAGGCAAGCGCATCAGGATCGAGGAGCCAAGACGCTTCTTTCGATCGCCCAGGCGCGCGCCAATCGGTTCATGTCAGACTGGGCGGGCGTCGATATTCCCGTGCCGACGGCGTTGGGCGTCCGGACGATTGCCGATCAACCGTTGGTCGAGTTGATTCCCTACATCGACTGGTCGCCCTTCTTCCATACGTGGGAACTCAGAGGTCGGTATCCGACGATCTTTGACGAACCAACCGTCGGCCCTAGGGCTAAGGAATTGTATGAGGATGCGAGACGTCTCTTGGATGAGATTGTTCATAAAAAACAGCTCAAAGCCAGGGGAGTCTATGGAGTCTTCCCCGCATCGAGTGTTGGGGATGATATTGAGCTCTATCAGGATACGTCTCGGAAGACGGTGCTCACCACGATCCATCATCTGCGACAGCAATCGGAGAAGCCTGCCGGCCAGCCCAATCTCGCACTGGCTGATTATGTTGCACCGAAGGAATGCGGACGGCAGGATTACATCGGAGCGTTTGCCGTAACGACCGGCATCGAACTGGATGAACTCTGTCGGGGGTTTGATAATGACCATGATGATTACAATTCGATCATGGCCAAGGCTCTTGCGGATCGACTGGCCGAAGCCTTTGCCGAATGTCTCCATAAGCGAGTCAGAGAAGAGTGGGGATACGGGAAGCATGAACAGCTGACGAGTGACGATCTGATCCGTGAGAAATACCGCGGCATCCGGCCGGCACCGGGATATCCGGCTTGTCCGGACCATACGGAAAAGCAACTGCTGTTTGACCTCTTGTCGGCAGAACAGAACAGTGGCATCACCCTGACCGAAAGCTATGCCATGTTGCCAACCGCGTCAGTCAGCGGGTTCTATTTTGCCCATCCTGAGGCGAAATATTTCGCGGTGGGGAAAATCGGGAAAGATCAGGTCGAAGACTATGCCCGCCGCAAGGGCATGGATCTGCGCACCGTCGAGCGTTGGCTCTCGCCGAATCTGAATTACGAGCCTGAATGATGTGTGGTTGAGCCCAGTAGCCAGGGCACTTTCTCTTCAACTATATCTTTCTCTACAATAGTGCCTCACGAATGGAAACCAGGAGCGTCTGATGCAGGCTCGTATTCTCATTGTCGACGACGACCACGATATCCTCACTGCGCTCAAGAAGCGGTTGATCTGGATGGGGCATGAGGTGCTCACGGCTGAGGACGGCGAGCAGGGGCTGAAGCTGGCGGCAGAGGAGCAACCAGATCTGATGCTGCTGGATATCGAACTGCCGGGACTCAGCGGACTCGATGTGCTCAAACAGCTCGGTGAAAAACGTTCCGGCACTCCGCTGCAGACTGTCCCGGAAGTGATCGTTATCACGGCATTCGGGACGATTGATCGAGCCGTGGAGGCGATACGGCTCGGGGCCTGCGATTTCCTGACAAAGCCGTTTGAACCCGACCACCTCTCCGTTGTGATTGAGAAGGCCATGGCGCAGATGGCCCTCACGCGGCAGATCGGTCTCCTGCAAGCAGAAGTGGGAGGACGGTATGAGCATGTAGTTGGCCAGAGTTCGCGCATGGTTGAGCTTTTTGACACGGCGCGGCGCGCCGCCAGTTCGTCCGCCACGGTGCTCATACTGGGGGAAACAGGGACGGGCAAGGAAGTGATGGCACGCGCAC
>Ga0209261_10000359_pt1 | contig 12335 bp, 9 predicted proteins | sample DOMMetBare1Fresh_FD_187470 | JGI IMG/M metagenome (GOLD analysis project Ga0209261, IMG submission 187470) | Wetland sediment microbial communities from St. Louis River estuary, USA, under dissolved organic matter induced mercury methylation -... | ecosystem: Environmental > Aquatic > Freshwater...
ATAGTTTTTCTTTTTCTTCCTAGGAATATGAAGTGGTCCTATTTCCTTTCATAGAAATAGCATTTTTCTGCCTCCACAACATTTCCTCTTGATCCCCAAAATCTTCTAAGAAGAATTTATTGATATTTTTCATAACTTAGAGTTTGGAATTGACTGTTAATCAATTAAAACTTGAACTTATGAAACCAATTGAATCGCCCCGTTTCAGGATTAATACTATTTTTGGACTCCTCCTTTTCATTTCCTTAATGCTCTATTCTTATGGTTCGTTTTCACAGACCACAACAAATTTTACTGGTGTGTGGATTCAGGATGAAAGTAAAAGTGATGATTTTTATAAATCCTTTGAAGTTGAATATGCGATAACGCAGACTCCCACGAAATTTTCGGTTATACAAACATTTACTTTCAAAGAAAGCAAGGAAGTTGTAACCAATGAATACACCTATACTCTTGATGGAAAAGTGACCAACTGGAACAAGGAAACCGGAACTGAAAAGAATTCAGCACAATGGTCGGCTGATAAACAGATACTTACTACCAAGAGCACCATCACTTATGGAAATGAAGATGTTGGTTTTACAGAAACCTATTCACTTTCAGGAAACAATCTTATTCTTACTGTTGTAAAATCAAACATAATCCCCGATTTGCCTTCCGTTAAGCTGGTTTTCAATAAGAAATAGTCCTTTTATCGGCTGTGGCAAATCATGTTTCCGACACAACGCCCATAGTTAATATTATTCTGACGGCCATTTCTTTCAAATCCAGGTTCCAGAATGTTAATTAAAGCCAGTTCTATTAACCTGAAAAAAATGAACCGCTATTAAATATTATCTGGCCCAAGACATTTCAGTATCAAAGGCATTAATCTGATTAGTCACCTGGCTCCAACCGGAACCGTCCAGGTTAATCACAAAAAGATGACTACTCGTTTCACTATCCGGACAATTAAACAGGATTTTTGTTCCATCGGGCGACCAGCATAACGACAAATACCTGGGAAGTGTAAGGTATGGTGGATATCCTCCCATTCCAAAATAAGACATGAGATAAGTTCCGTTTGGATCCATGGTATGAATTCCTAAAGATATCCAACCACTCTCCTGTGGGTTAGTATAGATCGAAATAAAAGCAACTTTCGAACCGTCAGGTGAAAAAACAGGTGATTCGGCCCGGAAATTTGGTGACACAAAAGCAATATCTGTTGTTGGTGATAACAAAACACTTACACCAGATTTTCCTTTATATGGCTGAATCCCAATTATTCCAAATGGATTTTCAGAAGAACTTACAGATACGAGTTTGCCTGACTTTGAAATGGAAAAACCTCCTGAAGGCTTAATTTCCCAGGAAGGATCACCATCATAATGAAATTTTGTAAGTTCAGTCATGTCCAATGAATTTTCAACCGGTGACTGAATATATAACTTGCCTTCAGGACCACTGGTATAATAGATGACCTTTGATCCATCGCTATTCCAGGTGGGATAATTAGCATTCAATTCCGATTTGGAGACAGGAAAACAATTTGAACCATCAAGATTCATCACATAAATATTCCACTTTGAATTCAAATCCTCTGAATTAAGTAAAGAACAGACAATTTTATTCCCTGATGGTGAAATTTTGGGTTGTGTAATTGAACTTTTCATGGTAAAGCCTTTTGTTTTTCTCTGGTCAACATCAATGATATAAAAATCTGATCCGCCCTGTCCATAATTTCTCTCAAACAAAATTTTACCACTTCCGAGTGCCTTATAAGGAATCGCATCTGGTAACGGAAGCCGTTTAATAATCCGAAGGGGATTCTCATCCTCCGGACTTACAATTACATGCTCCTTCCTGCATCCAATAGTAAATACTGATAATAAGATTAGCAAATAACACAGGAACTTTTTCATTTTCCAGATATAAAAAGGGAGTTTAAATTTATTCTGATTTCAAGGTGTTTAAAGTTACAACATCCTGTTTTAGAAAACAATGGAAATGTAACTATAAACTTGAAAATCCGAATATTTAAGACCACCGACTCCCACCTTGCGATTTTTCCTACTCATGAAGGTATGCAAGAATAATCAATGAATCGGAACAAGTCATATTAAAAAATTCGATTTATAAATCAAGAGTTTTCCAAGGAATTTCAGTAATCACAACCTTTTGAAATTAAATCCTCAATCCTCTGATTCATGAATCTTGTCATATAAAAATCACCGATTTAGCCTTAACTTTATTAGTCATTTCCGCGAAAAACTTATCCTAAATACTGATTACTATGGCTAAAATAACGAAAGAAGACGCCCTGCGCTACCACTTCGAAGGCCGTCCCGGAAAACTGGAAGTAATTACCACGAAACCGCATACCACTCAACGCGATTTATCGCTGGCATACTCGCCCGGCGTTGCCTGGCCTTGTCTGGAAATTGAAAAAAACTTTGAGGACATTTACAAATACACCTCAAAAGGAAACCTGGTGGCTGTAATTTCCAACGGGACTGCCGTTCTGGGATTGGGCGATATTGGTGCAGGTGCAGGAAAACCCGTCATGGAAGGCAAAGGTTTTTTATTCAAAATCTTCGCCGATATTGATGTTTTCGACATCGAAGTTGATACCAAAAACATTGATCAGTTTGTAGAAACCGTAAAAAACATTGCCGTCACTTTTGGAGGAATTAACCTGGAGGACATTAAAGCTCCTGAATGCTTCGAAATCGAGGAACGCCTCAAACGTGAATTACAAATTCCACTGATGCACGACGATCAGCACGGCACGGCTATTATTTCTTCAGCCGGAATAATCAATTCGCTGGAACTTTCAGGCAAAAAACTGAGTGAAGCAAAAATGGTTATCAATGGCGCCGGAGCGTCGGCTATTGCCTGTTCGAAACTGATTGTATCACTGGGAGCGAAACGCGAAAACATGGTTATGCTCGATTCCAAAGGTGTACTTCGAAAGGACCGGACCGATCTGAACAAATACAAATCAGAATTCGCGACTGACCGGGATATCCGGACACTGGCCGAAGCGATGAACGGGGCAGATATTTTTCTGGGATTGTCACAAGCCAACATCGTTTCCAAAGAAATGGTACAATCTATGGCGAAAAATCCGATCGTATTTGCCATGGCCAATCCCGATCCTGAGATATCTTACGATGACGCCATGTCGGCCCGCAACGATTTGATTATGGCTACCGGACGTTCTGATTATCCAAACCAGGTAAACAATGTTCTCGGATTTCCTTTCATCTTCCGCGGCGCCCTCGATGTACGCGCAACCTGCATCAACGAGGAAATGAAACTGGCTGCCGTTTATGCACTTGCAGGTTTGGCCAAAGAAGCTGTTCCTGAAAGTGTAAGCAAAGCCTACAATGTTCAGAACCTGATTTTTGGTAAAGATTATATTATTCCAAAGCCACTCGATCCCAGGTTGCTTACCACAGTGGCTCCCGCCGTAGCAAAGGCAGCAATGGACAGCGATGTTGCACGGAAACCCATCGAAGACTGGAACCAATATAAACTTGAACTGAGCCAGCGTCTTGGATTGGACAATCAGCTCTTTCACGGAATTGTGGTAAAAGCCAAACAAAATCCTAAAAAAGTGGTATTTGCTGAAGGAAACAACCTGAAAGTACTTCGCGCTGCCAACGAGTTGATGCACGAAGGAATTGCAATTCCTGTTTTACTGGGTAATGAGGATGAAATCAGAAAACTGATTGCCGATAATCAGCTCGAGTTAAACGGGACACCGATTTATGACCCACATTCCATTTCAAGTAACGAGATGCGCAGGAATTTCGCCGACCTCATCTGGAAGAAACGGCAGCGCAAAGGTGTGAATCGGGAGGAGGCTTATGAATTAACATTCAACCGAAACTATTTTGGCATCATGATGGTCGATACCGGAATGGCCGATGCCATGATATCGGGAGTCACCAGCCATTATGGCGATGTGATGAGCCCGGCGTTGCGATTAATCGGACCCAAACCAAGCATTAAACACATTTCGAGCATGTATATTGTGATGACCAAGCGCGGTCCACTCTTCTTTGCCGACACCACTGTCAACCTTGATCCGGATACTCAAACCCTGATCGAAACCACCCTATTGACTGCCGATCAGGTTAAAAAGTTCAACATTGAACCTGTAATAGCCATGGTTTCCTACTCTAATTTTGGTTCAGTTCCTTCAAACGAACATACCAAAAACCTTGATCGTGTAAGGCAATCCGTTACATACCTGCATCAAAACCATCCTGAATTAATTGTTGATGGTGAAATTCAGATGAACTTTGCACTCAATAAAGAACTGCGTAGTCAAAAATTCCCGTTTACCCGTTTGGAAAACCGGGATGTGAATACCATCATTTTCCCGAATCTGACTTCAGGAAATATCGCTTATAAAATGATGTACGAAATTGGCGGGGCCGAAGTCGTGGGGCCAATTCTGATGGGAATGAATAAGCCGATCCTTGTTGTTCCGACTGAATGTTCAGTTCGTGATATCGTCAATATGACCACCATTGCGGTGGTTGATGCCCAGTAGCAGTGAAAAGAAAACCGGCCATCCTGAACTGATATTTTGGATGGCCGGTATTTATATAGTTTGAAGGCGGTCTATTGCTTCTCATAGACCAGTGAAACCGTGTTTTCGCCTCCGCCAAAGCCAGTTGAGGTTTGTACGATTTTCAAAATTTTACCACCTTCCTGAATGTTCCAGTCTTCTGAGCTTTTCATTTCAGTGGTCTGACCGCCACGGCTAAATTTGACCGATGAGCTGATTTTAATTGATTTGGAAACATCTTCCCAGCTTGCTTTTGAGATGCGGGGGGCATTAAAGAAAACCGATTTCATTTCAGTACCGTCAAGTATAATTTCCTCACTGGTAACACGGTCGTCTCCCCATTCAACAATCATGCTTTTTTTAACGAGCAGCAAATCTCCATCCTGATCGATTTCCATTTTACTGGCCACATTCCCTGTGCCAGCTTTGCCTACATCACTTTTCGCTTCATTGAATATCCACATACCTGAAAAATTAACAGGGTACTTTTCTTTTAGCGGTAGTAAGGGCAGATTACAAACTTTCCGGTATGGATTCATAACTTCCCAATAGGCCGGATTTTCCTGAAACAACATTCTCGGGTCGTTTACCATTTCCTGATATTGCTGTTTAGTGGTATTCCTGACCATTCCGGCCCAAACAACCCACGAACTCCATTTGGGTTGTAGTTTGTATACTTCAGGAGCAGGAGGATTACCTACCTCTCCAAATAGGATCGGCTTGCCTTTTGCAAGTACTAATAAACTGTCGTAGTAAGCCTGATTGAAATCGCTGCCGTAAACATCAAGCGAAGCAATATCGAGGTATTTGTTTCCGGGGTAAAAATTTGAAAACTTCCGGATTGGAGTACTTGGACGGTCAACATTCCACACCCAAACCAGGTTATTCAGTTGGTGAAAATTCACGAGTCTGTCGAACATCTGTTTGTATAGGGCTATTGTACTGTTTTCACCAACACGACCACCCCACCAAAACCAGTCGCCATTCATTTCATGGTATGGTCGCCACAAAACCGGCACTTTGGCATCCTGAAGTTTCTTGAGGTAAACGGCCACAGAATCGACCTGAGCGGCCCATTTAATATAGAGTTTTGTTCCCGGCGTTAAAACATCTTTGAATTGCTGATCAAGCAGTTGTCCCTGAACACTGGCCAGTGAATCAGGAGCCATTTTCCTTCGCGGCTGAAAAGTTACAGGCTCGTCGGCGGTTGGAGGCACGGCATGCCAGCAAATGGTAATAATTGAACCCTTCTGGTGCTGTCTGATTGCTTCTTTCACGATATCAGGCCGCGCCAAATAGGAATCGGTGTCGCCATCTTTGGCAAATCCCATATCGGTACTCCAGATTGCCGGTGTTTTACCGATGTATTTTACGGCAAACTTCGTGTTACGATCTTTTGTGTTCGGATAATTGTGTTGCCCGGTCAGCGTATATTTTTCTGAAATCCGATAATACAAATCGAGTAAAGCTTTGGCTTCAGGAGTTGTCTTTGGATTTACCGGATCGATGGCCCATCCTGAAAATACTGAGGTTAAAACCAAGCTAAAAATCAGCAAAATTCTTCCTGTAAAATTGACTTCCATAACAATGCTTACTTTTTATTTTGAAAATCCAATTCACCTTTCATAGCCTTTTTGAAAAATTCGCCACTTACTGTTAATTCATAAGTGTCCCACGATTTCATTAAAGTCGGGCCCCATTCCGGATCAAAACACCAGCATACCCAGCTAATTCCTTTTCCTTCGAGAAAGCTGATGATACGAGGTGCATATGAATTGGCATCCATCACCTGTCCGGGGCGAAGTCCGAAGCCAAATTCAGTAGTGATAACCGGATATTTACTGGCTGCGAAACCGAAATTTTCTTCCCATTTGGGTTCCCATGGCTGGCTGCGCTTATTTTCATACGGATGTGTCACATACCCAATTCCTTCCGCATTGATTGGTTCGTTAATAATAGGCGTCAGGTCGTAGGCCCAGTCGAATCCTGCGACCAGTGGAATTGTTTCAGTGTCGAAGGCTCTGATTAAATTAATTACCTTTTCGTTGATATCTTTCCATTCAGCCCAACTCATAGAACCTAATTGTCCCCTGTATGTGGTGGGTTCATTAAATATTTCATAGAAAGCAATCGTATTGTTGCCTTTAAAATGCTGAGCAATGGTTCTCCAGAATTCATATGTTTCCTGTTTTGAAGTATTGTACATGGGATTTTGGAAAACTTCCATACCCAGGTTTCCAATAGAATGCCAGTCGATCATTACGTACATACCGAGATCGGTACACCATTCAACAGCCTCATCCAAAAGTTTCAGGTATTTTTCAGGAGTACGCTCGCGCCATGCAACCGGATGAATGGGAATTCGAACAATCATTGCACCCGTTTCCTTAATTTTCTCAAAATGAGCTTTGTTCCAGTGACCCTGCTGTTCCACCTTATCCGGATCAGAAATAGAAAGTCCTTTAAAAAGAATGGCCTGACCTTCAGGATTTACGAATTTGTTTCCCTGAACTTTAATGAGTGGCAACACTTTGGCTTTAGGATTGGGTTTTGGCCAACTCCAGGAACCATCTTTAAACCAGGGCTTTTTTTCCTGGGCAGAAATACTTTGCACAGAGTAAACTGCAAATAATAATATGAAAAAGATTCGACTTAAGTTTTTCATCGTTTTGGAATATTAGATTGTAAGAATTCAGGAATTGAAAAATGTATGAGAGCTTGGAAAGGCTAATATTACAGCATTGAAAGACATTTCACCAAATGGCAAAATGTCTTTCATAAAAAAGTTATGGTAATGCGATTAAATCAAAAGATTTTCCTGACGTATGGAATTTCAGGATGGATATTTTCATCCAATTTATTCTACCAAAAATTCAGGTGATTACTGTTTATCGAAAACCAGTGTTTCAGCCACATCGCCAAACGAAGAAGATGCGCTGGATTCTATAACAAGATGGTTCTCTTTTAATTGATAGACCTCAATTATGGTCATTTCACCATTGTCGCCCATCGGAAATTTGGTGGTTATTTTCAGTGAAGCTTTATCATCAGACCAAACAGCAGTTGATTTTTTTTGAGAATCCTGCCAGCCTGGATTGACACATTCCTTTCCATCCAGCGTAAATTTATCTTTGATGGTAAAATCATTCCCCTGAAAGCTGGAATGTTTTTCAGTATCCAAGTCGTTTGCAGTTTGTATAACGATCATGTCTTTAGGTGCCATACTGAACTGGTCATTCAGTTTGCTGTTTGTTTTATTTAAAGTCCAGGTTCCGGAAAAATCAGGTGTCTGTGCAGAAACAATTACAGAAACCAGTAAACTTGCTAAAAGGAATAAAATTCTATTCATAATGTTCAGATTTAAAGTTTGAACAATAAAGGTCTGAAAAAAAAGGAATTAAGTAAAGTATTTCTGAACTAATTTTATAGAACAAAACAATCTTAATTAACAGAAAACGATCATGTTGGGAACAAATAATCAATATTGTAGTTTTTACAGCCTGAATCCAGAAATAAAATGAACGATTTGCTTCAGATGAACAGTTTATATTATTTAAACAAATCCTTATTCGGTTGTGCTCCCATCTTAAATTCGAGTGTTCCACCGTCCATTATTTCCTGATGAGAAATAAATGTCCGGTCCAATGGCTTTCCGTTTAGTTTTACTTCCTGAATATATTTATTTGTCTTTGATGCCAACGGAGCTTTCATGGTGAAGAATTTTCCCTGAGCAACTTCAAGCCTGGCCTCCTGAACAATGGGTGATCCAAACTGGTATTTCAATTCAGATGGATTAACCGGGTAAAAACCCATTGCGCTGAAAACATACCAGGCCGACATCTGTCCGCAATCTTCGTTTCCGCACAAACCGTCGGGTTTATCAGTGTACATTTCAGTCTGAATTTGGCGGTTCAGTTCCTGCGTGCGCCATGCCCTTCCGGCATAATTAAACAGGAAAGTGGTGTGGTGTCCGGGCTCGTTGCCGTGTGCATAAGCGCCAATCAATCCTGAAATATCGGAAGAAGCCTGTTCTCCTTTTACTCCTTCTTCTACTTTAAACAATTGGTCGAGCTTGTTGGCGAATGGCTCCTTCCCTCCAAGCAGATCAATTAATCCTTTGACATCGTGAGGAGCCAGCCAAAGGTACTGCCATGCATTTCCTTCGGTATAGTCGCTTCCTTCGTGTTTCGAAAAAGCCGGATCAAAAGGAGTTGTCCATTTTCCATCGCTAAGTTTTCCGCGCATAAACCCGGTTTCCTTGTCAAAATAATTCCGGTAATTCAACGCTCGTTTTGAAAAATAGGCTGCATCTTCGGTTTTCCCAAGTTTTTGTGCCACTGCTGCTACAGCCCAGTCATCAATGGCCACTTCTTCCGATTTGGCAACCGATTGCTGAATCTGATCGGCCGGCATATATCCCAGTTTATCGTAAAGTCCCATTCCGTCGCGGTCGTTCATCGAAGTCACTTTCATGGCTTCGAAAGCCAGTTCGCGGTCAAAATCACCGATGTTTTTTAAAATGGCCTCGGCAATAACCGAAATCGAATGATTCCCCACCATACACCAGGTTTCATTTCCTTCGAGTTCCCAAACGGGCAAAAGTCCGGTTTGCCGGTAATGGTCGAGCATCGATTTGACCATATCGTTCACCCTGCATTGCTGAGTGAGTGTGAACAGCGGATGCAGTGCTCGGTAAGTATCCCACAACGAAAAAACCGTATATCGGTTATATCCTGAAGCTTTTTGTGTATCACCTTTCACTCCTTTGAAATCGCCGTTCGAATCGGAAAACAACGAAGGCGCCACCATGGTATGATAAAGTGAAGTATAGAAAATAGTTTTCTGTACAGAATCATTTGATTGTATCCGGATTTTTGAAAGTTCTTTTTCCCATGCATCCGAAGCTGCATTTGTTGTTGCTTCAAAATCCCAGTCTGGAAGTGAACTATCAAGATTGGCCAAAGCATTTTCGACACTTACTGAAGAAATTCCAATTTTGGCCATCACTTGTTTCTCCCCGAATTTCAGGACTCCAACCGTTCGTCCTTCTCCGCCAACATTTTCGATGACAGAATGTATAACCGGTGTTGAAAACCTTATCGCGAAAAACACATGCTGATCGGCAGCCCAACCGTGCGATAAACGCGATCCGGTTACCAACAAACTGTCGGCAAGGTTCAGTGAAGTCTGATAAGGTTTATCCCAGTTTATGGCAAATCCCAGGTTGATGATCAGGTTGCTTGCGCCATCCTCCGGGAAGGTATACCGATGCATTCCGGCCCTTTCAGTAACTGTAAATTCAGCTTTGATTCCACTGTTCTTTAATATCACTGAATAATATCCTGGACTGGCGCTTTCCTGATCGTGAATATACTTTCCGGCGAAACGGGAAACGAAATCACTGTTTTTCTCATCCTTCAGGAAAGTAACTTCGGTGGCGACCGGTAAAAATGAAATATCGGCCAGATCGCCGATTCCGGTTCCGCTCAAATGCAAATGACTAAAGCCGGCAACAATACTGTCGGAATAATGGTAACCCGAACACCAGTCCCAGCCTTGTGTGCCATTATCGGGACTCAACTGGATTTGCCCGAAAGGAAAAGCTGCCCCGGGATAGGTATGTCCATGATAGGCTGTTCCGATAAAAGGATTTACAAAATCGGTTAGTCGGTCTTGATGTGTTTGTTTAGGAGCTGAGGTACAAGCGGCAAAAAGCAACAAGAATCCACAATAAATGAAGAAAGTTTTAATCATTGTTTGGAATTTGATTCGTTGGATCCCAAATGTAAGGAAAAAGGAATCAATTTACCATCGGGGGAACTTAAGAAACATAAACACAGAGTCACGGTGACACCGTTTTGAATTTTTCAATCAGACATATTCGTAAACATTCATGATTAAGTTGAGAAAAAGACATAAATGTGCCTAGCTTGTCGCATTTATGAAAATCTTCAGTCTTGTTTTTCAGAAGAATTATTCAGCTACTTTTTGTATCACCATTATTCCATCCCTGACCGGTAGGATTACATTTTTTACCCGAGGATCATTCTGAATCAAATTGTTAAAATCCATGATTCCTTTTGTTTGTTCCTCTTCAGCAGATTCAGGGTCAACCACTTTTCCGTCCCAAAGCACATTGTCGGCCAAAATAAAGCCTCCGACCGGAATTTTACTGAAAATCAGCTGATAATAATCGCAATAATCACGCTTGTCAGCATCAATAAAAACCAAATCGAACTCGTAATCTAGTGATGGAATAATCTGGCGGGCATCGCCAATGTGCTGAAATATTCGATCGGACATTCCCGATTTCAGGAAATATTTTTTTGAAATCGTTTCCAGTTCATCGTCAATCTCAATGGTGTGTAATTCTCCGCCATCAGCGAGTCCCTTTGCCAGACACAGGGCAGAATAACCCGTAAAAGTTCCAATTTCGAGAATATATTTTGGTTTGATCATTCCGCTGACCATGCTCAGTATCTGTCCTTGCAAATGGCCCGACAACATGCGTGGATGAAGCACTTTCTGATGGGTTTCACGGTCGAGTTCGCGCAGATAGTCCTCTTCAGGTGAAGAATGGTTAAGGATATATTGATCGAGCAAAACCTGCTTTGACATATTACTGATAAATTAAAATGCTGCTTTGCGATTCGTCAAATATTTCGTTGGCAATTTCCATGATTTCACGACTTTCGATCTGTTCAATTTTCTTAAAAATCGTTTCCAGCGTATCCACCCGATTAAAAAACAGGTAACTTTTACCGATCGAAAGCATCAGATCTTCATGTGTTTCAGCCGAGATTGCCAGCTGTCCGATCATTTGCTTTTTGGCACGGCTCAATTGTACAATTCCCATTTGCTTTTCCTTGATATTCCGGAATTCGCGATTTACCAGGCGCAACGCCTGATCGATGTTTTCCTTGTCGGTGCCAAAATAAACACTGAATTCGCCTGTGTCGAAATAACCTGTATAACCTGATTCAACGTTGTAGGCCATCCCGTTCCGTTCGCGTAAAACCATGTTCAAGCGGGAATTCATCGAGGGACCACCTAAAATATTACTGAGTAAAACCATCTGCATCCGTTTTGGACTGAACAAATCAGGAGCAATATTGCCAACAATACAATGGGCCTGAAAGGTATCTTTCTGAACAATCCGCGTTTCTGGCTGATAAATATATTTTCCGGAACGCTCTTTTTTGCGAAGTTTTTCAGGAATCTGTCCAAAATATTTTTCGGCCAGACGGATAAATTTGGCCATTGAAATATTGCCGACCGAACTTAGTACCATTTGGTCGGTATGGTAATTTTCATCCATAAACTTCAGGATACTACTTTTGCTGAATGTTTTAAGGTGATCGGGTGTCCCCAGAATATTCCTTGCAATCGGATGACCATCGAACAGAATTTCCTCAAATTCGTCAAATATCAATTCCGAAGGACTGTCTTTGTAAGAGTTTATTTCTTCAATCACCACCTCTTTTTCGCGTTCCAGTTCTTTTGCGGGGAAAGTGCTGTTGGTTAAAATATCACTGATCAGCTCCATCGATCTCTGGTAATATTCGCTTAAAAAAGTTGCGTAAACAGCGGTTTCTTCCTTGGTGGTGTAGGCATTTAACTCGCCGCCCACATCTTCAATGCGGTTTAAAATATGAAAAGCTTTTCGTGTTTGCGTGCCCTTAAAAATCACGTGTTCAATAAAATGAGCGATGCCCTGTTCATCTGCTTCCTCATCGCGCGATCCGGTGTTGATCAGCACTCCGAAATGAGA
>Ga0209261_10000361_pt1 | contig 12332 bp, 13 predicted proteins | sample DOMMetBare1Fresh_FD_187470 | JGI IMG/M metagenome (GOLD analysis project Ga0209261, IMG submission 187470) | Wetland sediment microbial communities from St. Louis River estuary, USA, under dissolved organic matter induced mercury methylation -... | ecosystem: Environmental > Aquatic >...
GCTGGAAAACAAAAGGGCCGGCGCATTGCCGACCCTGCGGGGCACGGCCAGCGTGCAGCCTATTCGGCTTCTGGCACCACGCTGATCTGGATGTCGACCACCACGTCGCTGTGCGCGGCCACCGAGACGGTGTGCTCGCCGACTGTCTTCAGCGGCCCGTTGGGCAGCCGGATCTGCGACTTCTGGATCTCGAAGCCCAGCTTCTTCAGCCCTTCGGCGATGTCGAAATTGGTCACCGAGCCGAACAGCCGCCCATCGACCCCGGCCTTCTGCGCGACGGTGACCGTCTTGCCGGCCAGGCGCTCGCCGACGGATTGCGCGGCCGTGAAACGGTCGGCGGCGGCTTTCTCGAGATCGGTGCGGCGCGCCTCGAATTCCTTGATCGCGGCCTCGGTCGCGCGCCGCGCACGCTTCGAGGGGATCAGGTAGTTGCGGGCAAATCCGTCCTTGACCTTGACCACGTCGCCCAGGTTGCCCAGGTTGACGATCTTTTCCAGCAGGATCACTTGCATGGCCGTGGCCCCTTAGACGCGGTGATGATCGCTGAACGGGATCAGCGCCAGAAAACGCGCACGCTTGATCGCCGTGGTCAGCTGGCGCTGATAGAAGGCGCGCGTGCCGGTCAGGCGGGCGGGCGTGATCTTGCCGTTCTCGCCGATGAAGTCGCGCAGCACGTCGACATCCTTGTAGTCGATCTCCTCGACGCCGGCCACCGTGAAGCGGCAGAAGCGCTTGCGCCTGAACAGCAGTGACTGCTGATTGCGCTTGGGCTTGCGGTCCTTCGAAAACTTACCTTTACCTCTTGGCGGTGGCATGGTCGTCCTCTTTCAATGCGTTGGAGACACTCGGTCTCGTTGAATTCGTGATCAGTTCAGCGATGTGATGTGGAACAGCACGCCGCGTCCGTTTCGCGCGTTGGCCAGAAACCCGGCAAACGTGGCCGCCGTGCCGAGGGCCAGCGCGCCGACCGGTGCGGTGATCGCGCCGATCGCCAGCGCCTTGATCTCCATCGATACGCGGCGCATCTGCCCGTCCTCTGACAGATCCGACTGGTGCAGCAACTTCAGCTCGAGCACCGGAACCCCGGCCGGCGTGGATCGCCGCGCACCGCGTTCGACCAGCGTTGCCGACAGCACCAGGCGGTTCATCGGCAGGCATGGCGTCCGGGCACGCCGCGGTCGCGCTTCAGCTGCTGACCTCCTGCGCGGCCTTGCGGGCCTCTTCCTTCTCGACGGCCTTCATCATGATCGACGGGATGGTCTCGGCCTTCGACTTGGCCACCGTCAGGTGGCGCAACACCGCGTCGTTGAATCGGAAGCCCGATTCCAGCTCGGTCAGCACGGGCTGCTCGCATTCGATGTTCAGGCACAGGTAGTGCGCCTTGGCGAGCTTCTGGATCATGTAGGCCAGCTGGCGCCGACCCCAGTCCTCGACCCGATGCACCTTGCCGCCACCCGCGGTGACCAGTGCCTTGTAGCGTTCCAGCATGGCCGGAACCTGCTCGCTTTGATCCGGGTGGATCAGGAGCACGATCTCATAGTGACGCATGAAGACTCCTTGTGGTTTCCAGACTTGGAAGCCGCCCCACGGCGTCGACAGTTGGGTGCGGCAAGGGAAAGCCTGTGAGTATAGCCCAGGCCTTCCAGTCGCCTTCAGCGCAAGGCAGCCAGACGCTGCCAGGTATCGACCACGGTGTCGGGGTTGAGTGAAATCGAGCCGATGCCTTCGGCCGCCAGCCAGTCGGCAAAGTCCGGATGGTCGCTCGGCCCCTGCCCGCAGATGCCGACGTACTTGCCGGTGGCCCGGCACGCCGCGATGGCGCGCGAGATCAAGGCCTTGACCGCGGGATCGCGCTCGTCGAAGTCTTCGGTCAGCTGCTGCAGGCCGGAGTCGCGGTCCAGTCCGAGCGTGAGCTGGGTCAGGTCGTTCGAGCCGATCGACATGCCGTCGAAGTGCTGCAGGAACTGATCGGCCAGGATCGCGTTGCTCGGCACTTCGCACATCATGATCAGTTTCAACCCATCCTTGCCGCGCACGAGGCCGCGCTCGGCCATCAGCTGCACCACGCGTTCGGCCTGCCTCACGGTGCGCACGAACGGCACCATGATCTCCACATTGGTCAGGCCCATTTCGCCGCGCACGCGGCGCAGCGCCTCGCACTCCATCGCGAAGGCATCGCTGAACTCGCCGCTGATGTAGCGTGACGCACCGCGGAACCCGAGCATGGGGTTCTCTTCGTCGGGTTCGTAGCGCTTGCCGCCGATGAGCAGGCGGTATTCGTTGGACTTGAAGTCCGACAGGCGCACGATCACCGGCTTGGGCCAGAACGCGGCGGCAATCGTGGCGATGCCCTCCATCAGCTTGTCGACGTAGAACGCCCGCGGCGACGCATGCCCGCGCGCCACCGACTCGACCGCCATCTTGAGCTCCGGATCGACGTTCGGATAGTCCAGGATCGCCTTCGGGTGCACGCCGATGTTGGTGTTGATGATGAACTCCAGCCGCGCCAGACCGACGCCCGCATTGGGAATGCGCGCGAAGTCGAACGCCAACGTCGGGTTGCCGACATTCATCATGATCTTGATCTGGCAATACGGCATCTCGCCGCGCTTGACTTCGGTGACCTCGGTTTCCAGCAAACCGTCGTAGACGAACCCGGTGTCGCCTTCCGAGCACGACACCGTGACGAGCGCACCGTCCACCAGGCGCTCGGTGGCATCGCCGCAGCCCACGACCGCGGGAATGCCGAGTTCGCGCGCGATGATCGCGGCGTGGCAGGTGCGACCGCCGCGGTTGGTGATGATGGCCGAGGCCCGCTTCATCACCGGCTCCCAATTGGGATCGGTCATCTCCGTCACCAGCACATCGCCGGCCTGCACATGGTCCATCTCGGCCAGCGAGTGCACGATTCGCACGCGGCCGGTGCCGATCTTCTGGCCGATGGCGCGCCCCTCGGCCAGCACGGTGCCGTGGCCCTTGAGCTTGTAGCGGTGCTCCACTGTCGCCTGGCTCTTCACCGTCTCCGGCCGGGCCTGCAGGATGTACAGCTTGCCGTCGCGTCCGTCGCGGCCCCATTCGATATCCATCGCGCAGCCGTAATGGGCCTCGATGATCAGCGCGTAACGCGCCAGCTCCACCACGTCGCCGTCGCTCAACGAATAGCGGTTGCGCTGCTCGGGCGGGGTGTCGACGGTGCGCACCAGCCGGCCGGAGGAGGCCGTGTCGGCGGCATCGGCAAACCCCATGCGGATCAGCTTCGAACCCAACGAGCGCCGGATGATCGGCTGCTTGCCCGCCTTGAGCATCGGCTTGTGCACGTAGAACTCGTCGGGGTTGACGGCGCCCTGCACCACCGGCTCTCCAAGGCCGTAGCTCGAGGTGATGAACACCACGTCCTCGAAGCCCGATTCGGTGTCGATCGTGAACATCACGCCGGCGCTGCCGAGGTCGGAACGCACCATGCGCTGCACGCCCGCCGACAGCGCCACGTCGCCGTGGGCAAAGCCCTTGTGCACGCGATAACTGATGGCGCGGTCGTTGTACAGCGATGCGAACACCTCGCGGATGCGGTGCAGTACGTCGTCGATGCCGGTCACGTTCAGGAAGGTCTCCTGCTGCCCGGCGAACGAAGCATCGGGCAGGTCCTCGGCCGTGGCCGACGAGCGCACGGCAAACGAGGCCTGGGCATCGCCGGCGGACAGCGCGGCAAACATCTCGCGCACCTGGGCTTCGAGCGCCGGTGGCAACGGCGCCGCACTGACCCAGCCCCGGATCTCGGCCCCCGCCTCGCGCAGCGCCTGCGTGTCGTCGGTGTCGAGCGCGGCCAGGCGTTTGCCGATGCGCTCGGTCAGGCCGCCGTGGCGCAGGAACTCCCGGAAGGCGTGCGCCGTCGTCGCGAAGCCGCCCGGAACCCTGACACCGGTGGCAGCCAACTGGCTGATCATTTCGCCGAGGCTGGCGTTCTTGCCGCCAACCACCTCGACATCGGTCATCCTCAACTGGTCAAACGGTACGACCAGGGCGGTCGCGAGTGGCGTCGATGACATGGGAAAGCTCCGTAAGGGTCAGAAATCGGTGCTGTCCGGAACACGGCGCGGCCCATCGACTCAGCAGCTGAGAATCGTTTTCGGCTGGGGTGGCTCATCGCGGTGGCATCGGGCTTGCTTGGCCTGGGATTCTACGGAAAGCCACAGGCCTATCATCACAATTGGAGCAGCCATCCCGCACTCTCGGAAATCAGATGCCCAATCGAACTGTGTTCTTCGTCTCCGACGGCACCGGCATCACCGCCGAAACCTTCGGCAACTCGATCCTGGCGCAGTTTCCCGCGAAATCCAGGCATGTGCGACGTCCTTTCATCGATTCGCCGGAAAAGGCGCGCACGGTGGTGAGCGAGATCAACGCCACGGCAGAAAAGGAGGGGCGCCGGCCCATCGTCTTCGTCACGCTGGTCAACGATGACGTGCGCAACGTGCTCACCGCGCCCGAATGCGGCGGGCTGGTGCTGGACATGTTTCGCACCTTCGTCGAGCCTCTGGAGGTGGAGTTCGGCATCAAGTCCAGCCACCGTGTCGGCCGTTTCTCCGACGCGGCGCGCAGCCACGAATACCATGCGCGCATCGACGCGATCAACTTCGCGCTGGCCCATGACGACGGCCAGTCTGCGCGCAACCTGGAGAGCGCCGACGTGATCCTGGTCGGCGTCAGCCGCTGCGGCAAGACGCCGACGTCGCTGTATCTCGCGATGCAGCACGGCGTCAAGGCCGCCAACTACCCGCTGATACCGGAGGATTTCGAGCGAACGCGCCTGCCCACCCCGCTGGCGCCGTACAAGCGCAAGTGCTTCGGCCTGACGATCGACCCCGAGCGGCTGGCGCAGATCCGCTACGAGCGGCGGCCCGACAGCCGCTACGCAGCGCTCGACAACTGCCGCATCGAGGTGCGCGAGGCCGAGTCGATGATGCGGCGCGAGGGCATTTCCTGGTTGAGTTCGACGCACAAGTCGATCGAGGAGATCGCCACGACGATCCTGCGCGACATCCGCCCGGACCCGCTGATCTACTGAATCAGCTTCAGCGCACCGGCTCGTGGCGATCCCGGCGCAACGCCGCCGGTCGCTGGCGCATCGATTCGTACAAGCACACGGCCGCCGCCGCCGCCACATTGAGCGACTCTTCGCCGCCCGGCAACGGTATGCGCAGCGACAGGGCACCGCGGCGCTGCAGTTCGTCTGCGACGCCCTGACCTTCGTGCCCGAACACCCAGGCACACGGGTCTGGCAGGCGCGCGCTCGCCGGCTCGATGCCGGCGTGCGAGCTGGTGATCAACAACGGCAGCTGCAGCTGCGCGACATCATCGAGCGTGGCCTCTTCGCGCAGCGTCAGCGCGAAATGCGCGCCCATCGCCGCGCGCAGCACTTTCGGCGACCACAGCGCCGTGCAGCCTTTCAGCGCCAGCACCTGCTGCACGCCGAATGCTGCCGCGGTGCGCAGGATGCTGCCGAGGTTGCCCGCGTCCTGGATCCGGTCCAGGATCACCGCAGACGCCCCGGCCACAGTGGCCATGGGACCAGGCAGCGCCACCAGCGCGGCAATCGGCGGCGGCGAAACCAGCGCGCTGGTGTCACGCCAAAGCCGGGGTTCGACCACCAGCACTTTGCGCGCGGCGTCGAGCAAGCCCCGCAGCGCCGGATCGCCTGCGTGATCTTCGCTGACCAGCACGATGGGCAACACCAGCCCTCGCGCCAGCGCTGCCCGCAGCAGGTGATCGCCCTCCAGCCACACCTCGCCGAGCTTGCGATAGGCCTGCGGGTCGGCCAGCAGCTTGCGCACCCGCACCAGCGCCGGGTTGCTGCGCGACGCCAGGCGCGTGGGCGTGGACATCACGCCGATGCCAGCGCCTGCTGCACCGGCGCAAAGCTGCGGCGGTGGGCGGTGCAGGCGCCGTGTTCGCGCAACGCACTCAGGTGCTGCGGCGTGGGGTAACCTTTATGGGCGTCGAAACCGTACTGCGGATGGCAGCGGTGCAGTTCCTCGCACATCCTGTCGCGTGCCACCTTCGCCAGGATCGAGGCGGCCGAAATCGCCGCCACGGTGGCATCGCCCTTCACGATCGCCTCGGCCGGCATGCGCAGCACCGGCAGCCGATTGCCGTCGACCAGCACCCGCGCCGGCGGCAGCCGCAGCGCATCCACCGCGCGGCGCATCGCGAGCATGGTGGCCTGCAGGATGTTCAACCGGTCGATCTCCTCCACGCTCGCCTGCGCGATCGCGAAAGCCAACGCGCGGGCACGAATCTCGTCGAACAGGCGCTCGCGCCGGGCAGCGCTCAGCACCTTGCTGTCGGCCAGGCCGCGCACCGGGTTCAGGTCGTCCAGGATCACCGCGGCTGCGACCACGGGGCCCGCCAGCGGCCCGCGGCCGGCTTCGTCGACGCCGGCGACCAGCCCTGGCGGACTCCAGTCGAAGCCCAACTGCTCAACGCGAAAGGATCTGCGCGATCGCATCGGTGGCCTTGCTGGCGGTGTCCTGCCGCAACTGCTCGTGCAGGTCGGCGAAGCGTGCGGTCAGCGCCTCGCAGCGCGCGGGCGAATCGAGCCAATCGCTCACGGCCGCGGCCAATCGGTCGGGGGTGGCCTGCTCCTGCACCAGCTCGGGCACCACGAACTCGCGACTCAGGATGTTGGGCAGCCCGACCCAGGGCTGCAGGCGCATGCGCTTCATCAGTTGCCATGTTAGAGGATGCATGCGGTAGCCGATGACCATCGGCCGCTTGAACAGCGCCGCCTCGAGCGTCGCGGTGCCGCTGGCGATCAGCGTCACGTCGCAGGCCGCCAGCGCGTCGTGCGAGCGCCCGTCCAGCAGCTGAAGTGCCAGGCCGGGGGCCAGGCGCGCCACCATCGGTTCGAGCAGCGGCCGCAACCCCGCGGCCACCGGCAGCACGAAGCGCAAGCCCGGCCGCGCGCGCGCGAGCAGGCTTGCCGCCTGCAGGAAGGCCGGCGCGATGTAATGGACTTCCGAGCGACGGCTGCCGGGCAGCACGGCCACCACCGTGTCCGCCTCGTCCAGACCCAATGCGGCGCGACTGGCGGCACGCGGTGGCACCGCGGGGATCGCATCGGCCAGCGGATGGCCGACGAAGGTGGCCTCGATTCCGGAGCGTGCCAGCAGCTCGGGCTCGAACGGAAACAAGCACAGCACATGGTCGACCGCCTGCGCGATCTTCTTCACCCGCCCCGCACGCCAGGCCCAGATCGACGGGCAGACGAACTGGATCGTCTTGATGCCTGAGGCGCGAAGCTGCATTTCCAGGCCCAGGTTGAAGTCCGGCGCATCGATGCCGACGAATGCGTCCGGCCGGTCGGCGAGCAGGCGCTGCGCGAGCCGTCGTCGGATGCCGGCAATCTCGCGGTAGTGGCGCAGCACCTCGACATAGCCGCGAACCGCGAGCGTGTCGCTCGGCCACCAGGCGTCGAAGCCGCGTTCACGCATGCGCGGGCCGCCGATGCCGAAGGTCGATGCCTCGGGCCAGCAGGCGCGGATGCCTGCGAGCACCAGGCCGGCCAGCAGGTCGCCCGACGCCTCGCCGGCGACCATCGCCAATCGAGGGGCGTCCGTCGACACGGTCAGCGCGCGACGCCGCGCGTCACCTGGGCCAGGAATTGCAGCATCAGCGCCACCTCGGCTTGCGCCTGCGGCGCCTGCGCGCGCAGCAGGTCGATCTCGCCGATCGCCTGCTCGAGCGTCAGGCCCTTGCGGTAGAGCGAGCGGTGCATCTGCTTGACCGCGGCGATGCGCTCCGGCGTGAAGCCACGTCGGCGCAGGCCCTCGGCGTTGAAGCCTCGCACCGCCAACGGATTGCCGTCCACGAGCATGTACGGCGGCACGTCCTGCGTGACCGCGCTGGCGAAGCCCACCATCGCATGGTCGCCGATCTTGACGAACTGATGCACGCCGGTCAGCCCGCCGATGATGGCCCAGTCGCCGATGTGCACATGGCCAGCCAGCGTGGCGTTGTTGGCCAGGATGGTCTGGTCGCCGAGTTGCACGTCGTGGGCAATGTGCACATAGGCCATGATCCAGTTGTCGGAGCCGACGCGCGTGACGCCGCTGTCCTGCGCGGTGCCGGTGTTGAAGGTGCAGAATTCGCGGATGGTGTTGCGCTCGCCGATGTGCAGTTCGGTCGGCTCGCCCGCGTACTTCTTGTCCTGCGGCGGCGCGCCGATCGAGTTGAACGCGAAGATGCGGTTGTCGCGCCCGATGGTGGTGCGACCCTCGATCACGCAGTGGGCGCCGATCGAGGTACCGGCGCCGATGCGCACCTGCGGGCCGATCACTGCATACGGCCCCACGCTCACCGCGCCGTCGAGCTCGGCCTTCCGGTCGACGATCGCGCTGGCGTGAATCCCGGCCATGCCTCGAAACCCGTCGCTCAGGCGATGCGGCGGATCGTGCACATCAGCTCGGCCTCGACCGCGGTCTCGCCGGCCACGCTGGCGCGCGTCTTGTACTTGTAGATGCCCGACTTCGTGCGGTCGATGGTCGCCTCGAGGATCAGCTGATCGCCCGGTTCGACCGGTCGCTTGAACCGCGCGCCGTCGATGCCGACGAAATAGACCAGCATGTCGTCGTCGATCTCGCCACCGCGCGATTCGAACGACAGCAGCGCCGCGGCCTGCGCCAGCGCCTCGAGCATCAGCACGCCGGGCATCACGGGCCGGTGCGGAAAGTGGCCGACGAAGAACGGCTCGTTGATCGTCACGTTCTTCAGCGCCTTGATGCGCTTGTCGCGTTCGATCTCCAGCACGCGGTCGACCAGCAGGATCGGGTAGCGGTGCGGCAGCTTCTTGAGAATGTGATGGATGTCCAAGGGGGTCACTGCTTCTTCTCCAGTGCGCGCAAGCGCTCCCGCATCGCATGCAGCTGCCTCAACGTCGCGGCATTCTTCTCCCAGGACGCATTGTCGTCGAACGGAAACAGCCCACTGTAGGTGCCCGGCTTGAGGATGGACCGCGTGATCACGGTTGCCGCCGTGATGTGCACATGGTCCACCAACTCCAGATGCCCCAGGATGATGGCGCCGCCACCGGCCGTGCAGTGACGGCCGATCCGCGCCGATCCGGCGATGCCGACGCAGCCGGCCATCGCGCTGTGCGCGCCGATGCGCACGTTGTGTCCCACCTGGATCAGGTTGTCCAACTTGACACCATCGTCGATCACGGTGTCGTCGAGCGCGCCGCGGTCGATGCAGGTGTTGGCGCCGATCTCGACGTCGTCGCCGATGCGCACGACGCCGAGCTGCTCGATCTTCTCCCAGCGGCCATGCGCCGGCGCGAAGCCGAACCCGTCGGCCCCGATCACGACGCCGCCGTGCACGATGCAGCGCGCCCCGATGCGGCAGCCCTCGCCGACCACGGCATGCGGCGCCAGCCGCGTCTGGGCACCGACGCTGGCGAACGCCGCCACATGCGCCTGCGCCGCCACCACGGCGCCAGCGCCCACCTCGGCTTGTGCCCCCACGTAGGCCAGCGGCCCGATCGACGCGCTCGGGTCGATGCGCGCGCCGGGCTCGATCACCGCACTGGCGTGCACGCCGGCGCGCGCGCTGGCGGCACGCCGACGAACCCACCATTGGGTCAGGCGCGCGTAGTACAGGTAGGGATCATCGGTGACGAGCGTGTTGCCGCGCGCGGCAGCCGCCTCCCGCTGCGCGGGGGCCACGATCACGCAAGCGGCAAGGCTGGACGCGAGCTGCGGCGCGTAGCGAGCATTGGACAGGAAGGCGATCGAACGCGAATCGGCCGACTCGAGCGTGGCGATGCGGTCAATCGGGGTATCGGCGTCTCCGACCAGGTCGCCACCCAGGGCGGCCACGATGTCGGCCAGGCAGACCGGCGTCACATCGTTCGCCCAGGCCTTGGGCGCGTCCTCAGCGGCCGGCCGGCGCGGCGTTCAGCGCCTTGATGACCTTTTCGGTGATGTCCACGCGTGGGCCGGCGAACACCACCTCTTGCAGAATCAGGTCGTACTTCTCCTGATCGAAGATCTGCTTGATGACGCGGTTCGCACGCTCGACCACCGCCGCCAGCTCCTCGTTCTTGCGCTGGTTCAGGTCTTCCTGGAACTCGCGGCGCTTGCGTTGCAGGTCGCGATCCTGTTCGACCAGCTCGCGTTGCCGCCGGGTGCGCTCGGACTCGCTCAGCGTCGGCGCATCCTTCTCGAGCTTGTCGGCCGCCGACTTCAGGCGCGCCGCGGTGTCGTTGAGTTCCTTCTCACGCTTGCCGAACTCGGTCTCGAGCTTGGATTGCGCGGCCTTGGCCGGGGTGGCCTCGCGCAGCACGCGTTCGCTGTTGACGTACCCGATCTTCAGCTCTTGGGCAGGCGCTGCGCCCGCCAGCAGCCACAGGCCACAGAACGCGGCCAGCAGCTTGATGCGGTAGGAGGTGGACATCAGAACGCAGTCCCGATCTGGAATTGGAATTTCTGGATTCTATCCGTCGGCTTGCTGCGTATGGGTTTGCCCCAACTCATCTTCAACGGGCCCACCGGGGAGATCCACGACAGACCGATGCCTGCCGACGACCGCAAGTCCTCGCTGCGCACCGGCTCGCCTTCGCGCCACACGTTGCCCACGTCGGTGAAGCCGAAGATCCGCAGCGACTTGTCGTTGCCGGTTCCGGGCACCGGGAAATAGAGTTCGGTGTTGAGGTTGAACTTCTTGGCGCCGCCGATGTAGGCGCCGGTTGGGTCGATCACACCCAGCGAGCTTTGCTCGAACACCCGCACCGAGCCGAGGCCGCCACCATAGAAGTTCTTGAAGATCGGAAACGGACGGTTGCCCAGGCCCTGGCCGATGCCCAGCTCGGCATTGACGCCCAGGCTCAGCTTCGCAGGCAACGGGAAGAACTGCTGGTACTGGAAGTTCGAGCGCAGGAACTTCACGTCGCCGAACGCGCCCCATTCGAGGTTCACGCGCTGATAACGGCCTGCCGTCGGCGTCAGCGCGCTGTCGCGCTGGTCACGCGCCCAGCCGAGCGTGAGCGGAAACGACGTGCTCTTCGGGCCGTACAGGTCGCGGTAGATGAAGTACGCATTGGGAATCGAGTTCGTTCCTCGAATCTGGGTTTGCTCGACACCGATGCCCATGAACACGGTGTCGAATTCCGAAAACGGCACGCCGAACCGCAGGGCCGCCCCCGGCGTGGCCAGCTGATACTCGTCGCCCAGGCTGTTCAAGGGTCGCGACGTGCGGTAGAAGACATCGATGGCGCGCGAGATGCCGTCGATCGTGAAGTACGGGTCGACCGTGCTGACCACCGCGGTGCGCGAGAACTTGCTGGTGTTGAGTTCGACGCCGAGGTAATTGCCCGAGCCGAACACGTTGTCCTGCTTGATCGAGAACGACAGCGCCAGCTTCTCGGTGCTCGAGAACGTCAGCCCCAGCGCCAGGTTGCCGGTGGGCTTTTCGGTCACGGTGACGAGCAGGTCCACCTGGTCGGGCGAGCCGGCCACCTCGTTGGTCTCGACTCCGACGTCCTTGAAGTAGCCGAGCCGCTCGACGCGGTCACGCGACAGCTTGATCTTCTGCCCGTCGTACCACGACGACTCGAACTGCCGGAATTCGCGCCGGATGACTTCGTCGCGCGTGCGCGTGTTGCCCGACACGTCGATGCGTCGCACGTAGACCCGGCGCTGCGGCTCGGCGCGCAACGTGATCGCGACCTGACCCGACGCACGGTCGATGTCGGGCACTGCCTCGACGCGGGCAAAGGCATAGCCGTAGTTGGCAAAGCGTTCGGTGAAGGCCTTGGTGGTCTCCGTCGCGTCGATGGCGCGGTAGGGCGACCCGGGCCGAATGCGCACCAGCTGCCTGAACTCGTCGTCCTTGCCGAGGAATTCGCCTTGCAGGCGGACCGCGGTCACCGTGTAGGGCTGGCCCTCGTTGACCGTGATCGTGATCGAGATGTCCTGCTTGTCCGGCGAGATCGTCACCTGGGTCGACTCGATCGCGAACTCGAGGTAGCCGCGGTTGAGGTAGTACGAACGCAAGGTCTCCAGGTCGGCATTGAGCTTGGCGCGCGAATAGCGATCGTTCTTGGTGTACCAGGTCAGCCAGCCGCTGGTGGTCAGGTCCATCAGCCCCAGCAGCGTGCCTTCGGAGAAGGCCTGGCTGCCGACGATGCGGATCTCGCCGATGCGCGCCGCTTCGCCTTCGGTCATCGTGAACGTCACGTTGACCCGATTGCGCTCCACCGGCGTGATCGTCGTCACCACCTCGGCGCCATACAGGCTGCGCGAGAGATACTGGCGCTTGATTTCCTGCTCGGCGCGATC
>Ga0209261_10000362_pt1 | contig 12303 bp, 12 predicted proteins | sample DOMMetBare1Fresh_FD_187470 | JGI IMG/M metagenome (GOLD analysis project Ga0209261, IMG submission 187470) | Wetland sediment microbial communities from St. Louis River estuary, USA, under dissolved organic matter induced mercury methylation -... | ecosystem: Environmental > Aquatic >...
TTTTAAGAGCCTGATTCATTGAAATATCGATATTCTCAAGTTGGTTAACATCACATGCAAAAACTTCTAATGCTTTGTTTTTTGAAATATCCAAACTGGTCAAATTATTCATAAAACAAAAAAATGTTTTTAAAGAAATATTTTTGGATACATCAATTTTGCTAATCTGTGTGTTTACGCATTCAAGATAAGTTAAGGCAGTATTACGCGAAACATCAAACTCAGTAAAGATATGACTGCCGCAGGACAAATGTTTTAAAGAGGTGTTTTTGGAAAGATCCAGTCTGGGCAGATCATAATTCCAACCACAAGCCAGATACAGTAAACCCGGATTACCAGAAATATCGATTTCGGTTAACAGGTTATGCTCGCAAATCAGTGTGTCCAGATTGGTAAATGAATCAATGCCTCCAAGATCGGAGACAGCCTCATTACTAATATCTAATTTTCTTACCGCCCTGGCTTCTGAAGTACTGATTCTCCCATCTCCGTCTGTATCAATTCCCTTGTGTATCAATGCACTCAGAAGACTCATTGAAGTTCCGATGGTTGTATCCTCTTTTTCGCAGCTGCTGAAAAAAGATAATAAAATAAGGAAGTAACAGATTTTAAATATTATCCTCATATTGAGAGTCATAGGTGTGTGAATACGCTTGAATCAACTAATACAAGATACGCAATATCATCAAATATATATTCAGTAAAATCGCTTTATTTAATCTTCCTGAAAAGCAGCTCTCTCAAACTCCAGTACTTCCATATCCCTGATATTTTTTCCGTCAATCACAAACCTGACGGCGGTGCAAACATCGTGAAATCCCTTGTTTCCGGCGGCTCCGGGATTGATGTGCAACAGATGATATTTGGGATCGAAAATGACCTTCAGGATATGTGAATGGCCGCAAATAAATAGCTGTGGCGATTTTGTCTTTAAAATGTTCCTGACTGGAGTTTCGTAATGGCCAGGATATCCGCCGATGTGTGTCATTAAAACGTCAACCTCTTCACAAAAAAAACGAAGGCTGACCGGAAACATCCGTCGTAAAATATGATCGTCGATATTTCCATATACAGCCCGCAAAGGTTTGAATGCTGAAAGTTGATCGGCAGTTTCGGCATTTCCAATATCTCCTGCGTGCCAGATTTCGTCAACAGGTTCAAAGAATTTGAAGATTCGGTTGCTCAGCGTTCCGTGAGTATCTGATAATAAACCAATTCGTTTCATGAATAAATACTTTTCTTATGCACTAAAAATAGATTAATTTTGTTTTAAATAACAGCATATGAAACGAGTTGTAATTGTACGTCATGCCAAATCGGTTCCTTATGGTTACGACGATGATTTTCATCGCGACCTGACCGATCGTGGCATAGAAGATGCCAGCAAAATAAGCCTTCACCTAAAGGAATTGGGAATAATTCCTGATCTGGTTATTGCCAGTCCGGCTGTCCGGACCATGCATACTTCCGGAATCTTTTGTAAAAACCTTGGATACGATCTGAAGAAGGTTCAGGAAGAATCATCGTTTTACGGTGGATTAACCACCCAACGGTTCGTCGATTTGCTACAGTTGCTCTCTGAAGATGTTCAGACTGTTTTTGTATTCGGGCACAATCCAACCGTCTATTACTTGGTTTACAATCTGCTGAAGCATTTCACTGCTGATATGCCCACCTGTTCAACTGTGGTGCTTGATTTTGAAGTTCAAAACTGGAAAGAGGTGTCAGCCCGGGGAGGAAAAATGGCTTATCAACTTACACCGAAATCAGTTTAAATATTACGGTATGCACATCTTTTATACTCCTGCCATTTCAGATAATACCTATATACTGGATGAAGCCGAATCGAAACATTGCGTTCGGGTTTTAAGACTTGAGACTGGCCAACAAATTACTTTAGTTGATGGTCGCGGTGGTTTTTATATAGCCGAAATTGCAGATCCAAATCCGAAGAGGTGTGTTGTAAAAGTTATCAAATCGGAAATGAATTTTGGGTTGCGAAACTTTCAGGTACACATAGCTATAGCACCCACCAAGAACATTGAGCGATTGGAATGGTTTCTGGAGAAAGCTACTGAAATTGGCATTGACAGTGTCACTCCGTTATTGTGCAGATATTCGGAACGAAAGGAAATAAAAACAGACCGGCTCGAAAAGGTAATGGTATCGGCCATGAAACAATCGTTGAAAGCTTATCTGCCCACACTTAATCCTTTGACCAGATTCAGCGATTTTGTTCGCCAGCCATTCGATGGACAAAAATTCATTGCCCATTGTGAAGAGCGGCATCGCGATTTGCTAACCAGTAAAATTGTACGTCAGGGAAAGTACCTCATTTTAATTGGTCCGGAAGGCGATTTTTCAACAGAAGAAATTGAATTGGCTATACATGAAGGATTTCATCCGGTGAGTTTGGGAGAAAGCCGGTTGCGTACCGAAACCGCCGGAGTGGTTGCCTGCCACACATTTAATCTGATAAACCAGCTACGATAGTTTGCTGATAATCGGATTGAAGGCTTTGGAATAAACCATAACCCGGTCGCCAATTTTCAGGTTTTCAAGATCATTTTCGAAGGCAATAACTTTTATGATCTGATTATTTCCGGAGATTACAGTCACCACATAAATGGTATCCTGCTTATCGATACGTGCAATCTGTCCGGTAATCTGAACTTTACCACTGATGCTGTTATCCAGAAAAGCATTTTCGGGTTTGCCCTGATGAGTAACCTTTCCGTTTTCAATGCAAATAACCTGGCTTGCCAATCGAAAAACCTCGTTCAGATCGTGACTAACCATCAATGTAGTAATTCCTGATTTTTGATGTGCCTGAGCAATCTCATTCTGAAGAGTTATTCTCATTTCGGCATCCAGAGCGGACAAAGGTTCGTCGAGCAGCAAAAGATTTGGTTTTCTGGCCAGGGCACGTGCCAGAGCAACACGTTGTTTTTGTCCGCCTGATAAGTTGTGGGGCTTTCGCTTCCTCAATTCCTGAAGTCCAAATAAAGAAAGCAGTTCGGCAACAGCAGTTTTATCCTTTCCCGGTTGGGCAAACTCGATGTTTTGCTCCACTGTCATATTCGGGAAAAGGGCGAAATCCTGAAACATTAATCCAATGTTTCGCTGCTGCGGACTCATATTAATCTTTTTGTTCGAATCAAACCAAACAGTATTTCCCCAGGCAATGCGACCCATGTCAGGGGAAATAAGCCCGGATAAGATTCGCAGAAGAGTAGTTTTTCCTGCTCCTGACGGACCATACAATGCAACCAGTTCTCCGGCTTGAATCGAAGTCTGAACGGATAGTTTCACTGATCCTTCAGTTGTATGCATCATTTTTTCTATGTCAATAAAAATTACATCATTTTCCATGAGTCGTATTTTTTATTGATACTGTAAATTGTTGTAAGCAGAACCAGCGAAACAAGGAACAAAATCAATGCATAGCGGTTGGCTGCCTCAAAATTGAGCGCCTGAACTTCGTCGTAAATGGCGATGGATGCGAGACGTGTTTCACCGGGAATATTGCCACCGACCATCAGAACGATCCCGAATTCGCCGATGCTATGTGCAAAAGTTAATGCCAGTGCCGTAATTACTGATGGTTTTATATTGGGTAGCAATACTTTGAAAAAGGTTCGTATTTTCGATTTACCCAGTGTGTACGAAGCTTCACGAAGGCTGTCGGGCAACGAACGCAGACCATTATGTAGAGGCTGAATCATAAACGGCAAACTGAAAATGACCGAAGCAACCAGAATTCCCTCAAACGAAAATGCCAGCCGCACATCGAAAATGCGCCCAAGCCATTCGCCAAACCAATAATCCGGACTATAAATAACCAACATATAATACCCGATCACTGACGGGGGCAATACCATGGGCATACTAACCAACGCTTCAATCACTGGTTTAATTTTTATTCGGGTATAGGCCAGCCACCAGGCAAACGGTAATCCTATCAGGAATAAAATGACTGTAGTTGAAACAGCCAGTTTAAGAGTAAGCCAAAGCGTTTGAGCAAATTGTGCATCCATTTGAATTATGAATTTTAAATGATGAATGAAGAGTTCATTGACCACTGAAAATGAATACTGCGTCTTTTTACTTTTTCATCAGCGAAACTTCATTTGCTTTTACAAGCGCCTCTACTTCATCGCCAATTTTCAAATCCAATGCTTTAACCGATCGTGTTGTTATTGCCGATGTTATGTTGTAAGTCTGAAATTGAAGAATGATTTTACTCAATATTTCTCCAGTTTCAATATGTTGCACGATGCATTTCATTCGATTTCGCATACTGATTAATCCTGAAAGGTTTTTGGCAAGTGCAACCTCAGTCTCCTTGAAAATGATGTCGACGGTACTTCCAGCCAGCAACCATTCGGGATGAATGGCCGAATCAATGAGCATGGCAGAAAAGCCATGTCCGTTTACATCGATATCGACTAACAGTATCGCACCCGAATGCTGGATATGTGAAATTTTCCCTGAAATTCTATTCATTCTTTTGGTGGTAAAGTAAATCCATATTTTTCAAAGATACTCCTTGCTGTTTGAGATGTCAAAAAATTGGCAAATGCAAAGGCTTGCTTATTTTCCTTCGCATGTTTCAATATTACAAAGGCTTGTTTAAGAGGATGGTGTGAATGTTCATCAATCAAAAAGTACTTACCCCGGTTGATCATGGGTGGTGATAAAACCAGTGATAATGCCAGCAAACCTGCATCAGCATTGCCTGACAGACAGAACTGCGCTGCTTGTGAGATGTTTTCACCATAGATAATCTGCTTTTTTACCTTTTCGTAAAGTTGATAGTATTTCAGAGATTCTACCGCCCTTTGTCCGTATGGAGCATGATTCGGATTGGCTGTAGCAACTTTTATATTTTGTTTTTCGGTTAAACACTCTAATCCCTTGCTCACATCCAGACTTGCACTCCACAATACAATCCGGCCATAACCATAAACTCGTGGTTCAGTTAAAGTTAAAGCGGCAGATTTCAATTTTTCAGTATAGGCAATATCAGCAGAAAAGAAAAGGTCATATGGGGCTAGGTTTGTTATTTGGTTATAAATATTGCCCGATGATCCATAAATCGCTTCAATGCTGGCATCAGAAGTTTGCTTTTTATATGCTTGAATAATTTCATCCATTGCTGACCGTAAATCGGATGCGGCAGCAATCGTAACAGTTTGTGCCCGTACAGTAAACGTCAAACTGAGTGTAAGTATAAATAATATCTTTTTTATCATTGGCGCTTAAAAGTACAAATCTATTTACTTTCTGACAGTAACGAAGGGAGTTTAAGCAAAAATGCTGTCAAGAAATTGAAATAATATACTTATATTTAATGGTAAAATAAGGTCGTATGTTCAGGATTAGATTGTTTCCCGTTTTAATTTTATTGTTGGGTCTTGGCATAACATTTATCCTTACTTATGCTTCCTTCAGGGATATGAAAATGATTAAAATGAAGGAAGCTGAAAGCCTTCATCTTGAATTTAAACATAAGCTCGAAACTCAGATAAAGGCAAATATTCAGGTATTGTACAATAGTGCGGCTTTTATCCTGAGTTCTGATACAATTACCCGTTCCGAGTGGAAAAAATTCCAGTCCCTGAATAAATCCTATACTGAACTTCCGGGAATTCAGGGAATTGGTTATGCTGTTGTAATAAAACCTGATCAGCTGAGGAGTTTTGAGAAAAGAATTTTAAAGGAGGGATTTCCCGATTTTAAAGTGTTTCCGGAGGGGCAAAGATCTATTTATACATCAATATTATTTATTGAACCATTTACAGACTTAAATAAACTTGCCATCGGTTTCGACGGTTATACTGATCCGGTTCGACATAAAGCAATGACTCTTGCATGTGATAGTGATAAGACAGTAATTTCTGACAAATTATTCTTACTTCCAGTTTCTGAAACGCATAAATTCTACGGAACAATTATGTACGCTCCTGTATACAGGAATGGAGCTCCGTTAGAAAATGCCGAACAACGCAGATCCGCCATTTCAGGCTGGGTATTGAGTCCGTTTCGTATGGATGAAATGATCAAAAGTATGCTTGGTGACTGGGATGTACGGATAATTAGCCTTAAAATTTATGACGACAAACTGGCAATACCGGATAAGCTTTTATTTGACAGTGATTCTGTTTTCCAGATACATCATCGTGAAAAATCGCGATCAGTATCAAATTTACCTGTTAATCTTGACGGAAAAACCTGGACTTTACAGTTCACAAACTATACCCGTGATATCAATGTATTTTCATGGCAGGTTTTAAGGGTGTTTATTGGCGGATCTATCATCAGTACATTAATGTTTATTTTCGCTGTGAATTTAATCGCAGCCAGAGCCAAATCACGACGTATTCAGAGCCTGAATGATGAGTTGAAGAAAGTTAATGTTAATAAAGATCGTTTCATTTCAATATTAGCACACGACTTGAAAAGTCCGTTTAATTCGCTGCTTGGATTTTCGGAGTTACTAACCGAGAATTACCATGAATTGGAACCCCATGAGATTGAAAATTATATCCAACTGATTAGTACTTCCGCTAATGTTGCTTATTCGCTGCTCGATGAATTATTACTTTGGGGACGAGTTCAAACCGAACAATTTCCTTTTAAACCGGAAAAAATAAATTTGATTGACTTGTGTAAAAATCAGATTGAAGAGCATGCGCTTATTGCCGGAAAAAAGAAAATTTCCGTTCTGATCAATCCTTCAAGTTCCATTTTAGTGATGGCTGATGAAATGATGCTGAAAGTCATTACCAGAAATCTTCTGATGAATGCCATAAAATTTACACATGAAGGTGGAATAATCCGGATTATTACTTCTGTAAAGAAGAATTGGGTTACAGTTACCATACGCGATAATGGAATCGGAATGACCACTGAGGAATTGGCAAATTTGTTTGATGTTAGTCGTTTGCAGTCCAAATCGGGAACTGCAAACGAAAAAGGTACCGGATTAGGTTTGTTACTTTGTAAGGATATGGTTTTGAAACATGGAGGGAAAATTTGGGCCGAAAGTAAACTGGGACAGGGAAGCGAATTTAGTTTTACATTACCAGAAGCCTGATCCCCTCATTTTACTTTTCTAACTTAATTACATCCTTGAATCCTGTTTTTCCTTAACTTTCGCTTTTTACGCATTGCCAGATTATGACATTAATTAAAGCCCTTAAAATCTTTCAAAGAATTCTTCGTGTTTGTTTGCTGTCGTTTGGTATTTTCTTTCTGATTGCACTGTTTTTAAGTTTTACCACTTTGCCATATTGGGGATATTACTGGTTAGGTACGAGCAAATCAGTAATTTCAGGAAAACCGGCTTATATTATTCTGTTGGGAGGTGGCGGAATGCCAAGCGAGTCAAGTTTAATGAGGGCTTATTTTGTGCATCGTGCTGCTGTTGAATCACCTGAAAGTCGTATCGTGATTTCGATACCCGGAAATCCTTCAGATTCGCTCAATACTGCACGTTTGGTGGCAGCAGAACTTATTTGTAAAGGAATTGCTCCGGAACGGATTTTATACGAGCAAACGGCCACTAATACCCGGTCGGAAGCGCTTCAGCTTATTCGTTTCAATCAGGATATTTTAACAAATCAGCCTGTACTGCTGGTCACTTCTCCTGAGCATATGCGCCGTTCGGTATTGGTTTTCAGAAAAGCAGGATTTACTCAAGTAAGCGCCTTGCCCACTTTCGAAAATGCCATTGAGGCCGATTTGTTTTTTGATGATGATCGCTTGGGTGGAAAAAAGACGATTATACCAGATATTGGGAATCATACTTCGGTGCGCTACCAGTTTTGGAATCACCTGAAATATGAAATCCTGATTGCCCGCGAATTGGCTGCTTTGAGTTATTATTGGCTTAGAGGTTGGATTTAGTAATGACAAAGGTTAATGTGATCACTGTGGCACACCTTCGTGTTTAAATTCTTCAATTTCCCTGTAAAGCTCTATCGATTTTAATATCGGCGTCCATTCAATACCACTCATCATATTTCGAAACCATTTTTTATCTCTGTTCTCATAGTTAAAATTGAAAAACAGCCAGATGGAGATTGCCGTAAATGATACTGTAAAAATGAATTGAATTGCAAAAAGCCAGATGTTCCCATGTTCAAGCATACTTTTGTTCCAGTAAAAAATAGTCCATAAAGGAAGTTGCAGAAAGCTGAAACGTGCCACCCAAAGTGTTGATGATTTTAACCGGACTAGCTTATCCTGGGTTGCCAGCACTGTTTCGTTGATTTTAACCTGGTAAATTAATATCAACTGATAAAGATAAATTCCAATGGCCAGTTTAGTAAGTAAAACATGAATTATTGCTGAACCAATTAAAAATGGACTTGCAATTTTAAAAAAATTGAAAACTATTCCATCAACAAAAAGTACCCAAAGAATGCCAGTGATGATAACGAATATTTTCATTGGTTTCATTGATGATAATAAGGATTGTACCTTCAGTCTAGTGATTTCTTCTGCATTTTTTCGGTTAAGTATCAGGTTTTCTTCCAGCTTTTTGTCGTAAGCTTTCCAAAGATTTATAATATCTGTGTTTTCCATTGTGCTAAGTTTTTCCGATAGTTATCGGGATGAAAATTTTTGTTTTAACAGAACTTTTATCCTGCTGATTTTAGTTGCCACATTGGTTTCGGTTATTCCGATAATTTCAGATATTTCTTTGTGGCTTTTTTCGTCTAGATAGAGGAGCATCAGGGCTTTGTCCAATTCTTTTAATTCTGAGATAAATTGTTGCAAAAGTGCTAAGTTCGTTTCAGTTTCAGAAACAGGACTTGTATCTGCAAAACTCAGGATACTGTCTGAAAGAGGATTTGAGATTGCTTTTCGCCGGTTTTGTTTCCGGTAAAATGAAATGGCAACATTTAGAGAAATTCGGTAAATCCAGGTCGATTGTTTATATTGGTCCTCGTACCGGTCAAACGACCTCCATAACTGGACAATTATTTCCTGAACCAGGTCTTTTCTGTCATCATTGTTGGTACAGTACGAATTAGCAACCTTATAGATGATGCCTTTGTATGTATCAACGACTTCTAAAAACTCGTTTGATTTAAGATCTGGCTTCATTTCGCTTGCAGTGCTTTTTCTTTAAAACAAATTTTGACTGTGCTTTCTTTTCTTCCATATCGCGCTAATTTTTAAGATGTAAATAGTCTACTTTCCTAATTATTCGCACGAAGGATAAAAATATCACAACATTCAGGAAATATTTTAAAACCGGATGTTGTATTTCAATTTCAGGCGCAGTGCACTTTCATTCATAATAAAACGGTTGTCTGGTTGAGTCCAGCCTGAAGTCCATGCAAGGATGATTTCATTTCCAGGTTTCAGAATCCATTGGAAACGCGATTGCCAACCCATTTTTTCGCTGGCATTGTCGTACTGGAAGTAGTTGTATAGTGTAATTGTTGGACTAAACAGAAAATTCATATTTATCTGATAGATTTTAGCGGTAAAATCACCTTCGGGCAAGCTTACCTTGTTGACCGAATAATTTCCCCCAATAAAAAGCGGAACTGCAACTTTATAATTCACCGTAAGTTTCATATCCTGTTTGCGCCCATTGTAAAAATCACCCGAACCAAAACTTGCGGAACCTGCCAGATTTCTGCTTCCTGCTGAAGTTAGCAGAATGTTCTGGTACCAGAAGGTATATTCATTTTTGGGAATAACAAATCCGGAGAAAATCGGAAAGTCTTTGGTTAGAAACTCGTATTGCTGATTAAGCGAGTACGAAAATTCTTCGCCCGATTTAAATCGTATTCCCAACGGTTGAAGATTGATTACACGGGTAACCATTACATTATTGAAATTGGTCAGGTAATTAAATCCACCGCCAGATTTAATCTGTAAGATTCCCCATTTATTTGGTCGTGGTCCAACCGAGAAGCTTCCATAAGAGGCTTTAACTCCGGTTCGGGGAACAAATCCAATTCCTGCGACAAAGTTTTCTCCCACTTCAAAATGACCCAAACTAAAAAATAGAAAATCGTTCGGATAAGCAATGTCAGCCCCCCATGAAATGTTGTTATCTTTTTTATTTGGACTATCCGATATCAATCCAAACATGGTCAGAGCCAGATTTTTATTTTTCTGAAACCGGGAAGTGGCCAGCTTCATATCCATTCCACCAACGAGGTTCCGTTCGGTTGAAAGTGCATTTCCCCAGGTTCCGATTACCCCCACTGAGGATTGTTTCCCCAGATTTCGGCTGATTCTTCCGACCGAAAGTTGAGAATTTCCGTAATCACGCTGGTCGCTGATGTGCATTAGTCCGATGTTCCAGTTATTTTGAGTCCCGGTTATTTTAGCAGCATACTGCACTGGCAGCATATTTCCGTTATTGTCGAGCCCAAGTCGCCTTGAGAAAAACGGGGCAATTGAATTCCGGTAAGGATTATTGTCGTCACCTTCAATACCAAACTTAAAATAATTGGATCCGTCAAGAAAGAAATCACGTTTTTCAGGAAAATACAAGCTAAACCTGGTCAGATTAATTTGACGGTCGTCTACTTCGGTTTCAGCAAAATCGGTATTAATTGACAGCGACGCTTTTAGTCTTGGCGTTATCTGGTAAAACATGTCGAGTCCGGCATCAACTTTATAGGCATTTTTCAGACCTTTTTTTGTGTTCAGTCCCCCAATTACATATGGCGAAAGATCCAGACCAATTCCCTGGGTAATACCTTCAAGTCCTTCAAGCAATCCTGAATCGGAAATCTGAAAGCGATGTGTGTTGAGGTTCGCAACCGGCCAGTATGATGCTTCGAGTTTGCGTTTAATGTTTCGGATCAGCTTCATTCCCCAGACTGTTTTGTCAGGATCGAACCCAATGGTTTTAAACGGGATAGCCAGTTCTGCTTCCCAGCCTTCATCGTTAATGCTCGACTTGCCATTCCATAAAGCATCCCATTCCTTGTTCATGGAAGCCCCGTTTTCACTGATTAGTGCATCGCCTATTGAACCTCTTGGACCAATTTGGAACCAGTATCCGTTTCGATGATCGAGATAGGTGTCGAGGATGATTTGTACACGGTCATCGTTGCCCAGGCTTACATCGCGTGCCATTTCCTTAGCCGTAATTTTTTTTGGATCATCGTAACATTTGACGGCAAAGTACAGGTAATTGTTGTCGTAGCAGATGGATACAATTGTTTTTTCAGACACCGGCAAACCCGGATTCGGTTCACGCTGAAAGAACTCATCGATTTTGGTTGCTTGTTCCCAGGCGGCATCATTGATGTGACCGTCAATTACCGGAGGAATATTAACTCTTATAGCTTTGGCCGATTTTTGCGAATAGGAATTTGTGGCGAAAAGTAATACGAGAATGATGGAAAGATATTGATATGTATTTTTCAATGTTTTTGAATTTCAGTAAGTTAGGTTGTTGGTTAATTCCTTTTATGAAAGCGTTGAAAATAGTAAATTATAGCTGCATTCCAATTTATTCAACCACTTCGGTATAACTGGCTGATTTTTATTATCTTCGTTTTCTATCAAAACCTTAACTCATGAAAAAAATTATTGCTTCTGTAATCTGTGTTTGTCTATTTACCGGACTAATTGCCCAGACTGAGAAAAAGGCTGAGCTAATAAAGAAAAACTGGAATTTTGGCGCATTGCCGGCAGTTACCTTCGACACCGATTTGGGATTTCAATATGGTGCGTTGGTTGATATATATAATTATGGCGATGGTTCAAGATATCCAAAGTACAACCATAAATTGTATTTTGAAGTTTCAAGGTTTACCAAAGGAAGTGGTATAAACCGGATTTATTATGATTCCGATCAGCTGATAAAAGGTTTGCAAACGACTTTTGACTTAAGCTATTTGTCGGACATGGCTTACGATTTTTATGGTTTTAACGGATATGATGCAGTTTATAAGGCTGATTGGGCTGATGACACTTCCACAGATTATAAATCCCGTATGTTCTATAAATATGACCGTAAGTTATTTCGTTTTAAAGGTGACATTCAGGGAAAGATTGGCGGAGGAGAAAAATTCAGATGGATAACGGGCTGGAATTTTCAGAGTTTCAAAGTTGGTTCAGTAAATATCGACAAATTAAACAAGGGGAAAGATGAAGCTGATAAGCTTCCGGCAACAGCTGATGTTCCCGGTTTATACGAAAAATATAAACAATGGGGAATTATCTCAGGCGATGAAACCGATGGTGGATTTGTTCCGACATTTAAAGGCGGACTCGTATTCGATTCGCGCGACAATCAACCCAATCCGATGCATG
>Ga0209261_10000363_pt1 | contig 12292 bp, 8 predicted proteins | sample DOMMetBare1Fresh_FD_187470 | JGI IMG/M metagenome (GOLD analysis project Ga0209261, IMG submission 187470) | Wetland sediment microbial communities from St. Louis River estuary, USA, under dissolved organic matter induced mercury methylation -... | ecosystem: Environmental > Aquatic > Freshwater...
CCATTGTATGCAAATTCTTCGCGAAACAAACGAACCATTTCCTCGTGATTCTTTTTCAGCGGAACGATGGTGTGAATGTGTGCCGGATCGACTCCTAAACCGATACAAATGGATTCTATTTTTCCAAATGCAGATGAATCCTGTCCACCTGTCATCGAAATGGATTCGTTGTCGGAAATAACTACTGTTATGCTAGATTTTTCATTGACAGCATCGAGCAAACCTGTTATTCCGGAGTGTGCAAAGGTTGAATCGCCGATCATGGCAACTGCCGGAATCAGTCCGGCATCAGCAGCGCCTTTGGCCATGGTGATGGAAGCGCCCATATCAACGCAGGAAAAAATTGTTTCATAAGGCGGCAATGCACCAAGCGTATAACAGCCAATGTCAGAGAAAACGCGGCCTTTGGAATAATCTGCCAGAACTTCATTCATAGCCACATAGGCATCCTGATGGCCACAACCCATGCATAAAGCGGGTGGTCGGTTGGCTACAATTTCAGGAATGACATACCCGCTAAACATTTCTTTTCCAAGCGCTTTGGCAATCAAATCGGGATTCAGTTCACCATCGCGAGGCAAAGTTCCGTCTAAACGGCCTTTGATTGGTGTTCCTTTGGCAAAAAAGCCTTTCAGCATTTCTTCAACCATAGGGGCGCCTTCTTCAAGTACCAGTATTTCATCGCACTCCTGATCCAACCGATTGATGAGATTTTCAGGAAGCGGATATTGCGATATTTTTACCACCGGATAGGGACAAGTTCCGTTTGGATAATGCTCCATCAGGTAATTGTAGGCGATACCACAGGCAATGATACCAAGACTTTTTTCGGAGCCTTCTTCATATCGGTTATAATTCGATTCTTCTGAGAGTTTCAGAAATAAATCCTGACTTTCAAGCAGTCCCTTGTATTTTTTTCGTGCTATGGCCGGAAGTAAAATAAACTGACGTGGATCAGCAGGCATGGAAAGCGAATTCTCAGGTAAAACCTCATTCCGAACAACTCCTGCACGCGAATGAGCCAAACGGGTTGTCAGTCGCAGTAAAACAGGCACTTTGGTAAGTTCAGACAGGGCAAATCCATCGCGGGCCATATCATAAGCTTCTTGTTGCGAGGAAGGTTCAAGAACAGGAACCATCGCGAATTTTCCGTAGAAACGTGAATCCTGCTCATTTTGTGAAGAGTGCATTGACGGATCGTCTGCCACGGTTACAATCAAACCACCATTAACTCCGGTTAACGCAGCATTGATGAATGCATCAGCGGCCACATTAAGCCCAACATGCTTCATGCACGACATGGCACGTTTTCCGGCATAGGACATTCCTAAAGCGGTTTCGAGCGCAGTTTTTTCATTTGCCGACCATTTACGATGAATATTTCGTTCCTCAGCCAGCGGATTCTCCTGAATAAATTCGGTAATTTCAGTGGAAGGTGTGCCGGGATAGGCATAAACACCCGACATTCCGCCATCAATGGCTCCCTGTCCAATGGCTTCTACTCCCAAAAATAAATGCTTTTGCATGCCAGATAAATTAAATTTCAAAATCGACCCAAAAATAGTGGATTCAGACCTCAAAACAACTGCATAAATCTTGTTTTAGCCGATTTGTATAATTTAGATTCGTTCTAAAAAGCTGCGATGAAGAGGGTCGGGAGATAGAAGTTCGGAGATTTAGTGACGCTCTCTGAGCTGCCGATAGGCGTGTCGAAGGGAGCATATCAAGTGGCTTTGGATTCTCTTCAAAAAAGCATAACTTTCCCATCAATAAACTTTTACCAACCACTAAAACCCAAACGCATGAAAAACCTTTTGTTTGTTGCAATGGCTTTTATCATTCTGGCCGCATGCAAACCAAAACCAGCATCAAATGACTCTCCTGCTGATTTCAAAATCTTCAAGGGAACAAATATTGCCCACTGGCTTTCACAATCGGAGGCCCGCGGCGCCGAACGCGACAGTTTCTTTCAGGAAAAAGATGTAGCCTTGATCAAATCACTGGGCTTCGATCATTTGCGCTTACCTATTGACGAAGAACAAATGTGGGACGAAAATGGTGTACGTTACGAAGATGCATTCCAGTTAATGACCAAATGTCTCGACTGGTGTCAAAAGCAACAGCTGAAAGTAATTGTTGATTTGCATATCCTTCGCTCACATCATTTTAATGCTGAAGTAAAACCATTGTGGACTGACCCCAAAGAACAGGAAAAATTTTATAAATTCTGGATGGATCTTTCTTCAGTCTTGAAAAAGTACCCGGTTTCTGATGTGGCCTACGAATTGATGAACGAAGCGGTAGCTGATGATCCGGAGCAATGGAATAACTTGCTGGCAAATGCTATGAAGGAAATCAGGAAAGTTGAACCTGAAAGAATTATTGTCATCGGCTCCAACAAATGGCAATCGGCAAGTACTTTCGATGTATTAAAAATTCCGGCAGATAAAAATATCATCCTGAGTTTTCATTTTTATGAACCATTTCCACTCACGCACCATTTGGCTAGCTGGACTTACATTAAAAATTATTCTGGACCTGTTCATTATCCGGGAGTCTTACTTTCCAAAGAGGAATTTGATGCGCTGGCTCCGGACCAGCAGGCTATTGCCAAAGATTGGGTTGACGTGGAATGGAACATGGAAAAACTGGAAAAGATGATGCAACTTCCACTTCAAAAATCGAAAGAATTGGGTTTGCAGGTTTATTGCGGCGAATATGGTGTAATAAATACGGCTCCTGAAGCTGATAAAATCCGCTGGTACAGCGATATGATTTCGGTTTTCAATAAAAATGGCATTGCCTCAGCTAACTGGAATTATAAAAGCGATTCGTTTGGATTGATTGGGGCTGATGGAATGAAAAACGAAGCAATGATTCAGGAAGTGACCAGGAAGTAAAGTCAAACTGAAAGATTTGTAAAAATGCCCGTTAATCTAACATTTAACGGGCATTTTTATTTATCAGGGAGCGGTTTAAATATATTAAGACAAAAATGTCTTAATATATAAACAAACTGATTTGGTGTTTGTTACTGAAAGTGATAAAGGATTATTAATCATTTTAATTACACCGCCGATGAAAACAAATTTTACTTCAAAAGTATTCAGTTTTTTTGCCATGTTTTTCCTTTTGGCACTTTCACTGAGTTTGAATGCACAAACAACCCACAATGTGGCAGTAACCAATTATGTATTTACACCGGCACAAATTACCATTAATGCGGGTGATAAAGTTATTTGGACCAATACACAGGGTTCGCACAATGTAAACGGAACCAAATCTGCTTTTGCAGGTAATCCTGAATCGTTCGGAAATAGCCTGGGTACCAACTGGACCTATGAATATACTTTTAATACTGCCGGAACATACGATTACCAATGCGATCCGCATACTGGTATGGGCATGTTTGGAAAGGTTACCGTAAATGCTAAATCAACAGGTCCATACACACTTACCGTAAATTTTACTTCCATGACACCTCATGTAGGTCAGACGATGTGGCTGGCTGTTATTGATCAGGCTTCCAAAAAGGAAATCGGCCGGGTAAAAAAGGTGATTGCGGCTGCTGCATTCGTCGTTGATGTAGCCGGAATAGAGGCTGGTAAATCGTATTTTGTTGATTTTTATTCCGATCACAACAAAAACGGGGTATACAATGCACCGCCAACCGATCATGCCTGGCGCATGACAGTGAGTAATGTGACTGATAACACATCACTTAACTTTGTCCACAACACAACTTTTACCGACATCGCCTGGAAAAACAAACTGACTGTTCATTTTACCAGCATGACCCCGCATGTAGGACAAAAACTGACTCTTTTTCTGAAACAAAAAGATAACGGAATTTATCAGGATACCATTGTAGTGCCTTCAGTTGCCGGGGCTACCTTCGATATTTCGTCCTGGAAAATTAAACCAGGCTTGTCGTATAACATCGACTTTTATGCCGATCACAACAAAAACGGCGTTTACAATGCTCCGCCTGTTGACCATGCCTGGCGAATTGCGTTGAACACGGTAAAAAGTGATACCTTAATCAATTTTGTTCACAATACCACATTTACCGATATTTTCAGTATTACATCCGCACAAAGTCTTGCCCAGGCTTCTCAGCAAATTACCTTGTATCCCAATCCGGCTAATAGCTATATCGAACTGAGGATACCGCGTAATTACGAAGCTGTCCGGTCATTGAAGGTTTATTCCATGGCAGGTTCATTGGTTGATCAAAAGGTGTTGTCAGGAAATACAGAAGATTTCAGGTATGATGTCAGTTCATTTAGAAACGGAGTCTATTTTATGGAGATCAATTCGGTCAACCGAAAAGATGTTTTGAAGTTTATAAAGCAATAAATAAATGATTGGTTTTTAATTTATAAAAGGCTGTCAAAAAAGTCATCGATAACGTTATCCCGAACTTCACGATAACAGGCAGGATGGGTTTCAGGATCACTTCGCTTTGAAAATCAGACCCCGAAATGAATTCGGGGTGACGGATTTAGCTATTATTTTGATTTTTTTGACGGCCCCTTTTATTTAATCTGATTGTTTAAGCGAAAATTCATTCGGATAGGGTTGTGGTCGGAATTCCGGAAATTCAGATTAATAGTTTGATTTTGAATTATTTCAATGTTTGGAGATGCCAGAAAATGGTCGATTAAACAGCAAAATGTTCTTCCTTTCAGGTAGGATTCATTCAGGTAACGGTTGGTGGGAGCGGTTGAATCATAGGCCCATTTCCAGCCTGAAGGCAAAAAGTCAAGGTCAATATTACCGAGTATAAACGAGTCAGACTGATAATTTTCACCAAAACGTGTACCCGGAAATTCAGGGGGACATTGATTCCAGTCACCACCAACCACCACAAAGTTTCCTTTGGCATATTCAGCCAAAATAAAATCTTTCAGGTATTGCATCTCCTGTTTTTTCAGACTTCCATCGTCAAACGCCGACATGTGCGTGTTGATCAGGATGAACTCTTTTCCGGTGTTGGTCGGATACCGGTTTACCAGCATGCATCGCCTTAAATTGAATAATCGGTTTGGCCAGTCGAACATGCCCGGATAGCCATATCGTACTGACTTCTGTGCACATTTTTTGCTTAAACTTACAATGCCTGATTTCACCTGGCCCATGGGTGTGAGCGGCGGAACAGGTACCATTTGCACCACGTAATTTAGTGCAAAGGCCTGATGAAATCCCATTTTTGCAATGGTATCTACCTCGTTGACGAAATAGCTGCGTTTTGATTTTTCGTCGACTTCCTGCAAAAGAATAAAATCGCTGTCTGAATTCCGCTTCAGGAATGTTAAAATAGAATCGAGGTTAATCAGAACTCTTTGCCGGGTGTCCCTGACTTTCACGCCACCATCGTAAAAAAAATCCATGTTGTCGCCAAGACCGGCGTACCCGATATTCCAAGACAGGATCCGGTAAATTGAGTCGCAGTTAATGGTATCAGGTTGTGTGTTTTCAGCCAGAATCAGCTTTTGTGGCGGATTATACCAGCTTAACTGGGAATAAATAATGAAACCTGCAAAAATCAGGATCGCCGTAACTAAAATAAAACCAAGAAGTTTAATCGTTTTCACGGGCTTTTTATTTATAAACTTTATTCCTTTTGCAAAGCCAGTTTTACAGCTTCGCGATAGTTTACCGGCCGGATTCCAAGCATTTTTTCAAGACGGTTATCGTTGGCAACCACTTCCACCTTCATGCTGTTTACCAAATTAATGGCGAGTTTATACGATGTGGAAGTTACAAAATAGAGCCAATACGATGAAAGTCGTGGTGTCATCACCGGAATGGTATAAATGTATCTTTTCAAACCACATACTTCAGCAAACTGCAGCAGCATTTCCTTGTAGCTAAGAACATCAGGCCCGCCAATATCATACGATTGATTAAATGTTTCAGGTTTAAGTAATACTCCGGAAAGATATTCCAGAACATTTGCGATAGCAATCGGCTGGCTGCGGGTGTTGAGCCATCGCGGAGCAACCATCACCGGAAGTTTCTTTACAAGATCATGAATAATTTCGAAGGAAGCGCTGCCCGATCCAACAATTATTCCTGCTTTAATAGTTGTTAGCGGTATGTTGCCCCTGCCCAGAATATCTTCCACATTTTTCCGGGAAGCCAGATGCCGCGAAAGTCTTTTTTCATTGGTGATGCCCCCCAGGTAAATAATTTGTTTTGCCGCGGTATGGCTGGTGAGCGCAGTAAATTGATGCGCTGATATTTCTTCAAGCTTTTCAAAATCATTGGTGTTCGAACTCATAGAATGGATCAGATAATAAGCCACGTCAATGTCTGCAATGGGTCCGGCTTCCGGAATATCTTTCAGAAAATCAACTTCGAACAGCGATATTTTCGGATGGCTGTATATTCCTTCGGTCGGAAATTTAGTCTTATCTCTGACACAGCAAACCACTTCATGCCCCTGTTCAATCAGAACCGGCAAAAGTCTTCTTCCAATATATCCGCTGGCACCCGTTAAAAGTATTTTCATGCAGTGTGTATTAGAACTTATTAGTTTGCTTATTTAGCAGTTACGAAGTTGAGCATTCCGAAATTAATAAATATTTGGAGTAATCGGGTCAACTTTCCGTAAAACCTGAAATGGTTCGGATTCAACAGCAACTCCGGTATAGCCAGGTCTGCAAATTATCATAGTGAAATAAATATTTTTTGCATATTTTCGGCTTTTCCTATGCTAATTTTTAAGCTCTATACACCATGATCAAAAATTTCATTTTCATTTTATTTTGCACTATGATGCTTTCAGGCTGTCATTCCACCATTCGAAAACAAAGTCCGGTTGCTCTACCGACGGGTATTTCAGATGAGACCGTTGACCAGGCGGTGAAGACCATTAGCGATCAAAATCCGGGATCCAATGCGGAAATGATTGAAAAAGGCGTTCAGCACGCAGCGTCACTTTGGCGCGATACGGATGGCAGTTTCGAAGAATTTGTGAAATTCTGTGGTGATCAGTTCATCACCGATCCGGCTAAAAAGGAAGCCACCTTCAAACGATTTTCCGAATACATGGAATCGCTGTTCGGACATTTCAACAAGTTGAGCCTCGATATGCAGGAAAATGTAACGCTTCAAAAGGGCGAGGTGCTGCCAATCGATCCTTTGTTTGCCGGTTACAATCCGCAGGCTCACCTGATAAACGACTTGTATGAAAACAAAATCGCCTTTATCGTGGCGCTCAACTTTCCGTTCTATTCAACCGAAGAAAAAAATATTTCGGGACCAAACTGGTCGCCGCTGGAATGGGGTTATGCCCGTCTGGGCGATGTGTTCAGTTCAAGGGTTCCTTCGGAAGTGGTTCAGCGCCAGTCGAAAGTTGCCGCTGAAAATGATGCTTATATTGCCGACTACAACATTTATATGGGCCATTTACTCAACAATGAAAATGTAAAACTTTTCCCCGAAAACATGATATTACTGAGTCACTGGAATCTGCGCGACGAAATCAAAGCCAATTATGCCAACAAGGAAGTTGGTTTCGAAAAACAGGCTTTAATTTATAAAGTCATGGAACGCATTGTTGACCAGTCGATCCCAAAAGCTGTAATTAACTCCGGAAAACAGGACTGGAACCCAATCTCCAACGAAGTTACAGTTTCAGGAAATGGATCCGACAGCCCGGCAGAAGGAAACGCGCGTTACCAGCAAATTCTGAATACTTTTCATGTTTACCAGGCGGTTGATGCTTATAATCCGGATATGAATACCGCCATTCAGCGGGCATTTTCGGCAGGCATGCAAATTCCACAATCCGAAGTTCAGAAGCTGTTCAACGAATTTTTGAGCGCTCCTGAAGTCCATGAAGTTGCCGCGATCATAAAAAAACGGCTGGGTCGCGAACTTTCGCCCTGGGATATCTGGTACGATGGATTCAAAGCCCGAAGCTCGATCAACGAAGAAATGCTGAATTCGATAACTGAAAAGAAATACCCCAATCCGGCAGCACTTGAAGCCGATTTGGGCAATATGTTGCTGAAACTGGGTTTTGCCAAAGAAAAAGCCGCGTTTATTGCATCACGCATTTCAGTCGATCCGGCCCGTGGATCTGGTCATGCCTGGGGCGCCTCCATGAAAGCGGAAAAAGCGCACCTTCGCACACGCATTCCGGCAACAGGAATGAACTACAAAGGATACAACATTGCTGTTCATGAATTTGGGCACAATGTGGAACAAACCATTTCGCTGAACGATGTTCCGAATTACATGATCAACGGAGTGCCAAACACGGCCTTTACCGAGGCGCTGGCTTTTGTGTTTCAGGAGCGCGACCTGTTTTTGCTGAACATGAAAGACAGCAACCCTGAGAAAGAATACCTGAAAACGCTGGATATTTTCTGGTCACTCTACGAAATTATGGGCGTTTCGATGGTGGACATGAAAATGTGGCAATGGCTTTATGCCAACCCTAACAGCACTGCCGAAGATCTGAAACAAGCCGTGCTGCAAATCAGCAAAGAAGTCTGGAATACCTATTACGAACCTGTTCTCGGACAAAAAGACCAGACTATTCTCGGAATATATTCGCACATGGTAAATTCGCCGATGTACCTGCCAAATTATGCATTTGGTCACCTCATTCATTTTCAGCTGGAAGAACATTTTAAGACCCATGATTTTGCTCCTGAAGTTTTGCGCATTTATGCTCTTGGCCAGCTTACGCCCAACGAATGGATGAAACAGGCTGTCGGGACGCCGCTTTCAAACGAAGCGATTCTGAAAGCCGCCGATGTGGCGATTGAAAAGTTGAAATAGGAAGCCTCCCCCAAACCCCTCCGAAGGAGGGGTGAAAGAACAGGCACCCGATTATACCAAGTTGTATATACCTTTAAAATCTTAGCTACCCGAACACCCTTCCCCACATAGGGGAAGGGCAGGGATGGGGCTTCTTTCCTCTAAAAATTTTTCTTCAGGAATTCCCAGGCATTTGCGCGCATAAAACGCTCCACAATTTCGTCGGCGGTTAGTTTATTAAACAGTTTCAGATTTCGTGCATCGCGGGAATTTATAAAATTGTAGGCGTGTTTTTCGAGGTAGCTGTCGAGCATGGGCATTTCTTCGGAAGTCCAGAATCCATTTAACGGATTCACCATGCCGTCGTTGTCGGTTCCAATGCAGGCTGTTTCCCAGGCCGGCAGATCATTTCGGTCGAGTACTTCGGCAATGTGCTGAATCTGGTTCCATATCAGTTTCGATTTTTTGTAGAGCATCTTCCGGCGGTTCAGATTGCCTCCCGAGTCCTTTACTTCCTGCTGACTTCCCAGTCTTCGCTCGTCGAACTGGATGCCAAACACTCCTCCGGAACGGGCAATTCGTACAATCTCATCGTCGTAAAAATTAATGTCGAGTGTCTGAAACTTTCCGGAGTTGAGGAATCCGCCTTCAGCCAAATCGTTGAATGTTTTTTGTCCGGTTACTGCGCCATGACTTACCAGCAGCGGGATATTTTCATCCGGATGCTCGTTTTTCAGGAATTCATAATACTGGTTCCGGGCCTTTACACTCATGTGTTTCAGATCAATCAAAATCCTGTGGCCGTTGGTGTTGTCGAGCAGTTTGCGCAGCACTTTCCATCCCAAATCGGTAAATCCTTCGTTCATGCCTTCCGTCTGATCACAGATTTTAGCCACTAGTCCGCTAAGACTTTGGGCATGGCCTACCAGTTCGTTGTCGAAATGATGCGTTAATCCCATAAAAAACAGACGGCTTTCCCATTGTTTTACCCGGTCGACATTGGCCAGCACATGATCAGGATCGGCCTTTTTGCCTATGATCCCCAATCCGCAGTCGAAAGCATGACCGCCCTCGATGCTCAGTATCACAAAAATGGTTCGGACCTTCGCTTCAGGTTGCAAATCTATTTCCTGAAAACCGGAGACCAGTTTATAGCGGTACCATTGACCGTCCACTTTAAACTGTTTTCCGTCGAGTTGCCGATAGAACCGGTATTCCATTTCAAGGTCGGAAAAATAGCTGGTCATTCGCTGAACATGATTGATGCGCTTTAATCCCGTTCCGATTACCAGGTCGTTCAGGAAATCGCCCGGTAGATCGGTTCCCAGTTTCGTCATTACAAATCCCTTTTCGAGGGCACACATCGAAATCACCACCACCTGTGCGCCGCCTTTGGCCAGAGAGGTAAAATCGGACTGCCTGAATTTCGTTAAAGTGGCGGCGATGTTGGTGATTTTATCAAGAAGAGTTGGAGGATCGTAGTACCAGATACTGTCGGGCCTGTTTTTATTCGGATTGTTCAATCCCGGAGTTCCGTTGTAACTTTTCCCCATCGGTTTAATGGCCGGATGAAGGTGCAAATCAATGAATGGTGTTTCCATCTTGTCAAGGTTTTAGGTGGTTTGATCAAAATTTTAATCGAATGTTTGTATTCATTCCTCATTCAATTTTGGTCCTGTCAATTAGGATCATTAAGTTTCAATGAATGATTTCTTTAAAACTGAACGCATTTGCAAACTCAACCGGTAGTTCGCATGAATTCAGAAGCATGCAGTTTGCACATAAAGATTGGATGATTTTTGGTGAATGGCAGGGTAAACAGGGCAAGATTAATTAATAACAAAATGGATTTAAACATGTTCATCAATAAGGATTTAAGTTTGAATTCCGGAAGAAAAAAATGAAGCTGGTTCATTCAGGAATTGTTTGAATTTTCTGAATGAACTTTTTAAGTTCACACCAAATCCTGAAAAATTGTCCGGATGTTCACTGGCTGATAACGGTCCGGGGAAAAATTGAACCTTAAAAAGTATGGATGATTTTTGCTTTCATTCAAATTTAAAAAGTGACAAAAAATTACCGTGAAAAGGCAGGCCAAACAAAAGCGAACTTTAGTTGGAAATAAATTTAAATCAAGGAAATTTTCTATATTCACAACATAAAACTAACAGAGGAAACAAGCCTGAATTTTACAGGACAAGTTTCCTTTTTGCCGGCAGGCCGGTAGCACACCTTTTTTAATAACTAATTCCAAACAAATGAAGAAAATCTTTTATTTAGTGGTTTTCATCGTGTTCGCCTTGACGAGCATGGCCCAGAATCCTGATTTTTCGGGAACCTGGAAAATTAACAATGAAAAAAGTACCTTTTTCGAACAGTTTAGCCTTGCGCCTACCCAGTTAATCCTGGTTCAGACCGCTGATACGCTGATGGTTGAAAAGCATGGAAATTTTCAGGGTACCGATTACGTGACCAAAGAAAAATTTAGCCTCGATGGCAAGGAATGTGTCAATCCGGGCATGATGCCTGACAGCAAAAAAACATCGATCGCCGTTTGGTCTGAAGATGGTAAAATTCTGACTGTTTCAAGTAAACTGCCAACGCAGGACCAGGGCGAAGCAACCATTAAGGAAGTATACCAGTTGGTAGATGCCAATCTTAAAGTGGAACTTAATGCCGCATCGCAGATGGGTGAAATGGCTGAAACTTATGTGCTCGATAAACAGTAAAGTAAATCGGAGTTAGCCGCTCTGAAAGGCTCAGGAAAATACCGGATAACCCCCCAGTTATCCGGTATTTTTTTGCCTGAAGTTTAGGGTAGGATCGATTTGCATGAGATAGCTCCCTAAATCCCCCCTGCCTGCGGCAGCTACGGTGTGTACACAAATCCATTAATCGGAGTTCGATATAAAAAATGGTCACAATTTATATGAATAAATCTCATAATAGCCCCATCCCCAACCCTTCCCCAAAAAAGGGAAGGGAGTTTGAGCAACGAAAACTCGAAAACATGTCCTGTAAAGAGCATGCATTCATAACTTGCAGGATCAAAAGTCCCCCGTTTGGGGGATTAGGGGGCGGCCCAAAGAGGTGTATTTGATCCTTTCATGCCATCTGACAAATTCAATGGATCAGAAAAAGATGTGTACACACAGTAGCTGTGGCAGGCAGGCAAACGGGGGACTTTGCATCCTACAGGATAAGTTTGAATTTACTTTAAAGATCAGATATTCTGATTTTCGATAATCTATCCCCTTCTCTACTTTGGAGAAGGGTTAGGGATGGGGCTCCTGTTTTACGATCAGCTCATTTTTCATTAGTCGCATGCGGTAAGCGTTCATAGCGGTTTGCCCCAGTTTTTTAATCAGGCTGGCGTTGACCAGGAATCCAACAGGCGCGCCGATGATGGGTATCAATTGGGCCATCTTTGCAAGGTCGATGTAGTCGCGGTATTCCTGCTGAAAATTTCGCCAGTCAAACTGATTGATGTCTTCCGGAAGATCTTTGCTCTTCT
>Ga0209261_10000364_pt1 | contig 12226 bp, 11 predicted proteins | sample DOMMetBare1Fresh_FD_187470 | JGI IMG/M metagenome (GOLD analysis project Ga0209261, IMG submission 187470) | Wetland sediment microbial communities from St. Louis River estuary, USA, under dissolved organic matter induced mercury methylation -... | ecosystem: Environmental > Aquatic >...
ATCCATTTTCTGAAATATTTTCAGGTTATTCAGTCAGTAGGATTGTTTGTGGTTCCTCCATTTATTTTGGCATTGTTATATCATGGGAATATCTCCGAGTATCTTCTGATTGACCGTTCTGCACCAGGAGTAAGCTATTTGCTTGCTGCGGTTTCCCTTTTATTTATCGTTCCGTTTATCAATTATTTGGGGGCGCTCAATAGTCAAATGTCATTTCCGGAGTCACTTTCTGGCATTGAAAACTGGATGCGCACCATGGAAGACACTGCTGAAGGAATGGTCGAAAAATTCATGAAAGTGGAAAGTATTTCCGGATTACTGTTTAATATTTTTATGATTGCCGTTATCCCTGCCATTGGTGAAGAACTGATGTTTCGGGGTGTGATTCAAAGAATTTTAACCAACCTCACCAAAAATAAACATTGGGGAATCTGGATTGCCGCTTTTTTATTCAGTGCCATGCACATGCAGTTTTATGGATTATTACCCCGCATGGCTTTGGGTGCCATGTTTGGTTACCTGCTGGTTTGGACCGGAACGATGTGGGTCCCTATTTTGGCTCATTTTGTGAATAATACGATGGGAGTCATGGGCTATTACCTGATCAACAAAGGTGTGATTTCGAAAGATGTAGAAGAGTGGGGAAGCGGCACAGAACAACTACCTCTGGTAATTTTCAGCATGACTATTGTTGGATTTTTGCTCTACCTGATTTGGCGGATCGAACAAAATCAAATAAAAATGCCTGCAAATCAGAATGATTCACAGGCACCACGAATTGATTGATTTTTATTAAGAAAAGACAATACTTTGCTGTAAATTTTCAATTTCTAATTTCTTTTGTTCCGAAGCGCGGTAAACATAAACGATTCCATACTGCGAAGCTTTTTCCCTTTTTTCGTCATCCGAAAGATGAACCATCGAATTTTCAACTTCGTTCCACATCGTCTGGATCAGATCATCAGCCTGCTCGCGTAATTCGGCTACCTTCGTTGAAGCCCGGTTGGTAATGTTCTGAAGCATTTTCTGATGACGGTAGGCTTCCTTAAATTCTTCGTAATGTACTTTTACCAAAGCAATTGACGGACTATAAATCGGGCTTCCGCCTTTCATTACTCGTTTCTGTTCACCATCAATAATCCGTTCGCCCCATGTCAGTACATTGGCTTCCAGATTTAATGGAGGTGTTGCTTTGGAATTCATTTTCAGGCCATAAAATTCGATCACTTCCGGCTTCATCTCACCACGCAAAATGGCAAAGTTTACCACCTGAAGAAAATGAGATAAATACAATTTTGATTTCCTGAAAATTTCACCGTATTCTTTTGACCGGTCAAACTGGTTTTGCTTGGAGATATTCAACTGACGGATTGCTCCCAGAAAATGTGGGTAAAATATCTGCAATTTCTCGAGAGTTTGTTGGCTGAAGGCCAGCTTAGTTAGAGCAGTTCTTTTACCAAGTTCCAGTCCGGCTTCAATGGCACGAAGCCTGGCCACATCGGTATTCGGCAATCTCCTGTAAGGCATGACATAGTTTTTAGGTACACTATTGCGAATATACAAAATCAGCATTCATCATTCTGATCTTCGCAAAAGAACTAATCAACATTCAATTGTTCAAAAGACTTGTTAATTAATTGAAAGATAGGAATATGTCGCAAAATCGTGCAGAGATATCAACAGCTTGTTGCTCATAAACAACCTGCTTTTGCTTTGTTTTGCCTATGTTTTTGGATATCAGGCTTGTAAAAAGCACCATTTTAAAGATGCAAAATCAACAATTTGATGGTCAACAAATTCGGAGATCTCACAAAAAAGCCCCGAAGAAATGAATCTCCGGAGCTTATAGTATCGTTTGGGTGCGGTGATTTTTAATCGCCGATATTTAGCGCGATTGAAATTCGCGATTCCCTTAATCTTGTAATTTAGCGTGTAAAAATTCGCGGTTCAAACGGGCTATGTTCGAAAGTGAAATGTTTTTCGGGCATTCCACTTCGCAGGCGCCGGTATTGGTACAGTTTCCGAAACCCAATTCGTCCATTTTGGCAACCATCGCTTTGGCACGACGGGCACCTTCAACACGTCCTTGTGGCAACATGGCCAAATGACTGACTTTTGCTGATACAAACAACATGGCCGAACCATTTTTACAAGCTGCAACGCAGGCGCCACAACCAATACAAGAAGCTGAATCCATTGCCTCATCGGCGTCCACTTTCGGGATGGCGATTGAGTTGGCATCGGGAACCCCACCTGTATTTACCGATACATAACCACCGGCAGCAATGATTTTATCGAACGCACGACGATCGACAATCAAATCTTTGATCACCGGGAATGCAGCCGAACGCCAGGGCTCGATAGTAATGGTTTGTCCATCTTTGAATTTGCGCATGTGCAACTGACAGGTAGTTACATCGTCGTCTGGTCCGTGTGGACGGCCATTGATGTACAATGAGCACATTCCGCAAATACCTTCGCGGCAATCGTGGTCGAATGCCACAGGCTCTTTGTTTTCGTTAATGAGCTGCTCGTTGATCATGTCGAGCATTTCGAGAAACGAACTGTCGGTTGAAACGTTAGCTAACTTGTAGGTTTCGAAACGGCCTTTCTCTTTCGGACTGTTCTGACGCCAAACCTTAAGTGTAATATTGATTGTTTTTTCCATGATTGATGTCTTTCTTTTAAGCCATTACTTGTAATTACGCTGAACCATTGAAACGCTTTCGTAAACCAGTTCTTCTTTATGAAGTTCAGGTGCTGCATCGCTTCCTTTGTATTCCCAACAGCCAACATAAGCGAATTTGTCGTCCTGACGAAGCGCTTCGCCTTCTTCAGTCTGGTATTCTTCACGGAAATGTCCTCCGCATGATTCTTCACGGTTCAGTGCATCGCGTGCCATCAGGTCACCAATAATGATGAAATCGGCCAAACGGCTTGCTTTTTCAAGTTCAACATTCATTCCTGTTTTATTTCCGGGGATACGAACATTGGTCCAGAATTCCTTTTTGATTTCAGCAATTCTTTCAATAGCATGTTGCAATCCTTCTTTGGTTCGCCCCATGCCAACGAAATCCCACATTACCAAACCCAGTTCTTTATGCAGGCTGTCGACCGAACGTTTTCCCTTGATGTTCATCAATTTCTCGAAGCGTGCTTTCACTGCATTTTCAGCTTCAACAAATTCAGGTTCGTTGGTGGTCATTCGTTTTACTGCGATATGATCGGCCAAATAATTCTGAATGGTATATGGCAATACGAAATAACCGTCGGCTAATCCCTGCATCAGAGCCGATGCTCCTAAACGGTTTGCACCGTGATCGGAGAAGTTGGCTTCACCGGCAGCGAATAAACCAGGAATGTTGGTCTGCAATTCATAATCAACCCAGATTCCTCCCATGGTGTAGTGAATAGCCGGATAGATCATCATTGGAGTTTCGTATGGATTTTCGTCAACGATTTTTTCATACATCTGAAAAAGGTTTCCATAGCGTTCTTCTATGACATGTTTTCCAAGACGATCAATCGAAGATTTGAAATCGAGGTAAACGGCCAATCCGGTTCCAACACCGTAACCGGCATCGCAACGTTCTTTAGCGGCACGCGAGGCAACGTCGCGGGGAACCAGGTTACCGAATGCGGGGTATCGACGTTCCAGATAGTAGTCGCGGTCGTCTTCAGCAATTTGGGTTGGTTTCATTTTTCCGGCACGAATGGCTTCTGCGTCTTCTTTCTTCTTCGGAACCCAGATACGACCATCGTTACGCAACGATTCTGACATCAAAGTCAGTTTACTCTGATTTTCGCCATGAACCGGAATACAGGTCGGGTGAATCTGTGCATAACATGGGTTGGCAAACATGGCGCCTTTTTCGTATGCCTTGATAACGGCCGATCCGTTTGATCCCATGGCATTGGTCGACAGGAAGAAGGTATTTCCGTAGCCACCTGTTGCCAAAACCACTGCATGTCCGAAATGACGCTGCAATTCACCGGTAACCAGGTCACGGGCAATAATACCTCGGGCTTTTCCATCGACAATTACAATTTCAACCAATTCTGTGCGGGTGTGCATTTGAACCGTTCCCAGGTTTACCTGTCGCATCAATGCCTGATAAGCTCCAAGTAACAACTGCTGTCCGGTTTGTCCTTTGGCATAGAAAGTACGGCTAACCTGGGCTCCACCGAACGAGCGGTTATCGAGCAAACCGCCGTATTCGCGGGCAAAAGGAACGCCCTGAGCCACACACTGGTCGATGATGTCGTTGCTTACCTCAGCCAAACGATGAACATTGGCTTCGCGGGCACGGTAGTCACCACCTTTAATGGTATCGTAAAACAAACGGAAGACCGAGTCGCCGTCGTTTGGATAGTTTTTAGCAGCATTGATACCACCCTGTGCAGCAATGGAGTGGGCGCGGCGTGGTGAATCCTGAATGGTGAAGTTCTTAACATTAAAACCCATTTCACCCAGAGAAGCGGCAGCCGAAGCTCCTGCTAAACCGGTACCGATAATGATTACATCCAGTTTACGTTTGTTGGAAGGGTTCACCAGTTTCTGGTGATCTTTATAATTGGTCCATTTTTGAGCCAGTGGCCCTTCAGGAATCCTTGCATTCAATTTACTCATGTTTCAGTTATTAAGAAAATTAGAAAAGGAAGTGTTGAGCCAGTGCAATAACAGAAAATCCACCACCTAAAATAATGGCAACAATGTTACTGATACATTTCAAACGAGGCATCCATTTAGTATTGTTCCAGCCGATAGTTTGAAATGAAGACCAGAAACCGTGTGCCAGATGAAATGCCAACGCAACCGAGCCAACCACATAAAGGATTACAATAAACAGGTTTTGAAAGGTTTCGTGAACCAAAGCATACGCATTTTCACCTTTCGCCATAGTGCCAAAGAATGGAAATTCAACTTCTCCGCCTTCCCAGTGAATGTATCCTTTCATCTTCATGTAAAAATTCAGGATATGCACTGCCAGAAATGAAAAAATGGCAATACCTAACAACAGCATGTTTTCAGAGGCCCATTCAACTCCTGAAGTTTTTTTGCCTGAAGCATAGTTTTGTGGACCCCGGGCTTTCATGTTCTGAATTGTCAGAATGATTGAAAAAATAATATGCACTAAAAATCCTAAGGCCAAAGTAGGCTCAATAATTTTGATCATAGGATTTGTAGCCATGAAATGAACCCCGGCATTAAACATCTGTCCGGTTTCTTCGAATCCAAAAACTTTATCGAGTACCAGGAAAGAATTAAGAATTAAATGCACAAAGAGGAATAAAATCAGGAACAAACCCGAAACGCTCATCAGGAGTTTCCGTCCAATAGAGGCAGTCAGTAAATTGCTCATAGAATAACAGATTTATATTATATTTTAAATTTATTAAAACGTGTGCGGCAAAAGTAGAGTTAACAAGTATTACAAACAATAAAAAGAAGCGCAAATTAATTAATTTATAATGTTTCTAAGCAAATACTCTTTGAAATGATTTCTGCATTTTAGTGTTTGAACTAATTTCCTTAATTGTGAAGCATTATGCATTCCAAAAAATAAGTACCATGGTTTTTGTATAAACAGCATATTTGCATATTTTTGCAGCACTTTGAAAAATTGGTTCCATAGTTCAACGGATAGAATAGCAGTTTCCTAAACTGTAGATCCGGGTTCGATTCCCGGTGGGACTACGAAAGTAGCCACGTAATCAATTGATTATGTGGCTACTTTCGTTTGTCCCTATCTGGTTTTGTCGTATAATTTATTTTAATTAAAGCTATTGTTGAAAGATTGTTCAGAAAATCAAACTACAATCCAATGATTGAACTTTGATATTTAATAGCTTTAAAACTTGGCTTACCAAAGTCAATCCATATATTGAAAAACTGATCAATCATGAAAAGTATTCCTGTAATTTGTGTGACCAGACGTACAATCGCTGAAGCATATGAAGCAGCTTTGACTGCTGTTTATGAACAAGGTACCCGATTTAAAACGCAATACGACAAGCCCGATGATCCGGAAAGTATGGATTGCACCATGAACATTACGATTGAAGAGCCGGAAAGTGATCCGATGATCCATATGGCTTTCCCGGGAGGAATTGATGATTTGAAGGAATATGTTTTGGAATTGAAAGGCTTTAAAGACCATTGGACCAAAAATATGAATGTTGCTGGTGACACCCGCTGGGAATATACGTATCACGGACGCATGCAGAATTATGGTGTCTGGAAGGAAATGGTAGATGGACAATCGCAGGAAATTGGTCCGTTTAAGGTTGATCAGGTTCAATCGGTTATCGACAAACTCACGAAACAACCTTTCACCCGTCAGGCACAAATGATTACATGGATGCCGAACATTGATCTGGAATGTTATGATCCACCTTGTCTGCAATCACTATGGTACCGGATACTGGAAGATGAGGATGGAATTTACTGGCTCAATTGCAACATCCGCTTCAGGAGTAATGATGCCTGGGGCGCCAACTTTATGAATATGTTTGGATTTGTTCAGTTTAGCAAAGAAGTGATAGCTGCAGGTGTTGCTAAGAACACGGGAAGGATTGTCAAGCTTGGTCGTTTAAACTGGCAGGCCGATTCATTTCATATTTATGGCAAAGATATTCAGGTCGCCAAGGAACGCTTGTTCGACCGGATTTCTGACATGCCATTTGAGGAGCGGACCTTGAATTTTAACGATGAGTTTATCCGGGATATGTACGAACAGGCTGAACCACAGGTAATAGCCAAAATAAAAACTTTCGACGAAAGTCGTTGACCTTATTTCAGCAGCATCCGGGCAGTTCGTCGGCTTTTTTGTTCAATATAGATTTTCCGTCCGTCCGTAATCTGGCTGACCGATTCGGGAGTGTAATAGCGAATGGTTATCAGATCCAGTCCAGTGTTGTACTTCACTTCAAATTTTTCCTGAAGCTGATGGATTAAAGCTTCAATTCCCTGTTCAGGTTCATCAAAAGCCAAAGAAAGATCAATGGCCGATTGTTGCAGAAGTCCGACTTTGAGGCGGTATTTGGCAAACAAACTGAATACATCGGCAACGCTGTTGATGCTGATGAATGAAAAATCGTTGGGAGAAAGCGTTATCAGTGCCATATTATTTTTGACGATGATTACCGGAATCAGTTCAAGCGGTCGCTCAACAGCATGAATGATTGTTCCGGGCTTTTCAGGTTCGATAAATGACCTGACAAAAAGTGGTATATTTTTATTCTGAAGTGGTTTAATCGTCTTTGGATGGATGACTTTGGCACCTGAATAAGACAATTCGATGGCTTCCTTGTACGACAGTTCATCGAGTTTTTGCGTGTTTGAAAAGAAATCAGGATCGGCATTCAAAATTCCGGGCACATTTTTCCAGATACTCACCTCCTCAGCATCGAGCAGGTTGGCAAGAATTGCAGCCGTATAATCAGAACCTTCGCGGCCAAGAGTGGTTGTCTGATTGGTCAGCGTACCTCCAATAAATCCCTGGGTAATGTATAATTCTTCCGTTTCGAATGTAAATTGTCGTTTTGCCAATCGCTCCGAAAGTTCCCAGTTGATGTTCGATTCGCGGTACTGATCGTCCGTTTTCAGACAATTCCGAACATCAATCCAGCTGTTTTTCAAACCTATTTTGTTAAAATATAAACTGATAATCTGTGTAGAAATTAACTCGCCATATGCAACAATCTGGTCATATTCATAGTCAAAATTCATTGATCGCTCACCTTTAATTCGTGTACTGATCTGGTCAAAAAACTTTTCAATTTCAGGAAGTACAGTAGGTTCACCCCAAAGTTCAGCTATAATTTCTTCGTGATAGTTTTTAACTTCCTTAAAAGCAGTCCAGACTTCAGGATCATGACTGAAATATTTCCGGGCAACCGTTTCAAGCGCATTGGTTGTCTTTCCCATGGCTGAAATAACCAACACTTTGTTGCCGGGGTACATTTTCAGGATATTAACCGAATTCCGTACAGCTTCCGCAGAGCTAACTGAGGCCCCACCAAATTTAAAAACCTTCATGACGATAAATCATTAATGAGTTGATATACTATTACGTGCAGTCAGACTTGGTGAAGATCAGATTTTCTTGAATTCAAGAAACCACAAAATCGTTTGGAATCCTACAGGGATAACTCCAAGCGGATGATCGACTCCCGGAACGATTATCAGTTTTATCTGATCGTCGGTAACGCCTTTTGTTTTGAAATCTGCCAGCATTTTCTGGCTAAGGCTTACAGGAATATATTCATCATTCTGTCCGTGATACAAATGGGTTGGCGTTGTAATTTTCCAGGCTTCCACACTATTGGCAATAAATGCACTTCGCAAACCGGCAAATTTGGCATTGGTAGCAAAACCGGTTCGATATTCAGGAGTTAATAAACTTGAAATTTGCGAGGTTAATTCTGAATTAATGCTACCTCCGCTGTGCTTTCCGTCAAACAGACCGGAGACTTTAGCCGCGTATGGTGCCTGGATAAAATCACTGAGCGGATTTGAAATTAGCCCGATTGAAATATAGGAGTTCAATAAATAGGTCAGGAAATAGGGCATCGGATAGTCGGTTTTTTGCGTGATAAAATTATTCATGTATTCGAGTGAATACGGTCCGGCAGCACAGGAACTGGCCACAAGGTTAAATTCAGAGGAATAATTTTTTTCGATGCTTTTTTGCAGCTGCATGGTTGCCCAGCCGCCCTGTGAGTATCCAAAAATGAACAGATCTTTGGTTGGTTTGGCTACTATTTTTTCCTGACTGCCGAATTCTTTTACTGCGCGAAGCATATCCAGGATGCTTTGAGTGGTTGATTCGGCGTGGAGATAAGGATGAGTTAAATGTGAGGAAGCTCCAAATCCTATGTAATCAGGAATAACAACAATAAATCCCATGGCTGAAACGCTTTCGAGTATGGAGAACAGGTCGTTCTCTGGATCTGCACTTGGCGCTTCGCTGTGCAGGGTATTGGTCCCGTTCTGGAAACAAAGTACAGGATAATTGCCGGCTGTTTTTGGCATACAAACCAAACCCGAAGCTGAAATATCGCCGTTTTTGAATTTGGTTTTGTAGGTTAATTTCTGAATATCCACATCATATTTAACCACCAGTTCAAACATGGACGTTTCAGGAAAAATAATCTGAAAAGTGGTCAATTTACTGATGGCTTCCTTGCTTGTCAGGGTAGCTTTGGGTTCGTTGAACAGAAAATGTTCAAAGCTTACCGGTTGTGGATCGTTGTTTTTATCGCATGACGGTAAAAACAGGAGTCCAAAAAGCAGGACCAATAAATAGAAGCGGTATTGTTTAATGTTTTTCATGATATCATTTTATTAACATTTACTTTCAAAACCCAACTCTGCTGCGGAATCCTGCAAAAATTCGCGGGTGAAATAGTCAGGATCAACAATCGTATTATTCCATATCAAAATGTCGAGATCAATGTTTCTGGGACCATATTTTTTCTGACTACGGTCACGCCCCATCCGGTCTTCCAGTTTTTTCAGATATAAAGTTAAGCTTTTCATATCCATTTCAGTCCAGATTCGAACTGCTCCATTCGTGTAATCATCCTGTTCGATTATTCCGATAGGTTTCGTCTGTATCATTTTCGAAACCTGAATAATTTCAACATCAAACGCCAGAAGACGAAGCATTTCAGCAATATTTTTCTCCGCGGCAATATTTGACCCAATTCCTATGATACAATCATTCATCGTATTGCCTCCATTTGGAACGATACCGACTCAGCAAAACGGAGGGCATGTGGTTTGTCAACTTCAACGCGGGCACGGCTAACCCTTTTGTCGGTCATAATCAGGTCGAGTATGTTTTTGGTAAGCACCTCGAGCAATTTAAACCGGTTATCCTGAACAAGCTCAATGATTTGTTTGGTGATGGTTTTATAGTTGTAAATTCCATTGGGTTCATCCGAAAGCAGCACTTCTTCCGGAATGTCTGCCTCAATTTCAATGTTTATCAGAACATCCTGCTTATTGTCAATCTCCTCGGGATTAAAGCCTATGAATGTTCTTAAAAGCAAATTTTTTACACGGATTAATGCCATATCAATTTTTATTAATTCGTTAAACCCAGATTTTCGCCGCCATCACAAAACAGCAGTTGTCCGGTTAAATAGTCGTTGTTTAAAATATAGTCCAGACTTTTCAGGATGGGTTCCAATCCACCTGGCCGTTTCATCGCGATGTTTTCTGCCAGTTTCCAAAGGTAATCTTCACCTTTTTCTTCCGGCGGAAGCGTTAACCCTGGTGCAATGGCATTTATCCTGATGTTGGGCCCAAATTCGAGTGCCGCCATTTTGGTCATCTCCCATAGCGCTTTTTTCGACAAAGTATAGGCGGCATAATTCGATTTGTTTGAAACAATCCGGGTATCGATAAAGTTGATGATTATCCCGTTTTTGCAGATATTAGCAAAGTTTCGTGTCAGGATAAAAGGCGCCCTGAAATTGACATTCATCTGCCGATCAAGGAATTCTGTCGTTGTTTTGGCAAATAGTAAAGGTTCAAAAACCGACGCATTATTGATGAGCAAATCAATCGTACCCAATGTTTCAGTGACTTTCCCGATGAGTTGCTCCACCTCGCCGGATTGACTCAAATCAGCCTTGAAAAGTCCGAATTGCTGATCCGGATAGCTTTTAGCAAGTTCATCCCGAAATGATATGGCTTCGTTTTCCGAAGAGTTGTAATGAATCGCAACGTTCCATCCACAACTTGCCAGATGAAGTGTCATTTCCTTTCCAAGACGTTTAGCTGCTCCAGTTATCAGCGCTGTTTTTGACATAAAATCAAATTATTAATAAGGAATAAGAAATCAGGAAAAAGAAACGTAAAACACATAAATTAGATGGTTTCCTCTTTCCTCTTTTATTCCGCCAGTATTTGTTCAATCTGACTTAACTCAGCGGATGTGAACTTCATATTTTTAAGTGCGGACACATTATCGTCAAGCTGTGCAACTGAGCTGGCACCGATCAAAACAGAGGTGACTCGAGGATCTTTGAGTAACCACACCAACGCCATTTGTGCCAGTGTTTGTCCTCTTTGAATGGCTATCTGGTTCAACTTTTTTACTTTTTCAATGGCAGGCCCAACCTGGTTGGGTTTCAGGAATCCCCATGATTTGGAGGCTCTTGAACCTTCAGGAATTCCGTTCAGGTATTTATCGGTAAGTAATCCCTGAGCCAGTGGCGAAAACGGAATGCAGCCAATTCCCTCATTTCCGAGAACATCCAAAAGGCCACCTTCCACCCAACGCTCAAACATGGAATATTTGGGTTGGTGAATAAGACAAGGAGTTCCGAGTTCTTTTAAAATCAGTGATGCTTCAGCAGCCATATCAGCCGGATAGTTCGAAATGCCTGCATAAAGTGCTTTCCCTTGACGAACAGCCTGATCAAGAGCCATCATGGTTTCCTCTAGTGGTGTGTCCGGATCGGGACGGTGCGAATAGAAAATGTCCACATAATCGATTTTCATTCGTTTCAGGCTTTGGTCCAGGCTCGAAAGCAGGTATTTCCGACTGCCCCATTCTCCGTATGGTCCGGGCCACATCAGGTAGCCGGCCTTGGTTGAAATAATGAGTTCATCGCGGTAAGGAGCCAAATCGAGCTGCATTATTTTACCGAAGTTTTCTTCAGCTGAACCCGGAGGCGGTCCGTAGTTGTTTGCCAGATCAAAATGAGTAATACCTAAGTCGAAAGCGTGCCGGCACATGGCACGGCCATTCTCAAAAACGTCGACACCACCGAAATTGTGCCATAATCCAAGTGAAATGGCTGGTAGTTTTAAACCCCATTTGCCACACTTGTTGTAGGGAATCTGATTGTATCGGTTTTCGTTTGCTACATAGTTCATAATCGATCAGTTTAAGTTTACAAGACCTTTTTATAATTAGCCAAATTAAGAAATAAAGATAGTTCAATTGAAGATAAACCAAACTATTTTGGAATTATTTGGTTTATTTCATTGATATAAATGGTAGTTTCAATGTGAATTTTCCAGTGTCTTGTCAACATTAGAATGTCGAACGATCGTCACCCTGAACTTGTTTCAGGGTCTCATCAACAAAGAGATGCCGAAACTCAGCCTGCAGGCTGGCAGGAAGTTCGGCGTGATCTTGGGACAAGAGTTGGTTGACAAGACACTGGTAGTAATAACCGGTAATCCCATTTATTTTTAATTATG
>Ga0209261_10000365_pt1 | contig 12159 bp, 7 predicted proteins | sample DOMMetBare1Fresh_FD_187470 | JGI IMG/M metagenome (GOLD analysis project Ga0209261, IMG submission 187470) | Wetland sediment microbial communities from St. Louis River estuary, USA, under dissolved organic matter induced mercury methylation -... | ecosystem: Environmental > Aquatic > Freshwater...
CATCGAGAATGCCCCCGCCAATTTCAGGAGTATAGCCACTGTTGCTTTTGAATGTGATCGGGTTTTGAGCATTCACAAATATCCGAAACTTGTGGCTTCCCAGTATTTTCGCCAGATTTTCAGGAAGATTGTAACCTAATTGAATGGACCGAATACGGAAGTAAGCACCACTTTCGAGTAAGTTGGTCGATGGTTCAAAATTGTTACCACGGGAGGTATTTAATGCAGGCTCAATATTCGAAGTACCTTCACCATGCCAGCGGTTAAGTGCAGAAGTATAAAAATTAAACTGTGCGTAGGTGGGTAATTTCTTTGTGTTTATTATTTTATTCCCATATCCTCCATTGAAATCGATGGCCAGGTCAAAGTTTTTGTAGCTCCCGTTCAGACTCAGTCCATAAGTAAATGTTGGGATACTGCTTCCGATGAAATCCCTGTCTTTATTGGTAATTTTCTTGTCTCCATCCAAATCTTTAAATCTGATGTCTCCAGGTTTTGATGTCCATGAAGCTGGATAGTAACTGTCTATTTCAGCCTGATTTTGAAAAATTCCATCCTGAACATATCCGTAAATTGCACCGACTGAATGTCCCACTGATGTTCTGTGATATTTTCCGGTAACAATATCAGAATTGTCATTTCCCAGGGAAAGCACTTTATTTTTAAGTGTTGCACCGTTTGTACTGATTCCATAAGTGAAATCGCCAATTTTATCGCGCCACGAAAGAATATATTCAATTCCACTGTTACGTATCGAACCTGCATTGGTAATGGCATAACCTGCTCCCACTGAGATGGGAGGCGCTACATATGCCAATAAGTCGCTGGTGGTTTTGGTAAAATATCCCAGTTCGAATGATAATCGATTCTTGAAAAACCGGCTTTCGAAACCGGCATCCAAACCTGTTACCACTTCCCAATGGATATTCTCGTCAACCAGGTTGCTAACTGTTGGTATGTAATACGTTTTCCCGTCAACAACCACTTGTTGTCCTTTCGGATTGATAGTAGGGAACCACAGGTAATTTCCAATTTTATCGTTGCCCAATTTACCCCACGATGTTTTGATCTTTATATAATCTATTTTACTGTTTAGGTTTTTCAAAAATTCTTCTTCAGTTACAACCCAACCCAAACCGATGGATGGGAAATATCCCCACCGTTTATTGGGAGAAAATTTGGAAGATCCGTCAGCCCGGAAAGTGGCCGAAACCAGATATTTGTCGGCATAAGAATAGTTAAGCCTTGCTAAGTATGAGATAAACGACTCAGCTTCATACCAATCTCCATTAGTCTTGTTTAAGTTGGATCCCATGTTTAACAGCCAAAAATCTTTAGGTACATTCCACAACTCAGGACTGACCAAAGAATCGGCAGCAGCGCTGAATCCCTTACTTTCCTGAACCCTGGCTGTATAGCCAACCATAGCACCAAGCCTGTGTAAATCTTTAATTTTGTTATAATTAACGATCAAATCTACCTGATACTTGGTATATTCAGAAGTATTTCGGCTGAAAGAGGTCTTTTCGCTTTTATGTGAAGAGCTTGATGTTTCATTGTTAACATCGAACCGCGGCGAGTAATTACTTCCCGTGTTTAATCCAATGTCGCCGTAACCGGTTGCCCTGAAGGTGAAATCTTTTAAAAATCCAATTTCAGCGTAAACATTACCGACCGTCCGGTATCCGTAACTTTCACTGGTGCCTTTGTTAATTTCCATAACAGCTACAGGATTGGGCACATCTTTCTGAATTCCGGGTGCAGGTGTGTAGTACGATCCAAGGTTGTTTGGATCATGATCAGCTTCCGGTGAATAGATTGGGTAGGTTGGCAACGCCTGTGCTGCATTGGATACACTTGCAGTTGCAGGATCGACATCCCATCGGCTTAAAGTTACATTACCACCCAATTTTAAATGATCAGTAATCGTATAATCTCCAGCCCAACGTCCATTGAAGCGTTGATAGGAATTGAAATTCACAATACCATCCTGCAAAAAATATCCAATTGAAAGTATGCTGCTAGATTTATCTGTCGATTGCGAAACACTAATTCCGTGATTACTTATAGCAGCAGGTCGGAAAATTTGTGATTGCCAGTCAGTTCCACCGCCCAGCAAATCGGGGACCCATTCAGCGGCCGATGGGTTCATATTCCGGAGTTGTTCGTTGTAAAGCATCGTGAAATCTGAAGCGTTGGTCAATTTTAGCCTATCCCGATGAGACAATACCTGAACCCCGGCATATCCATCATAACTAACAGACAACTTTCCCTTTTCAGCACGTTTGGTAGTAATTATTATCACACCATTGGCACCTTGAACTCCAAAAATAGCCAATGAAGAAGGATCTTTCAGAACTTCAATGGAAGAGATATCGTTTGGATTTACAAAATCTATGTTATCAACAAACATTCCGTCAACCACAAAAAGTGGGTTTGTGCTTGCATTTACAGTAGCAATACCGCGAAGGCGAATGGTTGGGCTTCCGCCGGCTGCCCCGCTGTTGGTCATTACTAAACCAGGAACTTTACCCTGCAAAGATTTTACCGGGCTGTAATCGGGCGAAGATTTCAGGTTGTCTCCATCAATCGATACGATTGAACCGGTCAGATCACGCTTACGGGCAACACCATAACCAATCGCCACAACTTCGTCAAGATTAAAAGTTTGTTCTTTTAACTGAACATTAATGGTAGTCTGATTATTAACAGAAACTTCCTGACTTTGTAATCCAACGCAAGTGAATACAAGTATCGCCTGTGGACTGGCAGAAATTGTAAATTGCCCATTGACATCAGTATTTGTGCCCCGTGAAGTGCCTTTTACCAAAACACTAACTCCGGGTACCGTTTCATTCTGTGCATCAGTAACTTTCCCCTTTATAGTTATCACATTTTGAGCAAAAAGGATTGATACTAACAGTAGAAGATTCAGTAAAACAAGAAGTTTTTTCATAGTCTCATTATTTTAGTTATCAAAAATTCGCAAATCAAAGCTAAACTACCCTTGAGAGGAAAAGAAAAAAAACGGTACACCTATGATTCATCAATGTTAAAAGATGCTTCAGAACAACTACACTTATACTTCACCTAACTTTATACAACAAGCCTTAATCATTTGTTTATAAATATTTTAAAAAAAATGCTTTTGTAACCAATTAAAGTCGATATAAACCAATTCTGCCACTTTGAACGTAATCTTTTTGATTGCCCATTAACTTACCAAGCAAAGCTTAGCATACGGCAAACAATAAACATTACACAATTTTTGAAAAGAATTACATAATTCACACTCACACCTGTTCGTTTTTATTGGAAAGAACGAACAATGATTTATGGGTTTGTCTTGGAGCAAATGATCAGCGGATAAAAAAGGAACAGCGGTTTTTCTTTTTTACTACCTTTAGTTTCTCATAATTGAAAATGACCAATGAAAGAAAGTATGCTCCCAACAGAACAAACCTAAAATGATAATTACAGACACTTTTATCTTCGATTTTTCTTCTCTTTTCCCGAATCAGGTTAATTTGCAGCCCTGGGAGCTAACAAATAATTTAAATGCCATTTTAGAGGAATCTATTTTAATGTCAGCTGGTGATTATTATATCAGGGATGGTATTGCCATTCACAAAACGGCTTTGGTTGAAAGTGGAGTGATATTGAAACGACCTGTCATCATTAATGAAAATTGTATTATTGGAGCAAATGCCTATTTCAGAGAAGGCGTTTACCTGGATCAATCGGTTAAAATCGGGCCCGGATGTGAAATTAAAAACAGCATCATTTGTTCAGGAACTGCCATCGCTCATTTCAACTATATCGGCAACAGCATTATTGGCCGGAATGTGAATTTCGAAGCAGGCTCAATTGCCGCAAACCATTACAACGAAAGGGTTTCGAAGCGCATTTTCGTTTTCTACAAATCCGAAGTTCTCGATACAGGAGTAGAAAAATTCGGTTCATTAGTGGGCGACAATTCCAAAATAGGGGCGAATGCTGTATTATCCCCGGGAACCATTCTCGAAAAGAATACCATTGTGAAAAGGCTCGAACTGATCGAACAATTTAAAAATGACTAAATAGAAATGAAATAATGAATAAAGTATTTTCAATTGCTTGCCTTAATGAATTACCTGAACTCATTGAATTACTGAATGACCTATTTACTCAGGATATTGAGTTTGCGCCCGATTATAATAAGCAAAAAACCGGATTGGAAGCCATTATTCAAAATCCTGAAATTGGTGAGATCCTGGTTTTAAAAGTGGATGACAGAATTGTGGGTATGGTCAGTCTTCTATACAGCATCAGTACAGCTTTGGGAGGGAAAGTCGCCATCATCGAGGATATGATTATCCGTAAGGATTACCGGGGGAAAGGAATTGGTAAGGAATTGCTCGCACAAGCCATTGCGTTTTCGAAAAAGCGTGACTGCTTAAGATTAACGCTTTTAACCGATTTTAATAACGATGTGGCTATTCGGTTTTACCGGCAGTTTGGATTTAAACAGTCTGAAATGATCCCGATGCGCCTGGTTTTTAACTAACAATTCCCCGGAAGAAGCATGATCGAAAAAGCGAATTTATTTCTCTATTGAAAAGCGATGTTGTTTTGCCAATATTTAACACTGTTGCCTGAACTTAAGGTGCCTGAAATTCGTTTAAAATAAAGGAAAACAAAATTAAAATACAGGCAAAATGAACCCTTCTGAAAATAAAATTACTGAGGCTAATCCATGGATGGCGATCAGTAAAAACATAGAAAAATTTCAGGTTCCAAATCTCAAAAGAAGTATCTGGCAAATAACGAACACGTTTATTCCATACGTTGGTTTATGGATCCTGATTGTTTACAGCCTTTCAATTTCTTATTGGCTGACGGCCTTCCTGATTATTTTAGCAGCAGGTTTTCTCGTGAGACTTTTTATCATTTTTCACGATTGCGGTCACGGATCATATTTTAAATCACAAAAGACCAACCGGTTTGTTGGTATGTTCTTCGGAATACTGGCTTTTACCCCCTACGATAAATGGCACAACCAGCATATGAAACATCACGGAACCGTTGGTAATCTGGATAAACGTGGTGTTGGCGATGTTTGGACCATGACGAAGGAGGAATACCAGGCAAGTGACAAATGGACACGGCTCAAATACCGGATTTACCGCAATCCCTTCATCATGTTCGGCATAGGTTCGTTGTATGTATTCCTGATTCAGAACCGGCTGACTCAAAAAGGTATGACCCAAAAGGAAAAACTGAATATCTATTTCACAAATTTCTCGCTGTTGCTAATCTCTTTTCTGATGAGCCTGTCAATTGGATTCACTACCTTTCTGATTATCCAGCTTTCAATCCTGTATATTGCTGCAATTTCAGGACTATGGTTGTTTTATCTCCAGCATCAATACGAAGATGTGACCTGGTTCAGAACGAAGGACTGGAATTACCGGACGGTAGCGCTTGAAGGAAGTTCATTTGTAAAGTTTCCTAAATTGCTTCAATGGTTTTCCGGAAATATTGGATTCCACCACATCCATCATTTGAATGCGCGCATACCCAATTATTACCTGTCAAAATGCTACCGTGAAAATCCGGTTTTCAAGGAAGTAAAACCGGTTACTTTCATTATGAGCCTGAAATCGCTGAAGCTTCGTTTGTGGGACGAACAAATTCAAAAGATGGTGTCGTTTGGAGGACGGTCATAGGATTTTCAGTACGATTTTATCGATTCCTTTTGAGATCCGTATTGATGGTTTCTTTAATTCCCAAAGGATAGGTCGTTGGTTTAAAATCGAAACGATTTTCAAATTTGCTGCTGTCGAAAATGTAATCCTTTTTATTCTGATACATCATTTCCAGAATCTCCTTCATGATTGGAGTAAAAAACCCGAGTATCCAAACCATATAACTGGTCACTTTCTGGTATCTAGCTTGTACACCAAGTTCAGAAGCTACCAAACCGACCATTTCTGCCCCTGTTGGCGGGTTCCCTGCTGTGGGAAGATGCCAAACCTGATTCCAGGCATCTTCGGTATTTCCAAGTATAGCAGTTGCTTTTGCTGCATCAGGTGTGTAAGTATACGAATGCTTTGCATTTACCGAACCCAATAAATTAGCTTTACCTCCAATCCGAAGTGGTTTGACAATTGTTTCATTCAGCATGCTTGAACTCCTGATGCCGGGACCATAAAAATCTGCCGAACGTGCAATCAAGGCTGTCAGAGTACCAGCATTTACCTCATCCATTATCATCCTTGCTATTTTGGCTCTGATAATACCCTTTTTACTTGGCGGATTTATAGGTGTTTCCTCAGTCATCCGGTTCTGGTATTTCGGATCGTACAAATACATGTTATCGAAAAATACCAATTTGGCATTATACTCTTTACACGCAGCTATCACATCCGACATAAATTTGGGCCAGCAAACCTGCCACACTTTTAATCTGTAAGGAAATCCAACCGTAACATAAACGACTTCCGAGCCTTCCACAGCCTGGCGAACATTGTCGGTATTCAACAAATCTGCAGCTATCAGTTCGTCTGTTTCGTTCACTTTTTTAGGATTTCTGCTTACCAGCCTGATTTCATTGGTATAGGTTTTAAGTGCTTTGGCCAACTCAATCCCAATCGGACCGCCAGCCCCAAGTATTGTTTGCATTGTATCTGTTTTAAATGGTTGTGTAAATGTAAAATTATAATAATAAATCAAATCTGATAAGGCAAAAAGCGCAATCACTCGCCTTTCAGGCGCATTTAAGTTAAGTACAAAATCCGCTCAATCAGAAAAAATACCTATCTTGGTACTTCCGTAACAAATAAAAATTGCCGCCATGAAACTGACATTTGCAGGGATAATAATCCTTTTTTGCGTTGCGATTTTCTGGAACTGCAAGCCAAACAAAACCTTCACCGAAAACGAACTGTCCATGATTCCACAGGTGAAGCAAAAGAGTATTGGAAAATCTTCATTCCGGTTTAAGGAAAGCACCAAATTTGTTGTTGAAAATGTGGACCAGAAGCTTATCGCTGTGCAATTTGCTGAACTTTTAGATAAGGCTACCGGATGGAAATCACAAGTTTTAATTGGTGGGGATGAAGGCAGGAACCAGGTTTATTTCAAAACAGAACTTCTGATGGATCCGGAGGCATATACCCTAAATGTGGATAAAAACCGGATTGAGGTAAAAGCTGCCAAGCCAGCCGGATTTTTCTACGCCATGCAAACCTTGCGACAACTGCTTCCTGTCGAATTTGAGAGACAACAAAAACAGGAAATGATGCTATGGTCTGTTCCTGAAATCAGCATTTCGGATGGCCCGGCATTTAAATGGCGTGGATTTATGCTTGACGTATCGCGGCACTTTTTCCCCAAAGCTGATGTTCTTCGCATTATCGACTACCTGGCTCTGCACAAAATGAATACGCTTCATCTTCATCTCGTTGACGACCAGGGATGGCGAATTGAAATAAAGAAATATCCAAAACTAACCGAAGTGGGCGCCTGGCGCGTTAACCGTGAAGATCAGCACTGGAATTCGCGCGTGAAACAAAGTTCAGGAGAAAAAGCCACTTATGGAGGATTTTATACCCAGGATGACATAAAAGAAATGGTGGCATACGCCCAAAAAAGATTTATCACCATTGTTCCTGAAATTGAAATGCCGGCACATGTCACCGCAGCGCTAGCAGCCTATCCGCAGTTTTCGTGCAAAGGAGGCCCTTTTACTGTTTTACCGGGAGGAGTATGGCCAATTACTGATATTTACTGTGCCGGAAAAGATACCACCTTCCGGTTTCTTGAAGATGTTTTAAACGAAGTTATAGAGCTTTTCCCTTCCAAATACATCCACATTGGCGGTGATGAAGCAACCAAAACGGAATGGGAAAAATGTCCTGCCTGCAGATTAAGAATCAGAACGGAGAAATTGAACAATGTTGGAGAGTTACAAAGCTACTTTATCAAGCGAATTGAAAAATACATCAATTCCAAAGGAAAAATCTTGCTTGGTTGGGATGAGATTCTGGAAGGCGGGCTACCTGCTGAGGCAACCGTAATGAGCTGGCGCGGAAACAAAGGAGGCATTGAAGCGGCCAATCTGGGACATGATGTGGTTATGACACCGAACACGCATTGCTATTTCGATTATTACCAGGGAACCATGGACCAGGAACCTCCAGCCATCGGAGGATATCTTCCTCTTAGAAAAGTGTATGAATTCAACCTGATTCCTGAGGAATTGAGTGCCGAAGCTGCCAAACACATTTTGGGAGGTCAGGCCAATTTGTGGACCGAGTACATTCCAAACCTGAAACAGGCTGAATATATGATGTTCCCTAGAATTGCGGCTATGTCAGAGGTTCTTTGGAGTCCGAAAGAATTACATAGTTGGCGCGATTTTTCGCACAGGTTACAACTTTTCATGAAACGGTACGATCAGATTGGTGTAAACTATTCAAAAAGCGCTTATAATGTCATTGTCAAAGCTGAAATTGATACAATCAACAAGCAATTAGCGGTTAATCTGACCAGCGAACTGGCTGGTACTACGATTCATTATACCACCGATGGATCAGAGCCAAACAATTATTCGGACGTCTATAACAGTCCGGTTTTAATTAAAGAATCGGCTGTGGTTAAAGCAATTACTTTTGCTGAAGATGGATCACCTTCTGAAAAAGTTTTAACGCAATCATTCAAAATGAACATTGCAACCCTGAAGCCGGTCATCTATACTCATCGGGTGAGCCCCTATTACAAAGGTTCCGGCAACTTCACGCTTGTTAACGCCATTCCCGGAACAACCAATCATGCTGATGGTGAATGGCAGGCCTGGAATGGCACCGACATGGAAGTTGCTATTGACCTTCAGGAGTCAACCAAAATCAGCAGAATTTCAGCAGGAAGCCTGGAAAATAACGGGGCATGGATTTTCTTCCCCAGTAAGGTTGAGTTTTATATTTCCGGAGATGGGTATAATTTTCAGAAGATGGGTGAAAGTGTCAACGAACCTGATTCAATTCCGGCAGATAAACAGCTCAAAGATTTTGCAGTGACTTTTAAACCGGTTCCTGCCAGGTTCATTAAGGTGATTGCCCGTAACTTTGGGAAAGGACCAAAAGGACATGCTGCCGAAGGAAAGCCGGTCTGGTTGTTTGTCGATGAAATTGAAGTGGAATAATTGCAAACTAGCTTTCAAGACAGAATGAATTTGAATATCTCCTCGTCCTCGTAATTGGGATTTCATTTCGTCAAATGTTGTCATTAAATGGTTATTCTTTGTTTTTTCAATGAATGACTACAAATGACCACTTAATGACAAATTCAATTTGGCATGTAATAAAACGAATTTCTGAATTAGTTGATCCTAAGCACCCTGCCAATTTTGAGAGTTGTTTGTGCCGTAATTTTGTTCGCTGCACAGATTTTTCTTACCGAAGTATGATATCGGCGTGCAATAGTAGAAAGATTATCACCCTTGCGAATAACATGTTTGGTTGCTCCACCGGCAGCCAGCTCAACTCCGTCGGAAGGCAAAGGTTTCTTTTTGAAATTATGCAGATCAATTTCCGCCCGTTTGTTGGCGTAATAAACTTTGTCGCTTCGAAGCGTTGAATTTTCAAAATCGATGTATTTATTCGAGTCAAAAGGCTGCCCGAATAAGCGGGTTTCGAAATGGAGATGATTGCAGGTTGCACGACCGGTGCGGCCTCCGAGACCAATCAGGTCTCCGGCTTTAATGGTATCGTTAACTTTAACCTTAATGGCTTTCAGGTGTCCGTAAATTGTTTCCAGACCATTACTGTGACGTACCAGAACCAGATTCCCGTATCCGCTGAAACGCTTGGCAATACGCACTTTCCCATCAAAAGCACAACGAACGGTGTCGCCTGAATTCAATCTGATGTCAGTGCCTGTATGCATTCTTCCGTGACGCGGTCCAAATTTGGAAATCACCTGTCCTCTCACAGGCTGAATAAATTTAGCGGTACTATCTCCCAGGAGCGTAATAATAATGGTATCATTTTTATTCGGAAGTGTATTAACCGGATATTTGATCTGGGTAGTGCTCCAAATATCTTTGTATAATGATTCGTCGAGTGATTTAAGTGAATCTTCAGGAATTTCCTCTATTGAATTCAGCAATGAATCCGCTTCATTTACTGCAATTATGGTTTTGATGGTATCCGGATTTGTTTGTTGAGTAAAACCGGAAATGGAAAAGAACAGGCCAAAAGTTAGGATTAATGTAAGAAACTTCATTTTCAAAATTTGGGTTAATACTTAGCTCAAAAATTTGAACGGGCAGCGAAGGTAACTTTTTCATTAATAATTCTGGCATATTCTGCTTAAAGACATGGTGATTTTAACAAACAATAACACCTTTTTATACATTTGCGGCGAATAAAAATGAGGATAAAATTAAATGAAAAACGGTGTTTTCCGCAAGATTTTGAAGTATTTAGGAATTGGACTTGCGGGTTTTTTCGCGATAATTGGATTTGGGTTGACTTTAGGCTTTTTTGCTGTTAAACTTCATCTGACCAACGATCCGGGAGTTGTTGACCTGAACGACCGGTATTTTCAGGAAATCAAAGAAAAATATGGACGGGGAACAGATCAGGAAGATTCTACTGCTGATTTTAATGAAGCCCGACTACTGCATAACCTCTCTGTATTGAGTAAATTTTATCCGGCAAACGCTTACTACATTCAGAATGCCTATTACCAAAGTCATAACCTGAAGGAAGCCCAACACATGATTGAGGCGGTTAATATTCATCTTCATGAAAATGCCGAATACCACGCCGAAGTAACCAGTTTTAGCGAAAATCAGAATCCTGAACTATCGAAATTGAAATCAAAAAGCATTTTTGAATGGATGAACATTAAAGAATGGCAAGATTTCAAACTGGCAGTTGCCAAAGACAAAAACCTGATCGATTCAGCGGCATATCTGACTGGTGTTGAACCCCGGCTGATTGTTGCCGTTTTGGTCGGTGAGCAGATTCGCCTGTTCAACTCGAGCCGTGAAGCCTATAAAAAATGGATCGGGCCATTGAAAATTCTCTCGGTTGAAACGACTTTCTCGCTCGGTGTTACCGGAATTAAAGTTCCGACAGCACAGAAGATTGAAAAAAACCTGAAGGATAGTACTTCCATATTTTATCTGGGAAAATCGTATGAACATCTGCTCGATTTCCAAAGCAAAAACTTCGGACAAGAACGGTTTAATCGTCTGACTTCCTATCAGAATCACTTTTATTCCTACCTGTACGCGGCACTCAATGTAAAACAAATTAATGTTCAATGGGAAAGGTCGGGCTTCCCGATTGCTGACCGGCCTGAAATTCTGGCGACTCTTTATAACATTGGCTATGAGGCGTCCATCCCCAAAGAAAACCCGATGGTTGGTGGTTCAGGCATCAATATCAAAGGAAAAAAGTATTCATTTGGATCGGTTGCCTATGAATTTTATTATTCAGGTGAATTATTCGAATTGTTCCCGTTTAAAAATTCCAGATTTGATTTCACCGATGTTTAAATCAAATCAAATCCAACCGTTTTCAGGAAGTAAATTATACCTGTGTGTATTATTTCTCCTGACTTCCTTAAACAGCATTGGACAGACTGCATGGATCAGTGAAATACCTTGGAAAAGCCTGATGAATGGGCTTCAATACGCCGAATTGGATGCTCCTGAAAAATCGGTGGTTAACGATTCAAAACTGACTATCCTGAAAGTGGATGTCCAAAAATTTGATTTCGGGTTTCTGACAGCATCAGAACATGGAAACCAACCGAGAACAGCACCTGACTGGGCCAGCGCATTCGACCAGAACATCATCATCAATGCCGGGATGTACAAATACAACAAAACGCAGTCGAACAAAGGCTACATGAAGAATTACAACCATTTGAACAACCCGGTCAGGAACAATTATTACAACGCCTTGCTGGCCATGCACCCGAAAGATCCAAAAAAACCAGCTTTCGAAATTATTGATACCTACCAAAAAGATTGGGAAAAGATTAAGAACCAGTACCATTCGGTGTGCCAGGGTATGCGCATGATCAATGACCAGGGAGAAGGAATGGCATTTACCAAGCGTCCCGACCAATCATGCAGTATGATTGTGGCCGCCACTGACCTTG
>Ga0209261_10000366_pt1 | contig 12156 bp, 13 predicted proteins | sample DOMMetBare1Fresh_FD_187470 | JGI IMG/M metagenome (GOLD analysis project Ga0209261, IMG submission 187470) | Wetland sediment microbial communities from St. Louis River estuary, USA, under dissolved organic matter induced mercury methylation -... | ecosystem: Environmental > Aquatic >...
CTCGGGTGCATCGCACGGCAAGCCGCCTGAACTTCCTCTGCTCGGTCGACGGGAACTTTGTGCGACGATCAACGCGCTGAAGCGCCGTGCAGCGACTTCTTCCAAGTCTGCATGCCCCGAAACACGCTGAAGGAGACGACCCGATGCCCGCCACCCGCTGGCCCCAGGTTTCCACTTGCCGGCCCGTGCCGCGGGCGGCAGGCCGGGCGCGCCGGCTGATGCTGGCCGCGCTGGCCGGCATGGCGCTGGCCGCGCCACTGGCGATGCACGCCCAGGGCCTGCCCACCGCCCGGCCCGAAGAGGTGGGCCTGTCGCCGCAGCGCCTGGCGCGCATCGGCGATTGGCTGCGCGCCGAGGTGGCGCAGCAGAAGATCCCCGGTGCGGTGATCATGATCGTGCGCGGCGGCAAGGTCGCCCACCTGGATGTGATGGGCCAGCGCGGCCCTGACAACCCGGCGCCGATGAAGGCCGACGACATCTTCCGCATCTACTCGATGACCAAGCCCATCGTCAGCGTGGCCGCGCTGATGCTGGTGGAAGAGGGCCGGCTGCTGCTCGACGCCCCGGTGGCGCGCTACATCCCGGCCTTCGCCGGCGTCAAGGTCGGCATCGAGAAGACCGACGCCAACGGGCAGAAGACGCTCGAGCTGGTGGCCCCGCGACGGCCGATGACGGTGCAGGACCTGATGCGCCACACCTCGGGGCTGACCTATGGCTTCTTCGGCGAGGGCCTGGTCAAGAAGCTCTACGTGGACAACAACATCACCACCAGCCGCGAGCTCACGAACGCCGAGTTCGCCGAGCGCATCGCGGCGATGCCGCTGGCCTATCACCCCGGCAGTACCTGGGACTACAGCCACTCGACCGACATCCTCGGCCGCATCGTCGAGGTCGTCTCGGGCCAGACGCTGTACGCGCACCTGAAGGCGCGGCTGCTCGATCCGCTGGGCATGCCCGACACCACCTTCTACGTGTCCGAGCCGGCCCGCCAGGCACGGCTGGCCGAGCCGATGGCCGACGACCGCTCGATCGGCATCAATGCACCGGTGAGCGACCCGCGCATCGTCGGGAAGATGGAGTCCGGCGGCGGCGGCCTGGTGAGCACCGCGCCCGACTACGCGCGCTTCCTGATGATGTTGCGCAACGGTGGCCAGCTCGACGGCCGCCGCTACCTGAGCCCGCGCACGCTGGACTACATGCTGGCCAACCACCTCGACGCCAACGTGGTGCGCACGCCGCTGTACCTGCCGGGCGCCGGCTACGGCTTCGGCCTGGGCGTGGCGGTGCGCACCAGCACCGGCGAATCGGCCTCGGCCAGCGCCCTGGGCGAATACACCTGGGGCGGCGCCGGCGGCACCTACATGTGGGTCGACCCGGCTTCGGACCTGTTCGTCGTCTTCATGATGCAAAGCCCGCGCAACCGGGTGCCCTACCGCTCGGTGCTGCGCAACATGGTCTACGGCGCGGTCACGGAAGCGCGCGTCGCGGCGGGGCGCTGAGGCGCTGGCGGGCGTTGCCCGTTCACGACCCCGGCGCGGTCAACGGATCTTCACGCCGAGTTCGGCATAGCCGTTGGCGGTCTCGAGCACATAGACCCCAGTGCCGGCCAGGAAGCCGACCCCGCCCGCGGCGGTGGTGGCCAGGCCGGTCCACGGCGAATTGGGCGTGAAGCTGGTGGTCGCGTTCACGGGCACGCCATCGAACAGCGTCACGTTGATGGTGGTGCCGGTGGCGGTGAACGCGGCCCAGTTGCCTGACGACGAGCCGGCGACCCACACGCCGTCGGTCTGCGCCGTGTCGATCGGCGCCTGCTGCGAGCCGACCACGATGCCGACGCCCAGGCCGCCGGCGCGCAAGTCCTTCAGGTCGATCAACAGCACGTTCTGGCCGGCCGACTTGAAGCCGATCGCCGTGCCCACGTTGGCTGCGCCTTCCATCACCTGCCAGCGCCCGCCGCCCAGCGAGTTGAGCGTGCCGGTGCGCCCGTTCGCAGGGCAGGCGCCGGCGCCCAGGTTGGCAGCCGGGCACGACGACCAGGTGCCGTTCGCGGCGATCGCGAACGTGCCATGGTTGCCCGCGCACACGGCCGCGAGGCACGCGCGGTGCATGTAGTTGTAGGTCGCTGCGAGGTCGGCCGTCGTCGTCACCGGGTTGCTCAGGCCGATGATCGGCACCGTGATTACGCTGGCGCCGAAGCGCTCGCGAACCGCTCCCACCAGCAGACCGTTGGGCAACACCACGATGCGGGCGTTCGCAATGCCAGAAGGGGAATACGAACCGTCGCCGTTGCGAGTCAGGGTGCCCGAACCCGTCCGGCCGGTCAGCCCGAACTGGCTTTCGACGATGGTGTAGCTGTAGGTCAGGTTGGCGGTATCGATCGTGTAGTCGATCAGCTCGCCGGCCATCGCGACCGACGAATAGGTCGTGCCGCTCGCTTCGCTGCCGCCGCCGCCGCCGCCGCACGAGGCGATCGCCAGGGTCAGACAGGCAAGGATCGCGGCGACCGCGCGGCGGGCATTGCTGAAGGACGAGAACATGGACACCTCCTGGGCGAATATCTTGCTGCGCAGCGTAGCCGCGGCAGCCTGGCTGATGTCGTGTTGAACGCGCGGACGGCTACATCGGAAGCGGTACAAGGTCACGCCCGATGCGCTGGCGCAGCCAGACCGCGTGCCGCCCGGACGCGCACGGGCAACCCGGCCCGTGGGCGGCGGCAGCGACGACGGCGCATGAATTTCGCCGTGCTTCCGTTCGGGCGAATTGGGGCGTACGCTGCCGGGCTCCCCGGCCGGCCGACGGGATCGGGGTGCCGCGAGGCCGATTTGCAAGCCGCCGCACTCGATGACGATCACTTCTGGAGAGTCGCATGAAGTTCATCAGCAGCTGGACCGTGCCGCAGGGTTCGTTCAACGCCGCCGTCGCGCGCTTCCTCGAGACAGGCGGCGCACCCCCCGCCGGCGTGAAGGTGTTGGGGCGCTGGCACGGCATGAATGGCCAGGGCTTCGCGATCAGCGAGTCGAACGACCCGAAGGCCATGTATCTGTGGCAGGCCCAATGGGCCGATCTGCTCCCGATCACGGTCACGCCATGCCTGGAGGACGAGGACGCCGGCGCGGTGATGGCGTCGCTGGGCAAGCGCTGAGCACCGGTGCGCGGATTGCCACCATTGCCGTGCCTCGGTAGCGGTGGCGTGTTCGCCTTCGCGCGGCAAGTGTGCCGGTGACCGCTGCCTGGCAGCGCCCGACGCAACCGCCGGGCGCTGCGCGGGCCAGTTCATCCGCGCGCTTGTTCATCGCCCTGTGGCCCGGCCCGCGTGTGCGCCAGGCGCTGGCCGCGTGTCGCGACCGCACGCCGTGGCCGGCCGGTGCATCGCCCACGGCGACCGACAAGCTGCACCTGACGCTGCACTTCATCGGCAGCGTGCCATCCGTGCGGGTTGCCGAGATCGCGACGGCGCTGCAGGTTCCGGTGCGCGCCTTCGAACTGCGCCTCGACGTTGCCGAGCACTGGCGCGGCGGACTTGCGGTGCTGCGGCCGCGCACCTTGCCTCGGCGTCTGCACCAGTTGCACGCCGATCTGGCCGCGGCCTTGCCGCGTCAGGCGTTGCCGGTGGAGACCCGTGCCTTCAGACCCCACGTCACGTTGGCGCGGCGCAGCACCGCGTCGAAGCCGCCGGCGTCGGCCGAGCCGGTGCACTGGCGCGTGACCGGCTATGCGCTGATGCAGTCCATGGTCGACGGCAGCTACAGGCTGCTCAGGCGCTACCGCTGAGCACGTCCCGGCGCCAACCTACTGAGGTGCTGGTTGTGCCAAAGCGGCCGGACACCAACGCTGCAGGCAGGCCTGCATCGTGTCGGCGTCGCATGGTTTCTTCAACGCGTGGTCGAAACCGATTCGGCGGAGCAATTCGTCGGACGGAAGACTCCCTGAGGTGTATGCGATCACGGGAACGTAAGGTCGCTGCGGCTGCTCGGTTTCGAGCCGCCGGATGTTCAAGGTTGCTGCAAACCCATCCATCACCGGCATCGCAAGATCCATGAAGATGATGTCGAACGTCTGCCCACTGGCGAGTTCCACCGCCTGCGCACCGTTGCATGCCATCGTCGGCTCGATGCCAAACTGCGCGAGCTGCTCGCGCGTGCGCGACTGGTGATCGGGGCAGTCATCGACGATCAGGACACGCAGCGATGCTGGGCCCCAGGGGCTCGTCGATCTGTGTTCCTCGGGCCGTGCCGCTGCCGTGACGGGCGAGTTGTGCCGCGCAGGGCCTGGATTTGAGAGCGATGTACCTGTCCACTGACGGTGGGCACGCGCGAGCAGACTTGCAACCAAATTCGTGACGCCGCGGATCTGCATATACGACGATGGAGAGGTCGCGACCGTCTGTCTGTACGCCACCGTACAAAGCAACGGGATTCGACGAAGCGCTCGCTTGCGTTCGAACGGTCAACACCCTCGAATTGCCGCACGATGGCGCGGCAGCAAGGTTCGCCGGGGTCAGAACACGCGGTACCTCAGGTACGCGGCCTGCGGGTCCTCGCCGGCGCGGATGGCCCGCACCATGTCGCCCTCGGTGGACATCTTCTTCTCGGCGGCGCCGACCACCTGCTCCAGATGCGCGGCGCCGATCAGCACGATGCCGTCGCGATCGGCCAGCACGTGGTCGTCGGGCAAGACCTGCTGCCCGCCGATGGCCACCGGCTCGTCGAAGGCTTCGGCGCGCCAGGCGCAGACGATGTCGATCGGCGTGCGAAAGCGCGCGAACACCGGGAACCGCTGGTCCGCGATCGCCTGCACGTCGCGGCAGCCGCCGTCGACGATGTAGCCGCGCACGCCCTTGATGGCCAGCGCCTCGGCCGACAAGCCGCCGAACAGCGCGCGCACGTCGTCCTGCGGCTGGCAGACGACGACGCGGCCGCGTGGGGCGCGCGACAGCAGCCCGGCCCATTCGTACAGCGAGGTGTGCTTGTCCAGCGTCGGGTCGGGCCGGCCGCGCACGGTGAACACCGGGCCCGCCGCCTTCATCGCCGGCTCCAGCCCGACGATCGTGCGCGGCAGCACGCGGATCGGCAGACCGAGGTCTTTCATCACGTCGTGGACCACCGAGCTGTGGCAGGCGTGCAGGCGGTTGGCGACGTCCATGGCGTCCTCAGTGGCGCGGATGACGCCACTATGCCACCGCGGGTCGGCGGGCAGCGCCGGCGCACCTGAGCTTGTCCATCGCGCACAATGTGAAGGGCGGCGGTCGCGACGGCGCTGCCGAAACCCCATCACACCTGCTGGAGCGCACGGTGCCGAAGAGTCGATACACCCCGGCGGCGAACGGCCAGAGGCGCTGACGTGTCCGGGCCCACGACGACATCGGTGCGCGCCGAAGCGCTGCACGATTTCATCGCCCGCGCCTTGGTCGCGGTGGGCATGCCACCGGCCGACGCGGCCGTTGTCGCTGCGCTGATGACCGAGGCCGATCTGCAGGGCTCGGACGGGCATGGCGTGATCCGGCTCGCGCCGTACGTCAAGCGCATCCGCGCCGGCGGCATCAATCTGCAACCCGACATCCGCGTCGTCGAGGAGCGCGCTGCGACGGCGCTGATCGACGGCGACAACGCGATGGGCCATCTGGTGATGTCGCGTGCCGCGCAACTGGCCGCCGTCAAGGCGCGCAGCGCGGGCATGGCCTGGGTCGGCGCGCGCCTCAGCAACCACGCCGGCCCGGCCTCGCTGTATGCGCGCATGGCGCTGCCGCACGACATGATCGGGCTGTATTTCGCGGTCGGCAACGCCAACCACCTGCCGCCGTGGGGTGGGCTGGAGATGTTGTTGTCCACCAACCCGATCGCCGTCGCGGTGCCCACGCTCGACGAAACCCCGGTGGTGCTCGACATGGCCACCACCGTCGCCGCCTACGGCAAGGTGAAGGCCAAGGCGCAGCGCGGCGAGATGATGCCCGAGGGCTGGATGATCGACCGCCAGGGCCAGCCGCTGCTCGACCCGAAGCGGGCCGACGACGGCTTCCTGCTGCCGATCGGTGGCTACAAGGGCTACGGCCTGTCGCTGATGGTCGGCCTGCTCGCTGGCACCTTGAACGGCGCGGCGATGGGCCGCGAGGTCATCGACTTCAATCGCGACTTCACGAGCACCACCAACACCGGCCAGGCCATCGCGATGATCGACCCGGCCGCCTTCGGCGACGTGGCGGCATTCAAGCGCCGGGTCGACGTCGTCGTGCGCGACCTGCGCGCGAGCCCGCGGATGCCGCAGGTCGAGCGCATCTGGCTGCCCGGAGAGCAGAGTCACGCCAGGCGCATCGCGCATCGACGCGACGGCATTGCGCTCGGTGGCGCGCTGCGCAAGACGCTGGACGGCGTGGCGGCAGACCTCGGCGTGGCGCCGCTGACGTGAGCCAGGCCTGGCCACAAATTCTTTTCTTGCGGAGCGCACCGATGAACCATCGACATCTGACCACCGCCGTTGTGGCGGCACTGTGCTGGCTGCCGATTGCCGCCCCCGCGCAAGGGGCCTATCCGAACAGGCCGATCCGCATGATCGTGCCGCTGGCCGCCGGCAGCGCCGTCGACGTGGCGGCGCGCATCGTCGCGCAGAAGATGGCGGCCACGCTCGGCCAGCCGGTCGTCGTCGAGAACCAGCCGGGCGCCTCCGGGCTGGTCGGCGCGGACCGGGTGGCGAAGTCTGCGCCCGACGGCTACACGATCGGCGGCTTCAACGACAGCATCATGACCATGGTGCCGGCGCTGCAGGCCAAGATGCCGTGGGACATCCTGCGCGACTTCGCGCCGGTCTCGCTGGTGGCCACCGTCGAGTGGGGGCTCGTCGCCAATCCGGGCGTGATATACGGCAACGTCGCCGGCCTGATCGGCGCCGCGAAGGCCGCGCCGGGCAAGATCGACTACGGCTCGGGCGGCATCGGCAGCCCGCAGCACATCGCGATGGCGTTGTTTGCGTCCGAAGCAGGCATCAGCCTGAACCACGTGCCGTACAAGGGTGCGACGCAGGCGGCCACCGGCGTGGCGGCTGGCGAGGTGCCGGTGGCCTTTCAAGGCCTGGCGACCGTGAACCCGCTGATCAAGGGCAACCGCGTCAAGCTGATCGCGGTGTCGACACGCGCTCGCATGCCGCAATACCCCGATGTGCCGACGGTGTCGGAGTCGGGCCTGCCCGGCTTCGAGTTCAATTCCTGGTTCGCCGTGATGGCGCCGGCCGGCACACCCGCCGAGATCGTCGCGCGGCTCAACGCCGAGATCGTTGCGGCCGTCGGCGATCCGACCGTGCGCGAGCAGTTGATCGCGCAGGGCCTCACCCCGCGCGGCTCGAGCGCCGACGAACTCGGCGGCGCGACGAAAGCGCAACTGGCGAAGTACGCCGCGCTGATCAAGAAGGCGGACATCAAGGCCGAGTAATGCCCCATTGCCAACGATTTCGTAGCGCCACGGTCACATGAAACGAGCCCTCGCATGAACGGTGCCGACCTGCTGTGTGCCACCTTCGTCGCCAACGGCGTCGAGCTGTGCTTCGCCAACCCCGGCACCTCGGAGATGCACTTCGTCGCGGCGCTCGATCGCTGCCCCGGCATTCGCTGTGTGCTGGGCCTGTTCGAGGGCGTGGTCACCGGTGCGGCCGACGGCTATGCGCGCATGGCCGACAAGCCCGCGGCCACGTTGCTGCACCTCGGGCCCGGGCTGGCCAACGGCCTGGCCAACCTGCACAACGCGCGCCGGGCGTTCTCGCCGATCGTCAACCTGGTCGGTGATCACCCCGCCACGCACCTGCCTCACGATGCGCCGTTGACCAGCGACATCGAATCGCTCGCGCGGCCGATGTCGGGCTGGGTGCGCCGCACCGTGCATGCCGACGACGTGGGCCGCGATGCCGCCTCGGCCATCGCCGCCTCGTTGGCCTGGCCGCGGCAGGTGGCCACGCTGATCGTTCCCGCAGACGTCGCATGGAATGCCACTGCGGCGCAGCCAGTGCGCTGCGAGATGCCGGTGGCCCGGGCGCCGGACGCCGCAAGGGTGGCTGCCGTGGCGCAGGCGCTGCGCCGCCGGGCGCGCACCACGATCCTGCTGTCCGGCCACGCGCTGCGCGCATCGGCGCTCGAGACGGCCAGCCGCATCGCCCAGGCCAGCGGCGCCCGGCTGCTGGCGCAGCAGTCCAACGCACGAATGGAGCGCGGCGCGGGTCGAGTGCCGATCGAACGCGTGCCGTACAACGTGGACCAGGCGCTCGAGACCTTTGCCGGTACCGAGCAGGTGATCCTCGTCGGTGCCAAGGCGCCGGTGGCGTTCTTTCTCTATCCGGGCAAGCCCAGCAGCATGCTGCCGCCGGCCTGCACGGTGATCGAGCTGGCCGGGCGCGACACCGACCTGGCCGGCGCGCTCGAGGCCTTGGCCGATGAACTGCGCGTCCCGTCCAGCGTGGCGCCCGAACGCGCCGCGCCGGCGCAAACCAACCTGCCCACCGGCCGCCTGACGCCCGGCGCCATCACGCAGGCGCTGAGCGCGCTGATGCCCGAGCACAGCATCGTCTGCGACGAGTCGGTCTCATCGGGGCGCAGCTTCTTCCCGCCCACCTTCAGCGCCCGGCCGCACGACTTCCTGCAGCTCACCGGCGGCGCCATCGGCATCGGTCTGCCACTGGCCGTCGGCGCGGCGATCGCGTGCCCCGATCGCAAGGTGATCGTGCTGCAGGCCGACGGCAGCGGCATGTACACGCCGCAGGCGCTGTGGACCCAGGCACGCGAGCGGCTCGACGTGCTGACCATCGTGTTCGCCAATCGCCGCTACGCGATCCTGCAGGCCGAGCTGAAGAACGTCGGTGCCGGCGAGCCCGGCCGCAATGCGCGGCGCATGCTCGACCTGGACGACCCATCGCTCGACTGGGTGAGCCTGGCGCGCGGCATGGGCGTGGAGGCCGGCCGTGCGGACACTGCGGAGGGATTCGCCGACCAGTTGCGCGCCGCGCTCGCGCAGCGTGGGCCGTTCCTGATCGAAGCCGTGCTCTGACGCACGGGCTCGACGTTCAGGCCGCGCGCTGCAGCGACTCCAGGTGCGCGGCCGCCTGTTTCTTGCCCAGCGTTCTGAGCGCGGCAATCGCCGGCAGGTGCCGAGCCCGTGGCCGGACCTTCGCATGCTCCCAGTTGTAGACCGTCTGTCCCGACGCACCCAGCAGCAGCCCGCAGTCCTCGGCCGAGAGTCCAAGGCGGCGTCGTTGCGAGGCCAGACCCTTGGCGCTGAAGCGCAGCGGCTTGCCCGACGGCTCGTCGGCGGCCAGGCGCTCGGCTTTCGCACCCGGTCGTTTCAACTGTCGCAGCTGATGCTCCAACTCCTTGACATGCCGCTTCAGGCCCGCCAGATCGGCGCGATGCGACGACACCGATTTCTTCAAACTCGAGACTTCGGCTCGAATCTCCTTGCGGGCGATGCGGGCGATTTCACTTTTCAGGACGGCAGCGAGATTGGGCATTGTCGGTTCTTACTTTGCGTCAGATATCGTGGATCGGAATGAATCACTATGCCACGACTGCCTTCGCGCCACCGCGGGGCGGGCTTGGCGCTATCGCGCGAGGCCGGCGGGAATTGCGCAACCGGTCGAGAATCTGGTGCCTGCGCGATGATCGCGTGATTTGGAAGGAGTTTGGAATGAGCAAGTTGCGCATCCATGGTTTCGCGATTTCGCTCGAAGGCTTCGGTGCCGATTCTGCCGTGTCGCGCGGGAACGGGCAGTCGCTGTCCAGCGGTCGGCTGGCTCGGGTCTACGGCTTCATCAATGTTGATGGCAGTCAACTCGATGCCTGGCGGTGAATGACCGACGCGCCGGGCCCGACGCATGTCACCGGTTGTCGTTGAGCGGAAGTAGGGATAAACAAACAGGCGCATCGAGCGCACACTCGACGGTTCGGGACAGCCAGCACGGCCGTGCCCACGGAGTGCCTTGTTGACCGACCGTTCGCCGCGACGATTCCTGGCCCCGCCACTGGCAGCGGCACTGTGGCTGGGTGCGCCATCGTGGGCCGTGGCCGCAGCCTCCTTCGAGCCCGGTATCTACACCTGCGAGAAGGACGGTCACCAGCTGCGCAGCGACCGGCCGATTCCCGACTGCGTGGACCGGGAGCAGCGCATCCTGCGGCCCGACGGTTCGCTGAAGAGGCTGCTGCCGCCGGCACTCACCCCCGACGAACGCGCCGAGCGCGAGGAGCGGGAGCGCAAGCGGCGCGAGGAGGAGGCGGCGCTCAAGGACGCGGAGAAGAGCGATCGGCTGCTGATGAAGCGTTTTCCCAACGAAGCGGCGCATCAACAGGCGCGTGAAACGGCACTGGAGCCCGGGCGGCTGGCGATGAAGAACTCCCAGGCGCGGCTGGAGCAGCTGGCCGCCGAGCGCAAACCGCTGATCAACGAGGCCGAGTTCTACCGCGGCAAGAAGCTGCCGCCGGCATTGAAGCAGCAGCTCGACGCCAACGACGCGGCGGTGGCTGCGCAGCGCGACGCCATCCGCAACCAGGAAGCCGAGCTGCTGCGCATCAACCAGAATTTCGACGCGCAGCGCGAGCGCCTGCGCAAGCTGTGGAACGGCGCTCCGCCCGGTTCGCTGGGGCCGGCGCTGCGCTGACCGCGATCAGATACCGAGCTCCTTGAACACCTCGCGCGCGGTGCGGAAGCTGTCGATCGCGGCCGGCACGCCGCAATAGATGGCGCTTTGCAGGAAGACCTCGCGGATCTCGTCCTTGCTGACGCCGTTGGTGATCGCGCCACGCAGGTGCAGCTTCAGTTCATGCGGCCGGTTCAGCGCGGTCAGCATCGCCAGGTTCAGCAGGCTGCGCGTCTTGCGCTCCAGGCCGGGCCGGTTCCACACGTCGCCCCAGCAGTACTGGGTGACCATCTCCTGCATCGCGCGGTTGAAGTCGTCCGCGTTCTGGATTGCCGCGTCGACGTAGTCGGCACCGAGCACCTCGCGGCGCGTCTTCAGACCTTTGTCGAACAGTTCCTGGTTCATGGAATTCCTCCGCTGGGGTGCCGTCGCATCAGAGAATACCCGCAGGGTCGTGCGGCCCGAAATGGTCCAGCATGATTTTTCGCCCAGGGCCCAACACCGATGACCGAGAAGTTCCCCGACATCCGCGACGGCGTGCGAGCGCTGTGCGCCGGCTTTCCGCCCGAGTACCACCGCAAGGTCGACGCCGAGCGTGGCTACCCCGAGGCCTTCGTCGATGCGCTGACCCAGGCCGGCTGGATGGCCGCGCTGATCCCGCAGGAGTTCGGCGGCTCGGGCCTGGGCCTGTCGGAGGCCAGCGTGATCATGGAGGAGATCAACGCCTCGGGCGGCAACGCCGGCGCCTGCCACGGCCAGATGTACAACATGGGCACGCTGCTGCGCCATGGGTCGGCACAGCAGAAGCAGCGCTGGTTGCCGCCGATCGCGCGCGGCGAGCTGCGGCTGCAGAGCATGGGCGTCACCGAGCCGAGCACCGGCACCGACACCACGAAGATCAAGACCACCGCGGTCAAGCGGGGCGAGCGCTGGGTCGTCAACGGGCAGAAGGTGTGGATCTCGCGCATCCAGCACTCCGACCTGATGATCCTGCTGGCGCGCACCACGCCGCTGGCCGAGGTGAAGAAGAAGAGCGAAGGCATGTCGATCTTCCTCGTCGACCTGCGCGACGCAATCGGCCACGGCATGACGGTGCGGCCGATCCCGAACATGGTGAACCACGAGACCAACGAGCTGTTCTTCGAGAACCTCGAGATCCCGGCCGAGAACCTGATCGGCGATGAGGGCCTGGGCTTCAAGTACATCCTCGACGGGCTGAACGCCGAGCGCACGCTGATCGCCGCCGAATGCATCGGCGACGGCCGCTGGTTCATCGAGAAGGTCAGCGCCTACGTGAAGGACCGTGTCGTGTTCGGTCGCCCGATCGGCCAGAACCAGGGCGTGCAGTTCCCGATCGCCGAGGCGCACATCGAGATCGAGGCGGCGAACCTGATGCGCTGGGAGGCCTGCCGGCTGTACGACGCCCACCGGCCCTGCGGCGCGCAGGCCAACATGGCCAAGTACCTGGCCGCCAAGGCAAGCTGGGAGGCGGCCAACGCGGCGATCCAGTTCCACGGCGGCTTCGGCTTCGCCTGCGAATACGACATCGAACGC
>Ga0209261_10000367_pt1 | contig 12151 bp, 11 predicted proteins | sample DOMMetBare1Fresh_FD_187470 | JGI IMG/M metagenome (GOLD analysis project Ga0209261, IMG submission 187470) | Wetland sediment microbial communities from St. Louis River estuary, USA, under dissolved organic matter induced mercury methylation -... | ecosystem: Environmental > Aquatic >...
CACCCGCTGCAGCTTTTGATCAAACTCCTTGATTTCCATTTCAAATTCAGGAGTTTCGAAAGTCCGGTCTTCGACAATGGTAAGCTGAAGTTTGAGGTTCAGTTTCATTCGTTTGTACCGGTTGGCAAACAGGTTGGCTGCTATGGTATACAGCAGTGCACGAGCGGTTTCAACCCGCACTGTTGACCTTATTTCCCAAAGTTTCAAAAAAGCATCCTGAATAATGTCCTCAGCAACTTCAGCATCTCCTGATTTGAAGAAAATGAAGTGTTGAAGCTCATCATAATAAGCATCAAATAACTTTTCAAAACCAACTTGATCAAGTCCGGTTTCAGTCTGATTTTTATCCGATCCTATCCTCATCCTTTTTTTCCTGAACCTCCGAATAAATTTAGATGCCGGCTATTTGTCGCTTTTTACAACGTTTAACCTGATACAACTACTATTTGGATTACCCTACTTTTTGGAAACAATTTTTCAGAAATAAATAAATGTTTAAATATTATTCATTTTGATATTTCGGATTACCCCAATCCCTGAAGGGAGACCGAAAAATCAAAAAATCACCCTTCAGGGCTGGGGTAATTTTTTTGATTTTGACCAAAATTCCTATTTTTAAACGGTATCTAAATACATTTCGCAGGATTAACGACCTTCAACATCCAATGCCTGAGCGATATCTGAAATCAAATCTTCGGCTCCTTCAATTCCAACCGAAAGGCGCATCATTCCGGTCCGAATTCCCATTTCAAGGCGTTCACTCTCCGGAAATTCCGCATAAATGGTTGAAAAAGGGTGAATAATCAGTGATTTGTTATCATTCAGATTGGTGGCACGACGAATGATTTGCAGCCTGTTCATAAAACGGAAGCATTCTTCCTGGCTTTCCAGATCAAAAGTCATCACTGCTCCCGGAATGCCATCAAATTGTTTCACCGCAAGTTCGTAATAAGGTGAATCTTTCAGTCCGGGATAATCGACTCTGGTAACTTTTAAATGATCCAGAAGGAATTCACCCAGCTTCATACAGTTCTGATAACACCGGTCAACCCGAAGTTCAAGAATGTCGAGGCCGGCAATCATATAGTTGGCGGTATGGGCAGTCATCGGCATTCCCAGGTTCCGGTAATAGTTTTTCCGGAGACGTGCGATAAAAGCGTCTTTTCCGAATTTTCCGGCGAAAGCCATGCAGTTCGGATTTTTGCTCCAATCGTACAAGCCATTGTCAATAATCAGGCCTCCAAAAGATGTTGCACCGCCTGAAATAAATTTGGTAGTCGACATCACTTCAATGTGCACACCCATCGATTTGGAGTTAAATACTGATGGCGGAGTTATGGTACTGTCGGTAATCAGTAAAATATGGTGCTTGTTTGCAATTTCTGCAATTCTGGCTATATCTGAAATTTCAAGTTGTGGATTGGTTACAGTTTCAAAATAAATCGCCCGTGTATTTTTGTCTATTAAAGGTTCAATTAGTTCGGGCTTTGTGGTGTCTACAAAGCGGGTTTCCAATCCGTAAGCCGCAAGGCTTTGATCAAGCAAAGCGAGGGTATGACCAAAAAGGTTTTTTCCTGAAATGATATTGTCTCCCTGTTTGCAGATAGCCAGCATGGTTGCTGAAATGGCTGCCATTCCTGAAGAAAGAGCCAGAACCTGATGGGCACCGGTCAATTTTCTCACCTTGGTTTCAAAGTATTCAACGGTTGGATTACTCGTACGTGAATAGGTATGCGCAGGCAATTCGCCCCTGAAATTGGCGGCAATATCCTCTGCAGAATCGAATTCAAAAGCCAGCGATTCATAGATGGGCATTGCCAGGGCATGATGCGGATCGTTTTTTGGAAAAGGTATGTTTAATGAGCGCGTGGTGAAGCTTTTCATTTCAGTTTTTTTTTCAATTTGTTCCATTAAAACACTTGTTTTAACAATTAGTTTGTCAGTGAACTTAACAGGCAGGCAAATTTGGCAATATTTTCATAAATTCCTTTGCCGACACAAATTCAATTCACCATTTCCACTCAAACCATCCAATATTTTTATCTTTGGGCAAACGAATGACAGCCCGGCATCGATTATACCAGGCTGGCCGAAAGGTGAATCTCAGAATTCAACATGAAAAAACTTATCTATTTTCTTATTATCCTGTTTCCTGTGATGGTTTTCTCGCAAACCACATCAGTTAAAATAGCGGTGATGAAATACAATGGAGGTGGTGACTGGTATTCCAATCCGACTTCAGTGCCAAACCTGATCGCTTTTTGCAATGAAAACCTTAAAACTAATATTAATCCTGAACCTGGCACTGTTGAACCTGGCAGCGTTGATCTTTTCAACTATGCCTTTGCAGATCTGACCGGCCATGGCAATATTTTTTTCACCGATTCGGAAGCAGCCAATCTCCGAACCTATCTCGAAGCAGGCGGATTTTTACATATTGGCGATAATTATGGAATCGACCTGTTTATTCGTCGCGAAATGAAAAAGGTATTTCCTGAACTCGACTTTATTGAACTGCCAAATACTCATCCCATTTATAATCAGAAATATCGTTTCCCTGAAGGTCTGCCTAAAATTCATGAGCACGACGGAAAGCCTGCACAGGGTTTCGGACTGATTTACAAAGGCCGTCTGGTGTGTTTTTACACGTACGAATCCGATTTGGGCGATGGTTGGGAAGACCGGTCGGTACATAACGATCCGGAAAATGTTAGACAAAAGGCTCTGCAAATGGGAGCTAATATTATTTCGTTTGTATTTAATCAGTAGGTATTTATGAAAGTCATAGGAATAAACGGAAGTCCACGGAGAGGTGGAAACACTGAAATTATACTTAAAACAGTGTTTGAGGAACTTGAAAAAGAAAGTATTGAAACCGAATTTATCCAATTGGGCGGCAAAATCGTGCACGGATGTACTGCATGTATGAAATGTCGCGAAATTCAGGATGGCCGATGTCACATTAAAAATGACACGCTGAACGAAATCATCGCTAAGATGATTGAGGCCGACGGGATCATCTTAGGTTCGCCGGTTTATTTTGCCGACATTACTCCTGAAATGAAAGCTTTAATTGATGTTTCGGGCTATGTAACCCGGGGAAACGGACATTTGCTTCGCCGGAAAGTGGGCGCTGCCGTGATCGTGGAACGGCGTGGTGGTGCCATGCATGCCTTCGAAACCATTAATAACTTTTTCCTGATCAGTCAGATGATTATTCCCGGATCGAGCTACTGGAACTTTGCTTTTGGAGGAGCGCCCGGCGATGTTTTAAAAGACGAGGAAGGCATGAAAACCATGCGCACTTTAGGGGAGAACATGGCCTGGGTGATGAAGAAACTGGGATAAAATTGTCCTAACTACTTTTCTTTAGATTTGTTTTCAATCCGGCAAACCTCAAGCTATCCTTTGCCTCAACATTGGGAAAGCTCTTTCCTTTTATGTTTTCAATAATTTTTTCGGCCCTTTCTTTTGATTCAGGATGGGTACTGATCCAGTAAATCTGGCTAGGGAGATTTTTGGTTTCATCAGCCAGCCGATACAAAAAGTTGGCAAAAGGTTCGGGATTGATACCTGCTTTTTCCAGGTAATCGACTGCTGTAAGGTCAGCTTCGGTTTCCAGGCTTCGGTCGTAAGCGGTTGATGACAAATGTTTGAGGGCTTCCTTGATAATTTCAGCATTTCCGTTTCCGGTGGACATGGAAATAAGTACCGACAAGCCAACTTCTTTGATCAGCTTGTTCATGACGTGATTTTTCTCCATATGTGCCAGTTCGTGACTGATAACTCCGTATAATTCAGCTTCATTTTCGCAGGAAGCAATCAAACCGGAATATATCAGCAGGTGATTGTTTGGCAGTGCAAATGCATTGATTTCGTCTTTCCGTAGTAGATGCAGTTTGACTTTTCCCCGGTCAATGGAGTTGGCTGCGCAAATTTTTGTAAGCATCGAATCGACCGGTGCAACAATGGAATCGGAAGTAATCTCAGTTTCCGTATTTTTCAACATCTTCCAGAATAAATCTCCGATTTTCTCTTCGGTATTTCGCGTAGCTTGTTCAATCCTGAACAATTTCATCCAGTCAACCTGCGATAATCCCAGCCAAACAGCGGCAATTATTCCAAGTGTTATGGCCAGTTCGGTGAGTATTTTTTTCATTTGTCTTTGCAGATTAAATTAGTTAATCCACCAATGACCCACCATTCAATGTGCCTGCCTTTACGGGTCGCGATGGCAGTATATATTGTTCCGATGAATTCAGCAAGATTGAAGATAAAGATTGTCAGGATATAGGCTATATATCTTGAAGTGATTGTTTCAGGAGTAAAAATAATGGAAACAGTCCACCAGAAACCAACGCTGTTAAATGGCAGCAGAAAGAATTGCGACAGCAACGCCTGTATGCAGTGCCACCTTACAAAATAAGTTCCCCTGAGGTTTCCCAGATAAAAAATGAAAGTCGCTATCAGGTTAATGATTGGTAATGGAAAGCCACCCATAATGGCGACCAGCGACATGACATAGCTGTTTGCAGCTTTCTCAAGCTCGTGTTCACTAGGTTCATACTTGAAGGTTGAGGTTGCAATCATAGACCTTTTATTAAATTCCAAATCCAATTCAGAAGAACGAGCAGAATGGCTGGTATGGCAATCCATTTTCGTTTCAAAAGAAATTCGGTACGGACATAAAACTGATAAAAACTGTCGCGCCGTAGCAAAATATCAAAAAATACCCAGAGCGGACCAATCAGTAAAATGGATACGATGATGATTCCAAACGGATTCCAGAGCAGTGCCCCAGTAAAATCTCCATGCAAGACAGAAAGGACTGATCTGGTTGTTCCACAAGAGGGGCACGGTATGCCAGTAACTCGCTTTATCAAACAAACACCGGGTTCCATTCCTTCAGAAACTACCCGGTTGTAATTATAAATAAGCCAGATATATCCAGCCATACAGGCCGACAACAAGAGTAAATACAACTTGTTCCGGGCCATGTTTTTTAATAAAGTAGTTGCTGAATCTTCTGCATGTTTTTTTCGCGGGTGGCGCCCATAATCAGAAACCAGTCGATGATTGTCCAGATGCCAAGGCCACCACAGGTTAAAAGTTTAGCTATCCCTAAACCAATATCGCCCAAAATAAACCGGTCGATACCGAAATGCCCGGCTAAAATGGAAATGATAAGACTTATCGTAGGATCTTTTAATTGAACTGTAGAGATCATTGCCCATCTCGAATCGTCCATGGCGATGAGTCTTTCTCTTATTCCGTTAATCTGATAACTTTCAAAATACTTGGCATTGGTCATGATAAACATGTCGACTTTTTGTGCTTCCATCGGTTGGTTTTTATTGGTATATGTTTATGATAGGCACAAGTTAAGACAAATTCTGATTAGATTTTTATTCTGAAATAAAAATCATATAAAAATCTGTAAAGTAAATATCTGATGTCAAAGTGGATGAATGACTAATCAGGCAATATGAAAACCATATTTTAATGACTTCCGAATGAAATAAGCAAAATGCCAATTAATATTCCGGCCAGGAAAATGGCTTTCAATCGGATATTTTTCTCATGAAAAACCAATGCACCCACCACGAACGAAATTACCACTCCTCCGCGCCGCAAGGCAGAAACAATGGATATCATTGATTCGGGATGACTCAACGAATTAAAATATAGGTAATCGGCCAGCACCAGAAAAACGCCAATCAGGGGAATGGACCAACGCCAATGAAAAGGTGTCCGCTCAGCTTTGGGCAAATTCCATCGGCTAATAGCCAAAACAGGTAAAAGGATAGCCACCTGATAAAAAGAGAACCATGCCTGAACAGCCATGCGGTCGATTCTTCGCATCAGAAACTTATCGTACAATCCACTGGCAGCTCCCAGAAAAGTACCGGCAATAATGAAAAACACCCATTTATTCGTTCTGAAATGAATGCCTTCGGCTTTGCCGGTAGTTGAAAGCAGATAGAAAAACAACAAGGTAATTATTACGCCAATCCACTGATAAATATTGAGTTGCTCGCTGTATATCAGGATCGCCCCCAGTAAAGTCCAGATCGGTCCGGTGGCCCGGATTGGCGCCACGATAGTGATTGGAAGATGTTTAACCGCGTAAAATGCAAGAATCCAGCTTGACACAACCAAAATTGATTTCAGGAAGATGAATCCGTGCTGCCCGAGATTAATTTCAGGAACGAAAAGCTGAATGGATTTGAAAAACTCCGGATAAAAAGCTGAACCAACAGTAACAGGTAAAAAAATAATCGAACTGGTTAATGTGGAGATAAAAAGTACTGGTATTACTGCGTTTTTATGAACAGAAAGCTTTTTAAAAACTTCATAAATACCAAGGAAAACAGCCGAAGCCAACGCTAAAATTATCCACATAAATCAGTTAAAATTTGACATTAAAAAGAAACTGGTCTTTTCGAAAACCAGTTTCTCTATCGATTTTATAAATTATTCCTACTAATGCTATTCTCAGAATAACAGTCAAAAAATCAGTTTATTATTTTCTAAAAAGTGGATCGGCACCAATAGTACCTATCAGGCTTTTTAAATAATCACCCGACTTACAAAATTCCAATTTTTGTTTTGCCATTTCAAGTTTTTCACCAATTTGCAATTCAGAAATAAAACCTGCGTTATGCTGATCATCAATGAACTGATTAAAGTATTCAATTCTTTCGGTATAAAAAGTCACATCTTTCTGCTGCTTCAGGAGCAAACGATCACAGTACCAGTCGGAGTTTAAGACAAACTCTCTGGTGAAATTCCGACGTACTTCCAGATCGTTTATGCTTTTCCCGTTGTAATGACCATAGGCCATAACATGAAGCAGAATCTGGAGTGGAGGAATGGCCGCAACAACACTTCCATCCTCGAAATAGCTTGATGCAACTTTTTGCTGAGCTTCAACAATGTTATTTATTCCGTCAACAAAATCATCCATATTTTGTATCTCAGGTTTCAGCATTCGTTCGTTGAAAACCGAAAGTGGTTCATCAAATAATCGGTTCATGCAACGAAATGCAAAATTTTTCGTGATGCGGTAGCCCAGGCGACTGGCCAGTACCTTTTGCCCGTTGTATTCAAAATCTTCAAGCTTTTCCAAACACCCGGTTTCAATAAGCAGATTTGCATCACGGTCTTCCGGAACCAAACGCGCCCATATTTCCGGTACCAGAATGCTGATATCGTGGTCGAAGCGATTTTCCGGGCCGATATGACCTGCAGCTGACGAAAATCCCTGGTATTCAGTAAGAATATACGAAAGCAACGCATTGTTCAGGTCGGTAGTCGGAACCAGCATATTAAATGGCCCTTTGGTGAGCGCTCCCTCTGAACCAGCTCCCGTCGTTGATGGCGACTTGCCGGTCAGACTGCAAATAAAATCCATAAACAACTCCGGAATTTCCTGGTAGTGAATCGGGTTGTAAACACTCAACGGACGATATCCTTTGACCCGGTCGGCAGGATTGTTGCGCCTTCCGGGAAGTACTGCGTTAACGACATGAAGAACCGGATCATTGCTCTCAATTTTACGAAACAATCGAATTCCTATTTCAGCCAGATAACTGTCGAAATTAGGCTCATCAAAAATGTTTTTTTGCAGGTAGCGCGGATTTTTTGTCGGTTCGCCATCAACAATTCTTGGATGGGAAGGAACTGCGAAATATCCTTCGCGATTGGCTTCAATCATACTCAGTATATGATTTTTCACTGGTTCAGTATACTTTTCGAAGTTGATGGCGTCTTCGTACAAATCGATGGCATCGCTTAATGTGAGCGGCTCGTAATTAGTCAGAAAAGTATTATTCTGTACAATTTCGGCCTCCGCCTCCTTATCGTAGCCGCGAATAATGGCTTCATCGGGACGCTGAAACAAATAGCTTTCACAGTTAGTCGCAATCTTCACACTTGGATTATGGTATTCCAAATTCAAATTTTTCAACTGGGAGGAAGGCAGTGTGATCGTGGCCGAAATGTCGTCTTCCATCTGTATTTTATGACTTGGAATAAAGTCGGAACGAAGTTTATGCAAGAACCAGTTGCCATCGGCACTAAAACCAATTCGCACATAACTTGCAGCAATCCAATTGTGTTTATACATCAACGCATTACCCTTCCGTCCGTTCACAATTTCAACACTGAAATCGTCTTTCCAATTTGGAGTGGCATCGTCACTTCGATCGAGCCGTTTAATGTATAAAACGAAAGTCCGGATATAATCCGGAATGGAATTCAGGAAGGCATTATATTCATCGCTGTACTGATCGGATGGTGTCAGTAATTTAACCGCCGATCCAAGGGTTCTTTTCGGGCTAAGGAATGAGCGACTTGGCTCAGCATCCGGACGAATATCTTTCCATCGATTTGAATAGTCATAATTAATCAGCATATCTGCCATCTTTGAATCTTCTTCCAAATCTTTGATATAAAATGAACCATATTTGATAGCATTCTGCATTGACTTGGAAATTTCCGACTTTCCTCCACCCGAAACAGTGCTTGGTTTATGACAAAACATTCCTTCCGGAGCGGTGTCAACAATTCGCCATAATTGCTGGGTGGGATGTTTGACTAGCTGAAATTTATGGCCGGTTGGATGCACATATGTTTTGTGTGGTGACAGTTTCAGCTTAAATTCAGAACCATTGACATCCCAGGATACAGAGTTCTTATTAATGTCGATGTTGGCATATTCTGGAATATAAATAATTTCGGGATAAGCCTTGTCTATGGCATAATTTTCAGGCTTCACTTCAATACGCCCGCCCATTAATTTTTTGACATTTCCGAAATTGTAGGATTCGCCAAACTTTGCGGTAAAATTACTCCCAAACAGCTTATCATTCATGTTGCCACGGGCAAAAGCAATGGCACCACCGGCATGTTCTTCTTCAACCAAACCAAAAAGGTTGGCTGAATAACTAATTTGAGTTTTAATTTCTTTTTTTGAATAACCATAATAATTGTCAGCAATCAGGGTGACAACCACTCCGCGATCGTCGCGGCAGGTTAATTTAAAAGCTGTTCCATTATTATAGCATTCATTTTCACTTTTCCAGCACATACCTTCTCTTCGCTGCCGCTCTGTTGCCTGATCGAAATGAGGCAATCCAACTTCTTTCTTCTTTAATTTAGTGAGTTGTGGCGCTAAAATAATACACCCGGTATGGCCAGTCCAATGCTCAATATCGAGCGCGGCATCATTTTCAGCCAGGTTATGGTCACCTGCATTTCCAAAAATTGATTCAACAAAATCGAGGTTACTGACAAAACTTCCCGGCACAAAAAAACGAATTTCCATACTTTTTTCGCTGATCACACCTTTGGCTTCCGGACAAACAACAGGACGCAGCAACATGGAAACCATCGTTTTTGCCTGTTCTTCCTGAAGTGAGGTGAATGGAAGTTTATTAAGCTCATCCGGTGGATTCAACGCTTCGTGAAGCAAATGTGCGAAAGTGATCTTTGGCACTTCAATTTTGTCGAGCGCAACAGGTAATCCGCCTTCAACAATATGAAATGTTCCCTTGGTGGTTCGTTTATCTGCTGCAGGATTATTTAGAATGCCCTGCTTCAGCCTGTAAGAAGTAACATACTCGTTACCAAACTTATTGCCATTGGGTGGTAAGCTAAGTTCACGCGCCAATCCGGGCTGATTCAATACAAACGTATTTCCCGGTATCAACAGGCTTCCTGAAAAATTAAGTTCTTTTAAATAAGAATTGATGAAATTCTGAATTCGTTTATCGGAAGGCGATTGGTGATCGGCCAATAACCGCGATTTTTCCTTGAAACTCTTAATAAGATTTTCGGCAAGGGAAATGAGCTTGGCATTCGAATTTTTGAGTTGATCATCGATCGACTGACTAAACAAAGGTTGACCTAATGCGGCTAATTGCAGATTGATATACTGTATGATATCTTTCCTGTCTTTTTTGCTCTGTTTGAAGGTATCCATCACATCCATTTTTTGTATTATTACTTTATCATGCATATAACTTTATACAAGTTGTTAAAGTTCAATTAAAACTGAAAATTGAAAATTTTTAATTGATTGATAAGCAATTGAATGTAAATGTATTATTATCATTTTTTTTATAAGTCCTACATGGCGTTAAAAGAATATAACTACTTGATTTACTGGAGTAAAACAACATTAATAAACAGAAAGTATGTAAAGAATTTGTTATTTCTGCAATTCACCGCTTTTTGTATGTTGTTTAAATTAAAATTATGCTGGCAGAATCAAATATTATGAATATGTTTTGAGAGAGAACCCTGATAACGTTGGGGCTTTGGATGAATTTTAGAGAATTATATTTAAAATACAGACATTTAGGAGAGCCTTTTCCCTATTATTAACCAACTTAAAAGCTTAAAGTCCTGACTATAAGTATTTTAAGACAATATTGAATGAAAGATTCAATCTGCAATCAATTCAGGTATTTCTGAACGAATGATCTCTTCAATAAAGGAAATAACAAAACTCCAAATTTATTTCAGTTCTTTCTTTTTTGTTTTCCTGACAACTAAAATAGCACCAAACAATGCAATTAAGGCGCCCAGAATGGAAAGAACAGAAAAATGCTCGCCTTCAATCCAGCTCACCTGAAGCCAGGTTAATATTCCCATTAGAATAAAAGTAATGATCGGATTTAAAACAATAATAATACTCACTTTCCCGGCCTCCAAATATTTTAAAGCGAGCGATAAATAGCCGTAAGAGATGAGTGTATTGGCACCAAGAAATACCAGCAAAGCCCAATAACCAAAACTAAGATGCGCCAAACTTGCAAAGTTTACGAACGGCAGAAATAACAACATGGGCAATCCAAAAATAAAGACATTTAAGGTTCCAACCGAATAATTCATGATCAGCTTTTTCTGTAAGGCCGCATAAATGGCCCAGGCAACGGCACCGGTAAGCGTGATAAGCATTCCTTTGGTATATTGCCCCTCCTGCCCCACCGGAACTGCTCCAACATGTTGTTGGTAAAAAATCCAGAAACCAAGTATGGCCATAAAAAAACCTGCAGCCTGAATTGGAGTCACTTTTTCCTTAAAGAAAAAAATACCAAAAACTGCCAGCAATACCGGTCCCGATTGTATGGCAACCTGCGCGTTACTTGGACTGGTATACTGCACACCAAACATGAAAGCAATATAATTCCATGCCAGTGCGAGTGATGAAAAGACAATTAACCACGATGGCCTATATAATATTTTAAATTCTTTGGGATTTTTGATAGCCATCCAAATGGCCATACCTGAAAAGGCCAGTGAAAACCGAAACCAAACAATGGTTGGCGAATCGATCACCTTGGAGGCAATTTTCAGCGCAATGGCTAAAACGCCCCACATCAGCACGGTAATCAACGTATATAAAATTCCTTTTGCCTGATTGTTCATTGAAAAAAATTCAAAGCCCCCTAATCCCCCGAAGGGGGACTTTGGAAGCGGCTATAATAATTCACAAATTTTATGAAGCAATCTCTCCACACCTTAACAAGGTAGCCTCTCCCTTTCGGGGAGAGGTTGGAGAGGGGCTTTCTATCCAGAAAAAAAGGTGCCTCCGAAATAAACAGCGACACCTTTTCTTAGTTTTTATTCTCAAACTAAAACTACCTCAACTGTGCGCCCAATTCACGTTCGTAGGTAGAGACCAGTTTTTGCATAATTTTTTCAATCTGCTTGTCATTCAATGTTTTTTCATCGTCACGCAAAATGTAGCTGATGGCATACGATTTCTTGCCTTCCGGAACTCCTTTACCTTCGTACACATCGAACAAGTCGACCGATTGAAGAAGCTTCCGTTCTGAACGGAAAGCCAAATCCCTCAGTTGGTTGAACTGAATGGTTTTATCGAGCAGCAAGGCCAAATCGCGCCGGACTTCAGGATATTTAGGCAACTCAGAAAACACAACTTTGTTATTTTTCAATTCAACAAATAACGTGTCCATGCTGAAATCTGCAAAGTATACCGGATTTTCAATGCCGAATGCTTTCAGCGTTTTAACCGCCACAGTTCCGAATTCCACTAATTTTTTCCCATTGATGAAATATTGAATTCCTTCGCTGATCTGATCATTTGAATATCCTTCGGTCTTGAGATTCATCACTGAAA
>Ga0209261_10000368_pt1 | contig 12151 bp, 9 predicted proteins | sample DOMMetBare1Fresh_FD_187470 | JGI IMG/M metagenome (GOLD analysis project Ga0209261, IMG submission 187470) | Wetland sediment microbial communities from St. Louis River estuary, USA, under dissolved organic matter induced mercury methylation -... | ecosystem: Environmental > Aquatic > Freshwater...
TGCTGGTCGGTGAAGTCTTCGGCCCCGCGGCCCCAGCCGCTGCGCACGACGGCGTAGCCGCTGGACTCGAACGTGGCCAGCGTCGCGGCCGGCGGCGCGCCACGGGCACCCTGGGTCGCGACCCAGCGCATGTCGTCGCGGCCGAACAGGGCCGCGCCCTGTGCCAGCAGTGCCAGGTAGCTGCGCGCATCGCCGTCGGACAGGCTGGGCACGACGCCGTCGGGCTTGTGCACGTGCAGGCTGAACTCGAGAGCGCGCTCGAGCAGACGGTCCATCTCGGCGGGCACCGCAACGCCGTGGCGCGTGGCCAGGGTGCGCACGTGCAGCCAGTTGCGCACGGCGAGGTGGTGGTAGTCGGTCGACAGCTCGCAGTGCACGCCGTCGTCGAGCAGGTCGGCGCGCAGGTTGGCCAGCGTCTGGTCGAGCGCGAAGGCGCGCCAGTGCGCCGAGCGTGCCATCTCGGGGAACGCCACGCCGGCGAGGAAGATCGCGTACAGCTCGAGCGTGCGGTGGTTGCGCTTGGGGGTCAGGTTGGCGCACAGGAACTCGACCTGTTCGTGCAGCGACGCCAGCAGCCGGCGGAAGAAGGCCGGGTCGACCGGCGCCACGTACGCCGGCCCGTGGGCGACGAAGGCGCGGGTGCTGTAGATCCAGTTCTGCACCCGGCGGCCGGTCACGTCGGCGGCGATGAAGCCGGCCGGCACCTGGCGCATCCAGCCGTCGAGCAGCGTGGCCCAGCGCCGCGCGATGCGTGCGTCGCCGGTGGCGAGGTAACGCTGGCCGAGCCCGGCGGCGTAGTAGAACTTGTGCAGCAGGATGTGCCACTCGACATCGGCACTCGGATTGGCGAGCCAGTCGATGGACTCGGGCAGCCTGTGGGTCTCGCCGTTGAACTCGAAGCGGCCGGCGAGCACGCCGTCGATGCGCTGCGGCGTGCACTCGTCGGCATCGACGACCAGGTCCACGTGCACCGGTCGCGGCGAGCGGAAGTGCGCGAGCAGCGCGGCGTCGTCGAGCTCGCTCCAGGGTGCGCTGAAGATCGAGCCGGGCCTCGCGGCCGGGTCCGCCGGGGCGGGCGCCCTCACGGCCTGGGCGTCGTGCAGGTTCATGCCCGGACCTCCCACGCCTTCACGCCGGGCATGGCGGTGGGCGCCAGCTGGGCGACGAACAGGTCGCGCAGCGCCAGCGTCGTGCGGCGCGAGTCGAAGCGCTCGCAGATGCGCTGGCGGCCGGCCTGTGCCACGCGGGCATGCAGCGAAGAGTCCTCGAGCAGGCGGCGCAGCGCGGCGGCCAGCTCGTCCGGATCGCGCGGCTCCACCAGCAGGCCGTGCAGGCCGTCGTCGATCAGCTCGGGGATGCCGGAGATGCGCGTGCTGACGACCGGCACGCCCATCGCCATCGATTCGGCCAGGACGTTGGGGAAACCGTCGCGGTCGCCGTCTTCCATCACCTGGCAGGGCAGGGCGAAGATGTGTGCCTGACCATAGAGTGCGCGCAACTCGTCCTGCGTCATCGCGGCCTGCAGGCCGACCCGGTCGCCGAGTTGCAGCTGGTCGATCAGCTTGCGCACCGGGTCGTGGGCCGGGCCGTGTTCGCCGACGATCAGGCAGCGGAACGCCACGCCTGCCGCCTTCAGCCGGGCACAGGCCTGCACCAGCTGGTCGAAGCCTTTTTTGTCGACCAGGCGGCCGACCGCGAGGATGAGCGGCGGCTGCCCGGCGCCACGAACGGCCGGCTGCCTGGGCGGGGCGAACCAGTCGGTGTCCAGGCCGTGATAGATGGCGTGCACCTCGCAGGGCCGCGGGTGGCGTGCGCGCAGCACCGCGGCGTTGGCGCAGGTGCAGGTGGCGACGAATCGCGCGCCGCCCATCTTGCGCTCCAGCAGGTCGCCCGGGTTGAGGTCGGCCTGGTAGATGTCCTTGGCATGCGCGGTGAAGCTGTAGCTGCGGCCGCTCATGCGCGCGGCCAGCCAGGTGATGGTGGCCACGCCATGGCAGAAGTGGCCGTGCAGGTGGGCGATGTCGCCGCGCCGCAGCACGTCGGCCGCGATCGCGCCGGCCTGCAGGAATTCCTTGACGAAGACCTTGCGCAGCCGCGTGCGGCCGGCGTCGTCGTGCTGGCGGTGTTGCCACGCCAGGGTGAGTGCACTGCCGAGCGCGCCGGCCCAGCGCACGGGGTGGCGGGTGGCGACCTGCAGGTGGTCGCGCCAGAAAGCGCCGAGGTTGCCGCGCAGCCAGCGCGCCAGCGTCGTGCCCGACAGCGAGCCCACCGCCGGCAGGTGCTGGAGCGGTGCACGGATCGCCGCGACCACCGGGTGGGCGCGCGGCTCGCCCTCGTGCTTGACGGCATAGAGGTGCAGATCCATGCCCAGACGCTCGAGCTGGTGGATCTCGTGCGCGATGAAGGTCTCCGACAGGCGCGGAAAGGCATTCATCACGTAGCCGATGCGGTTCGTCGGCATGGCTTCAGGCGACGGCGCAGGACGCGGCATGGGCATGGCGGGCTTCCAGCAGTTGCAGGACGACGCGCAGGTTGCGGTCGTTGTCGAAGTGTTCGGTCACGGTGGCGCGTGCCGCGTGGGCGAGTACGGTGCCGAGCGCCGGTTGCTCGATCAGGGCCGCGATCGCATCGGCCAGGGCAGTCGGGTCGTCGGGCTCGACCAGCAGGCCGTTGCGGCGCTGGTGCACGAGTTCGGGGATGCCCGACACCCGCGTGGCGACGACCGGCACGCCGATCGCCATTGCCTCCAGCAGCACGTTGGGGATGCCGTCGCGGTCGCCATCGGCGGCCACGCGCGAGGGCTGGACGTAGACCGAGGCGCGCGCATAGCGGTCGATCACCTGCTCGCGCGTGAGCTTGCCGACGAGGCGGATCCGGTCGCCCAGGCCGTAGGACTCGATCTGTGCCGCCAGGCGCTCGCGTTCCTGGCCATAACCCACGATGTCGCACAGGAAGGGCAGGCCGCGGCCGTGCAGCAGCCGGCAGGCGTCGACCAGCGTGTCCAGGCCCTTCTTCTCGACCAGGCGACCCACGCTCAGCAGGCGCGGCACGAGCTGCGGCGCGGCCATGCTCAGCGTGCGGCGCGAGGGGTGGAAAACTCGACCGTCGATGCCGTGGTACATGCGCACGACCGGCGCGTCGGGCGCGATCGCGCGCAGCGTGCGGCAGTTGAACTCGGTGCAGCTGACGGTGAAGCGCGCCGCCGCCATCTTGCGCCGCAGATCGGCGGCGTCGGACAGGTAGATGTCCTTGGCATGGGCCGAGATCGAGAACGGCGTGCCGCCGACCAGCGCAACCAGCTCCGCAACATCGGCCGGGGCCGAGATGAAGTGCGTGTGCAGGTGCTCGACGCCGTCGGCCCGCATGCGCCCGGCGAGCCAGCCGGCACGCAGGAAGTCGCGCAGCCCGGGGCGGCCGCGGCGCAGCGCAGCGGCGATGGCGCGTGCATAGCGGGCCGGATTGGCCAGCAGCAGCTGCAGGTGACGGGCGGCGAACCCGCCCGGGTCGTCGCGCAGGGCCGCGGGCACCTGCGTGACGCCGGCCTGGACGCGGGCGACCGCCGGGTGGCTCACCGCGTCCGAGGGCGCCGCGAGGGTGTAGATCCGCAGCGGCACCCCCAGGCGCTCCAGCCCCAGCACCTCTTCGAGGACGAAAGTCTCCGACAGCTTGGGGAAGCGCTTGACGAGCAGGCCGATGCGCCGGCCGTGGGGCAGGGCGGGGGCGGTCACGCGTGCAGCTCCACGTTCGGTGCGGCGCCGGCTGGCCGTGAGCGGGTCGGCCGGCGCGGCGGCGCGATCGCCACGACAGGCTGCGCGCGCGGCGGCAACCCGATCAGATCGAAGACGGCCTCGGTCACCCGCGCGAGGCCGTCCAGGCGCTTGAGCCGCGGCGGCAGCTGCAGCGCGGCGACGGCGTCGAGCTCGGTCTGCAAGGCCTTGGCCAGGGTCTGTGCGGTCAGCGCGTCCGGGTGGACCATGCGCACCAGCCCTTGGGCAGCCATGCGCTCGGCACGGATGCACTGCTCGACGCCGGGCTTGATGCGCGGCACCAGCACCGCGCGGCGGCGCAAGGTCAGCAGTTCGCAGACCGTGTTGTAGCCGCCCATCGCCAGCACCACGTCGGCGGCGCTCAGCAGCGACATCATGTCGTCGCTGAAGTCCTGCACCGTGACGCCGGGCAGCGCGGCGGCACTGGCACGGATGGCCGCGCGGCGTGCCTCGGCCATCTCCGGGCCGCAGACGATGTGCATGCGCGGCAGGCGCTGCGCCGGCAACAGCGGCAGGGCCTGCAGCGCGGTGGTGATCAGCAGTTCGCCGTCTTCGCCGCCGCCGGGCGTGACCATCACCAGCGGCTCGCCCTCGGGCACGCCGAGCTGTTGCCGGACCTGCGTGCGCGTCTGGCGCCCGGGCTCGCGCGAGATGTAGCCGCAGAACGAGACCTTGGCGGCGGCGAAGGGCGGGAAGGCATATTCGGCCCGCAGGTCGTAGACCGTCGGGCAGCCGACGACGAGCACCTGGTCGTAGTACGCGCTGATGGCCTCGTAGTAGCCGTTCTTGCGCCAGATGCGCGAGGTGGTCTCGGCATGGTCGAGGATGTCGCGCAACAGCAGCACGAGCTTGGGACGCGCGGCGCCCGGCGCCAGATCGGCCAGTGCCCCGGAGAGTTCGTCCTCGACACCGAAGGGTTTCTTGTCGACCAGGATGAGGTCGGGCGCGAAGTCGGCGATCGCGCTGCGGAGCAGGTTGGCGCGCAGCCGCACCGTCGCATCCAGTGTCAGCGGCAGGCTGCGTGCGCCGTAGCGGCCATCGACATTGCGCGCCAGGCAAGGCAGCTTGATGTAGTCGATGCGCTCCGGGATGCGGAAGGCATGCAGCATCGGCGAGCCCGTCAGCACCAGCACCGCGACCTCGTCCGACGACTCCACGAGGTGGCGGGCCACCTCCAGCATGCGGCGGATGTTGCCGAGGCCGAAGGTGTCGTGCGAGTAGATCAGGATGCGTTTCAAGATGGGGCTCCCCGGATGACAGGATGACAATTTGGGAAATTTGTCCCATAATCGCATTCAAGAACCGGGCCAGCCCGGACCGTGACAGCCAAGTCCTTGATTTCCCAGCGATGTCGTCCAAACCCTCCGATCACGCGCCCCCGCAGCCGGGGTCACAGCCCCCAACTTGGGTGGGCGAATTGCCCCACCCGGCGCCCGCCGGGGCAGTCGGGCGCTTCCCGCTGACGCGCCGCTTCGGCACCGTCGCCCTGCTGGCGATCGCCGCGATCGCGGCCACCAGCGTCTGGCTGCTGAGCTGGTTCGTGACCCAGCGCATGCTGCTGCAGGAGGCCACGCTCACGCGTGACTTCGTGCAGAGCCTGCTGATGGTGGAGAAGCCGCTGCAGGCCTATTTCGCACAGCCGCAGGCGGCAGCGCCCGAGAGGGTCGAGGACTCCTTCGAGCACTTCGCGCGCATGCCCGACATGCTGCGCACCAACGTCTACGACCGCAACCGCACGGTCATGTGGTCGAGCGACCGGGCGCTGATCGGCCGCCGGTTCGGGCCGAACGACGAACTCGACCTCGCGCTCGACGGCGCCGTCGTGGTCGAGAAGAAGACCGACGACGAGCGCCGGCACGGCAAGGCCGAGTACGAATCGCTGCGCCAGCCGGCCGACCTGTTCATCGAGATCTACGTCCCGGTGATCGACCCCGCGACCGGGCGGGTGCTCGGTGCGATCGAGTTCTACAAGCACCCGCGCGGGCTGATGGGCATCCTGCACGAGCTGCGGATCTACATCGCGCTCGGCGCGGCCACTTTCGGCCTGCTGCTGTTCGCGGCGTTGTTTGGGCTGGTGCGGCGTGCCGACCGGATGATCGCCGCCCAGCAGACACGCCTGGTCGACAACGAGACCTACGCCGTCGTCGGCGAGATGAGCTCGGTGGTCGCGCACGGCGTGCGCAACCCGCTGGCGGTGATCCGCAGCTCGGCCGAGCTGATCCTCGACGGCGTGCGCCGCCCGCGCGCGGGCGGCGAAGATGCCGCCACCGCGGAGGCCGCACGCGACATCATCGAGCAGAGCGACCGCCTGGGCGCCTGGGTGCGCGAGCTGCTGTCCTATACCCGGCCGAGCGAAGGCCGGCCGCAGGCCCTGGCGGTGGCGCCGATGGTGCGCAGCTGCCTGCAGGAGTTCTCGCGCGAGTTCGAGCGCCGGCACGTCGGCGCGAGTGCCCAGGTCGACGACGGCCTGCCGATGGTGCAGGGCGATTCGCTCGCGGTCGGGCAGATCCTGCGCAGCGTGCTGGCCAATGCGCTCGATGCCGTGCCCGACGGTGGCCGGGTGACGGTGCGTGCCGACCTCAGCGCCGACAGGAAGCACCTGACGCTGCGGGTCGAGGACAACGGCAAGGGCATGGATGCCGCGCAGAAGGCACGCGCCGGCAAGCCCTTCTTCACGACCAAGGCCCACGGCATGGGCGTGGGGCTGGCGCTCGCGCGCCGCGTGCTCGAGCGCAGCGGCGGCTTCCTGGCGATCGACAGCGAACCCGGGCGCGGCACGACGGTGTCGATCGGCCTGCGCACGGCCTGAACGACGAACGGCGGCAAGGTCCAGTACAGGGAGGACACGAGATGGACAACGCGATCCTGATCATCGAGGACGAGGCCGTGCTGGCCAAGAACATGCGCACCTATCTCGAGCGCCAGGGCTGCGAGGTGCGCTGTGCCGGCTCGGCCGAGGAGGGCCTGGCGGCGCTCGAGGCCTTCGCGCCCGACGCGGTGGTGCTGGACTTCAACCTGCCCGGCATGGACGGTCTGAAGGCGCTGGCGCGCATTCGCACGCAATGCCCGTCGGCCCAGGTCATCATGGTGACCGGCCATGCCAGCGTCGAGCTGGCGGTCGACGCGATGAAGGCCGGCGCGCTGGACTTCCTGACCAAGCCGGTCTCGCTGTCCAAGCTCGGCATGCTGATCGAACGGGCGACGGCCGACGCGCGCAAGGACAGCGCGCTCGACTACTACCAGCGGCGCGAGGGTGACGGCGCCGAACTGGGCGCGCTGCTCGGCGTGTCGGCCGGCATGCAGCGGCTGCGCGCGACGATGCGTCAGCTGCTGGACGCCGAGGCACGGCTTCAGGACGGCGACGCACCGGCAGTGCTGGTGCGCGGCGAGACCGGTACCGGCAAGGAACTGGTTGCCCGGGCGCTGCACTTCAGCGGCGCGCGGCGCAGCAAGCCCTTCGTCGAACTGAACTGCGCGGCGCTGCCGGCGCAGCTGCTGGAGTCCGAGCTCTTCGGCCACGAGCGCGGGGCCTTCACCGATGCCCGCGAACGCAAGCTGGGCCTGGTCGAGACGGCCGAGGGCGGCACCCTGTTCCTCGACGAGATCGGCGACATGGAGCCCGCGCTGCAGGCCAAGCTGCTGAAGCTGCTGGAGGAGCGCACCGTGCGCCGCCTGGGCAGCGTGCGCGAGCAGCGGGTGAACGTGCGCATCGTCGCCGCGACGCACCGGCCGCTCGACCAGCTGGTGCAAGAAGGGCGCTTTCGTGCCGACCTGTATTTCCGCCTGCGCGTGGTGCAGCTGGATCTGCCGGCACTGCGCGAACGGGACCTGGACGTGCTGCTGCTCGCGCGCCATTTCATCGCCCAGCACGCCGCGCGCTACGGCGTGCGCGTGCCGGCCTTGCAGCCCGATGCCGAGGCCGCGCTGCGCGCCCACGCGTGGCCCGGCAACGTGCGCGAGTTGCGCAACCTGCTGGAGCAGACCGTGCTGCTGGGGCGCGGCGAGCCGATCACGGCGCAGGGGCTGGGGCTGCGTGCCGTGGCCCGGCCGGTCGAGGCCGCCGAGCCGTCGGCCGCCGGCGGCCGCACGCTCGCGGAACTCGAGCGCGCGGCGCTCGAACACGCGCTGCACGGCTGCGGCTGGAATGTCAGCCGCGCCGCGCGCCACCTCGGAATCAGCCGCGACACGCTGCGCTACCGCATCGACAAGTACGGGCTGGCCGCGGTGATGCCGCAGGACTTCCGCGATTCGCGATGAATCGTTGCGCACCGGCTTGACATCCGATTTATTTGGGAAAATAATCCCAAACATGGATCCCTCGATCACCGCCCAGCGCGCCCTCAACATTGCCGTGTCAAGACTGCTGCGCCCGCTGTGCCGGCTGCTGTTGCGCCACCACGTGCCGTTCAGCGCGTTCGAGGAACTGGCCAAGCATGTCTACGTGCAGACCGCGCTCGAGGACTTCGGCATCCCGGGGAAGAAACCCACGCTGTCCCGGGCCTCGATCCTCACCGGGCTGACCCGCAAGGACGTGCAACGCATCGTCGCCGAGCCGGAGCCCTTGTCCTCGGCCACCGACGATGGCTACAACCGCGCCGCGCGGGTGCTGACGGGCTGGGGGCGCGACGCCGACTTTCACGGCGCCGACGGGCTGCCGGCCCGCCTGCACCCCCACGACGGCGAGGCCAGCTTCACCGCGCTGGTGCGACGCTACAGCGGCGACATGCCGGTGCGCGCGGTCCTCGACGAACTGCTGCGTGTGGGCGCCGTGCGCCGGGACGACGACGGGCGCCTCGAACGGGTGACCGCGGCCTACGTGCCGCAGACGGGCCAGGTCGAGAAACTCGGCATCCTGGGCACCGACGTGGCCGCGCTGATCGAGACGATCGACCACAACCTGCAGCACGGTGCCACCGACCCGCGCTTCCAGCGCAAGGTGATGTACCGCAACTACCCGGCCGCACGGCTGCCGGCGTTTCGCAAGCTCAGCGCCGCGCAATCGCAGGCGCTGCTGGAGAAGCTGGACCAGTGGCTGTCGACGCATGCCGACGCCACCCCATCGGACGACCCCGCGGCGCCGCGCATGCGCCTGGGCGTCGGCATCTACTACTTCGAGGAGCCGATGGCTCCCGAGCACCCCAAGGAGAAATGAAATGGAACTCTTCAAGCTCAAGGCCAGGCGCTGGCTCGGTGCCGCGCTCGTGCTCGCCCTCGCAGCCTGCGGTGGCGGCGGTGGTGGTGCCGACGGCGGCATCGGCGGCACCGGCGGCGGCGGCGACGGCGGCATCGGCGGCACCGGCGTGGCCTTCGGCGGGATCACAGCCTTCGGCAGCGTGTGGGTCAACGGCGTCAGGTACAACACCGACAACGCCAGCTTCAAGTTCGACGACCGCAACGTCACGCAGGCCGACTTGCGCGTGGGCATGGTCGTGCGGGTCGACGGATCGATCAGCAACTCGACCGCTGCCACGGTGACGGTCGACGAGTCGATCAAGGGCCGTGTCGAGCAGGTGCTCGATGCCAATCGCATGATCGTGATGGGTCAGACGATTCAGATCGACGCGCAGACGCGGTTCGAGAACAACGTCGTGCCGGTCGTCGGCGACCTGGTCGAGGTCCATGGCCTGATCGCGGCCGACGGCGCCATCGGCGCCGGCTTCATCGAGCGCAAGGCGGTCGCGCCGACGCCGCCGTTCGCCGTCAAGGGCTTCGTCAAGAGCCACGACAGCGCGGCGCAGACCTTCGTCATCGGTGCGCTGACGGTACGCTACAGCGGCGCGCTGCTGAACGACATGCCCGCGGGCAACTGGAACGGCCAGGTCGTCCAGGTGAGGGGCACCGCCTGCAACGGCAACCCGGTCTGCGGCACGCTCACTGCCAGCAAGGTCGAGCCCAACGGCCCGCGCGTGGCCAGCATCGCCGCGGCCGAATTCGAGGGCTTTGTCAGCAGCACCACGGCCAACGGCTTCTTCCTCGGCGCGCAGCAGGTGGTCGTCACCGCCAATACGATCTACGAGAACGGCGTCGCGGCCGACGCCGTCGTGGGCACCAAGCTCGAGGCCGAAGGTCCGATCAGCGGCGGCGTGCTGACGGCCACCAAGGTCTCCTATCGCGACAACGTGCGGCTCGAGGCCGATGTCGCCACCGTCGACAAGACCCGCCTGACGCTCAATGCGCTGCCGGGGGTCTCGGTGCAGGCGAACTCGCTGACCCGCTTCAAGGGCGCCATCGGCTCGCTCGCGGGCCTGGCAGCCAACAACCACCTGCGCATCCGCGGCCGTGCCGGTGCCGGCAACAGCGTGATCGCCACCGAGATCGAACTGCGGTCCGTGGCGCCCGACAGCCGAGTCATCGTCCAGGGGCCGACCTCGGCGATCGCGAACCCGAACCTGACCGTGCTGGGTGTGTTCGTCGACACCAGCGGTGTCGCCGAATCGGAATTCAAGAACGTCAGCGAGGTCCCGGTCGGCCGCGCCGCCTTCTTCAATGCCCTGGTCGTCGGCGACGCGGTCAAGGCGCGCGGAGACCTGCGCAACGGCGTCATCCGCTGGGACCAGATGGAGCTGGAGGACTGAGGCGACATCGCGGTCGATCGTCGACCGCCCGTCCGGACGGCTGCGGCCTGCTGCAGCCGTCCGTCGTTGCGCGCTCCAGCGGTGCCTGCTCAGGCGAGCAGGACGGCGCCGGTCAGGCGCTGCAATTCCTCGTGCGACAAGCCCTCGGCGCGCTCGCGCACGCGCAGGCCCCGTGGCGTCACGTCGATCACCGCCAGGTCGGTGTAGATCCGGCTCACGCAGGCCAGCCCCGTGACCGGGTAGGTGCAGCGCTCGACGATCCTGGCCTCGCCGGCCTTGGTGACGTGCTCCATCATCACGAAGGTCTTCCTTGCGCCGGTGGCGAGATCCATCGCGCCGCCTACTGCCGGGATCGCATCGGGTGCGCCGGTCGACCAGTTGGCGAGGTCGCCGTTGGCCGCGACCTGGAACGCGCCGAGCACGCAGCAGTCCAGGTGGCCGCCGCGCATCATCGCGAAGCTGTCGGCATGGTGGAAGAACACGCCGCCGGGCCGCAGCGTCACCGGCTGCTTGCCGGCGTTGATGAGGTCGTAGTCCTCGGCGCCCGCGGCCGGCGCCGGGCCGATGCCGAGCACGCCGTTCTCGCTGTGCAGCAGCACCTCGCGCTCGCGCGCGATGTGGTTGGCCACCAGGGTCGGCAGGCCGATGCCGAGGTTCACGACCATGCCTTCGTCGATGTCGGCGGCCACGCGCGCGGCCATCTGGTCGCGGGTCCAGCGCGGTGTCGTCATGGAGCGCTCCCGAAGCCGCCGGCTCTCGTCGCCGCGCGCACGATCGGCACCACGCGCTGGACGAAGATCCCCGGCGTCACGACGGCTTCGGGGTCGAGTGCGCCGAGCGCCACCACCTCGTTCACGGTCGCGATCGTGACCGTGGCGGCCATCGCCATCACCGGCCCGAAATTGCGTGCCGTCATGCGGTAGGTGAGGTTGCCCCAGCGGTCGCCGCGTTCGGCCTTGATGAACGCATAGTCGGCGTGTATCGGGTACTCCAGCACGTACATGCGGCCGCCGATCTCGCGCGTCTCCTTGCCGCGCGCGAGCTCGGTGCCGTAGCCGGTGGGCGTGAAGAAGCCGCCGATGCCGGCGCCGGCCGCGCGGATGCGTTCGGCCAGGTTGCCCTGCGGCACGAGTTCGAGTTCGATGCGGCCCTCGCGGTAGGCGCGGTCGAAGTGGTGCGAATCGGCCTGGCGCGGAAACGAGCAGACGACCTTGCGCACGCGGCCGGCGGCGATCAGCGCGGCCAGCCCGTGCTCGCCGTTGCCGGCGTTGTTGTTGACGATCACGAGGTCGCGCGCGCCCTGGACGAGCAGCGCCTCGGTCAGTTCGTTGGGCAGGCCGGCGGTGCCGAAGCCGCCGATCATGACGCAGGCGCCGTCGGGTACGTCGGCCACCGCGGCCGCGCAACTGGCGACGATCTTGTCGATCATGGGGCCGGCGGGCTGCCGTCGTAGGCCCGCTGCAGCAGGGCGCGCAGCCCAGCGCGCTCGAGCGGGCGCGGGTTGGGGTAGGGCGTCAGGACGGCGAGGTCGGCGGCGCGGTCCAGGCCGGCGGCGGGCATGCCGAGCGCGCGCAGCGAGGCCGGTGCGCCAAGCCGCGCCGCGAGGTCGAACACGCCGCGGGCGGCATCGGACGCCCCGAGCGCGCGTGCGATGCGCGCCATCGCCGCGGCGGCTGCGGGCGCGTTGTAGGCCAACGCGTGCGGCAGCACGACCGTGTGCACCTCGGCATGCGGCAGGTCGAAACTGCCACCGAGCGTATGGCAGAGCTTGTGGTGAAGGCCCATCGCGACCGCGCCGAGAACGCTGCC